>Ga0209060_10000893_pt1 | contig 40395 bp, 32 predicted proteins | sample Coa_R1_8_FD_187155 | JGI IMG/M metagenome (GOLD analysis project Ga0209060, IMG submission 187155) | Surface soil microbial communities from Centralia Pennsylvania, which are recovering from an underground coalmine fire - Coalmine... | ecosystem: Environmental > Terrestrial > Soil >...
CGAGACCGAGCAGCAAATCCGCCTCGATCCGCCAGCTTCGCTCGCACATCATCCCAGCGTTCGCCTCTCCATCGCCGAGACCATCTGCGAGTGCATGGCCCACGCCGCAGACGATCTCGACGTAGCTGCCATCGCCATCTTTACCGAGACCGGCAGCACTGCTCGCCTGCTCTCGAAGTACCACCCCGATCCACCGATCATCGCGCTGTCGCCTTTTGAGGCGGTCATCAACCGTTCCATGCTGCTCTGGGGCACCTACCCCATCCTCTGCGACCGCTTCCAGGACACCGACATGCTGGTCAACATGGCCGAAGACCTCCTCGAGGCTCACGGCCACGTCCAGCAGCGCCAGATCGTCGGTATCGTAGCAGGAACTCGCACCAAATCCGGTGCCACAAACTTCATGCGCCTCCACATGGTCGGCGACCGCGACACTGACCCTCCGACCCCGAAGCCCAAGGCGAAGAAGAAAGTGGCCAAAGCCAAAAAACGTTGATCACCGCGATAGAAACCTCCGAACCGAAAACCGTCCCAATCCGGGGCGGTTTTTTCGTCTTACCTGCTCGAACCGCGCATGAATGGCTTGTGAATACGCATGGTTCGCGTTACCCTGTGGCCATCTGAGCATTCTGTACTCGGCCTTCCAACATACAACCTGCTTATACGCGCCTCAGGAGCCAATCATGTCACAGCTGTTGAACGACCCAGCCGCTTGTAGCCTCCTAACCCGCCGCTCCTTCCTCCGCTCCGCCACGGCAACCCTCGCCGCTGCACCCATCCTGACTGAAGCGCACTTCGCCCTTGCCGCCGCCCGCGAAGCAGGAGTGCCCGAGTTCACCATGCAGGGCATCTACCTCGATGCCAACGAGAATCCCCTCGGCCCCTGCGAACACGCTCGCAAAGCCATCGCCGACATCATCCCCAACGGCGGCCGCTACGCCCCACCGCTCTACTTCGATCTCATGAAGCTCTACGCCGAGCAGATGGGCGTCCCCGTCGACTACGTCATGGTCTACGACGGCTCCAGCCCGCCGCTCCACTACTCCGTGCTCGCCTTCACTTCAGCCACGCGAAGCCTCGTCTGTGCCAACCCCACCTACGAAGCAGCGCAGCGCGCCGCCGAGATCAATCGGGCTACCATCCATGCTGTTCCGCTGGCCAAGGACCACTCGCACGACGTTGAGGCCATGCTCAAAGCAGACAACAACCCCGGCGTGATCTATATCTGCAATCCGAACAACCCCACCGGCACCATCACCAGCAAAGAGCAGATCGACTACGCCGTCGCCAAAAAACACGGCGACACCATCATCCTCGTCGATGAAGCCTACATCCATCTGTCGGACGCGACCTCGGCCATTGATCACGTCAAAGCCGGCAAGGACGTCGTCATCCTCCGCACCTTCTCGAAGATTTACGGCATGGCCGGCATCCGCTGCGGCTTTGCCATCGGTCGCCCCGAGCTCCTCAAGAAGCTTCTTGACTACGGCCAGTCCCCGATGCCGATCACCGGTATGATCGCCGCGCAGGCCAGCCTCATTGACTTGCAGCTTGTGCCTACACGCAAGAAGCTCATCGCCGACACGCGCAACAACACCTTCGCGTGGCTCAAGCAGAACGACTACTCGTTCATCCCGTCGCAGAGTAATTGTTTCATGATCGACGTCAAGCGCCCCGGCGTGCAGATTCGCCAGCTCATGGCGCAGGATGGCGTTCACATTGGACGCAGCTGGTCGGTCTGGCCCACCTACGTCCGCATCACCGTGGGCCTGCCCTCAGAGATGGACGCCTTCAAGACCTCGTTCAAGAAAGCGATGGACACACCGGCGACAGCCTTCAACGAAGACCTCCGGGCCAGGCGCAATCGCGACGGTCTCTTCGCTTAAAATTCAGGGACGCCCGACTCAGGAGCGTCCCTGCCTTCTCTGCAAATTACTTCCCGATCAAAGACCTTCGATCGTGTGCTCTAGAAGCGTTTGAAATTGACCTCTACCTTCAGGGCCACAGGAACCGGCTGATCGTTGAACATCGCAGGCTTGAATCGATATTGTTTCACGGCGTCAAGGGCGCTTTGGTCAAAGTCCGAACCGAGCGACCGAACGACTTTCAACTGCTCTGGCGAACCCGACGCGTTCACGACGAACGAGATGAGGCAGCTGCCGGAGAAATTTTTCTCCGTATGTCCGGGCGGAAATTCAGGCTCAGTCGAGAACACCAGCTTAGGCGCCGACACTCCTCCACCAACGTGGTAAGTAGCGTCTGAGTTGATCTCCTTCTCGGGCGGGGTCGTTTCGGAGACGCGCTCTGCTGTCCAGCTCTTCAGATTCTTGGGCCGGTTCGGATCTGCGACCAAAAACTCGGCCTTATCCGGTCCCGCCAGAGTCATAGTCCACTCGTCGGAGTGCACCACGATATGCAGCACCTTCCCTGCGAAGAAAGTACGCGCGATCGGAGAGATTCCAGGCTCAGGGGCTGCATCCATCGTGCCATCTGCGTCATTTATGAGGAAAGCATTCGTCATGTAGCCCGAGAAGTGGTCTCCCTCCGGCACCAGCACCATCGTGATGAACGGCTTGCCCTTGAACATCCAGTGCCACGTTCCTGCAAATGGCTTTAGCTCCTCGGACACAATCGCCGCTGGCTGAAAATTGAACGCCGACGCCGCAAGGCAGGACGCCCCAAAGATCAAAGCGCAGCCGATTACAGCCGCCGCTGTGGCCCGACGGCCGAGCTTTGGCCCCCGATTGAGTAGCGTAATCACGCGCTTCTCCAGATTGTCTCCTTCAAAAATTCCAAGTGCATGTGCTGGAGTGGATCTCATCGCGAGTGAGCCCGCAATCCGTACCAGGGAACGGGCATACTCCGAAGTGCTGCCCATCTGATCTGCCGCCAGCTCATCGCAAACCAATTCACGCGAGTCCGCAATCCGAGACCGTAGTAGACGAGTCACCGGATGGTAAGCGATAGGAATTGCCAGAACTTCATACAGGATGTTCCATAGAAAATCGCGCCTGCGGATATGTGCCGACTCATGCGCAAAGACGGCGGCAAATTCAAGCTCTGACGCTGCCACGAACAAACGTGAGGGAAGCAGCACGACTGCTCGTTTCACACCCAAAGTCGCGGGTACTGCCATCTGTTCAGAGGTCAGCAAAGCTACTCCATCGAGGCCAAAGCGCTCCTGCGATGTCTTCCATATTCCGTCAATAGCATCCGGCAGCGTGGACGGTTGCGCATCGCGAACGATCGTCCGAGTGCGCTGCCAACCCCACGCCAGGCAAGCCACTCGATAGAGAACAAAGCTCAGCCAGATCAGGATTATCCCGTTCGCCATGTTCATCGCGAACCAGTTTGAGCTTTGGTGAGTGTTGAAGGAACCGACATTACTCTCTCCATCCAGAAACAGGGTGATCGTTGAAGCAGTCTTCTGACGCAGGTGCCCTGAAGCAGGATGAGCGAGAGCCGTAAACCATCCGCTGGCGCTGACGAACGGCAGCAGAAACGACGCGGCTAGCGCCGCAACCCACAGACGATGCTGAACCGGGAAGCTTCCCTTACGCAGCAACATCGCACAGCCGACCGCGACTAGCGCGATCAACGGAATCTGCCAGATGGAATTCAGAATGTAAGTCAGCACAAAGCGATGAAGCTCATTCATGGTTCTTCTCCTTTTGTTGCTGTGCTTCTTCACGCGTCATCCGTTCCGTCAGCTCGGCAAGCTTCTCCGGGCTCAGTTGACGGTCTTTGAGTAGGTTCATGAGCAGCGCATCGACAGACCCGCCGAACATACGGTCCAGCATGTCCCTCACCGCATGGCGGCTGGCAGCTTCATGAGTCACAACAGCCTTGTATTCGTACGCTCTGCCGCGAAGCCTGCGCCGCACCTTCTTCTTCCGCTCGAGAACGTTCAGCATCGTCTGCACCGTGGTGTACGCGAGCGGTGGATCGCTATTCAATGCCTCTTGCACCGTCTGAACATTGCTCGGCCCGTTAGCCCAGAGCACCTGCATGATCTGGAGTTCAAGCTGAGTCAGCAGATCGGATGGCCCTTTTCGTTCCGCCATGAGTCCTCCTAATAAATTAGGAGAGTAGGCCACAGTTGTCCGTCTGTCAACTACTAAATAATTAGGAATTAAATTAAAAATGAAACCGGAGCACCCACACGCTCAGCCTGCCATGGGTGTGCTCCGGTTTGTAAGTCTAGGATGCCCCTTCAAAAGCAGCCTGCTGCTGATTCATCTCCGTCGCATCCGCCGCGTGGTCCATCACAATCACCCGATACCGAAACGTCGCGCTCTGACCTTTCTCGATCGTGTAGTCCAACTGCGCAGCCTTTGGATCGAAGATCTTCTGCCCCAGCGGATTCGCCGCGAACAACCCATATCCACGCGCATGCCAATACGTCGGATAATTCGGATTCTTCGTGTGATCGAGAATCGCGATGCTCTCCACATGACCATCAGCATCGGTCCCGGTCAACTCGCACCACTTGCCGCGCGTCGACCAGACAGCATCGCCCTTCTTGCCCTCGCTCGTCAGATACACGCCCGTAGCTCCAGCCGTCCCACTAGCAACAGGAGTAGGCCGGCCGCTAGCATCCGCAAACGTCCCACCCTTCTCTGTGGCCGATTCCAAAAAGTGAGCCACACGAATCCCCAGCATCCCCTCTTTGTCATCGTGGAACACAACCTTATCTAGCGCAGTCAGCGTGACCTCGGTATCGATGTACCGAGCATCACCCTTCTGCCAGAACACATACTTCGTCGTCTGCTTCAGCACGTCCTTACCATTACCCGCAGTCCAAAGCGATTCGACCTCAAGCTCTCCCTTCCCACCGCTCTTCGCAGAGACGATCTTCTGATGATGGATCGACCCCATCTTTCCGCGGTCCTCTGGCTTGATCGCATCCGAGTTGTTCCAGAAATCGAACCCATCCACATTGCCGTAGTTGAACCACATCCCTGCATGGTGCGGATGATCCACCCGCTCCCCATCCCGCGGAGCCAGCGGATAGCCACGTGTCACCGTCACGCCATCCGCCGCAATTAGCGGATAGAGCACCGGCTTCTTCAGCGTCGAGGGCCACACATACGACGTAAAGGGCTTCCCGTCGATCGTAATATCAACCCGCTGATGGCTCTCATCCGCCACCACCTGGACGCCTTTTCCTGCCGCATTAGCTACTCCCACTCCACTCATCACCAGCGCACACCCGAGCAGCAACCTACGCATAGACCTTGCCCCCAACCATCACCTGCTGCGTCTTATCGTTGAAGGTCACCTTCTGCCCGGTCTGGATCGCCGCTATGTTCATGCACAGCGCGACAGAGTGGCTATATCCTGCATCAACACTGGCGTTAGGTGTCTTGCGCGAGCGGACGCACTCCATCCAGTTGCGCATGTTGGCCGAGGTCTGATTATCTGCTCCCGTATTAGCCGAAGTGGACGTCTCTTCTACCGCCTTGCTCAGCGAAAAAGGTTCCAACAGGTTAGCTTCCATCTTCATCTCGGCCGCCGACTTCGCCGTCAAACCGCCCGTCGGAGTCACCGTCTGCTTATCCATATCCAGCATTCCTGCGTTCGAGTAGTACAACTCCTTCACCCCGCCCGCAGAGTTCGTAAACCGCGACGAATACTGCACCTGGAAGCCTTTCGTCAGATCATCCTCCGGGCCGTAGTCGAAGACTGCCGTCATGGTGTCCCAATTCTTGCGGCCGTCATGCCAGAGATAGTTGCCGCCATTCGCGACTACGCTGCGTGGATGCGGATACCCACTGAACCAGTGCACCGTATCAATCTGGTGCACCAGCCACTGATCCGGAATTCCCGACGAATAAGGCCAGAACAGCCGGAACTCAAGATACTTCCGTGCATCGAACGGCTCGTGGGGAAGGTCCAGCAGGTAACGCTTCCAATCAGTGTCTTCCTCTTTCAACAGAGGCACCACATCCGGACGCCGCCACCGTCCCGGCTGGTTCACGTTCCACGTCATCTCCACCATTACGATGTCGCCGAACTTACCCGACTTGATGTACTCGTACGCCTTCTGATAACTGGGAGTGCTCCTCCGTTGCGTTCCAATCTGCACCACCTGTTTGCTGGCATGAACCGTATCGCGAATTGCCCGCGCGTCCTTCATCGTGTGCGCCAGCGGCTTCTCGACATAGGCGTCGCGTCCGGCCTTCACTGCCTCCACGCCATGCTGCGCATGCTGAAAGTCCGCCGTAGCAATCAGCACCGCATCCACATCATTACGGGCGTACAGTTCATCGTTGTTCCGAACCGTATCGACCTTTGTGCCGCAAACTTTCTGGATATACGCCACGCCATCCTCGCGCCGTTTATTCCACAAGTCCGAGATCGCCACGAACTCAAAGTTCATCTCCTTGGCATGTATATGGAACGAGGGAATCAAAGCCTGCTTCATGCGATCGCCGCATCCCACCACACCGACGCGAACGCGATCGTTAGCTCCCACAATCTTTGCGTAGCTCGTTGCATTCCACGTCGCGACCGTACCTGCGACCGCCGCGCCCATCTTCACAAACTCCCGCCGACTCTTATCCTGCAGTGCCATCAATTCCTCCCGCGTACATTGCTTTCATGTGCGACCGCAGTCCTTCACCGCCGAAAATCAGGACTATCTGGTGGCGTGCGAAAGTGTACAGAATCCGCAAGAGGTCTGGCCACTAAAAGAAGAATTTGATCGATAATCGAACGGCGATGACCGGCGCCAAAGCCGTTGCGACTCAAATAGCGGTGATATCAGAGGCTTTATGCCTGCCATAAACTCCGAACAAGCAACTAATCCCACGAATGGTATATCCATTCCTCACCGGCTCGCGGCGAATGATTCAGTGCCGCTTGAAATACTGGATCGCCCGCTCATGCTCCTCCGCCTTCTCGCGGCTGGCAAACGTCCCAAGATTCTTCCGTTTCCCAGTCTTCGGATCCACATGACGCGAATAAATCCGGAACTCGCCCGTCTTCAATTTACGAATCATCACCATCCTCCTCGTCCGTTAAGATGCCTGCGGTTTGGCCCTCGTTTTCCGCACATCCTCTCGCCATACAATCTCTTCATGGGCCGCATCCGCATTCTCTCCGACCTGGTAGCCAACCAGATTGCTGCCGGCGAAGTCGTTGAGCGCCCCGCCTCCGTCGTCAAAGAGCTCCTCGAAAACTCCCTCGACGCCGGAGCCACCCGCATCCGCATCGAGGTCGAAGCCGGAGGCCGCAAGCTCATCCGCATCGCCGACAACGGCCACGGCATGGTCAAGGACGACGCCCTCCTCGCCTTCGAGCGCCACGCCACCAGCAAACTCCGCACCTCCGACGACCTCTTGTCGATCGCAACACTCGGCTTCCGCGGCGAGGCCCTTCCATCCATCGCCAGCGTCTCCCGTCTCACCCTCGAGACCCGCTCCCCCGAAGACGACTCCGGCACCGTAGTCGAGATCGCCGGCGGCAACATCCACCGTGTCGAAGACGCCGGCCTCCCCACCGGAACCACCATCACCATCCGCGATCTCTTCTTCAACACTCCCGCTCGCCGCAAATTCCTCAAGTCCGAGCAGACCGAGCTCTCCCACATCGCCGCGCTGGTCACCCATTACGCCCTCGCGCACCCCACCAAGCACTTCGAACTGCACAGCGCGACCCAAGCCCTACTCATCGCACCCGCCGTCCCCAACGCAGCCGATCGCCTCTTCCAGATCTTCGGCAAAGACACCTCCAACTTCATGCTCCCCACCGCCGCCGAGCTCGACTTCACCCGCGCGGGTCTGCCCGAGCCGCCCCCCTGGAAGCGTGAGCTCGACTACACCCCGCCCGACCCCGGCTACCTCCGCATCACCGGCTTCGTCTCCAAGCCCGAGCTGCAAAAGCTCAACCGCAACGCCATCTACGTCTTCGTCAACCAGCGTCTCGTCCGCGACAAGCTCATCCTCCACGCCCTCACCGAGGCCTACCGCAACATCATCCCGCCAACGTCGTTCCCCGTAGTCCTTCTCTTTCTCGAAATGCCTCCGCAAGAAGTCGACGTCAACGTCCACCCCGCCAAGACCGAAGTCCGCTTCCGCCAATCCGCCTTCGTGCACGACTTCGTCCGCGACACCGTCCGCACCACGCTCATGCAGGCTCGCCCCGCCGCCAGTTTCGCCACCGCTCTCAACAGCCCCCACGGCCCCGAAAGCTCCCTCCTAATCGACGTAAGCCCCCTACCGGGCGGCCCCGAACCACCCATCTTCGATCCCACCCGCGAGGCTGTCAGTTTCGACTCCGCTGATGCAACCGATACGGCTCAATGGGAGCCAACAAGCTCAGGCATCGCCGCTAAATCCGCTGGTCTCACCCTGGCCGCCCCGATGGTCCCCCCGTCCCCCGGACGCTTCGCCTTCCCCGGCCACTCCATCCCCGTAGGCTACGACACCGCCGAGCCCACCTACGAATCTGCCACCCCACAACAAGCCGACACACTCTACGCGCTCACCACCCTCAAGCCTCTCGGCCAACTCCGCGACTCCTTCATCCTCGCCACCAACGAAGAAGGCCTTTGGATCATCGACCAGCACGTAGCCCACGAGCGCATCCTCTTCGAAAAAGTCCTACGCGAGCGCGACACCGAACAAGTCCAGCGCCAGCGCCTCCTCATGCCGCTGCTCGTTGATCTCCTCCCGGCGCAGATGATCACCTTCGCCGAAATCGCCGAGGAGCTTGAGCGCAATGGCTTCGAAGCCGAGCCCTTCGGCCCACGCACCCTCGCCATCAAAGCCGCCCCCGTAGGCCTCGAAGGCACTGAACTCGAACGCATGCTCGAAGAGGTCCTCGCCGTCCCCGACCGCAACCAGCAAACCGAAAACTCCGAAGCCCGCCGCCGCCGCATCGCCGCCAGCATCGCCTGCCACGCCGCCATCAAAATCAACCAGCCCCTCGACACCGCCAAGATCGATTGGCTCCTCAAAGAACTAGCCAAAACCGAACACCCCACCGCCTGCCCCCACGGCCGCCCCATCGCCCTCCGCTACTCCCACAAAGACATAGCCAAAGCCTTCCAGAGAATCTAATGTCTTTGCATTTTGTGTGACATCAGCTCTCTGCTGGTACCCGTCTTCCGCAACACTTTGGAAAGAGGTATGCTGACCTCGGAAAACGTCGCAGCAAGACAGATCCCACGGGCCTTGTTCAGAGATGACACGCGTCCTGGAGGTTTTATGCGCTCTTCCTTCCGCTCAGTTCTGCTTCTTGTGGGGCTCGTTCTTGCAGCCTCATGCTTCGTCCACGCTGATACGATCACCATCTCCTTCTCTGAATACGCGACGGGGACAGTGGGAGCTCAATCCTTTACCAATCAACTCGTGACCTATAGCGGCTCGTTCACCACGGCGCAGTTGGCAGCCTGTCAGGTCGATCCCTCATTCAACTGCGCAGAGATCCCAGGCGAAATCTTCTTCCAGCTTATGAATGGTCTTACGACAACGTTTACTGTTGGAGGCCTTGGAACTTTCGTGGGTACCGGTCGGGACGACGTTGACTTTGACTACTCCGGAACCCTGACCAGTATCGTGCCTCATTATGGAGGGGACTTCGACCATTTCCTCGTCATCCCAACGACGCCGTCGTTTCTCGGTAGCACCTGCATTATGAATTTCCCATCGTTTTACTGCCCCATCTATGCCTCTACTTCAGGGGGCGATCTGATCCTCACCGCGGTTGGCGACACGTACACTACCGAAGTATTGGACGACGGCGTTCCACTCGCCTCCCCCGTGCCGGAACCATCCTCGCTCCCGCTACTCACGAGCGGCGCCTTAGGCCTGTGGGAGCTAGCGCGTCGACGAAACAGACTGCGGAAGAAAAGATCGTTTTGAAACGGCATGGCTTCGGCCGCCACGGTCTTTGACAGATAGAATTGCTTGACAAAATGACGGTCATTTAGCCTCTCAACTTTGTTACGTTCTTGCAGCGTCTTCGCATCCAGAGGTTTTTTCAGACTCGAAGTCCAGACCTAAGGTATCTGCTTTGAATACTTTGGGACTTATTGCCCGGGGTAGGGGGTACCCCACAAAGTCCGCCGCGCCAAAACCGCAGAGCATCACTTTGCGGTATCCTTGTAAAGACGCGCAACGGGCCAAATAAGCACCGAGTCTCACGTCGCTCCACTCGTACCAAAAAGATCGTCCTCCTTCAGCCCAGGTTGAAGGAATGCTGCGTGCGCACTCTTACAGAGAATCGCCCAGCAGGAAGGCAACACCTTGAGTAACCTAAGCACTCCCTCGGCCGACCAGCTCGCCGCCGCCCGCCTCGCGCACTGGCGCCACAATGGCGATCCAATCCTCACCATCAACATGCTCCGCGACTGGCTCAACGCCTCCGGCATGGTCCTCTACACGCCGCGCGCCCAGCAGCTCCCAACGCCCGCGCCCACCTTCGTAGAGTCCATCCTCGGCGCCGCGAACGCCACACCCTCTCTGGCCGACACCGAGCAGCCTCGCAGCCTTCTGGCCCGTCTCATCGCCGACGGCGGCGCAGTCCCACTCAACCTTCTCGGCTCACCCACCGGAACCGGCACCGAGACCCCCGACTTCATCGTCTCCCCGCTAGCCTTCCCCTACATCTTCACCCTCCGCGGCGACAAGGCCTGGAAGCAGCCGCCCGTCACCAGCGGTCCCAGCAAGGTCTCCCCGTTGGCCCTCGCCACCTACAACCTGCTGGCCGAGCGCATCACCATGAGCGCCTACGACCTCACCACCCAGCTGGGCAAGGAGGTCACCGAGGCCGCCGTCCTGCGCGCCCTCACCGAACTCTGGCAGCACCTTCGCGTCATCCCCATCCCCCAGCCCGACGGCGCCCCCACCCTATGGGAGCTAACCACCACCCGCTTCACCAAGCAGATCAAGGCCGGAGCCAACGCCGGACAGCCCACAGCCCTATCCGCCCTCATCTCCCTCTACCTCAGTCAGTCCCTCGTAGCGACCGAAGATGAGATCGAAACCTTCCTCTCCCCAGTCGCAGCACGCTCTCGCATCCGCGACGTAGTGCACGCCCTTATCTCCGCCCGCCAACTCGAGACCATCGCCATCGAAGGCAAGACCGTCGTCCACGTTGCCGGCGAGCTCCCAGCCTTCGCGCCCATCGTCGTTACCCCGGCCCCCGATGATATAGACGCCATCGTCCCCACCACCGAGGGCGACACACCAGAAACGCCACGCATCACCAAGTTCGTTCCCAAACCGCGCAAAGTCGGAACAGGATTCGTCAACCGACCAGCGCCCACCGGTGCGCCCGACCGCGAACGCCGCCCGTTCAACCGCGACGCCAAACCGGACTACTCCAAACCGTGGGAAGAAGAGAAGCGCGACAGATCCATCCGTCGCCCCCGATCCTTCCAGTCCGAGCCACCAGCAGACCAGGCCGAAGCTTCAACCGGTGAGCGGCCAGCACGTCCCTACACCCGCAAGCCCAGCTTCGACCGCGAAGGCAAGCGCCCTTCCTTTGGCTCCAAGCCATCCTTCGGTTCCCGCCCATCTTTTGGTAGCAAGTCCCGCATGGGTGGTGACCGGCCCACATTCCGCCGAGACAGCGACTCCTCCGAATCGCGCCCACCGCGCCGCGACTACGCCCCACGCTCCGAAGAGGGCGCAGGCGAATCCCGTCCACCCCGCAGAACCTTCTCCAAGCCCGGCACCTTCGACCGCAAGCGCGAAGGCTTCGCCGGCAAGCCCTTCCGCCGCGACGGCGAGTCACGTCCCCCACGTCGCGATTTCGGCGACTCTCGTCCGCCTCGCCGCGACTATGGCTCTCGTTCCGAAGCCGGTTCAAGCGAAGCCCGTCCGCCGCGTCGCGAATATTCTGACTCACGTCCCCCTCGTCGCGACTTCGGGGATTCCCAGCCGCCACGTCGCGAGTTCGGAGACAAGCCTGCTTTCTCTCGTGACCGTGCTGGCCGTGGCGACCGCTCGGAACAAGGTCCACGTTCTGGACCGCCGTACCGCAAATTCGATGCGCCTCGTGGCAAATTCTCAAGCGCCCGGAGCGAAGGCTCCGACCGCCCAACCCGGCCTGCTCGTTCCTTTCAATCAGAGGGGGCAGGAGACTCCGAGGCGAGACCGCGACGCACTTTTGGAACAAAAAAGCCCTACACCAAATCCAGCGAAGGTTTCAGCGACAGGCCCAAGAGTTTCGGAGCCAAAGGAAAATCGAGCTACGCCTCGAAAGGCAAACCAGACTTCGCCGATTCAAAGCCTTACGGCAAAAAGCCCTTTGCCAAATCCGGCAAGCCAGCGGGTAAGTTCGCAAGCAAGTCCACAGGGAGCGCGGGCAAGTCGGCCAGTACCTTCGACAAGTTCAAGGACAATAAAAAGCCCTTCGGCAAAAGACCCCCTTCTCGAAAGTACAAATCCGAGTAAGATAAGACCGCCGAATGAGCCAGACAAACGAAACACCCCAATCGCCCCAGCCTGCGACTGCCAAACGCCATCGTCCCGTCATTGCTATCGACGGGCCAGCCGGCGCTGGCAAGAGCACACTCGCCGCCCACCTCGCTCGACGCTTCGGTTTCTTGAATTTAGAGACCGGAGCTATGTATCGCGCCCTCGCCCTCAAGGCGATCGAGAACGACCTGTCTTTTGACGAAGAAGCGCCGTTGCTGGACCTTGCAGCCTACACGCGTATCGCTCTTGAGCCTCAGGTCGAAGGCAATCGCGTTCTGCTCGACGGCCAGGATGTATCCCGTCGAGTCCGCGAAGCCGACGTCACTGCAGCCGCCTCCAAGGTCTCTGTCCACCCACGCCTCCGCGCCTGGATGGTGCAGCAGCAGCGAGCACTGGGCGCCGGGGGCGGTGTCGTCATGGAGGGCCGCGACATCGGTACCGCCGTTTTCCCCGATGCGGAGGTCAAAATCTTTCTCGACGCCGCCCCTGAGGTTCGCGGCGACCGACGCTACCGTCAGGTAACTCCTTCTTTTCAAAAGTTCAGCGGAGATTACGACGAGTCGACGACGTCTGCTCCCGACTCACAGGTCTCGGAACAACAGCGAATCAAGCAGGAGGGCATCATCCGCGACATGAAGGAGCGTGACGAACGCGACCGCAATCGCGCGGAATCGCCCCTTCAGGCCGCCGTAGACGCCGTCATCTTGGACTCGACGACCCTGAGCCTGGACGAGGTTCTTGCTCGCGCAGAGCAGATTGTTCGCTCTCATCTTCCCGCGTGACAAGGGCTCCTGTTTGCCGACTTTTGATCAACCCTCCAAGAATCATCGGTTTCACGGATCGAAACTGCACTAAAAACAGTGCAAACAAAAGTATTTAGTCGATTATCGAAAAAAAACTTGCCAAGTATGCTAACCTTCACTCATCGTTTGAAACAGATTGGTTTTCTGCAAAGCTAGACAATGTACGAACCCCGATTTGGATCTACGGCAAAATTCAGTAGTAAACAAGGAAAGAAACAACATGGAACAGGGAACAGTAAAATGGTTTAACGATGCCAAGGGGTTTGGCTTTATCAGCCGTCAGAACGGCGAGGATGTGTTTGTGCACTACTCGGCGATCAATTCGAACGGTTTTAAGAGCCTCCAGGAAGGCCAGGCAGTTCAGTTCAACGTGGTAAAGGGCCCCAAGGGCTGGCAGGCTTCTGACGTTCAGCCTCTGTAAGGTTTAGCGCACGTCTTCGACCAAGTTTTGCGGGAGGGATGGCTTAGGCTATCCCTTTGCGCATTTAATCTCTTCTACGTCCCTTGTAGGGTTTTCGCGATCTTCGGTCTCTAATTTCGTCATTATCGATCTGGAGTTGAATCGCTGTCGCAAGTGAGAGCGCTTCGCCAGCAGATCTCGCTCTCGAATGTTTCGGGTGGCAAGGCCAACGTCCCGCATGATGCGTGTAAGGCCTGCGGATGAGCCTGACGGATTCGATTCTCCAGACGGCATCGATGGCGCGATGGGTATCGGTAGCCGTCACAGCTACCGATCAGACCATCTTCGCTTTATCAGTGCAAGTGAGAACGTTGATGCAATTGCTAAGACCCAGTTTTATAACCGAATTGTTCCTGCAGTTCGGGGAATCCGGAGGCGGCTTCCTGAACATCAGAAGGGAAGTCAGCAAACTCCTGGACCTGGCGAAGTTCTATTACTTCATTGTCAGAAGCGGGACAACGCGATGCCCATTCGATCGCCTCTTCTTTCGACTTCACCTGGATCATCCAGTAACCGCCGATGATTTCCTTCACCTCGGTGAAGGGGCCGTCGGTCACTTTGGGTTTGCCTCCTGAGAAGGAGATGCGAGCACCCATTGAGGGAGGGTGCAGGCCATTGAGAGCGAGCAGCACTCCCGCCTTCTGTAGAGATTCGTTGTACTTCATCATGGCGGCGACAGCCGCGGGGTCAGGCATGGTTCCTGGTGCAGCGGTTTCGTATCCCTTGGGGATCATCAACATCATGAATCGCATCGCAGGGTCTCCTTGTGCGTTTGTCCGGTGAGGTGCGGTGATCTCGCTTACGAGTTCACTGTGAGGTATGGCGTCGCTAAAAAGAAGTTTAGGGAGCGAAGTCTGACATCTCGTGCAGCAGTCGAATCTCCGTTTCGCCATCGCCGGCAACTTCGAGGAAGCGTTTGGTCCATTCGATGGCTTCCTCTTTGGATTTCGTCTGGATCAGTGCGAAACCTCCCACCACTTCTTTGACTTCGGTGAAAGGGCCGTCGGTCACGGCGAACTTTCCATTAGCGAGTCGAACGCGCGCGCCTTTGGCACTTGATTGGCAGCCTTCTGTCGCGAGCAGGGCACCCGCTTTTGTCATGTCTTCGATCAGCTTGCCCATCGTGGCCATCTCCTGCTGGGTCGGTGGGGTGCTTTCTGGCTTATTGGGCTTGTACAGACACAGATATCGCATGGTATTTCTCCTTCGGTCATTTGAGTGATGAGAGACCGATCTTAACTGGTCTCTACTTACACGTCGAACGACGGCGAGCTAGATCGACAGTTCGAACGATTTTTTTATTTCAGCCAGGCTGGCCGAGATGGTCAGCCTCTCAAATCGACTACTGGGGCGATGCGGGCGTCGGGGTTGAGTTAGGTTCTTCCACTGTGCTGATGCCGGGAAGAATGGTGGAGGTGGCCTTGAACTTCCGGTAGTCGGAGTCGACGACACGGATATTGCCGTTTAAGTTGTAGAAGAGCAGCGCGCGTAAGGCTCCTTTTGCGTCGACGCTTGCCGGGAGCCAGACTTCGCTGTTTACCTTTCTCTGCTCGAAGGCGAAGTTGGTGTCCTTTTTGATGTTTACGACCAAGCCGCCGCCGATTTTGAAGGCGTTTACGAATCTGCCTTCGATGCGGGTGATGGAGCGATCCTGTTCGTCGACCCAGATGGTGCCTGCGAGATTGCGGATCACATCTTCAAAGCGGTTGCGGGTCTTTGCCTTCGGGTCTCCTGTGTAGTCGACCGCTATGGTGTCACGTCCGTTTATCTGGACTCGTCTTGGATTGGTGAAGCTCCCGAGTGTGAGGAAGCGGGAGACGGTGACCTCATCATGTCCGTGCGGGTCGGTCTCTTCGCCTTTCTCGTCCGCTTTGCTGCGCCTCTCTTTGGCCTTTGCGACCTCTTTGTCGATACGTTCGTCTTCTTTCTTCTGCTCGTCTGCCGTGAGATCTTTGCCGTTTTTCTTGGTCATCTTCCGGACGGGTACTCCGTTAAGCCAGAAGACGTCGTATTCGGAGGTCTCGGTCTTTTTCAGGCCACCGTGGCCGTCGTTCTCCTGTTCGGTGGCTACCTCGTGGAAGAGGTAGTCCTTCTGGATGGCCTCGGAGGCTTTCTGGTGCGTCTCGACCTCGTGCATCAGGGTTGGGATATCCGGGAGAGGGCGGACGTCTTCCTGGGGCGCTGGCTGGAGTTGTGGTGTTGTTGCCGCAGTTTGGGCTCCAGCTTTGGTTGTGGCTGAAGTTGGCAAGAGGGCTACGAGCAATCCGAGCGTCCGGAGCAATTCCTTCATTTCTTCACTATAGATGTGATTTAGAAGTCTACCCCCACTCCCCCAGTATCCTGTGTAAAGTATTGATTACAGGCAAGATATATTGGAACTTGCAGTGTAAAGTATTGGATTTGGCCCCAGCCGCCCCGGTAAAGTATTCCATCTAAAAGGAAAACGCCCGATTAATGTTAATGGGGGGCGATCCTTCGTCCTGAAATCTTCCCTATATCCAGTATAGAAGATGGCACGGAATAGATATGCACCTATATCTGTATTTAGTACAACAACTTACGAGATTTTTGACTTGACAAGGTTTCTCGCGAATCAACGACCTATGTGCGGGCTGAAAGAGCATGAGTTGATTGTGCGGGGAAAATCTTTCTTACTTGTGTGTTTTAGGAGTAGAGTGTGGTCGTACCAATCGTTATGCATTAAGCTTCTAGTTGGCAGTGTTTTAAAAAGATAGGACGTTTTGATGGCTCACATGCTCAAGCTCGGGGATAGCGACGATGTTGCAGTAGCCCTGCAATCAGTTCCTGCAGCGCAATTCCTTGAAGATCTTCGAGTTACGACGCTTTCTGACGTTCCTGCCGGACATAAGGTGGCATTGCGGGCAATAGGCGTGGGGAAGCCGGTCCGCAAGTCCAGTCAGATCATTGGTTTTGCGACGCAAGCTATTGTCCCGGGGGAACACGTCCATACCCATAACCTTATTACCGGGGATTTTGAACGAGACTATTCGATTGGGGCTGAGGCGCAACCGACGAGGTTTTTGCGACCGGAGGAGATGGCCAGCTTTCTCGGTTTCGTGCGGCCTGACGGGCGCGTGGGTACGCGAAATTATGTAGGTGTTCTTACCACTGTGAACTGCTCGGCTTCTGTTGCGCGCCGGATTACTGCTCACTTTACGCCGGAGGTGATGAGCGCCTATCCGAATGTAGATGGGGTGGTCGCTATCACGCATGGGACTGGTTGCGGGATGGCTGAACATGGTGAGCCGGCGGATCTTTTGCGGCGAGTTTTTGCAGGATATGCCACTCACCCGAACTTCGCGGGGGTGCTTCTGCTGGGGCTGGGGTGTGAGACCAATCAGATCGACTCCCTGGTGGCGCTGACGGGAATGACGGGTGCGCTGCGGTCAGCCACGATTCAGGAAGAAGGCGGGACGACGGCTTCGGTCCAGAAGGGTATCGCCACCGTTTACGAGTTGCTGGAGCAAGCTAACCAGGCGAGTCGTACGCTTGTGCCGGCGTCGGAGTTGGTGGTTGGACTGCAGTGTGGGGGGTCGGATGCTTACTCGGGAATCAGTGCAAACCCCGCGCTGGGCGCGGCTGTGGACATGCTGGTGCGAAATGGTGGGACGGCGATTCTCTCGGAGACGCCGGAGATTTATGGAGCGGAACATCTGCTGACGCGGCGGTCTTCGCGGCCTGAGGTGGCGGAGAAGCTAATTGAGCGGATTCATTGGTGGGAGGAGTACACGGCCCGGCACAAGGGCTCGATTGATAACAATCCGCAGCCGGGAAATAAGACGGGTGGACTGACGACGATTCTTGAGAAGTCGCTGGGAGCGGTGTCGAAGGGCGGGACGACGAACCTTAATGAGGTTTATCTGTATGCGGAGCCTGTCGTGGCGAAAGGGTTGGTGTTTATGGATTCGCCTGGGTTCGATCCTGTGTCGGCGACGGGTCAGGTTGCCGGCGGTGCGAACATGCTGTGCTTCACGACAGGACGTGGTTCGGTATTCGGCTGCAAACCTACACCTTCGCTGAAGCTGGCTTCGAATACGGCGCTGTATAACCGCATGCAGGACGATATGGATATTAATTGCGGGGCGATTATCGAGGGCGACCAGAGTGTGCAGGAGGCTGGAGCGCTTATTTTCGAAGAGATTCTGGCGGTTGCTTCGGGCAAGCCTACACGGAGTGAGGTGCATGGGTTCGGCGAAGAGGAGTTCCAGCCCTGGCTGCAGAGTGCCACTCTTTAGGGCCTGGAAGACGAAGGCGTAACACTGATCAAAAGGGAAAAAGCTGATAGCAGCGGATTTGAATAAAGACTAATGGTTTGGTCTTATTCGTTTTATCGCTGGAATCTCCTGGCGTCGGTCGCGCTCGTTCAGAGCGATCACTTTTCATCTGCATCTTTTGGGTAATCGGTTGCATGGACAAGTTTTTGGGTGGGACGTGCGAGGCGGCTCCGAAAGGGCTAGCATAAAGATATACGCGAAGATTGAAATTTTTCGCGAAACGACATTCGAAGCGAGGAAGCAATGGCAACGAAGGCAGGGGCGCTATCGACAGCGGCGCCGGTGGTAGAGCAGCAGGATCGAGAAGTTGTATTTGATATTTTTCGCCGTTGGGGATACCTGCAGGCTTCGCTGGATCCGCTTGGACAATATCTGCCCCCGGAACCATTTCCAACGCCTGCGCCGGAGGGCGAGTTTGCTGCAGAGGCGCGCGGCTACTATTGCGACACGATCGCTGTCGAGTTCATGCATATTCCAAGCCCTGAACATCGTCAGTGGATTCAGGAGAAGATGGAGCGGAAGGCTCCCAAGGCCGATCAGGCGCATGTCTTGACGCAGCTGATTCGCGCAGACATCTTTGAGCAGGTGATTCAGTCGCGGTATCTGGGGACGAAGCGGTTTTCGCTTGAGGGACTGACGGCGCTCATTCCGTTTCTCGATCGCGTGCTGGAAGCGAGCGCCGGGTGTGGCGTGACGAAGGCGATGCTTGCGATGAGCCATCGCGGGCGACTGAACGTGATGACGAATACGATCGGCCGACCAGCGTCGGAGATCTTTACCAAGTTTGAGGATGTTGATCCGCGCAGCACGATGGGTGGCGGGGATGTGAAGTACCACATTGGCGCGACGGGTGAGTATGTGTCGCCGGATGGTCATGTGATCGGGCTGCATCTGGCTTCGAATCCGAGCCATTTGGAGGCAGTCGATCCGGTGGTGCTGGGAAGAACGCGGGCGAAGCAGGAACGTATCGGCAAGGGCGGCAAAGCGAATGTGATGCCGATGATCATTCACGGCGATGCGGCGTTTGCGGGGCAGGGAATTCTTGCTGAGACGTTGAACATGGCTACGCTGCATGGATATAACGTGGGCGGGACGGTGCATGTGATCGTGAATAACCTGCTTGGGTTTACGGCGCTGCCGGAGGAGTCGAACTCGTCGCGGTTCTCGACTGACATTGCGAAGCGGCTGCCGGTTCCGATCTTCCATGTGAATTCCGAGGATCCGGATGCCGTGGTGCGAGTGGCTACGATTGCAGCGGAGTACAGGCACAAGTTCCGCTCCGATGTTGTGGTGGACCTGGTGGGGTATCGCAAGCATGGGCACAGCGAGGTGGATGATCCGACGGTGACGCAACCTCGGCGGTACGCAATCATCAAGGATCGTGCTCCGCTGTACCAGCTGTATGCGCAGCGTATCGGGATTGATCCCTCGAAAGAGGTGCAGGCGGTTCAGCAGGAGTTCCTCTGGGATCAGAAGACTGCGACGCAGGCGGAGGAGATACCGCATCTGGCAGAGCTGCCGGATTACTGGGATCCTTATAAGGGCTGTGAGTTGCTTCCGGAGTACGAGGTCCGAACGGGGCTTCCGGCAGAGCGCGTCAATGAGCTTGTGAAGCGGATTACGGCTTATCCAGCGGGTTTTCATATCCACCCGAAGGTGAAGAAGCTGTTTGAACAGCGTGAGGAGATGGGCGCAGGGACGCGGCCGTTCGACTATGGGATGGCGGAACTGGTGGCGTTCGCTTCGCTGCTGGAGGCTGGTGTGCTGGTGCGGTTGACCGGGCAGGACTCGCAGCGTGGGACGTTCAATCAGCGTCATGCGGTGATGGTAGATACGGAGACCGAGGTACGTTATACGCCGCTGTCTCATTTGACGGAGAAACAGGGGCGGTTTGAGGTCTATAACTCGTTGCTGTCGGAGGCGGCGGTACTTGGCTTCGAGTATGGGTTCGCGCGGGATTATCCCGAGGCCCTGGTGCTTTGGGAGGCGCAGTTTGGCGACTTTGCCAATGGAGCGCAGATCATTATCGACCAGTTCATCGCGGCGGGGGAGATGAAGTGGGGGCTGCTGTCCGGAGTTGTGATGCTGCTGCCGCATGGGTATGAGGGGCAGGGGCCGGAGCACTCGAGTGCACGCATGGAGCGGTATTTGCAACTGGCGGCGAACGACAATATCCAAATCTGTCAGCCTTCGACGGCGGCGCAGTACTTCCATCTGCTGCGTCGGCAGGCACTGAGATTGTGGAGGAAGCCGCTGGTGGTGTTTACGCCGAAGAGCATGCTGCGGCATCCGGATGCTTCGAGCTCACTGGCGGAGTTCTCACGGGACCGGTTCCTGAATGTGCTGCCGGATAACGAGGTTCAGAATCCGCGGCGATTGCTGGTATGCAGCGGCAAGATTGGGCATAACCTGCGTGTGGAGCGGGAGAAGCGCAAGGACATGGGCGTCGGAATTATCTTTTTGGAACAGATGTATCCGTGGCCCGAAGAGGAGTTGCAGGCAGCGCTGGATCAGCATCCGGGGGCCCAGGAGATCGTCTGGGTGCAGGAGGAGCCGGCCAATATGGGCGCGTTCTTCTACGTGATGCCTGAGTTGCGGCGTATGGCTGGCGATCGCGCGGTGCTGAGTGTGAAGCGGAGTGCAAGTGCGACGCCGGCGACGGGTTCAGCCAAGGCGCATGAAATCGAAGAGAAGACCCTGATTGATATGGCTTTTGGCGCAGCGGTCTAGTCGCTGCCGGGTATCTTCTCTTAGGTTCGGAACAGGAAAGCCCCGGGGAGTAACCGGGGCTTTCTTGGTTTGCACTATATTCACTTAGCTGGTGATGGGAGATAATCATATCCCGCGGATCTTATTGATTGTAAATTGGATGTTCGTTTTAATGGCTTGACAGGTTTTGGGGTAGAGCGTCATGAGGAAAGACTTCCTGACTATGGTTCGCGGCAGGATTTGAGTACTCTTTTAGCCCTTTGGTGGTGCAAATAATTGCATATTGACTAAAAAGTGCTTCTGATAAGTAATTGATTCCTCTATGTACATGTTTGGCCATTCAGGTGCATTATAGGAGCGTAGCCAGCGTTAGCTCCCACGAACGGGTGAAGTTTGGGGTTTAGCGTGTTCTTGGCGGGGATCACCGGGCCACGTTCAGGAATACCGCTTCAATGCGGAAATCGGGAGGAAATTAAATGAGATTTTACTCTAAGCTTTGCGCCTTGGGAGCGGGGATGGTAGTTATGACCGCTTTCGCGTCCGCTAATACAATCACCATTGCAAGCCAAGCTGGAAGCGCCGTTGGCGATACGATTTATACCTCTACTACAGCAGCTGCACCCTTTAACTACTCTGCAAATATCGGAACCAGCTTCGCATTGACTGGTGTAACGCCTACTTGGGCGGCGGCAATTCCCGGTTCGACATGGGTAGGTGTCGCCCCTACTGCGGGACCCACCGGTACGATCAATCCGAACTTCGGTACCTACACCTTCACGGTGGACCTTGGTACCGGACTGGCTGGCTACTCTGGATCGATTGGTGTTCTGGCCGACGACACGTCAAGCGTTACTCTTAACGGTGTCCAAATTCAACCAGCCGATGGTGGTACTGATGGACATTGTGAGTCGGGCGTCGGCATCACGTGCCTGGAGGTGTTTAATGTCGGGCTGCCCGGCGGCGGAGCATTCGTTGCTGGCGATAACACGCTGACGTTCACCGTGCTCCAAGCTGGTACGGGCCCTGCAGGCGGATCTGGCGATCCTTCAGGTCTGGACTTTGCCGGTACGATATCGAACAACCCAGTTCCTGAGCCCAGCACGCTGTTGCTCCTTGGAACCGGCTTGATCGGTTCTGCAGGCGCATTGTTCCGCAGAATGCGGGCATAGCGGTATCGAGCAACGCGATCGATAAGTCTGAACGATTCATTTAGGGGATGATGCAGATAGAAGAGGTTCCAAGACCTCTTCTTCTGCATCATCGCATTTTGGCGGTCTTATTTCTCCCTCTAAGTTGTTGGGATATCAAGGTTTTGTTCCTGCACTGTAGTAAGGACCTGGGCCATAAGTAAAACTGACACTCTTGCGTGAGGGCCGTGGTGGCCTCACTTCACAAATGATCCGAGGAGGAATTATGCAGCTTTACTCGAAAATCTCTGCCCTGGGAGCAGTGTTCGCCTTAGCGACTGCTTTCGCGTCCGCCGACACTATAACAAGCTCGTCCGCAACAGTAACTTTCGCTGGCTACACTGCAACAGATCCGACCGGATCTTTACCCACAGGGAATGCGGCAACCTTTAACCTCGATCCGGGCACTGTCTGGTTTGGACCACTTCCCGGCTCGAGCTGGGTGGGTTCAACCGCAACCTCTGGTCCGGTTGGTACCGTAAATCCAGCGATGGGTTATTACACTTACAACTACGAGTTCACCCCCAGTGGCGGTGCCGGTACTTATACGCTGAATTTGAGTGTGCTGGCAGACGATACGACTGAAGTCTTACTGAACGGCACAATCATAGAGGTACCTTTTGGTGGTTTAGGTGGCGATACCCACTGCGCGGATAGTGCCCCTGGCTGCGACGCGGGTACTCTATACATGTTGCCTCCTATTGTTGAGCTTCTTGGGACTACGGATACGCTTTCGTTTGTCGTTCACCAAGCGGGTCAATTCCCGGCGGGTGGAACTAATAATCCTTCGGGTGTGGATTTCGTCGGAACTCTCATACAGGGAAGAAGCGGGGCGACGCCGACAGTTCCCGAGCCAAGCACGCTGCTGATGCTGGGAACCGGATTGATTGGTTCTGCAGGCGCACTGTTCCGCAGGATGCGGGCTTAGTTTTTCTTCCGGATCTTAGCGGAGTACCGGGAGTGTTCCGGTAAGATCCAGATTCTTTAGAATTGTCGATGAGTGCGAAGAGACTCTTCGCACTCATTTTTTTTCGAATGCTGCAGCCGCATGGCAGACTAGTTGTGGAACGACCAAACCCGCGCTCTTTCAAAACAATGATTTGCAAGCAGTTTTAGCTGGGATGGTTTGGAGTACAAAACGAGAGCCTTACTTGCAGAGGGGTGCCTGGTTCGACCTGTAACTATTGCTTTATTATTTTGTGTAGTGATCGAGAGTAGTATTGCGCTTTAGGCAATAGAATTCTGACTGTTTGGTGGAAATCATCCAATCGATGCGATCTCCCAGAGTGACAATTGTTGTACCTGTGTATAACGGGGCAGTCTATCTCGGTGAAACTCTCGAGTCGTTGTTGACGCAGAGTTTTACGGATTTCGAATTGCTCGTGATCAATGACGGAAGCACCGATGCGTCGGGCGATATCGTTCGATCTTTTAAGGACGATCGGATTCGCATGATTGTTCAGGAGAATGGCGGACTTTGCCATGCTTTGAATCGGGGGATCGAAGAGGCGAAGGGTTCGTACATCGCTCGCAATGATCAGGATGACGTTAGCTTCCCTCATCGGTTAGAGCGAGAATTGAAGGTGATGGAAGATCACCCTGACGCGATCGGACTTTTCTCCTACAACACAAAGTTTGGAAGCAAACACCGATGGTCAAACGCGGATAAGCTCACCATGGTGGTGGGCGAGATCAGGGAATATGAGCCCCTCAAGGACGGAAGCCTGCTGGGTTCGACGATGTTCGTCCGAAGGGAGGCGCTGCAATCCATTCATGGGTTCAGACAGTCGTACTACCCAGTGGACGACTGGGATCTTGAGTGCCGGTTGGCGCAGGCTGGCAAGGTACTGGTTTTGCAGGAACCGCTGGTCGCTTATCGTTTTCAAACAAGTGCAAATACTTATCGAGTGTTCGCCGAGATGCAGGAAAAGACGCGTTGGACGGAAGACTCTTACCACCGGCGTGTGCAAGGTGTTCCTGAGCTGACCTTTGATCAATTTATGATGACCCAGCCGCAGAATGGGTGGTCGCGGTTGGCCCGACGCCGCATCGATACGGCTAAGTTGCAGATGCGCATTGCAGGGCAAGACTATCTTGATGGCCAGTACCTGGCGGCTGGCCTCCACTTGTCTGCGGCTGTGATGCTGAATCCTGCGGATATGGCCGGACGCCTATGGCGGTTGCTGGGCGGTTCGTCGTCTGAACCTGCGTGAAGCTTGTCGCTTCGCAATAAGAAGAGTAGCTAAAAGCACAAAGCCCGGAAGGAGGATTGTCCTGTCCGGGCTTCGTGTTTTGGATGGTGTAAATCGATGCACGGCAGAGGTGCCGTGAACGAGCTAGCGGGCCAAGCGACGGCGTACGACGCCAGCAGCACCGATCAGGCCGGTTCCGAGCATCAGCAGAGTGCTGGGCTCTGGAACTGCACTGAACTGAGCATCGAAGTCCACGCCTGTAGCGGCGAGACCCGACTGCTGGACGACGAAAATCAGGCTATCCGAACCGGTGCCAGTGAAGCTGTAGCTGATGCTGTCAACGCTGATGCAGTTCGGCATGTTCGATTCGCACTTGGCGTCGTTCGACGACGTCAAGAGGCTATCAGACACGATCTTATTCGCCGAAGAGATGCTGTTGAGATAAACATCGATCGTGTCGTCCGCCATTACATTCAGGGTGCCGGCGTACAGGACACCGTTGATGTCAGAGAACGAAGTCGTGTAGGTGTACGTGCCGTTCGGTGCAACCACTGCACCGCCGGGCTCCGTGCCCACGTTGTAGGAGACCCAAGAGGATTGAACTCCATAGGTATTTACCGCCGCGCTCCAGACTCCACCAGGATTGAGGTCGACAGTGGCGCCTCCATTGAGGGGGGTGCTGGTGCTGTTAGCTGTAAATGAAAGAGCTGTGTTGTTTGCGCCGGCCGGCGTGGAGCCTGTCGAACCGTAGCTTGCTAGCGTTAGAGTGTCGGCGGACGCGAAAGCGGTTGCGAGAACCAGTACCGCTCCCAGGGCAGAGACTTTCGAATAAAGCTTCATTAGTGAATCCTCGTGGATGAGCCGCAATGTAGAGGCCTCGAATTGAATTGCACTTGCACCGAGGAAGAAGCATGTCGATAGCCATTGTTGCCGAGTCAAGTGAATTGGACTCAAGTTGGATAAGTGCTTGATCCTAAATGGTGACGGGGTAACATTCTTTAGGTAACCGGGTCTAAAGTACCAAGTTTATTGTGAAATATTTTGCACACTGCATGGACAATATTTGGGCTAAGTCCTGCCGCGACTTATTTTAAAGAGAGGAGGAATCGGAGGAGGGAGTGGGGTTAGAGATCTCTCGAGCGTAGACCTGATGAGAGATTTGGGGAGGGGCTTCGTCACGGTGGAGGGAGCGGACATGGTCGTGGATCTGGTGGTCGCCAGCGGTATGGCGCTCTCGGGAGCGTAGGTAATCGAGCCAGGACTCCATGAGGAAGGTTTCGTTGAGGTGCTCGGGGTCGGCGGCGTCGCGGAAGATACCCCAGCGGATGGCACCGTCACGAAGGCGCACGTTGCGGAGTTGGTGGATGGCCTGGGTGAACTCTGCGTAGTTCTCGGCGGGGATGCGGTAGTCAATGGAGACGCGGACGGGGCCGTCGGTGGGCTGCTCGTCGACGCCGGGAATGGGGATGACCTGGGGTGCGGGGCGTTTCCACTGGTAAGGAGTGAAGTCAGGGGTCGGGCCTTGCAGGATGTGGAAGCGGCGGACGATGGGGTAGGTCAGGGCAAGGCCGCAGGCAGAGGCGACGAGGGCTTTGGGGGTGGAGGTGTGCTCGGCGATGAAGCCCCAGAGGATAGAGCCGAAGGCCATGCCTCCCTGGAAGGTCATGAGGTAGGTTCCGAGGGCTCGGGCTTGTACCCAGGCGGGAACGGCGAGTTGGACAGAGACGTTGAGGGTGGACATGGTGCTGGTCCAGGCGAATCCGGAGAGGAGGAGTGTGAGGATGACGATTGCGGGGATGTGAACGAAGGCGAGGATGAGGAGGGTGATGACGTTATAGAAGGTGGCGGCGGCGATGATGATGTCGGCGGAGAAGCGGCGGCGGATGCGCGGGAGGGTGGTGGCGGCGATGACGGCTCCGAGGCCGAGGGAGCCGTTGAGGATGCCGTAGCCGAGGGCTCCCTGGCGGAGGTCGGTGCGGGCTACGACGGCGAGTAAGGCCCAGATGGCGGAGATGAAGAAGGTATAGGTGAAGGCTCGGATGAGCGAGGACTGGAGTTCGGGCGCGTAACGGACGTAGCGGAGGCCGGAGCGGATGGATCCGGCGATGCGCTCGGAGGGGAGCGCGGATTTGAAGAGGGGGATGCGCTTCCAGTTGAAGAGGACCCAGATGACGCCGGCGAAGGAGAGGGCGTTGAGGAAGAAGACGGCTCCAGCTCCGGTGTGGACGCGTTTTTGGAAGGCGGCGACCATGAGTCCGCCTAGGGCGGGGCCAACGGCTCGGGCGAGATTGTTGCTGGCGGCGTTGAGGGAGACGGTGTCGGGAATGAGTTCGCGGGGGACTAGCTCGGGGACGATGGCTTGCCAGGCCGGGTTGTTCATCGCGGAGCCGATGTTGAGCAGGAAGGTGAAGGCGAGCAGTGCCCAGGGAGAGATGTAGCCGATGAAGGTGAGGATGGCGAGGATGCCGACGGAGACGAGCATCCAGGCCTGCCAGAAGATGAGGAGCTTGCGGCGATCGAAGATGTCGGCGGTAGCGCCCGCGAGGAGGCCGAAGAGAAGGACGGGGAGGCTGGCCGCCGTCTGCATGAGGGCGATGAGGAGGGGTGATGGGGTGAGGGAGGTCATCAGCCAGGTGCCGGCGGTGTCCTGCATCCAGGTACCGACCGAGGAGACCGTGCTGGCGATCCAGCGGTCGCGGAAGAGCGGGATCTTGAGCGGGGCGAAGCCGCTTGGGGTGGGGTTGGCGACGGCGACGAGCGGGCCGGAGTTTGGGGTTTCTAAAGGCATCGCTGGATTTAGTTTACGGCTCGGGCAGGGGAGTGAGTTTGGGCGGGGTTGAATCTTATTTCGATATCGAAACATCTTATGTCGTAGAGTTTGAGATTTGGAGGCGGCGATGGCAGGGACGACAGAGACAACGGCTCCTAAGTTGTGGGTGGTTCTGGCCAGGGCTTATGGCTCGCTGGCGGCTTTTGTGGAGCGGCGTGTGGAGGCGGAAGGGCTTTGCCTGAGCGACTTTATGGTGCTAGAGGTTCTGCTGCACAAGGGGCCGATGACGATGTCAGCGATTGGAGAAAAGGTGTTGCTGGCGAATGCTTCGATGACGTCGGCGATTGACCGGCTGGATGAGATGGGTTTTGTCGTGAGAAAGGGAAGCAAGGGCGACCGGAGGGTTCGGATTGTGGAACTGACCGCTGAGGGACGGAGGTTCATTACGCAGATGTATGAACGGCACGAACGGGAGCTGGAGGATTTGATGAGTGGGATTCCGGCGGCTGAGAAGGCGGCGCTGCGGCGTGGGCTCAAAAAGATTGGGCTGGCGGCGCAGGCTGCTGTTGATGGGTCGCCGAAGCGTTGAGGTTGGAGTGACGAGTTTGATTTTATTCGCAGAAGAAAGGGAGAAACAGAATGATTACCGTACGTAAGAGCAGTGAGAGAGGTCATGCAAACCACGGTTGGCTGGATTCGCACCATACGTTTTCGTTTGCCAATTACTACGATCCGAAGCACATGGGATTTGGTCCGCTGCGCGTGATCAATGAGGATCGGGTGGCTCCAGGACGGGGTTTTGGGGCGCATCAGCATCGCGACATGGAGATCCTGAGCTATGTGCTGAAGGGCAAGTTGGCGCATAAGGACAGCATGGGTCATACGGAGGTGTTGGGGCCGAACGAGATCCAGAGGATGTCGGCTGGCAGTGGTGTGACGCATAGTGAGTTCAACGGTTCGGATTCAGAGCCGGTGCACTTTTTCCAGATATGGATTGAGCCCAAGAGTAACGGGACGACGCCGAGCTATGAGCAGTTGAAGTTCGAGCCGGAGGAGAAGCTGAACCGGTTCAAGGTACTGGCTTCGCAGAAGAAGGTTGATGGTGCGGCTACGATCAATCAGGATGCGAGTGTTTCGGTTGCGGAGATTGCTCCGGGACAGGAGTTAACATATGGGCTTGGAGCGGGACGATCGGCCTGGGTGCATGTGATTCAGGGCGAGGTCTCGTTGAATGGCACGACGCTGAAGACGGGCGATGCGGCTGCGGTCAGCAAAGAGACGGCACTGAAGGTTGTTGCTGCTGGCGATGCGAACAGTGAAGTGCTGGTGTTCGATCTGGCATAAGACTTAACACCGATTTGCACCGATAACACCGATTAGAACGGGCGACCACGGATTTCGCGAATGAACGCGGATTCTGCGGTCGCCTTTTTTTCTGAGCTACGCTACTTCGACTTGAATGGTCTTTGCGTCTGGGTTCAGGTTGATTATGCGGAAGCTGCGGGTTTGGCCTGCGCGGATCGCTTCGGATTTGGATTCGGTGGCGGGGCCAGACTTCCACTTTGCTTTGAGCATGGAGCTTAGCGCGGAGAGGTCGACCTGGCCTGTTGCTGCGGGCTCGGCTGCGGCTGGAGTCGCGTCGGGTAGGGTGCAGTGGGCCTGAACGCCTTCGCCGAAGGCTACAGTGGCTCGGTTGCCGGAAATTTCGATGAGGCGACCGGTGATGATGTCGCCGGGTTTGTGCTCGGCTATGAACTCGTCGAGGCCTGTGGGCGCGGATTGCTTGATGCTCAGGCGGAGCTGGCGCTTTTCTTTGTCAAGGTCGAGGATTTTGGCTTTGACGATCTGGCCGGCGCGGAGGACATCCTGTGGGCGCTCGATGCGCTTTTCGGCGCTGATCTCGCTGACGTGGATCATGCCTTCGATGCCTTCGGCTAGTTGGACGAAGGCTCCGAATTTGGTGAAGTTGGTGATGGGACCTTCGATGATGGAGCCGATGGGGAACTTTTCGGCGGCGTCCGCCCAAGGGTCGCCGATAGCTTGTTTGAGACCGAGGGCTATGCGGCGCTCGGTGAGTTGAATGCTGAGGATGAGGGCTTCGACGACATCGCCTGGTTTGAGGAGGTCGCCGGGCTTGCGGACCTTTTTGGCCCAAGACATCTCGCTGACGTGGATCATGCCTTCGATGCCGGGCTCGAGTTCGACGAAGGCGCCGAAGTCGGTGACGCGGGTGACGGCACCACGGATGCGTTCGCCAGCGGTGTATTTGGTGGGCACGACGTCCCAGGGGTGTGGCTGGAGTTGTTTGAGGCCGAGGGCGATGCGGCGGGTCTCAGGGTCGATCTTGAGGATCTTGGCGTCGATGGACTGGCCGGCGGTGAGGACGTCGGAGGGCTTGGCGATGCGGTTCCAGGCGATGTCGCTGATGTGGAGGAGGCCGTCGACGCCGCCGATGTCGACGAAGGCACCATAGTCGTTGAGGGTGCGTATGGTGCCGGAGACGATGTCACCTTCGCGGAGTTCGGTGTAGCGGCGGTCGCGGGTGGCGCGGCCTTCTTCTTCTGTGACGGCGCGGCGGTCGACGACTACGTCTTCGTCGGTGGAGTCGAGTTTGGTAATGCGGACGCGAATCTCCTGGCCGACAAGCTTTTCCATCTCAGCTGCGTCGCGGGCTCCGCTGCGGGATGCTGGGAGGAAGGCGCGGACGCCTACGTCGACAGTGAGGCCGCCTTTGACTACGGCGGTGACGGTTCCGGCGATGATGGATTTTTCAGCGAAGGCTTGCTCGAGGGACGTCCAGTCTTTGGGTTGCGCGACTTTGTGGCGGGAGAGGGTGTAGTAGCCCTCTTCGTTGCGGCCTTTGACGGTGACGAGGAGTTTCGTGCCGGGTTCGATGGTTTCGCCTGCGTCGGTGAAGAGGGCTAGGGGCAGGACGCCTTCGGTTTTGTAGCCTATGTCGACGTAGACGGAGCCAGAGGAAACAGTGACGACTGTGCCTTCGATCTGGCGGGGGCCGGTTTCGCCGGAGGGGCGGGCGTGGCTACGTTCGTATTCGGCGAAGAGCTGGCCGAAGGACTCGGTGGTTTCGGTGGGCTCGTTGGATTCGGGGGTGGGGTTTGAATCGGGGGTCGTGGGGGTCGACATGAACTGCGGGTGCCTCGAAAAGTGTGGTCTGGCTAGCATATCACCGCGTGCCGTGTGTGCGTTTTGTGCGGATGCAAGGCGGAACTGAAGTTTGTTGTGGCTTCGAACGGATATGATTCCAAGCGAAGTGGTTCTGTGGAATGCTTGCGCGATAATTTGTCTTTTGAGATGAAGGGGGAAGTGCTCTGTCTATGCGGAAGATTGGCATCATCATGAATGGCGTTACGGGGCGGATGGGGACGAATCAGCATCTGGGACGGTCGATTGCGGCGATTCGGCAGCGAGGTGGGCTGACGTTGCGGGATGGGTCGGTGGTAATGCCAGATCCTGTGCTGGTTGGGCGGAATGGCGCGAAGCTGGAGGAGTTGGCCAAGGCTTGGAGTGTGGATCGGTGGAGTACTGATCTGGATGCTTGTTTGGCTGATCCGCAGAACGTGATTTATTTCGATGCGCAGTCGACTTTGCTACGGGCGGCTAGTGTGCGGGCGGCGCTGGCGGCGGGGAAACATGTTTATTGTGAGAAGCCGCTGGCGGGGACGCTGGAGGATAGTCTTGCGCTGGCGCGTGAGGCTGCGAAGGTCGGGGTGAAGAATGGGGTGGTGCAGGACAAGTTGTTTCTGCCGGGAATTTTGAAGCTGAAGCAGGTGATTGCGAGTGGATTTTTGGGGAAGGTGCTGTCGGTGCGCGGGGAGTTTGGGTATTGGGTGTTTGAAGGGCCGATGCCGCCGGCGCAGAGGCCTTCGTGGAACTACAGGAAGGAAGATGGGGGTGGGATCATTCTCGATATGTTTCCGCACTGGCAGTATGTGCTGGAGAATCTGTTTGGACGTGTGACGGCGGTGAGCTGCATCGGCAGGACTACGATTCCTGAGCGTGTGGATGAGGCGGGCAAGACGTATACGTGCACGGCGGATGATGCTGCTTATGCGACGTTCGAGATTGAGGGTGGTGTTGTGGCGCACATCAACTCTTCGTGGGTTACGAGAGTGAATCGTGAGGACTTGCTGATTTTGCAGGTGGATGGGACGGAGGGGAGCGCAGCGGTTGGGCTGAGGGAGTGTAAGGTGCAGTCGCGGGTTACGACTCCGAAGGCGGTTTGGAATCCAGATATTTCAAATCCGATTGATTTTCTTGCGGGGTGGCAGACGGTTCCGACTACGACGACGGTCGATAATGCGTTCAAGATTCAGTGGGAGATGTTTTTGCGGCATGTGCTGGAGGATGCTCCGTTCCCACATGGATTTCTAGAGGCGGCGAAGGGCGTGCAACTGGCTGAGGTGGGGCTCCAGTCGTGGGCCGAGCGGCGATGGGTGGATGTTCCGGTGCTGAGTGCGAGCTGATTTTTATATGTAACGTTTATGGGAATAAATAGGTGACGATGCGGATTCGACTACCTCTTGGGGATGGATTGACGGAGTACACGTTGCATGAAGCCGGACCGCTGGCGGTGGTTGCTGGGCCACCTCCGGCTTCACGAGTGGCTTATGCGGCGGCGCATGTTGTGGTTGATCCGTTGAGGTCGACTCCATTTACCAAGCCGGTGTTGGATATGGAGGGGACGATGGCGTTTCGGCGTCATCTTTGGTCGCTGGGGTTTGGCGTGGCTGAGGTGATGGATACAGCGCAGCGGGGGATGGGGCTGGATTGGCAGACGGCAAAGGAGTTGGTGCGGGTGTCGGCTGCTGAGGGTGGGGGGGCAATTGCGTGTGGGGCTAATACGGATCAGCTTGATTCGCAGCAGGCGGCAACGATCGATGAGGTGATTGCCGCGTATGAGGAGCAGTGCGAGACGATTGAGGCTGCGGGTGGACGGGTGATTCTGATGGCGAGTCGTGCGCTGGTGAAGTGCGCGAAGGGGCCGGAGGATTATCAGAGAGTGTATGGGCGGCTGCTGGCGAATCTTTCGCGGCCTGCGATTCTGCATTGGCTGGGGGAGGCGTTTGATCCGCAGTTGAAGGGATATTGGGGTGGCGGAAGTGTGGATGAGGCGATGGGGGGTTGTCTCGATGTGATTTGGGAGAATCGAACGAAGGTGGATGGGGTCAAGATATCGCTGCTGGATAAGTCGCGTGAGATTGCTATGCGGCGGCTGTTGCCTGCGGGTGTGCGGATGTATACGGGTGATGATTTTGACTATGCGGAGCTGATTCGGGGGGATGAGGTGGGGCATAGCGATGCTCTGCTGGGGATATTTGATGGGATTGCTCCGGCGGCTGCTCTGGCGCTGCGGGCTCTGGATGCGGGGGAGTTGGAGCAGTATGAGGAGTTGCTGGCGCCTACTGTTCCGTTGTCGCGGCATATCTTTCAGGTGCCTACGTTTTATTACAAGACGGGTCTGGTGTTTCTGGCGTATCTGAATGGGCATCAGGGGCACTTCAGGATGTTGCAGGGACAGGAGAGCGCTCGGTCGATTGTGCATCTGGCGGAGTTGTTTGTGCTGGCGGATAAGGCTCGATTGTTGAGTGATCCGGAGTTGGCGGTAAGACGGATGAGGCTGGTGCTGGAGCTGGCGGGAGTCGTCTCGCGATGAAGGACCTTTCGCGCTTGAGCTTTAACCAGATGACAGCGGGGAAGTGTGGACTACGTGAGGTGGTGGGTGCTTGCGTGCGGCGCGGGGTTCCATGGATTGGTCCGTGGCGCCATGCGGTGGGGGATGACCCAGTTGAGGCTGGGAGGTTGATTCGTGAGTCGGGGCTGCGGGTTTCGAGTCTTTGCCGGGGTGGGATGTTTCCAGCGGCTACGGCTGAGGAACGGCGACGGAGGATTGAGGATAATCTGCGGGCGATCGATGAGGCGGCTGCGGTGGGGACGGATCTGCTTGTACTGGTGAATGGGCCGGCTCCGGGGCGGGATATTGATGGCGCTCGGCAGATGGTGGTGGATGGGATTGGGGATATTGTTGGGTACGCGGAGCAGTGTGGGGTGAGGTTGGGTGTGGAACCGCTGCATCCAATGTTTGCTGCTGATCGGTCGGTGGTGGTGACGCTGGGTGAGGCGAACGGGATCGCGGAACGGTTCGATCCGCGGTGGGTTGGAGTGGTGGTGGATGTGTATCACGTGTGGTGGGACCCGACGGTGTATACGGAGATTGCGCGGGCGGGACGGCGGATCTTTGCGTTTCATGTTTCGGACTGGATTGTTCCGACGCCGGATATTTTGATGGGGCGGGGAATGATGGGTGATGGTGTGATCGAGATTAACCGATTGCGGAAGGCGGTAGAGGCGGCTGGGTATGAGGGGCCGATTGAGGTGGAGATCTTTAATGAGGCGCTTTGGGCGAGGCCGGTGGATGAGGTGGTTGGGTTGGTGGCGGACCGGTTTCTGGAGTTTGTTTAGTTTTGGTGGCGAGCGAGAGCGGAACGATGGCTCGAGGTTTGGCCTATAATTGCCCGGCTGAGGCCGCTTGATAGCCGGTGTTCGACTAACCGATGGGGACTTATACGACGAGACGGGCATTTGATTCCAGATGACTGTTGAGAGGGAGTGATTGATGTTCCTTCGTAAGGTTCTCGCAATCGCGCTTCTGGTTTCGGTGGGGAGTCTCTGGTCGGGGACTGCGGCGAGTGCTCAGGCGATGCCTACGCCGGATCAGTTGAAACAACTGTTGGCTCCGGTGGCATTGTTTCCGGATGCGTTGTTGGCACAGATATGCGCTGCTTCGACGGACCCGCAGCAGATTCTGGATGCTCAGGACTGGTTGCATCGCAATAGCAATTTGCAGCAGGCGGCGTTGACGGATGCTGCTCAGCGGGAGGGGTTCGATCCGGCGTTCGTCTCGTTGATGAGCTTTCCTACCGTGCTGGATATGATGGCGACGAATATCGATGACTATGCGGCGCTGGGGGTGGCGTTCAAGGCTGATCAGCCAGCGGTGATGTCGGCGATTCAGACCCTGCGGCAGGATGCGTATTCGAGGGGCGTGCTCGACAGCAATGAGTATCAAACGGTTTCGGTGCAGCAGCAAGGCAACGTGCAGGTTGTGGTGGTGCAGCCGACGAATCCTCAGGTGGTGTTTGTTCCGCAGTATCAGCCGCAGCAGGTGTGGTCGAGCGGGCCGAGCACCGGCGACGTGGTGGCGGCGTCGATGTTGAGCTTTGGGGCGGGGATCGCGCTGGGTGCTTTGATGAACAATAATCAGCCGTGGGGTTGGGGTGGATGGGGTTGGGGATGGGGCGGACGGGGGATGGTCGTTCATAACAATGTGTGGGTCGTGAACAATCGCTGGAGGAGTCCACGGAATAACTGGCGGCCAGCGCCACCCAGGTGGGGTCCTCCGATCTATGCGAGGCCGCCTGGGAACTGGAATCAGCGGCCTGGATATCGACCGCCGCCGCCGGGATGGAGACCCAATGGGCCGAACAATCGACCTCCGGGCGGGGGTAATGTCGGCAATAACAGGCCGCCCCCCGGAAATGTCGGCGGGAATCGTCCGGGAGGAGGTGGTGGAAACAACAGGCCCGGAGGAACGGGGCCGACTTGGAATCCGGGGGGTAACAACAGGCCCGGGGGCAATAATCCGAGTTGGAATACGGGACCCAACAGGCCTGGAGGTGGCACAGGGAACAATCCTGGGGGGAACACAGGAGGGAATAGACCAGGAGGGACCAATCCTGAAACTCCCGGAGGCAATAGGCCGGGCGGCGGGAACGCAGGAAACAACCGGCCAGGAGGAAGCAATCCGGGAACTCCTGGAGGCAACAGGCCGGGTGGGAACGCGGGTGGGAATCGTCCGGGTGGGACTCCTGGAGGCAGACCACCGGGGAATCCTTCGGGACCGAATGCCAATAGACCTACTACGCGACCTGCGAATCCTTATGCGGGATTTCCGCAGGGCGGTAATAGACCACAAGGGCAGAGGCCTCAGCAGCCTCAATCAAGACCTCAATCGAGGCCGCAGACTACCGGGGCACGTCCGGGCGGCTTTGGCGGGAGTAACAATGGGGCGGCGACGCGGGCGGCGAGCGATCGTGGCAGAGCCAGTGCTGGTGGCGGCGGCAACCGGGGAGGTCAACGCAGATGAAGCTATGCAATCGTAAATGGTTGTCTGGATTGATCGTTGCGGCTCTGGTGGTCTGGAGTTCGGTCTCGGCTCGGGCGCAGGACGCGGGAGTGAAGACGTTTCCTGGTTACCGAGCGGCTGCGGCGGCGTTCGTGTCGGCGGTGAAGGCGAATGACGATGCCGCACTGAAGGAGATGCTTGGGGCCGAGGCGGAGGGGATGCTGTCGTCGGGCGATGCGACGGCGGATGAGAATGACAGAGCGTCGTTCCTGAAGCACTACGAGGCGGCGCATAGCTTCATTCGTAAGTCGGCGGACAGTGTGATGTTGACGGTGGGGACGACGGCTTGGCCGCTACCGTTTCCTATCGTGAAGGTGGACGGCGCGTGGCGATTTGACGCGGTTGCGGGCGCGAAGGAATTGACGTACAGGCGGATTGGCCAGAACGAACTGGACGCTATCAAGGTGACTCGCGCTTTGTATGCCGCGCAGAAGGAGTATGCCGCTCAGGGGCATGATGGTAATCCGCCGGGCGTGTATGCGCAGCGGTTCCGAAGCAAGGCGGGGGCTCAGGATGGCCTCTATTGGGATACGAAGGAGGGCGAGGCGGAGAGTCCGGGGGGTGTCCTGATCGCCCAAGCGGAGAGCGAGGGATATGAGACTGACAAACGGACGCCGTTTCATGGGTACTACTACCGGATATTGAAGGCGCAGGGGGCTCATGCTCCGGGTGGCGCGAAGGAGTATGTGAAGGATGGGAAGATGACCGGCGGGTTCGCCATCCTCGCTTATCCGGCGGAGTATCGGGCAAGCGGAGTGATGACGTTCATCGTTGGGCGACGTGGAACTGTGTATCAGAAGGACTTAGGGGATGGGACTGCGGAAGTGATCAAGAGGATGGCTTACGATCCGGACAGCTCATGGAAGGCGGTCCGTTGAGAAAGATGTGCAGATTGGCTATGGATGAAAGGTCCGTAACCCGCTGCAGTGTGCAATTTGTGGATAGGCGTTTTACCATATAAAGATGAGTGAAGTAATGGAGCAGGAAGTTAAGGCTACGGCGGGTCACGCCCAAAAGTACACGCGTAACAATCCATATATGTCCCACGTCCGGGAGAATTACCTGTTGACGGGAGAGGGCTCGGAGAAAGAGACACGTCACATCGAGCTGACGCTGGATGAGAGTATGACGTACACCCCCGGGGATGCTGTCGGGATCATTCCGGAGAACCGGTCTGAGGCGGTGGCGGGTGTGCTGAAGGCTCTTGGTTATAAGGGCGATGAACGCGTTCTGGACCACTATAAGGTCGAGATCAGCCTGGAAGAGGCGCTGCGGACGCGGCTGGGGATTGGCAAACTGGCTCGAGGAGCCGTGGGGCAGTATGCAAAGCTGGCTCCTGACGTTGCGGGGCTGAAGGTGATGGTTGGGCCGGATAACAAGGCTCGGGCGGAAGAGTATTGCTGGGGACGGGAGTTTGTGGACCTGGCGACAGATTTTCCGGGTGTCATTACCGATCCACAGCAGTTGTTTCATGTGTTGCAACGGTTGACGCCGCGGATGTACTCGATCGCGTCGAGCCAGGCGATGCACCAGGACAATGTGCAAACGACGGTGCGGGTGATCCGGTATGAGTCGCATGGGCGCGAACGACAGGGTTTGGCGAGCGGCCATCTGGGCGACCGCGCGGGTGTGGGGACGACGATGCCGATCTTCCTGCACTCGAATGCGAGCTTCAGGCTGCCGGAGGATAAGACCGCTCCAGTCATCATGATTGGGCCAGGGACGGGAATTGCTCCGTTCCGGGCGTTTCTTGAGGAGCGTCAGGCTACGGGGCAGGCGGGCGATAACTGGTTGTTCTTCGGCGAGCAGAGAGAGAAGATGGACTTTCTGTACAAGGAGCAGTTGCAGGGAATGCACAGGGACGGCGTGCTGACGCATCTGGATACGGCGTTCTCGCGCGATCAGGCGCAGAAGGTCTATGTGCAGGACAAGATGCAGGAGAAGTCGAAGGAGCTTTTTTCGTGGCTGGAGCGCGGAGCTTATTTTTACGTGTGTGGTGACGCTACGCGCATGGCGAAGGATGTGGAGACCGCTTTGCTGGACGTGATTGCGAGGGGGTCCAATGGGACTCTGGAGCACGCGGCCGAGTATCTGACAGCCATGAAGAAGCAAAAGCGGTATCAGCGCGACGTTTATTAATCAATAACTTACCAAGATAAACGACATTTGTCGTAAAAATGTGCGTCCAGCTACGGCTGGGCGCATCTCTTTATAAGGACTAGATTAGTTTGGTCAAAAGGAGACGATCATGAACGTTGTTGTGTACGGAGCAACTGGAAATTCGGGCAGCGAGATTGTGAAGGAACTGCTTGCGCGTGGTCACAAGGTGACCGGAGTGGCTCGGAAGGTGGATTCGCTGAAGGAAAAGCCGGGTGTGACGGCGAAGGTGGATGATCTAGCGAATGTGGATGCTATTGCGGCAATTATTAAGGGTGCGGATGCAGTGGTGACGGCTTATCAGCCTCCGGCTGACAACACGGATGCCTTGATTGACGTGACAAAACGGCAGATTGAGGCGGTGAAGAAGGCAGGCGGGACTCGGTTGGTGGTGGTTGGTGGAGCTGGTTTATTGGAGGTAGCTCCTGGTGTAACGCTGATCAAGTCTGGTTACTTGCCGGCAGAGTATTTGCCGATTGCTACCTCGCATGAGAAGGCGCTGGCGGTTCTCAAGACGTCGGACATCGACTGGACCTATCTGAGCCCGGGGGCTTACTTTGTGCCGGGTGAGCGGACGGGCAAATTCCGGTTGGGAACGAAGGAGCTGGTGTCGGATGCCAAGGGCGAGAGCAAGATCTCGTTTGCGGATTATGCGATCGCGATCGTCGATGAGCTTGAGAAGCCTGCTCATCGGAAGGGTTCGTTCTCGGTTGGGTATTGAGTGGTTTGTTGTGAGGGAAGGCGGCCTTTGGGCCGCCTTTTTCGTTTGGTTCGGAATTGTAATTGCAACGGCAAAAGCAGATCCCCCTTCGGCTTCGCTCAGGGCAGGCTCTTTGGGGATGCAAGTAAGAGGACAAATGCGAATCAGACGCGGTAGTTGTCGGCGCGCCAGTTGGTGATGTTCTGCTTGATGGCTTTTGGTTCGAGGCCCTGGGTGATGGTCTTGTGGACGAGACCGGGAAGCTCGCTGTCGCAGGCGAAGCGGAGGGCAATGATTTGCTTGATATCGAGCTCGCTGATGTGGGCGAGGTCGGTGGAAGAAAGAAGCGAGCTCAGCCGAAGGTTTTCTTCGAGGCGGATGATACGGTCCTGGACTTTAAGGTCGTTGATGCGGGTCTTCAAGGCGAGAACGAGGAGGGCGGCTGAGACGACGATCCACCAGAGTAGAAGGGCGCGGTGCTCGGGCCAGTGATGGATGATGAGGTAGATGGAGATGAAGAAATTAAACCCAAGGACGGGGAGCACGAAAAAGTGAAAGGGAGGATCGACGCGGCCGTGATTTTTGAAGTTCTGCGGTGCGGGCATGATGATTCCTTTCGCGGATTGCTAGGGTGAGTTTACTCCGGGTTTTGTTTGGCGAACTGGACTTTGGACGGGATTCACTTCACCGAGTATTGTTGCCAGAACGCGTGACGACACGATAGTGGGTGCGACGCAGGTAATTACCGGCGGAATGGCCAGCGGTTGCTGTTGGTGGAACGTGTACGGCTAGTTCTGGGTTTGGTTCAGTTTCTCTTCCAGCTCTTTGAGGCTTTGCAGTGCGTCCTTGATGGTGTATCCCGCCGGAGGGCGAAAGAGGGCGGCGTCTGGATCGGCGCGGGAGAATTTTTCAAGGGAGACGGTGCGTTCTCCAGTGCGTGGATCTTCCCACTGCTCTTTGAGCACGAGCTTCATGTCGGTGGAGGTCCATACCTCGTGGGTTTTGGTGATGGGTGCGTCGTTGCCGGAGCGGCCAGCGGGGACGATTGTGGTGGTCTTGACGACGGAGACGGGCAAGCCCTGGAGGGAGTCGGTGCCGAGATCTTCCGTGGTGATGATGGGTTGGGGACGATTGTCCTGGCGGATCTGGGCGGGAGCTGCTTTGGCGGTAGTGGATTTCTCCGCAGGAACTTTAACGACGGAGGCGAGCTTGTTGGCTTTGGGGCCGGTGACCCAGGTGGTGATGGTGTGGGCAACAGGATCGGTTACGAAGACGAGGATGGTTTCGGGTTGTCCATCGCTTGCGTTGGCGAGGCGCATCTCGACGCGCACTCGGCCGGAGGCGTCGCGGGCTACGAAGTGATGTCCGCTGTGGGTGATGTTGGTGCCATCGGCCAATTTTTGGTTATTGCGGGTGACTTGTACGGCGGAGTAAGGCTGACCAGGAACTGGCGCTGCCAGGAGCGAGTGCAAGAGGCCGCCGTTGGAGAGGACTTCCTTCTTTTCAGGGGCGGTTTGCGCCGAGGCGATGGATGCAAACAGCGCTGCGCTTACGATTCCTGCCATGAGGGATTTACGCATCAGAGATCCTCGCAAAAGGCAATAAATACATTGACTAACCCAACTATTTGTTTCGGGTGCGCTGAACGATATAGACGGCGAGAGCTATAGCGACACCCATAGAAAAGGGTATGAGTTTATGGGGAGCGAACATGCCAACCATATTCTCAGGCCATCCAGTGAGGCGCAAGGTAAAAGCCCGATCCTAGACGGTTTGGGTTAGTCAACGTATTTATTGCCCTCGCAAATTACTGGTGCCTCAGTATTTCCCGGCGCTCTCAGCGGGTCAAGTAAAGATTCGGCTGGCAGATCTAATCGGAGGTAAGAAAGAGATGGGAAGTGATGCGGACTGGGGTGCGTGTGGGTTAGGCTCGGAGATATGGCAAATGCGAAGAAGCGGATTGGTGTGCATGTCGGGACGGGTGGCGGTGTGTGGACTTCGGTAGGGCGAGCGGTCGAGGCTGGAGCGAATACGTTCCAGATATTTTCGGCTAGTCCTCGGATGTGGAAGGCTTCGCCGGTGAAGGCTGCGGACGCGGCCAAGATGCAGGAGTTGCGGGCGAAGCATGATGTGGGGCCGGTGGCGATTCATGCCAGCTACCTGATCAATCTGTGTAGCCAGACGGAGAGTGTGAGGGCGAATTCGACGGCGGCGTTTCGTGGGGAGGTGGAGCGGGCGTTGGCGCTGGGGGCGGAGTTTCTGGTGCTGCATCCGGGGAGCTGGAAGGGGCTCACGCGGGAGGAGGGATTGACGCTGGCTGCGCAGTCGATTGAGAGGGCGATCGATGGGATCGATTTCAGTGGGAAGAATTTTAAGATTTTGATTGAGAACACGGCTGGGGCGGAGTTTTCGCTCGGCGGGAAGCTGGAGCAGGTGGCGGAGCTGGTGGAGACGTTGAAGGCTTGTGCTCCGGTGGCGGTGTGTCTGG
>Ga0209060_10000895_pt1 | contig 40356 bp, 58 predicted proteins | sample Coa_R1_8_FD_187155 | JGI IMG/M metagenome (GOLD analysis project Ga0209060, IMG submission 187155) | Surface soil microbial communities from Centralia Pennsylvania, which are recovering from an underground coalmine fire - Coalmine... | ecosystem: Environmental > Terrestrial > Soil >...
ACTAAAAGACCTTCAAATCCATTGCGAGAAGCAACGCTGGTTAATGGAGCAACCCTATGGGAAATATAAATCCCTCAAGCTCTATATTAAGCTCACAAAATCACGCATCTGTTATCTATGTGGAAAATGGATTGAATGGAAAGATATAGAGGTTGATCATTTTATCCCTATCATTGCTCGCGGATATTCAATAGTATCTAATCTCTTCAATACCCATTCATGGTGCAATAAGAGAAAAGGACGAAAGATAATAAAACGCCCTGGACATTTCTTTTAAAAACATCCAAGGCGTGGACACCGACAACAGAGCATTTATTGCTCTTTTTTTGTGCGATGTTTGACTTCGCGTTTTTCCGGTATAGGGGCATCGCTCTTGCGCGCTGCGAGAGTATTCCCATTCACACGGAACTCGACGACGAAACCCGGCGTTGCGTTCCTCGCCTTTCTCGCCAAAGTTATTCTGATCCCCTTGAGTTGGGTTTCCGATTCAAACCCAATTGATATAGCTTTTCCCGCCTGCAATGCTGCAATGACTGGCGCGTAAGGATCATCCTTGGTAGGGCGAACAGGAGCAGGAAGCTTTTCCCATTCAGCAACGGGGATTTCTTTAAAAGATACGTCTGACATGAATAACCATCCTTTCATGGCTGTCAATAGAACTATCTCTAGGAAAAAGAATACCATATAAATTTACTTATTGACAAGGGAAATAAAAACAGTTACACTCTGTTAATGGAAGATACATCAAGATACATGGACGACGAGAAATACCCACAAGAAAATAAAAGGAAAGAGCATAAAAAGAGTAATCAAGGATTTGCGAGTCCGAAATATGATCCTGAGAAAAAGCGTGCTGCACAATCATTGGGTGGAAGTGCGTGTGTCCCAAAAGGTTTTGCAAAGATGCATCCAGATAAAAGAAGAGAAATTGCAAAAAAGGGTGGAAAATCATAATTTTTTGTATGCTTGGATACTACCCATGCATCGAGGCATACGATAAGCTATGAAATTAATACTCTTCAATGAACGACCTACTTCTTGGAATACATTAAACGCAAGACTTCACTGGAAAAAACGTGAAGTAATAATGAAATCTTCAAAACAGGCTGTCTATGATGCATTACTAGCTGCTGGCATTACTCCACAATCAAAAATGTTTCTCTTCACACAACCAGTTAATATCAGCATAACCGCCTATTTCAAGAACAGACCATTAGATTCCGATAATATTTGCGACAAACCATATATTGATGGATTAAGAGAAATATTAATTCGTGACGATTCAAGGAAATATGTTAAAAAAGTAACAACGATTAGTGAGATAGATGATAAAGAGCCGAGAGTAGAAATAGATATTGAGCCTGTATGAGAGGATATTTAGAAGAATACGGCATTGAACTGATTATATTTCTACTCTGCATAGGGTTTACTATTTTATTGATAACGGGGGCAATTTTTTTGCCATAAATTATATGAAACGTACATTAATCAGTTATTCACTATTAATTGGATTTATTATTTTAGTAGCTCTTGTTATCATTGGATATATCATGCATGTATCTGCTCATGAATGCCGTGATGATTGCCACGAAGATATGAGTCCAACGCCAACAATAAAAATAACTCCAACGATCATACCAACAGTAATACCCTCTCCTACCATTTCATTAACTCCAATGGCATCTCCCTCAGTAATTCCAACCGCAACTCCATCTGCTACCCCAACACCTACAACGCCACCAGCAGGACATGGCGATGGACTGAGTGATGGTCGGAGTGATGGCAGATCAGATGGATTATGTTCTAAGCCTCCATGTGTTCCATTAGCAGCTCCTATGACTGGTAGAGCAGAGTAGTATGAAAGAAGGACAACCACAATCACCTATTCCCCATGAATATTCGCAAGATCAACAAGGTTTATACAATACAAAGATTTATGAGCAAACAGGGGAGAAATATAGACCGATTGATTTTATAACCGATGGAGATGAAATAGAAGATACTCATGTGGTCGTAATGGATGCTGCATTAGTATTTGATAGAGCATTGCATCAAATGAAGATTGAACAAGAACAGCATTTAGAAATGTCAGAAAGCTATGGACTAACAGGACAGAGCAGGAATACAAAACGTGAGGTAAGCAAAACAGTTTCTCATAGAAAATATTTTTCGGCAGGTGATACAGTCTGATAAAGTATTTTAAAGGTGTGCATAGATCAGTTTACCATTATCCAATATCTCCAATGTATATCATTGCTCTTTTAATTCCTATTATATTTGTTTTAATTATTCTGATATACTCAATTTATGGCAATACTTAAGCAACAAGTACTATTAGAGAAGTTGTTAGAAAATTACGGAAAACCAGAATCAGAACGTAAGGCGTTATATCATGTTCTTATTGATGCAGGATATTCAGAAGATGCAGCGAGTAATCCAAAGAGAGTTTTAGAATCCGCTTCGTGGAAAGAGCTAGTTGCACAAATTCCACATAACAAACTGATGGAGAAATTATTATCAAACGCAATGCAAGATAAGTCATATCTCGCATCGAATCAAGCTCTTGATATGTTAATGAAAGTAATCGGTGGCTATACTGCACAGAAAGTACAAATACAAAATCCAGAAGATGATATGAGTGATGAGGAAATTGAAGAAGAGATTAAACGACTTGAATCTAAAGTGAAGAAATAATTATGATATGCACACAAACTTTAACCCTGATGTTATCTATTCAGGTAATCCGCAAGACATACAAGAACAAGAGATAAAGCGACTGCGTGAACTCCGCAAGATCAAACTCCACAGACTACAAAACGAACCGCACCGTTACTTTATGCCTATAGGCAAGTTTTCAGAGTTTGCAGATAAAGCAATGTCTGGAAACTACAAAGTATCATTGTTAGAAGCTGCGAACGGCATTGGTAAAACTGTTGGCACAATAAACATGTTTGCTAATCTCTTCTGGCCTGTTCACAATCAATACTTCCAACAACCATTAATGCTTGATTGGCCGTTTCCAAAACAAGGACGTATCATTTCATACGCTAATACCATCACTGAAACGATTATTCCTGCGATGAAGCAATGGTTTCCCAAAGGCAGATATAACATTAATAAATATGAAACGACAAAAGATGGTAAGCGATACGAAGCACATTGGGAAACTGACACTGGATGGACATTCAATCTTATGACCTATGACCAGGATGTAAGAGAGTTTGAATCCGCTAATCTTGGTTTCTTCTGGAACGATGAACCGCCGAGTCCTGCTATCTTTAACGCAAACTACTCACGTTTACGTATGGGCGGGATTGGCATACTGACCGAAACACCCCTCAAAGGCGCACAGTGGATTTATGATGAGTTTGTTGATAAACCAGATTCAGAGCTTTTGAAAGAGAAGCGCAGCGTTACCCATGCAGTTCTTGAAGACGCTTGTGAGGAGCATGGAGATCGAGGATTCTTGACACATGTACAGATTCTTGACCAGATCGCCGGATACAATGAGGATGAAGTTAGACAGCGTGTATTTGGTAAGCATCACCATTTGACAGGATTGGTATTTAAGAAATGGGATAAACGAGTACATGTTATTCCGCCATTTAATATAACTAACCGTGATTATGTTGTTGCTCAAGCTCTTGATCCACATCCAAGAACACCCGATGCTGTATTGTGGGTAGCATTTGACCGTGAAGGTAAGGCGTGGAAATGTAATGAATTGTGGGGAGAATTTGAAACGGCAGAACTAGCCGAGCGTATTAAATCAATTGATAAGAACTATCGAATAGTAAAACGACTCATTGATCCCTCAGCATATATCATTGATAAGCATACTGGTTATCAGTTAGCAGCAGATTTATCTACAAATTATCATCTTGATTACGAACCTGGAAGTAAAGAAAGACAAAATGCTATTGAAGCAATACGAAGATATATTGACTTTCAAATGGTTGGTGATGAGATAACTGTTCCTCCGATGCTCCGATCATTTGATACATGTGAGAGAGCGAATTGGGAAATAGGACGCTGGCAGTGGCAAGATTGGCGTGGAATATCAGCTCAATTTAAAAATCCAAAAGAGAAACCAATTGATAAAGATGATCATATGATTGAAAACTTAGGCCGTATATTATTAGCTAATATACGATTTGAAGAAGTAGTTATTGAAAGAACTGTTCCATCATGGGCTATCAAGAAAAAAGATAGTCTTGACCCATACGCTTAAAACAATTAGAATACCGCTATGGCAGAGCAACAGCTAATCCCCATACATTTGACTCTCCGTGAGATAGCATTAATCTCAAAACTACGAACGATTCCATTTGGTAAGATTGAAGTACACAAAGAAAATGGCGTTATTGAACGTGTCATTATAAACAAAAGCGAAGCAATAACTGACAGGGATGGAATAACTGAAATTCAACGAGAAAATAGGGATATTGCAATTATTGAAAAAACTGTTAACATAGAGGCATATGTCAAGTAAAAAGACAAATAAAAAGGTCGGGAATAAAATACGAAAAATAATGCATGAAGGAGTACGCAAAAATACACATAAACCTGTTAGTAAATCTAATCCACGACGACCAGTTTCCCAAAAACAAGCAGTAGCAATAGCGTTATCAGAGAAACGCCGAGGGAAACTATGATATATGGCCGATATTTCTCAAGTTATTAACCCCACGCAAAATAAACCATCAGGTGAAGTACCTGATTCCTCAAGCGATTACAACAACCAACTCTCTCCATATATGAGTCTTATTGCTCAGATACGTGAGGAATATGAAATAGCGTATCGCGCCCAGGTAGGACGTATCCAAATAATGCTTAAGCGTCTCAAGCTATATAACAACCAGCGAAGAGAACCTGATGCAGTTGGCGACACGACACTCTTTGATATTTTTCAATCTATCTTTGCTGCCCTTTATAATGATCAATTAACTACTGAGTTTGTTGGTAGAACTGAAGGTTCTTCTGATACTGCCGAAGCATTAAATAACACTGCAAAGTTTGATTATGATGAGATGCAGAAAGCAATCGTTGATTACGAATGGGATTGGGATACATTGTTCTTTGGTTACGGCCTGGTCGGAATGACATATTTTGAACGAAAAAAGATGATTCCTGTCCCTGAAGTATGGGATCCATTAGTATCACTTCACGACCCTGATGCTGTCAGCGTTAATGGAAATATCCTCAATGGTAAAGGTGCAGCTCGTTATTTTGGCCGTGAAATCCAAGTTAGAAAAATGGATATGGAGGATATACCAAGCGTTTTTGATGTTGATAGTCTTAAAGCAACACGCCCAACTCGTTCTCTCATTGAGCAAGCACGACAAGAACGTGAAAGCGCACAGGGTTTAAATAATCAAATACGATATGAAGAAAAGAACCTTGGTATCAATCAACGGTATCCTCTGATTGAATGGTATACATGGTGGAAACATCCAGAAAAAACTAATAATAAACCCGCTCGCGTTCTCGTATGGGTAGGGAATGATCTTCAGAAAGTTTGTCGGTTCAAAATCCTCAAAGAAAATAAGTGGCCGATTGTTCACCGAAAACTATTTCCAACCTCTCATTTTTGGGATGGTGTTTCTATTCCAGACCTCGTTGAAGATAAGCAACGTATGAAAGCTGTATTATTCAATCTTGGTATTAAGATGATGAAGTCAGACTTATTCGGAATGTACCTCTTTAACTCAAACCGAATCAAGAATAAGGGTGATTTGAATTTTGATATTGATAAGCAAGTACCTGTTGACTTAAAGCCTGGAGAATCAATAAATGACCAAGTAGCACCAATGCCAAAGGCACAACCAAACTACGCTATGTATAACATGATTCTACAAGCATTAGATACATCAGCGCAGCGAGCAACTTCAACACCAAATATGCAGATGGGTCAGCCAACAAAAGGACAAAAGACACTTGGAGAACTCAATAAGGTTGATAATAAGTCAGCAACTAGATATTCACTCGCTGCAAAAATTTGGCAATGGAGTGAAAAAGATTTCTGGGAGCAATGGTATGAAATGTATAAAGAACACTTCAAGCCTCGTATTGATGAGAAAATGGTAAGAATTAATACAGTCTTTGGCCCGAAATATAAAGGATTTGACCGTAAAGATTTAATTAGTGATATTGATCCAGATGTATTCATTACTTCTAAGTTCGTCACCGATCAGGAAAAAACAAATGATAGAGCATTATCTTTGCAATTTGGTCAGATACTTGCACAAACACCAGGATCCAACATTCGATACTTTGTTAAGCGTATGGGGAAACTTCATAATATTCCAAAAGATGAGCTAGATAGATTATTGCCTCCAACGCCTGATGAACTCAAAGCTCGGTATGAGAACGCAGCGTTGGAGGATGATAAAGTAGTTCCTGTTGATCCGAATGATAATGATGAAGAACACTTGCAGGAGCATGCAAAGGGGAAGGAAACGCCAGCGATGTTAGCTCATATCGCTACTCACCAACATGCGAGAGAACTCAAGAAGCAACAGCCTCAGTTATTCCCACAGCAGCAGCAACAACAACAAGCACAACAACAGCAAATGCAGCAAAATGGGAATCAGCAAGTAGGCGAACAAATGGGTAAGACCCAGAAGAAGAAGTTTAACCAACCACAAGTCATGTCTGGTGGATTTGGTATGCAACAACAATAGTATATGGCAGCAAAGAAATTAGTTAAGAAAATAAGTAAGAAAGTTGTAAGAGATAAGAAAGAAGTAGTTTCTATTCAGTTCGGTGAAATGCTTGATACTCCTGAGAAACGAAAGCAAGCACAATCACTACTTCTCAGTGGAAGAAATAGTGAATTTTGGAATTTCATTAAACAAGTTCTTGAATATAATATTAAAGAGACTGAACATATCGTATTAGAAGAAGATGAGCTAACGAATGATGAACGAAATCAATGGAGATGGAAAAGAATGTATCAAATGGAATTATTAAATCTTCCAGATTCTTTGATTAAACAGTTGTCAGCATATGACAACATATCTTTGTCTGAAGAACTTGATCCGTTCGAATAGTTATTGACATATAAATAGTATTTTAGTAATATCACGCTATGGAAGAAAATAAAGGACAGGAGAAAACTCCATCCCCAGAACAAGACATAATTGAAGGTTTATTTGGCGAACAACAAGAGACACAAACCAAAACACCACAACAAACTCAAGAAACCCCTAAAGAAACACCAAAGCAAGATACTCAGAAAGATGATAAGGTTGATGTTCAATTAATCGTTAAACAGGCAGTATCAGAAGCAGTTGAACAAATAAAACCACTAATTAATCAATCAGCAAATACATTAACTCGCCAACAACAATTGAATAATTGGTTTTCATCTGAGGACGGAAGAATGTTTTTGCAATATAGACAATATATTGAAAAAGCAGCACTTGACCATCGTTTTACAAATCTTCGTATTGATCAATTACCAGCAGCAGTATTAAAGCCAACTGCATACGCAAAGGTTTTAACTGATGCAAAAGAAGCAGCAGACAAAGCAGCAAAAGACGGCATTACAGGAGGTACAGGATCAGCAAGACCAACAAATACAGGAAAAGGTAATGATCCAGACTATAAAAATATGAGCAGAGAAGACTTTCAAAAAGTATTACAAGAGAACCAGAGGAAAATGATTCGAAGATAATTATGCAACCGATTATATATAATAAAGATAATAAAACATACTTCCATCCTCATAGACACGGAAATATAAATCAAACAAAAGATATTGAGATGAAAACATATAAAATATTTCTTACAGAAGTGAGATATGGGAAAAAAGTAAAAATTGTTGATAGCGAAGGATTTTATTGCCCTAGATGTTTCAGGGTGATACATAAAACTAATTAATTTTGCCTATTGACAACTGGTTTTTAACCGTCTATATTGAAATCAATAACGTAATCAACAAACGATGCGTCTAACAAGAAATCTTGTTCAGACGCTTTTTTTATGGAAACAGGAACAAATCAAGTCACATACGCAGTAAATAACTTTTACGATAGATTGCTTCTTGAAAGAGCAGTCCCAACATTCATCCAAAACCGCTTCGCAGACGTTCGAGACATACCACAAGGAAATACTAATATTATCAAATTCCGACGATATACTAATTTGACAGCAGCAACGACACCACTTGTCCAGGGCGTTACTCCTGCTGGCTCTCAATTGTCTATTACCGATTTGACAGCAACCGTTCAGCAATATGGTGATTATGTCACATTGACTGATTTCTTAGAAATGACAACTCTTGATCCTGTTTTGAATGAAACAGCAAATCTGCAAGGTGATCAAGTTGGTGATACGCTCGATCAATTAACACGAGATGTTATTACCGCAGGTACAAATGTATTCTATGCATCAACAGCAACAGCACGAAATCAAGTAACTGCTGCAATGAAGTTTACAATTACTGAAGCAAAGAATGTGGTAAAAATCCTCAAAGAGAATAAAGCAAAGAGAATCACTGAAATGGTCGATCCTTCAACTGGTATTGCAACTCAAGGAATTATGCCAGCATTTATCGCTTTTGTTCACCCAGATACTACACGAGACTTGAAAGATGATACGAGTTTTAAGCAAATCAGTAGTTATTCACGACCAGAACAAATAATGCCTGATGAGGTTGGAAGTATTGATGAAATCCGATGCATTGAATCAACTAATTGCAAAATATTTACTGGAGCAGGTGCATCAAGTATCAATGTTTATGCAACAATGATTATTGCAAAACATGCATATGCAATTACAAGAATTTCAGGTGAAGCACTTCACATGATTATTAAACCTCTTGGAAGTGCAGGAACAGCAGATGCATTAGATCAACGCGCAACAATGGGATGGAAAGCAACTCACGTAGCAGTACGACTCAATGAATCATGGATGGTTCGTCTTGAGCATGGAACAAGTAGTTCATAAAACATATGGCAACAACAATAAAAGCAACACAATATAATGGCGTACAAGGTGGATGGATTGAACGGGGAACTGTTACATTGACTCCAGCAGGTACAGCAACGATTACTGCTAACGCAGAAATTGAATGTACTACTGATACAAATATTTCTGGAAATACAGGAGATCAAATCTTTGTTAATCCAATAAACTTAACAACTGGTTTAGTTCCAAAAGGCGCACGATTTACCGCAAATGGAACGGTAAAAGTAAAGATTGCGAATGTAACAGGTTCTAATATTACCGATTCAACAGCAACTACTTACGACTACATCCTTATTCATTACTCCTAAAATTGTTGTTGACTTTCTTCAAGTATTTTAGTACTATCACTTCATGGCAGATAAGATTACAGAAGAAAGCTTAGGGAAAGTAGAACAGCCAAAATCTCAAGAAACTGCAACAGAATCTTCTATCAGCGATCAAGAAGCAGAACAAATAGCTGAAAAATCAGTTACGATAGCAGCAGTAGATCCCAAATCATTAACAGCAGCAGAAATAGAGAATTTCTTTTCATGGAAGCGTAAAAAAACACAAGAAATGCTTGAAAGTGAGCCAAAGGTTCGCATTTTTATTCCATTCAATGTCGGAGAAGATAAAAATAATAAGGCAAATCAATATGCTTTCTTTGGAATTAATGGATTTTATGTTCATGTAAGAAAAGGAATGTATGTTGATGTTCCTAAGACTATTGCGGATATGCATATGGAGTCTGTTGCAGAAACAGAAAGAGCATTAGATCACGAGAATTCAATTTCAAATATCGGAATGAAGATTGATCCAACAACAGGACAGAGAAAAACCATTGACGCATTTAGTCAATAGGAATACAATAACCGCATGACACCAGCCAATTTCGCCTCATATGTTCGATTAATGACTAAGACGAACTCTACGACCCTATCTGATACAAATTTAAAATTAATCATGAATATCGTAAAAGATGAGATATCAGGAATCATGGTTGATAAACTTGATGAGGAATATTTTGGAGTACCACAGACCACAGACTTGGTAAATAGCCAACGTGAATATCCGCTTGCAGTAGATATACCAGGAAAATTAAAGAAAGTAGAAGCAGTATTAGACCCAACATATTTAGACAGCAATGGAAATGTTGTTTGGGTAGATTTAAAGAAATTTGATCTTACTCAATACTCACAATTATCTACTAATCTTGTTGTCTCAGGAGATATTACTGATGGAGATTTTGGCATTCAGCCTACAACAGATGAAGATACAATACAATCAATATTTGGAAATAGACAAGGACAAGCAGCATATATGATATTTAGAAATTCTATTTGGATATTTTCGGGTAAATTAACAGGGTTTACCGCAGGGAATAACTATCTTAAGATTTGGTCGTATGAATGGCCGAGCGATATAACAGATTTGACTAGTACAACACCACTTGAAACTGATCCGACAACAACAAGCGCAGGTATACCAAGACAATTACATAGAGCATGGGCTGATAAAGTGAGTCTTCTATGGAAGCAAACATCTGATAAAGAATATCAACCGAATGATTATGAAAATGAACTCGATACTATTATTGAAGATAGAATTATGTCGTTATCAAAAGTTGACAAAGATGAATCATACACCATGACTCAGCCAATGGCGGGGCATGTCTATCACGACGGTTACGATTTATGAAGTTTATCTTTATTTCACCTATCCACCTTGAGAAATGGGATTATCGTAACCCTCTCGAAGTAGGAATTGGAGGCTCAGAAACCGCACATGTTGAAGTAGCAATACGACTTGCAAAACGTGGACATACGGTTATTTCTTATTCTCCTAAGCCAAAGGATGCACCAATTCATTATAAGGGTATTGAATGGCGTAACCTCAAAGAAGCAGATTATTCTCAAGATGGAATCTGGGTAGTTGGGCGAGCACCCTTTATTGCAAATAGATTTACAACAAAGCATACTAATAAAAAGTTATGGCTTGTAATGCAGGATGTTGTATATACACGAGCAACAAAACAGCAGATACAGAAATTTGATTTACTCCTTCCACTTTGCCCTTCACATGTTAATCTCACGACCTCGCTCTATCCTTATATGAAAGAGAAGATTGTTCTCTCTTCGAATGGAATCCGATCAGACATAATCAAGCAGATAGAAAAGAAGGGTATTAAACGTAATCCCTACAAGCTCATTTTTGCATCCTCACCAGATCGAGGGTTATTAGCTTTATTGAAGATTTTTAAGACCGCCAGAAGGATGATTCCAGAGCTAGAACTTCATGTGTTCTATGGATTCAACAATATAGATAAAATGACTGATGCTGATGTTCCTATTGGATCCGAACAAGTCACAAAACGACAAATTTTAGAAGAAATGGATCAGCCAGGAGTGTTCTATAGAGGACGTATTGGGCAGAGGCAGTTATATGAGGAGTGGTTATCTTCTGGTGTTTGGTGTCATCCATCGGCTGTATTTGCAGAGACTTCCTGCATTACCTCAATGGATGCTCAGGCATGTGGAGCAATCCCGATCACGGCTCCTCTCTGGGCGATAGCCGATAATGTTCGGTATGGATATTTTGTCGATGGATACCCACTCACTGATAGTATTGCACGACAGCAATACGTTGACTACCTCATTGATCTTTTGCAGAAGCGAGATAAAGATGAGGTTGAATCTATGCGGAAGGAGATGATGAGCTATGCCAGAAAAAGATTTGACTGGGAAAGGATTGTTGACCAGTTCGAGCAGTTATCAGCAAAATCTTAAAGGAAAACAGGTTTCGGGAACTATCTGTTATATGGGTGGTTGGCCGTTTGTCTATGAATTATTTTCTTATTCCTGGGGAAAGATGATTCAATACACGACCACTCACCACCAGGGATTTATTAACTATGATACCATTCGTTCATCTTCTCATGCCTATGCACGAAATATAGCTGCTCAAAACATGAAAGGTGATTGGATATTAATGCTTGATACAGATATTCAATTTGATCCTGATATAGCCGTTAGAATGATTGAAACAATGGAGAAATATGAACTACATGTATTAACAGGTTTGTATTTGTATAAGAAAGATCCTCACTACCCAGTATTATATAGCTATAATCAGCGAAGGAAAAAATATCAAATCATTTCTTCGTGGAACTTGGAAGGAAATGAAGTATTTGAAATTGCAGCAGCAGGAGCAGGATGTTTACTAGTAAAAAAATGGGTATTCCAATATATCAAACAACAATTACATGAAGATGCATTTGATATACGAAGACCGTTTGACAATAAAAAAGAGAAACAGTTAGGGGAGGATTTATCATTTTTTGATAGGTGTCGGCAACTTGATATTCAAGTTTTTTGTTCCCCATCAATTACTGTTGATCATATATTTCCACATCCATTAATCTTAGGAAGAGATCATGACTCAACGTTAAAACGCAAATCAAAGCAGTTTGAAGTGGTTGGATTAAAAAAACATCTTGCTTTTTGATAAAGAAAGGTCTATAAATTAGGTTAGCACAAGCAACAAATGCTATGCTCATTCGATAGACGGAATCGAATGAGCTTTTTTTATGTTAATCAATACAGGAAACATAATCGCAAATGCAGGAGTCGTATTACTTAATGTTCGTGATATTTCTGCACTCACAATACAACTAACAGGTTTTGGTTCTGCAACAATTCAATTTGAATTTACCCCCGATGGAACAAATTGGTATGCTCTTAATTGTTATCCCAATGGGAGTACAACTGCCGTCACATCAGCAACAGCAAATGGTTTATGGTTTGCTAATGTCGCTGGAGCAGTTGAAGTACGAGCAAGAGCATCTACCTATTCAAGTGGAACAATTGCTGTTGTTTTAGCAGGTTCAGGGAATGGTGATCTTTCAATTCCAGCATCTGGAGGAGGGGGAACACAATATGTAGATGGAGCTTCAACACCGGCTCATCCAACGGGAACGATGCCAATTTTTGACAATGGTGGAACGATTTCGGAAGTATCAGCAATAACAGGATTACCAATCCAAGGCGGTCATAAAGAAGTTTCATTTACTACCACGACAGCACAAGCAGTTGCATCAACAGATGTAAGTCAATATCGCTATATAGCAGTCCAGTTTACTTCACAAGGAACAGGAGTTAATAATACATTTCAACAATCAAATGATAATTCTACATGGACTTCTTTAGCCCTCCAAAGAATAGATAATACTGGAACTTCTACACCAACTACCTCTACAAATGATAATTCAGGACTCATTTTTGCTGGCCCTTTAAGTGGAAGATATTTCAGAATTAATGTTACTGGAATAAGCGCAGGAACAACCGCAGGTGTTGTAGAACTTTATTCAGTTCCTCCACAGCCATTTACTGGTGCAATTTTGCTTCAATCTGGAAATAATGGAATAGGAACTGTAGGAGTTACTGCACAATCGTCGGGTGGATATACGCCAGGAAAATTAATTTCAGCAAATACTACTAATGCAACATCAGTAAAAGCTTCTGCGGGAACACTCGGAGGATTATATTTAGAGGGAAATACTGCAACTGTCTATTATGTGAAACTCTATGATAAAGCATCAGCACCAACAGTAGGAACTGATACGCCTATTGCAGTATATATTGTTCCAGCTAATTCAACAAATGGTGCAGGAAATAATGTTGTATTACCAGCACAAGGAATGAATTTTGCAAGCGGAATCGCTTTTGCAATAACAGGAGGGGTTGGAGATTCAGATACAACTGCTTGCGCTGCAAACGCAGTTGTCGTGAATTATCTATATAAATAATTATGTATGAGCTTATTAACGAATATCGTATTTTATGCAAAATTTGATGATAACACAGGTTCTACCGTCACCGAATCAGTAGCTTCACATAATGGAACATGGCAGGGTACATTAGGTTCTCAATGGACAACAGGAATAATTAATTCAGGAGGTAATTTTAACGGTACAAATAATTACGTTACCTTCGGAAGCCCCTCACTTGGACTTTCTGGAAATCAACCATTTTCGATAAGTTTATGGGTTAATCCAACTGCTACAGCACTCGGAGCAGGCCCCTTCGATTATGGGATTCTTGCTAATAATGAACGTATTTCACTTCTTTTTAATGATACAGCAGGAACACTTCTTAGCTCCCATTTTGGAAATGATCATGCTTTTTCAACAAAGGCCACTCTAAGTGCCTGGAATCATCTTGTTCTTACCTATGATGGAACAACTGAACATCTCTATAAAAATGGAGCAGATACAGGCGAATCTTGGACTCCTGCTTCACTTTCTATGTCAGGAGGATCACTTTTTGTGGGGGCTGGTCTTAGTCCTACTGCAATGAAAGCAGCGAAAATGGACGAAGTAGGTTTTTGGTCACGGGCATTATCTTCTTCTGAAGCTTCTCAACTTTATAATTCTGGTTCTGGTTTGCAATATCCATTCACAACAGGATTGCCCTCACCGTTTTTATTAACGCAAGTAGGTTCATAAGCATATGGCATTTGATGATATAGCAAATTTTGGAATAGGAGTAATACAAACACCGCCGAGTCCTGCAACATCAGGAACATCTTTCACGTTAACAACTGGAGGAGGGAATAACTTTCCAACTGTAGTTAATGGATATAACCTCGTCGTGTGGCCGAATCCTCAAACTATTCCTACCCCTGCTAATGCTGAAATAGTTCGTGTCTCTGCAAAATCTGGAGATACTTTCACGATAACAAGAACGCAAGAGAGTACAAGCGCACGATCAATTCAAGCAGGGGATTATGTTGCTCTTGTCCCAACGAAAAAAGTATTTACTGATATGCAAAGTCTGCTTACTGGGTTTCCAGTAGGTGCAATTGTTGGAACAACAGATACGCAGACATTAACACATAAAGATTTAACTTCATCGACAAATACATTTCCATCCACAATTCCAAACATTTCTAGTCCGTCACAAGGAGATTTCATTTATTACAACGGAACAACTTGGGTAAGATTAGGAGCGGGAACATCAGGACAAATTTTGCAGACACAAGGAGGTTCGGCAAACCCTCAATGGGCAAATGCACCTTCACTTACTCGTTGTGCCGTTCGAAATTCCGCTAATCAATCTATCAATAGCGCAAGCTGGACATCTCTTGCTTGGGATACAACAATTAGTGATCCTTCATCGCTCCATAGTACTGTTACAAATAACTCTCGTATTACGGCAAATGCTTCAGGCATATGGTTATTTTTGGCTCATGTAATGTTTGGTTCAAGTGCTACCGGAGAAAGATATTTGCGATTACTCAAAAATGGAACAGCAATTTCTTCATGGGCTGGAACTCCTGCATTTACCGATAATAGCGGGGCGCATGGAGTTTGGTTAATAGATGCCGTAAATACTGATTATTTTGAGGTACAAGCGTATCAATCAAGTGGAGGAGCATTAAATATCTTGGGTGGTACTCCTTCTGACCAAACATCAGAATTTAGAGCAATACAGTTATCAATATAGCTTATGTATGGAGGAATGTTATTTGGACAAATTGGATATGGGTTTGGAGCATACTTTTCTAGTTTAGCGAAGAGTCTTCCAGTGTGGTTAAAGATTGCGAAGACTTCTGCTACGTGGACAAAGATAGCAAAAACAACGGCCACATGGACGAAAATAGCAAAGCCAACAGCGACATGGATAAAGATACAAAAACCAGGATAATATGCCAAAAACACCAGCAATCATTATTGAAACACCAAATTTAGGAGGGATAGCAGATAGCCCATATCAAGGTATTAAACATTCCCTTGCTTCTATCGTTGGGTTTGATCTTCATTCTATTCCTGGCGTCCTTTTAGTGAATCAGAAGCTAACTATCGAATCAGGCGCACCAACAGATGATGTATATAAGATTGTTCCCTGTTCTGACGGGAACATCTATTTTTTCGGACAAACGACTGGTAATGTCTGGAAAAAGTCCAGTGGAGTTTATAGCTCGCTTGGAACTGTGTCGCCAGCAGCAGGAAGCGCAGCGATCCTCGATGCGATTGAATACAACGGTTTCATCTACTATGCGATGGGGCAAAGACTTGGACAATGGAACTTTGCAGCAGCGTTTTCAACGAGAAATGACAACTTCGGCACGTTCACCAATGGCAGTACAAGCTACCATCCAATGTATTTTCTTCCAAACGCGCAATACATCTTCATCGGGGATGGAAATGTTGTCGCCCAGGTCGATAACACGAACACGTTTACTGCATCAGCTCTCAATACGATAGCCAAAAATCTCACGGTTACTGCTCTTTCCTCACAAGGCTCTGATCTTCTTATTGGAGCATCAACACTCAATAATGTCGCCTTATCCTTTGTCCTTAGATGGAATACATGGTCAACAACCCCGACCTATGCTTACCCGATCCGCGAGGCAGTTGTAAATGCTTTTATTCCTCTAGATAGTACTGTTGTTATCAATGCTGGTCTAAGTGGAAACCTCTACCAGCTTGACGGGACTGGATCCTTCTTTCAAAAACTAAAGCAAATTCCCCCGATCTTCCCAAACACTTACTCACCAACAAACACTGTTGTTGTGAACTATCCAGCAGTGGCAAACAAACAGGGAATACCATTATTTGGTGTGAGTAATACAGGAGGGAATGTAGCACTTCAAGGTGTTTATTCCTTTGGAAGTAGAAATGTAAGTTATCCAACCATTCTTACTCTTGAATTTCCTGTATCAACTGGAAACTTTACTAACATATCTATCTGGTCAATTGCAACATCAGGAAATGATATTTATGTTTCATCGCATGATACGGGAGCAGGAACGTTTCAGATTGATAAATTGGACTGGAGCAATAAATATAGCGGAGCATATTTTGAGACATTGATTATTAAATATTCTCGTGTATGGCTGGATAACTTTGATAAGTTTATTACTAATTTAGCGCAAACCTTACCAGCAAATACACAAGTGAATGTATCTTATAAAATAAATGGTGGTTCATACGTTGCATGGACACAAGGAACTGATCTATTATCTGATACTGATAGGAACTCAGTTACAGCAGATAGAAGAGTTGATGCACGAACATTACAATTCAAAGTGCAAATAACGACTTCAGGGAATAATGCTCCAATTATTGAGGATTTCATTATTTTATTGAATGGATAATATGCAACTCGATCCGATTGACGCTTTTTTATCAGTTATAAACCAAACAGATCAACAACAAAACCAACAGGGGCAAAGCCTTCTTTTACAAAATGGGAATCAAACACTTGCAAATCTTTCAACATTTCAAGTTGGATTTGGAAATATTGCTCTGTATGCTGATAGAAGAGGGATATGGTTAGGTAATTCAAACTTTAATAATGCACCGTTTAGTGTTGATATGAATGGAAACTTAGTTGCTAATTCTGGGAAAATATTAACCTATCGAAAAAGCTTCATTTCTACAATGTCGTTTAGTCAAAATAATACGGGTTTAACTGTTGGATCCCCAAATACAACAATTGCGTACTCAGCATTCAATGTTTTGTTTAACGGAAATTCATACTCATTTGGGGGAAGTACATCAATTTCGCTTGGTTCTGGAACTATACCATCTGGAACATGGGGAGTGTTTACCGTGACAATAACAACAGGTGGATCAGTAACAGTTACACCAGGAACAGCTAATTACACAACAGGATATGCAAGTCAATCTGCTGCAACTGCTGCTCATCCTTCAGTTCCAGCAGGACAAATGCTTGTCGGTATAGTTTTAATATCGGCTGGAGGAACTAATTTTGTTGTTGGGACAACAGCAATGGTTGGGGGAACAAATGCATTTTTTACTGCTGCTCATATACCTTCATGGACTTCAGGACAAATCAATTTTTCAGGAGGTTCAACTTATAGCATTAGTAGCGGTGTTGGTTTTCCTAATGACTTTAATATGGTTCAATATATATACTTCGATACTTCTGTTTCAACGACTTCATTGTTATCTACTACTAGCACAACAACAGCAATAGGAATCACAAAAAGTCTTTTAAATATTTATACTGCTGATAGTAATGACGCAAATAGTTATTATATAAATCAGGGTATTCAAGGGTAATAAAATGATGTAATATACGCCTATGGCAACAATAGTAGGAAATAATCAAGTTAAATTAAGCAATGGACAAACAGTATCCGCACAAGAAGGTGGATGGTATGATGGGCAGCAATTTGTTGGAGGAACATTATCTAATTCTGGTCAAATCAATGCAAAAAGTAATCAACAAGGAGCAGGACAACAGGTAAGTTCACAAGTTGTAGCGCAAACAAACCCGAATAATGTTTCATTTATCCAGGGTGGTGGAGCGCAAGGACAGCAAGGAAAACAATTAACTACTCCGACAAATCCACAAGATGTTCAAGGATACCTCAATTCTTATCAAAATAATGTTAATCAAAGTCTTAGCGGTTCAACATTGACAGGAAATAATGCTGATACTGTGCTTGCTACTGCAATCAATGAGAACAGACCACAACCCCCAAATCTCTCACAAACCTATACCTCTCTCGCAGGACAATTTAATATTACAGGTCTGAATCAGCAAATGACTGATCTTCAGACAAAGGCGAATACTATTCAAACCAGTCTCCAAACAGCACAGACACAAACAGAGTTCCAGCCTGGCGTAACGGCAGATGTTGTCGCTGGCCGAGAATCAGAACAACAACGCCTCGCACAGATACAACTTGACTCCGTTAACCTCCAAATGGGAGTTGTTTCTCAGCAGTTGACGAATGCAAACAACACTATTGGAATGATAATGAACTTCACCCAACAGGACTATACCAATGCATCACAATCATATGAAGCAAGTGTTAATGACATGCTGCAATTCCAGCAACTTACTCAGCAACAGCAACAGTTTCAGCAATCTCAACAACAGCAAGAAGCGCAATTTGAACAGTCTCAACAACAACAATTAGGAGAATTTGGAGTTACTTCAACTCAACAACAACAGCAAATACAATTACAACAAAAGCAATTAGGATTTCAGGCACAGCAAGTCGCCTCTGCAAATCTTGGTGTGGTTATGAGCATGGTAACTTCAGGACAAATCAATATGGCTAATCTAACACCAGATCAACAAGCACATATCCAAAGTCTTGAAACACAAGCAGGATTGCCAGCAGGAATAACAGCACAAATAACACAGAATGCGCCAGCAGGAGCAAAGATACTCAATGTTAATTCTGGAACAGGACAGGCAGTTCTACAGCTTGCAAATGGACGAATACAAACGATGGAGATTCCAAATGCGACACTTCAACCACAATCATTCTCATTTTCTGGAGGTAATTATATGTATGCATATAATAAGAATACTGGTAAATATGAATTAGCTCCAGGTCAAAAAAATTGGTTACAACAAATATTCCCAGGAATATTCAAATCTCCACCATCAGAAATTGATGTTTCTCAAATGAATAATCAATCAACGGGAGCAACAAATTCATTGAATCTTATTGACCCACGAACAGGAAATATTATACAAGCAGATAATCAGCAGGAATACCAACAACTAATTAATCAGGGATATAGAGCGCAATAATATGAAAATTATCGGAAATATAAAAACAGGAATAAATAGCAATCCGTCTCAACATAAGCAAATGACTCCGCAAGAATATAATGCGATGCTACAAACGAAGCAGCCACAAGCACCAGATCATATAGGAGCGGATATAGGAGGAACAGTTGGAGGGACAATCGGCCAGATTGTTGGAACTCCACTTGATCTTATTTCAGGGCCAGCAGGTACAGCAGCAGGTGGAGCAGTTGGTGGAGGACTTGGCGGAGCAATTGGTGAGGGAATACAGCAATTAGCAAGTGGAAAAGGAATTAACTTTGGAGACTTATTTTCCGAGGCTGGTCAAAATGCTGCTTTATCTGCTATTCCTGGCGAGCCAGAAGCAAATCTTGGAGTTAAACTTTTAACAAGATTAGGAGCAGGAGCATTAACGCAAGCTGGAGCTACAGTAATGAAAAATCATCAGGAGGGTAAGCCAATCACTGATGACCTACTTAATAACATGCTCACGGGAGGAGTAGTTAATTCAATTCTTCCAGCAGCGACAGAACCAATATCACACTTTCTCTTTGGTGATGCGAAGAAGATAACACAGGATATAGCAAGTAAGCTTGTTGGAGAACAGGCAGCAAAAGACCCAGAGATATTAAAACGAATTGACTTTGGGAATCCAGATAAGACCATACAAAATCTTACTGATTATGCACAGCAGGTATATAAACCCGTTTCTGATGCTATTGCTAAATCAAATACAACACTTGGAGATTTCTTCGATGCTATTACAAATAAAGGGAGAACATACCTGAGTGATATGCAAAGGAATGATTTTAGAAATGCATTAGGTCATGCTGAAGATGTAGCTTCGGGAAAAGCAAAAGACATGGTTGCATTTATGCGTGAAATGATTTCAAGTGATGCTCCTGCAAAGGTTCCAAATAATTATCGTGATATACAAATTCCTATGAAATTGGCTCATGAATTTAAAAAACAGCTAAATTTCCAAGTAAATCCAGATCTTTACACAAATATTGACAAATTCATTGACACCTCAGTTAAGAAACAAACTGGCGTAGATATGCAGAAGGCAGACACTCTTTGGAATACTATCATGGGGAGACATGAAGAACATGGAGTACCTGTAGAAGGAGCAGTAAAGAAAATAACTAAATTAAGGGAATCGGCAGGAGGAGCAAATATTAAAACAGGACAAGGACTTGATTGGTCACAACGAGCGCAAGTCATGTTAGGAGCAGCGTTTCTCTCTCATTTACTAGGGCTTGGGGGGAGTGGAGCAGAAATGTTAGGCGCACCACTTATGATAAAGGCTGGAATGAAACCACTTATGACGGAAACAGCACCACGAGCAAAAGGATATACACAAGCACTTGCAACGCAACCTGTGACCAAAATCACACAACAAATCTCTCAGCGATTAGTACCATTTATTCAACAGACGATACAAGATATAATGGGTGGTGGAGGACAACAACAAAATCAGCAAAATCAACAAGATCAAAATAGTCCTTTTGGACAATAATATGAAACCAACATTTTTATTTTACAACGAAAGCGGAAATTGGGAATCTGTAGCAATACGAATAAAATCTGAAGGGTACCCGATTTATTACTACAAAAAGAAGGGGATGATTAAAGGAAGAGAAGACACAGGTGAGGGAATATTTGATAAAGAAGAGATTGTTGACGATTTATATAAATGTCTTTATGAATTTAGGAACAGAAAAAATGAATTGATTATTTTAGTTGATGATAATGGACATGGATGCGAAGCCGATTATTTACGTAGTGAAGGATGGAAAGTAATCGGTGGTTCATCTTGGGGAGATCATATAGAATACGAACGATCATCAGGACTTGATTTAATGCTACAAATAGGATTAGATGTACCATATGAAAAAGATTTTACTTCTATTAAAGATGGCATTACATTTGTGGAGGGAGAAGACGAAGATGCCAGATATGTCTTCAAACCCGAAGGCGAGGACTTTGCTGGAGGAGCAAAGACGTACACAAGCAAAAATAGACAGGATTTAATTGATTACCTCAAATGGATACAATCAGATTGTGTTGAGAAGCACTATGATGTAAATAAGTTTGTTCTTCAGGAATTTGTGGAAGGAATTGAAGCTGATTTCTCTGCATATTTTAATGGACATGATTTTATCAATGGATTAGTTATTATTGACATTGAAGAAAAGAAATCAGGAGATGGAAATAAAGGTGAAGCAGTTGGATGTATGGGTAACATTGTTCTTAATGTTGGCACGTGCAAATACTATACTGATTTCTTAAATAAACTTATTCCTATTCTTCGGGAAAATAAATACGTAGGACAGATTTCTATCAATAATATATTTTCTTCTAAAACGCAAGGAAAGCACAAAGAATATAAGGAAGGAATGCCTTATGGACTTGAATTTACTTCACGTTTTGGTTGGGATGCTCATACAACAGAGTTAGCTATATTAAAAGAATCAGGCAAAAGTATTGCTGAATTTTATATATCTCTGGTAAATGAGGATCAGTTCTCATTCCCTGTAGGTAAGGTAGGATGTGGCGTTAGAGTCTATACAGGCTCTATATCATTAAAAAAAGAAGACGTGGCAGGAAGATTATTCTCATTTGCTAAGGAAATTGCTAAAAATTTGTGGTTTTATTCTGTATCCAGAAAGAAAGGGAACTTCATTATTGAAGATAACCCTGTTCTTGTGGTAAATACTGTAGGAAAGAATTTAAAAAATACGATAAGTGATTGTTATCAAATACTCAAAGATCAGGTTAATATTCCAGACGTATATTATAGAATGGAAATAGGACAGAGAGCAGAAGAGGTGCTAAAATTCCTCAAGCAATATAGTTGGATATGAAGATAGATGTTATTTATCAAATCATTATTGCTTTTGGAGTGATAGCTGGAGGAGCTATATACATATTCTCTCGGATTAGAAAAGAGGATATGAGGACTCTGAGAGAATCGAATGAAGACTTACGAAGCTCTCTTGATGATAAATCAAAAAGAATAGATGATCTTGAAAACACTCTAAAAGGCGTTCAAGATGAGATGGGACAAATGCAATCGAAGCTAAAAGAGCTTGAAGATAAGAATAATGATTTATCATCTTTAGTTAAGGATGCATTAGTGCTATACTTTCAGAATAATCCATCTGTAGCACAACGGATGGTACAAAAGATATGAGAACAGTTACGACGCTTCCAGTAACAGAAAAAACAGTCGGGCCAAAATATGACGCAACAACTAAATTGGGTAATTGGGATGATAATAGGACTACTATTGATAAGATCATTATTCATACGATGGTAGGGTATGCAGAGGGAGCAGATGAGAGATTTAATGATGCTTCTTCTAATGTATCTGCAAACTATGGAGTAAGAGAAACTGGTGAGATATGGCATTGGGTTGATGAGGATAAAGTTGCGTATCATGCTGGCGATTATCCTACAAATCAAAGAAGCATCGGTATTGAATTTGAAGATAATGGACAGCCAAATAATCCAAGACCAGATAGTTTATACACCTCAGGTGCTGCTCTTATTCGAGAAATAGCGCAATATTATAATATTCCAATTGATAGAGAACACATTCAGAAGCACTTAGAAGTATCTGATCAACCTACAAGTTGTCCTGACGCACTAGATATTAATCGGCTTGTTTCTCTTGCAAATAATCCACAATCAGATCCACTAACACAATGTCGGAATGATCGAGATTTAAATTGGAATTGCTATGTATTGCTTTTACAAGCATTAGACTTAACACCAGATTCAAATGACAAAATGGCACAAGCGCAAATAGCAGTAAAAATGATAAATGACTTAAAAAATAAACCACAAGAAACGAATCAAATAGTTCAGACAGCTTCTTCAACACCATCTTTCTCATCTGAGCCAAAATCAAATACTACTCCCGTTACATTAGTTGTTGAGCAGATAGTAGAACGTCTACTTAACAAAATATTTCCTTGAGGAGGTGATGAATATGAGTAAAGTAAAACATGGTAGTCAAAAGAGTTATGGGAAAACGTTACCACGAGAAGGTGCATACAAACAACATGGAGCTAAGCACCCAAAATCAACACATCGAAAATCTCATGCAATGCCTCATGTGACTGCATCAAGTATGCATGGAAGAACAGGCGCAGGAAACAGCACAGTAAAAAATGCTGCATAACATTGCCTGTCGTTAACGGCAGAAAAGGAAGGTATTTACTTACCTTCCTTTTTTTGTTACGATACATCCGATGAAAAAGTTTGTGTATCTTAAGCTTTCAAAACAGGATGCTCAAAGCCTTGCAAGAATCTTTTCTCTCATGGAAATCAATATGAGAATTAACCCTGACGTATATTCCGAAAAAGCACATAATCTTCATTCCCTCTTTGAACAACTTGATTATCTAATCCATGAAAATGGAAAATGGTGTGACAGAAATGACTGCTCTTACTCTGTGAAAAAGAGAAAACTTCAAGAACAAAAGGAATCGAAACTTCTTAATTAGTATGTTAAAGAAAGAAGAAAAATTGGTAAGAAGGTATGCAAAAATCATGAAGTTTGATCCTAAGATCGTTATGAAAATGTATGAACATGGAGACGAAACACAGAGGCAAATTGATTATGTTGCAATGGAAGCAACCATTATGCTTACAAAAGCAAAGAAAGAAGGAAAGATAATTGTTGATAAAAATGGACGACTTATAAAAGAAAGTCAAGCGCAGATAAATGAATTAATCCAAAAATATTTAGCAGGAAAAAAGCATGTTCCGCAGTTTTTTAGAAAACCATTACCTATGATTATTAAAGAAAAATCAATTTCGGGAGATAAATCAAAACATAAGGAGGTGATAGAATGAATAATTTAATAGATTCTTTGTGGAATTGGGGTAAAGGTAAGAAGACATATTTCTCAGCATTCCTTATGTTTTGCTATGCAATGTGGGGGTTATCATCTGAAACCATGAAACCAGAAACTGCTGGAATGTTTATTAGCGGATCACTTCTAGCAGTCGGCCTTCGAAGTGCTATTAATACTGCTGTAACGAATCTTGCCGTCCTGGTAGCAGAATCGTTAGCTCAAAAGTTAGTGGAAAAGCAGACAGTAGATATGACACAAAATTCAAAGGATATTGTAAGAAAAGTACTCACTGATAGCATCAATGCTTTATTAGAAAATACCGTTGTTGCTCAGCCATCGGAAACACAAATTACTCAATCCCAATAATAGGGATGTTTGATTTGTTCAAGATACGGGGTGTCTCTTCAGGGGAATAGGCACCCCCTATTTTTAGGAACCTGTTTCCTATGTCGTGTCCTATTGCAACGCCACTCCACAGCTACGCTTTGGGGGTGTATCTTCGGTTTTCATTTTGGACAATTATCTCTTTTCCTCACGGCTCTTTCGTGTCCCAAACCCTTTTTGTGTTCACTCTTTCCGCGAACACAGATTGTCATCGAACTGGTACGCCCATCCACCCTCTGGCCTCGCTGCGGCTCGGCCCCCGATCTGTGCTACGTTGAGATTTGCACTCCGCACACCATACGGCGACGACTAGCAGGATGACTTGATTATATGCTTGCTGATAATTCAACTTCTGGTAAGTATTGCAAACAAACGGTTCCTGCCACGTAGCTAATTATCCCCATCGTATCAAATACTTATTGAATAATCAATGTTCCCTTGCTATCATGAGTTGTTGACCTTTGACAACTAGTAGATAGAAAGGGGAACCTATCATCAACTACGCGAAGTATCACCCGAACTTCCGAAAGATTCGGAAGAAGCACCTGGAGCGTGCGAACTATCGCTGTGAACGCTGCGGAGCAAAACACCTGAGTATCGCCTACAACAAGTATGGCGATATTTTTATTGTGTATTTGCATACCGCCCATGTGCTGATCAACGACACGCACAACCCCGATCCCTTTGTCAAAATGCTCTGTTGCCGGTGTCATGTCCACCTCGATCACCCACAGTCTGAAGAGGATTGGAACTTCTATGGAACCGTCATAGCAGAGTACATTGCTTATGAAGCAAGGAGACAGCAATGATCACACCTGAGCCGACACCCATCTCACCACGCCGGATGGTCATTCCTGCACAAGCGCACGCTATTTGGAAGTCATGGGACGATCAGACGATCTGGTATGTGCTGAAGGTTTATCAAAACCCCGAAAACGAGATGAAGAACGCCTGGGCACGTTGGTACTGCGCTGTGCAGTCTCCTGCAACCTTTGGCCGATTCGAATACGGCGATGTGTATGTGGCCGAGATTGTGACCTGCGCCCGTAAGCTCTCCTACAATCCATTGAATCAAGATGATCCAGAAGGAGACGACGATGGGACGCCCGCCTAAAATCAAACTGGAGAGCCGAGAGTATACCATCGCCCAGGACGTGTATGACACCATCGTTCAGATGGTCATGGCATCTCTGGTCTGCGAGTATTGCGGATGGCCTTATACCCTGGAGCGTCCTCGTGTTGGCCTCAACACCTGCCGCAACTGTTTCGTGAGAAAGTACGGCGAATATCATACGCTCGTCTATGTCGGTGTGCTGGCAGAGAATGGTGGAGAACAAGACCACAAATGGATTGATGCCAAGGGCATGATCTACGTAAGTTCAACCACCCAAGATCATAAGGCCGAATACTACCCTGGTGAAACCCTCAAGCATTGGGGCTTCATCTTACCGACAAAGGGCATATTCAACGGCCAGGAGATTGAGGTTTACGCGAACTACTTGACGATACATGGAGATGTGCAGAACAACTCTGTCGTGTGTGTGGAACTGATTAAGCCCTATGGGGAACACTACCACATACCCTTCCTGTGTTATCAAGATCGGCCAGCCCTTCAGATCAACAAGCGTATGTCCATCTATCAACAAGCCAAAGGACTCGTAGAACTCAGTCGTGATGCTCGTGGAACTTACCACGTCCATGATCGGGAGATTTCAGGGTTCTACGACTCAACAGTGTTTGAAGTTGTCTCAGACATAGCATCTGACCAATACGATGCTCAGAAAAAGCCTGAGTAAGCCGTAGCAAGGATGCTACTACCCAAATGCCGATACATCGAGCGATCCAGCACATGGAACTTGATATGTCGGCATTATTCTTTTTCTTCGACATATCAATCTTTTTTAAACAACTGAAATCTCAGTTCCTTGAAATAGAAATGACCATTGACTATTACTATTAGAACTGTTATGGTTGAGATAGATGTGTCGCCAATTGTCTAGTGCGACATGGAAATATGAAAAACGAAGATATATTAAAAAAGGCAATTGAGAAGGCAGTAAAAAATGGGTACTCTCACGGGTATTTTCTGAAGGTTTGGGAAATTAAAGGTGAAGGACTTACTAAGTTAATGTCGCATTATTTCGAGATTATCTTCTCTCATGACTTCGCAAAAGCATTTTGGCCTTTATATAACAGGCATCGGTTAACCATTGAAGATCAAAATACAGTAGGGACAAAAGAAATAATATTAGATGACTGGCAATATCACTTGCAGCAAATGGTTATCTTCGAAGACCCAATTAAATACTTGGAGAGGTTTTTATAACTCCCGTCTAGTGCTTCTCTCTAACAAAAGCACCCGACGGGGTACATGTATGAGTATGACAACGCAACAAAAAAATCCATTATATAAATACGGTTGGCACTTAAATGAAGATAAACAATGCTATGAAATGTTTGTATTTGATGAGGTAGTTGCGAGTATTGCCAAGGAGGAGATAGAAACATCAGAAGCTGGTATACATGATTTAATGATTTTAAAAAGACGAGAGGCGCAAAAGAAATTTAAGGAAAACTATTCACGATGGGTACAAAGAACTTAGCCCCTCCAAGAAAGGCGACCCTTCGGCAAGCTCAGGGCAAGACACGGAGAAATAAATGTATGAAAATAAAACTTAACGGTAAAGAAGTGAAAAATCCTATTATCAGATCCTTAGTAGCGATTATGGCAATATTTGCTGTGTATTTAATCATCATGCCTATTGTATACATGGTAATTTTACCTATTGGATTACTATTAATGTTTCTAGGATTATTAAAGAAGAAATAACTCTATGACCTATACAACCATACTTTTTGATTTATTTACACTTCTTGGCATTGTGTCTTTTATTTATTTCTTAATTGAAATACTGAAATATGGCATCAAAGAAACAATCAGAAGAATGTTAGGTAAATAAATACATGAACGAAATGTTAATTATGAAAAACGCAATTGTTAATTAATAACTGAGAAAATAACACTTTTTAGCCTCATAGGTGTTAAATAAGAGAATGAGGCAATGCAAATATGAACGAACAAATAGAAGCAAAAATTAAAGAATTTAGAAAAAGATGGTATTTTGAAGGCGGATTTCAAAATACACCTATTTATGAGGATATTGAGCAATTTCTTCGTTCTTCTTTAGAGCAAATTGCAAAAGAGGCGAGAAAAGATGTTCTGAAGAAAGTTGATCTATCAGAAGCAACAATTATGGAAATGCTAACGGAAGCAAGGCAAGAGGTGAGAGAACAGACGGCAGAAGAGATAATTACTTTTGTGAATAAGGATAGATTAACAGGGTTTAATAAAAGAACTCCTTATGTTGAAGTGATTAAAGATCGTGATAGATTAAGGAGAGCAATTGTTAATGATATTAAAGACAAATACCTTCCTTCTAAGAAAATCTCTTTTGAAGAGGGGAAAAAGATAGTCAAAGCAATAGAAAAGAAACAGTCAAGGACAAAATGATATGAAACATTGCATTTATTATTCTGATAATTGCAAAATCTGTATGACTAATACAACCACCGCCAAGGCGGGGCAAACTGATATGACATTAAGAGAAAAACTTGAGAGGATGAAGGTACATTGCCCTACATGTCCTTTACCTCATAATTTGAGTAGCAGAAGTATTGATTCTATCCTCCAAGCCGTGAAGAAAGTTACCGATCAGATTATTGGAGATGAGACAAAGGGATATGATGATTACGAATGGGGTAGTTTTGCTGAAGGTTGGAATGCTTGTAAAGAAGACCAGCGAAAAAGATATGATGAATTATTGAAATGAAAAAGAAATCTGGATACACTCGTAAAGAGATAATGTTCAAGTCAGGAGGAAATCATTTATTTTCTTGGGGAATAGAAAAAGAATGGGAAAACGATACGCTTATACGTGTTACCAAAACATTTAGAATATTGGGGTTTCCCCTATTTGAATATTATGAAAAAGAAACTCCCTACAAGTAAAAAGAAACTAATCAACAAAGAAGAATTTGAGAAATCTGCAAAAGCTGCTTTTGATCTTTGTATTTCCTGTGGAGAACCTGTGAGATGGAGAGGAATTGTATCATTACAAGATGAAGCTGATTTTCTTTTTAATATGGATATTCAATACTGTGATAACAAGGAATGTCAGAGACGTGGATTGCTTACTGCAATTACCTCTTGATTTTTTATGATGAGAAGCGCATAGTTGAGTAATACCAAGCGGCGGGAACATGGTCTATTTTTTTGCCTAAGACGTTTTAGACAACCCTCTATTCCCGCCGGAATGGAGGGTTTTATGGAAAGAGTTGATGGTTCGATCACTACCGCTACTGATGAATACCAGACTGAAGACATGCTGTTAACCTACAGCGAGGAAGAGAAGCAGGACAATGAAATAAATGCTTCTAATGCTAGTCTTTTATTTTCTCCTAAGTTTATTCCTGTATATCCTGATCTATTAGACAGGCTTACTTTCGCAGAAGCATTAATCTTCGGCTTTATTGACTTCTATAAATCCTCTTCATCTGCAAGGTTCTATTTTACCAACGAGCAAATTGCAAGCATTGTCAAATGCAATCCTGATACCGTGAGCAGGGCAATTACAAGACTCCAAGAACTTGGACTCATTAAAACATCTAAGAGAATGCGTGGTGGAGGAGGTTTGATCAGATTCGTAACTGATATTTTCTATGATCGCAAACCGACAAATTATCAATTTGGTAACCGGCAAATCCCACAAACAAATAATAATAAGATAAATAATAATAAGATAAAAGAGAATAAGAGAGAAGCATCTCTCGAATATTTAGAAAATATCTCACTAGAAGAAATCACTAAACTATCAGATACATATAAAGCTACCAAATCTCAGGTACGGGAGAAAGCTGAGGCTCTGGCTAACTACTGTCGTGGACATGGAAAAACCTATCGGGATTATGGAGCTATGCTTAAAAATGCGCTCCTGCGTGATTTTGGTAAAAGGGATATTGTTCCGAAAATTGTTATAGATATCCCCAAGCCTGAGAAATTGATAAGCCCTGAGAAATACGCCGAGTTCTTAGAAAAGAAAAAGCAACTCTTTGGTAGATGATCTTTCCCCTCCGACTACTCCCAACGTAGCAACCTGCATGACGTTGACCACGCTAACAATGTCTGAGCCAAACCAAGTATGATAGTATCTCGTATTCCCCATGATTGTCTAAGTGGGAGCAGTGGGAGAAGAACGATAGATTGATTATAAAAGAGGAGTGTAATAAACAAAAACGCTTCCATTTCTGAAAGCGTTAATGTGGGGCCGTGTAGAAATGGTGAACCATTCCTTCGCCCTCCACCACGTTATTGTTTTAACGTCTAATAACTAAATGACGGAAACAAATTATTGCAATTCTACTTTATTATACCTCTAATAAACTAGTTTTTCCACTATAGGGAGTGAACCAAATAGGATTGAAAAAAACGTCGGCAGTTGAAACTTTTGGAATATACGCGAATCGAAACTGTTGTGCTACATGTTTCCTTGCATTATGAAACAGTTCATTTTGAACAACCTTTAATAGTAACCTTGCTCTCTCTTCTGAAATCGGAGTGAGAAAACAAAAGGTAAACTGTTCGATAGGCGTATCAAACCAATCATCCCATACCTTCATTAATTCACATAAACGACGAATCTTTGCTTCTAGTTGATTTGGTTCCTCTGTTCCATTATCCCACTCAAACCAGAGAGCTTTCCCTGATGCAAACTTCACTAACAGATCAGGAATAAGCGGCGCACCCTGCATAATCCTCTTTAAATGAAAATCATGGAGGAGGTGTTCAATGGGATGGTTGTTGCGAATGGCATAGCAACACACTGCAAGCCCACTGACTTGTAATGCATGGGGAAAGTGACTGGATGCGATAAACGTCTTCATATCCGAGGGATACGGCCAGCTCGTAAAATCATACCCCTCTGCATGGAGAACCTTACGCCCAGATGCGCCTAAATAGTAAATAAACGGTTCAATAGGGTAGTCATGTACCTTTGCACGATCTAGGTATCCAAAGTCCTCTGTAAGCGATTTTAAGGCACCGAGAACGAACTTTTTTGACGTAGGGCTATAGATCCCAAGGTTGGCTACCATTTTCCCCGTCATAAACGGTATTTGTGTGAAAGCGGTAAGAATCTCCTGCTCTTTTTTATTCATATAGCGATTCTACCTGCCTGACGGCAGTCAGGTCAAAACACTTTCTTTTTGGGTGGACTCAGTGGTTGGTTCACATTTGCAGTATTTTGGACTACTGGCACTTCTTGTCGCCTCTTTATTTCGTCTTCTACGGCCTTTTTTTCGCGTAGATACCCATCTGCTAGGTTTTGTTGTGTAATGGCCGTTAAACGGGCTGTAATCGCGTGAGGAGACATAGTAATAGGTACTGGTTGAACAGTGATTTTATATTCCGGTTGGGTATGGACTCCACAGGTATCACAGAAGACTGGATATGCTGCAAGAGTATTTACTTTCCCACAACAATGACACACAGAGGTTTTGAGATTCGGCGGATACTCTTTGAGTCTTACACGAGCAATCAGGACAGGAAGTTTGGATAGCTCGTCTTTGATTTCTGCTTGCCGTTCAGAACGAGTCTTTTGTTGGCCTGGGCGAGTAATGATTTCATCCTCCATCCCATCTGCTTTTAGTGGTTGATTGACTAAAATATCTATTACTTTCCGAAGGTCTAATAATATTTTCATAACTTGTTGATGAATGGCGGGAGTATAGGTATCTGCAATATTTCTTGGATTGAGGGGAAATCGTAAAGATGAAAAGCGGTTGTACCATGCAGTGTAAGCTTCGATAAGAACAGTATTCATTTGCCCAAAAAGCGTAGTTGAGGTTTGCGCTCCATTTTGTGGCTGCATATACACATCATCAAAACATTGAGAGAGGTAATTGTAATTTTGTTGCATTGAGATGGTGATTTGGATACCCTGATACACAGGATGGGTATAATCTAACCATCCAAATGCTGAGGATTGTAATAACTCTTGTCCATATTTGATAAAAAATTGAACAAATAAATCTTGAGGAACGACAGCAACGCTTTGTGTTGTCATTGCTTTATATAGAAGACTACTTAAATCAAGAAGAATAGTATTGTCATGTTTGGTTAGACAAATTTGTTCCAACTTAGCTAAGAAATTAATCACAAAATCATTAATATCACGGTTAGGGTGTCCACCTTTATTATTAAGAAGATATTGCACAGGATTTAAAACAATCGTTTGTTTCTTTCGCCTGCCTATTTCTTCAGGCTTTGGCCTTTCCGCCTCATCAGAGAACTTCCCCACCATTTCATCACTGTCTGGGGGTGTTACCTGAAAGACTACGGTTGTCGCAGCTTGTAACACACTTCTTCCCAGTTCTGGTATTTGCGTATGCATGTAGATTCTGGTCTGATGGGCAAGTGTTGTTGCGACACCGAATTGGCGAGCCATATCATAGACTTGTTTAAAGTCTGATGTTGAAAACCGATCCGCTTCATCCACATAGAAGTTAAATTGCCGTCTTCTATTCTCAGGAATATTGAATCGAGACAGCGCAGCCTGTAACACAAGCGCCACAATCATGCTACCAATCAGGCTTGTTGTTGCATCAAGTGTTGGATGGAGGGTAATAAGAAGGATTTTCCCCTCATCCATGATCTGTCGCATGTTAATTGTAGAACGCCCCTGTCCGATGATATTTCTTACCATAGGCGCTGTGAACTCACGAAGACGGCGCATAATAGTTCGTACTTCATCATTGCGATCTTTATTCGTCATTGCCTCAAAATCGCGCCAGAAGGTTAGCGCTGTATTATGGAAGACCTGGGGCAGAAGTTTATCCCGCATCCATTTATCGTGCAAGAGAAGCGGTATCTCTGCCATTGTATAACCAGGATTGGCGATAATTGTTGAGGCTAAGTTTGCCATGTACTCTTCCAACAGAGGTGTTTCCCGATCAATGCCAAAGATTTTCTTCCAGACATGCATCACACTCTCAACTGTTTCCTGAAACTTAACGGGATGAGTTATATCAGGACATTCATAGAGGTTAATCCCAAACGGATGATCAGTATCCATGAGATTTAGCAAAATAACATCCTTTAGTCGGTTCTGAGGAATACAGGGGATAATCTTTTGCACAAGTGTACCCAGAGCATCTAGGACGCAGATCCCTGTCCCTTGCTTCATGTCATCAACAATCAGGGAATGCATGAGAACAGTCTTGCCCTTACCTGTTGCCCCAATAATATACATGCCCTCACGTCTGTCCCGCATACCCACTTCAATTGGATTTCCATCACTATCAACGCCAAGCTTTGAGTAGGACATGTATTGCTCCTTGGTGTTTGCTCGCTCTGCTTCTGTCGTCGGCAAAGCCGCGCCAGTAGCTTTCGCTCGCAATTATTTCTTATTACGCCGAGCTTCTAAAAACGCAGCCAGATCAGACGGCTTCACCCTCCAATCCTTTGCCCCGCCAATTTTATACCCAACAAGCAAACTTCGCCTCAACCACTCCCGAACCGTTTCAACCTTAACACTTAGCTGCTCGGCTACTTGTTCAGGTGTTAACATTTTCTCGTCCATTATTCCCCTCCATTGTGTTCATTATAAAACATACGAAAAGCTTGACAAACCAACGAAAACCAACGTAAACTAATGGTGACGGGTGGACACAGTTTCCCCTTCCCCCGACCTGCCTGTCGGCAGACAGGTCTTCGGGAGAGTGTAAACCCGTCCACCCTTGAGATTTGTTGGTTTACAGGGTATGCTTGGAGTGGACAATGAAACAGGGGCTTCCCTGGTGGAACAGGAAAACCCCTCGACCCCGCAGGAACGTGACTTCACTGCGATTACCTCCATTATCGCACATGGTCACGTACCAGGGTAGAAAGCACAGTACGTGACTGCTATGCTCGCCACTTCAACGCTGCCCATTGATCCGCCTAGCGGAGAATGGGAGTATCTCTTGCCTAAAACCATTCGTAGAAACGCCCTCTATCGTCGTGTTAGTGGTGACGACCAGGAGCGAGGCTCTAGCCTCTCCGATCAGTTTGATGCCTTTGTAACTCGTGTAGGTCAAGATGGTGGCGTGTTCAAGGAAGAACATATTTTTACGGATGTTCGTTCAGGTGATGGCAAGTATTGGCGAGATCGAGAAGGAATCCAAGCCCTTCTTGCCGCAGCGAAACGACATGAACTAGATTTTGTATACGTGGCTGCTTTGGATAGGTTCGGTAGAGATTATGCTGTGCAAGAGTTTCTGATTCAGGAACTTAAGTACTATGGCGTAACCCTCATCTCCATGAAGAAAGACGAACAGACCGAAGGACGTAACGACCCTTCTTCAGTTCTAGCCAGAACCTTTTTTGGGATGATGGCACAGGAGGAATTAAAGCGTATAAAAGATAGAACTCATCTGGGGATTAGAGGGCGAGTTACCAAAAAAGGTGCGCTCCTGGCTGGACGAAGACCCCTGTACGGCTACCATTGGGCTGATAAAGAAATGGAATGGGATGGACAGCTCATCACCGTTCCCAAGGCATGTTATGTCATCTACGAGCCAGAAGCCAAGGTTGTACGCTACGTCTTTGATCTTGCCTTAAAGCGTACACCTATTCGGCGTATTGCAATCATGTTGACAGAGATGGGTGTACCCACCCCTGACGGTAAACAGTTGTGGCGTCCAGCTAGTTTACATAATCTCTTACGGCATCAAGGGTATACTGGACAAGCTGTGGCGTGGAAACACCATTATGAGTACGTACCTGGACAGGGTGTACGCAAAACTGTCAAGGATAAGAGCGAATGGGTGTCAGTTGAAGGCTGTATTCCACCCCTCATTGATCTGTCTACCTACGAAAAGATACAGGAGATTCTTGTACGCAATAAGGAGACAGCACCCCGAAATAACAAACATCCCCTTGATGCACTCTGCCGTAGTGGAATTGCAATCTGTGGGTATTGCGGTCACAATCTCATCGCCTTTACCGACGCTCATAAGAAATCCCCATCCTACATTTGTGCCATTAAAATACGTGGGTATCATGAGTGCAGAGGCGTGAGGGCAACGACGTTTGCTGTCGATGGGGCAGCATGGACGAAGGCGAAAGAGATCATTTGTCATCCAGAGCTTATTGAGGAGGAGCTTAAAAAGCGTCGTGTGGAAGACCCTGTAAGTGGTTCGTTGCACGCTGCTGAAACCCTTATGAAAGACGTAACGGAGGCGATCATTAACTTGACCAAGGCGATGGAGCATACCACCGACCCAACCACCATCATGATTCTTACGCAGCGTCTTGAGGAGCTTGCCAAACAGAAAGCAAGCTATGAGAACCAGTACGATCAGGTCATGCGTTATCGTATCAATTGGGAAGATGCTATGCGTGCTTTGGATGATTTCAAAGCCTGGTGTGATGAGGTACGCCCCCATCTGTGTTCTCCTGATTTCGAGCCGACGTATCAGGAGAAGCGCGAAGCATTGGAGATGATTGGCATTCGGGTAGCCGTGTTTGGGAAAGATCAGAAACAGCGTTACAGAGTAGACGTGGAGCCGTCTGAGATCATGAATAAGTTCTCAATTGTGTCAAGAACCTCTTACACATGTGATCACAATCAACCTCTCCTAAGTTACTTTGTCGAGGGTTGACACCCTAAGTTTACACCCGCATGGAAGCGGGTTGACAACCAATCGGTGTTTTGTTATTGTTGAGCTATGCCACTAGACGGAACTTCTGAGACTGTTGGTTATTTTTCAACGACGAATGTAACTTCATCGCCCAATACATATCAATGTTTTGGTCATACCGATTGGAGAGAAGATCATTGGAAGTGTGATGAATGTCATCAGTGGTTTAACAATGCATATGCACATGGGCATTTCAGAAAACCAAAATTAGAGAATGAATTAACCCCACAGCAAAGGAATAAGCTTTGGTTATTCGAAAAGAGAAATGAACAGGTAATACGAGCTTGGAAGCGCGACCAGTATGGGAAAGTGAAAGCGCAGATCAGAATATGAAAAAGAAGATGTTCAAAGTTAAATTTTTAATACAAGGTGAATATAGCGTTCTTGCAGAAAACGAGGAACAGGCGAGGCATATTGTTTTGACAGATAAACCTGATGGACTAATTGAAATAACTGGAGTAGAAGATACTGGAACAATAATTAATATACGAGAAGAAATAAAAACTTGAATCAAACGTTCTACAGTCCAATATATAAAAGTCCTTCAATTGGTTGGCAGAATGGATGGAACCAATAAGTCTCCTGAACATCTTACAGTTCTCCGAAATTGAATAAAAACTCGAATAAGCGTTCTAAATGTTCTATGGATGTTCTAATAAAATGGAGAACTATAAGATGTGACTTTTATAACAAATAGCTAACGAAATCGCTTCAGGGCCAGTTTCAAAAATGAAGTGATTCTGGACACAATCAATTACTGTCATCGTAGGGAAACAAAAATTTCGATTGTGTACGCATAGATGTAGTTGCTCATCTGGACAGAAACAACCCCTGCTAACGTACTGGATTGAAGGCTAAGGAGGCCACAAGTGAAACAGTTTTCCTCGATAGAATGGCTGGATAACGCCATTCTTTACACGCTGGAGCTTATTGCATCCGTCTCAGTGTTGTTTCTGGCTGTTGGTCTCATCGCCAGCGTTGCTAACGTTCTGACCGAAGGCGAAATTCTCTCTAACAACGAGTTTGGCCGTCAGTTCTATGCTTGGAGCCAGGCAATAGGCATAGATGCTTCCATTCCTGGCGTGATGCTTCGCCTGGTCGTGTATGCTAAACAGAAAGAATGGTTCAAGTGTGGTGTGTACACAGTGCTTTCTTTGCTCGTTCTTTTCACGGCTTACAACATCAGCAATATCGAATCAATCACCCAAACCTTTAACACCACCCTGACACAAGGGTATTCACACTCCCTTGTCAGTGTCGAGGTACTTGTTAACATCCGTTCCTTGACAGTGATCCTTATTATTGTGTCGCACAGTTTACGGCATGTACAGGCAGAGAACACAATTCATGTAAGGGGTGTAAAGGGTAAGAGTGTACAGCCCACTGTGATACCTACGTCTCAACCTGTGAAGGATGTACAGACAAAAGAGCCAACACCGATTAGTAAGAACCTAGAGCGTGTACAGGCATATCTTGCTGATCATCCAAACGCGAGTGCAAGGCAGATCGCCAGAGACTTAAAGATTAGTGCAACGGCTTCTGCTCGTTGGGTGAAGGTAATTAAGCAAGCAAAGACCATGCAGGCATCCTGAAGGGAGCTTGAGGCACGTCCTGGGGAAATCTGGAGAAACTACCCCGAAGCGATAACAATTTTGTGATAGACTCAAAACAAGAAAGCGACCTGCGGAACTGTCCCATGCAGTGTATCCTTTGGTCGCTTTCGGCATCCATAGATACCCCACAAAATTGTTGAGCGGAGCGGGTGGAGTTCGGAAGATTTAAGGGGGATGGGCGTACTCAGTTCGATAGCCTCATACTACTCGTAACCAGGCGTAACCCCATTTTACCCCTTGACAAGCAAGCGGTTTTCTGTTATACTGCATTTAATCATATGGAAATACAAAATAGAATACCAAAACAATTACTTACACCAAAACAGGTAAAAGAAATATTGAAAATAAAAGACACAAAATTAAACTCGCTTGATAGTATATTAAAACCTATCAGAATGAGTACTAGGGGAGATAGAAGATATGATTCAGATAAAGTGTATGATTTTATGGAGAAAGGAATTAAATAATGAAACTGTATACCTTACCAGAATTAGCGAAAGAACTTAACGTAGATCAATTGAAAGCATTACATATCATTTACCTTGAAAAGAAATGGCATACCATAATAACATCAGGTGGTTTGCGAGTAATGAAGATAACAACGAATGAATTAAAATCTAAATTTAAATAATATGAAACATTATTGTAATCAATTTTCACATCAATGCACACACAATTGGAGAAAAGATCCAAAAGTAACAGTATCTCTTCTTATTACTCTGTTCTTTATTGTGCTAACTATCCTTGCAGTCTTCCAACATTTGGTATGGCGACCAGCTTTACAGCTCCTCAAGCCTACTACACTTGTTTCTCCGATTAAATTAGACGCTTATGCAGAAACTATTGATATAGCTGGATACTCTGCAACTCCTGTCTTTACCCCCGCCGAACAAGCACACATTCTCTCATACAAACATGGTGATATATTGTGGAGAATCTATACCCTTGAATCTTCACGAGGAGTTAATGGCTTCTTGTATTGTGAAAAGATTGGTGAGAGAAATGATTTCGGCATGGGTGTTTTAAATACTCCTCCAATGTGTTTTCAAACACTTGATGATGAACTTTCCTATGTCTCTAACTGGTTTGATAAGCACTTGCAAACAATGACATTATCAGAAAGTCTTTGCACATATAATGTTGGGATTAAAGAAGATTCTTGTGAATATGCACGAAATTTCATGAACTTATGAACACTGAACAACTTATATCAGATTTAAAGAATAAAGCAACTGTGTATGCTATTAGACGAGAATTAAATAAAGATACAATAAAATTATTAGATTCATTCATAGAGTTTTACAGACTCTGCAAAATACAAGAGGAAACAGAATTATGACATACAGACCAACACCAGAGTTCTTTGATAGAAGTAACCGACAAGCACAAGATTATCATCAATGTGAGTTTGTCTATCCAGATGGAAGACGATGCTGGAGAAATGTAGATATGAAATATTTGTATTGTTATGGACACAACAAGCAGGTAAAAGAACAATCAAAATAATATGAAAATATCAGTATCTCAAGAAATATATTTACATACAAAATGCGAGGCAAGCGTTTATGAAATAGGAGAATTGTTAGAACGTAAACCAAACTCGGTTTTAGTTAACCTTCGTAATCATGGCGTATTGAGAAAAGCGATGGGAAGGGATATTGAAGAAGAAGTAGCACAATGGTTTGAGAAACAGGGATTAGAAGTTAAAAGACAGAGAGGAGATGCACCATTTGATTTATCAATTAACAATGAAAGAATTGATGTAAAATCTGCTCATTTAGGTGATAATAATGGATACCCTATCTATAGATTCCAGCTTCAGGATTTAGGTAAAAGAGTTACCGTCAAAAGATTTTCGAGAGAATTAGATTCATTTATATTTGTTTTATTGGATGAAGATAATTCACCAATGTATAAACTCTCTTCATCAGATATAACAAATAAAGTGTCTATTTCTTTTCCAAAAAATATATTCCATAGCAAATATTCATTACATTTTATCGGGTATTTGAGATCGGAGGTGAATAACAATTATGAACAAAAGTGATTCAATCAAAACCATAGCAGTGGCGTTACTCGCAGCTCAAAAAAATATGGGTGCAGCAAAAAAAGGAGCAGTAAACCCGTATTTTAAGTCAAACTATGCTGATTTAGGCGCAGTCATGGAGGCTTGCAAAGATGCATTAAACGAACAAGGAATTATGGTATTACAACCTGTCGGATCAGACGAAAATGGTGTATATGTGGAGACGGTTCTCCTTCACGAATCCGGCGAGTTTATTTCTGACCGTATGCGAATATCTGTAGCAGCACAGAACGACCCGCAAAAGCAGGGTTCAGCAATAACTTATGCACGAAGATACTCATTGCAATCAATGGTATTTATTCCGGCTGAAGATGATGATGCTAATAAAGCATCAGGTAAGGAAGTACAAGCACAATCAACAACTGAGAAGGTTCTACTCACTTGTGAAACATGTGGACAGGCAGCAGAAGAGAAGCGAGGACAGACGACAACAGGAATAATGTATCATGGTATTTTCTGTAAGTCTAAAGAAAAGTCACATATAAAATGGATTCCTGATTAGGCCATTACTACCGCTTTGTTCCTTAATGGCAACAAGGCGGAAGCAAGGGAATAATCTATGAAATCAATAACAACACCAATTATTATTACAGGTATCAGAAGCAAAGTTGACCGCTCACTTGGTCTTACTATGTCTACGCCCGAATTATCAACCGAAGAGAAAGCAATCTTTCTTGAATTACAGGGGATGAATTGTAGAGTAACGATAACACCAACTGATACAGAAAAGGTTGAAGAATATCAAATTCAAAAAGATTTAGATCAGAAACCGCCGAGTGTTAGAATGAGAAATGTTCTATATCTGCTTTTTAAACAGGATCCAGAAGGATATACAGACTTTGACAGTTACTATCGAATAAAGATGGAAAAGTTTATTGAACATTTGAAATCAAAGTTAGATGATTGATTGGAATCTCCACCTACAATACCTCGGTTGTGAAGCACTCTCACAGATTTGTTACTTGCTTTATCTTAATGGTTGGTCTAAATACTGGAAGAAGCGGGCAAAAGGACTAAAAGACCTTCAAATCCATTGCGAGAAGCAACGCTGGTTAATGGAGCAACCCTATGGGAAATATAAATCCCTCAAGCTCTATATTAAGCTCACAAAATCACGCATCTGTTATCTATGTGGAAAA
>Ga0209060_10000897_pt1 | contig 40297 bp, 34 predicted proteins | sample Coa_R1_8_FD_187155 | JGI IMG/M metagenome (GOLD analysis project Ga0209060, IMG submission 187155) | Surface soil microbial communities from Centralia Pennsylvania, which are recovering from an underground coalmine fire - Coalmine... | ecosystem: Environmental > Terrestrial > Soil >...
TCGCTCACCAGGATTAGCCGCGGGAGTGATCCAGAGGTAGCCGTCGATCTGCTTGTCGGCGAGCATGGCGTCGAGGGTCTTGCGGGTATCGTCATTGCCGGGTGAGATGACATCGACGGTCATCCGGCTGTCTTTGCCGCTCTGTAGCTCAGCTTGCAGATCGGTCGCGAGCTGCTGGTCCTGCGAGACGATGGTGATATGTGAGGTGGATTTTGCCTTGCTACCCGAGATGATGGAGCCGACGATGCCACCACCCATCAGGACAGGGATGAGGATCGTCGAGATGAGAAAGGCCTTGGTGCGGACGCGCTCGAGATATTCGCGCTTTGCGATGAGCCAGACGTTATGCATCGACTTTGCCTCCTACGGTCTCGATGAAGATCTCTTCCAGTGTTGGCTCCATGACTTCGAAGCGAGTGATGCGGGCTTTGGTGACGGCCTCGACTAGGAGGCTTTGGGCGTCCGCTCCGTCGTGCAGTTTGATCTCGGCCATGCCGTTATAGTTCTTTGCGGACTCGATGGCGGGATGATTGAGAAAGGAAGCGTCGCCGGAGAAAACCATCTGCACGCGATTCGCGGGGTAGCGGGACTTGATCTCGCGCATGCCGCCGGAGAGAACGAGGCGTCCGTTGTGGATGAGACAGATGGCGTCGCAGAGCTTCTCAACCTGATCCATGCGGTGAGTGGAGAAGAGAACGCTGCGGCCCTGTTTGCGGAGGTCGACGAGTGTGTCCATCAGGAGTGTGGCGTTGACGGGATCGAGGCCGCTGAAGGGCTCGTCCATGATGATGAGTTCTGGCTCGTGCAGCAGCGCAGCGATGAACTGGATCTTCTGCTGCATGCCCTTGGAGAGCTCTTCGGTCTTCTTGGGAATGGCCTCGGTGATCTCCATGCGCTCGCACCAGACGTGGGCGCGCTTGGAGGCGGTCGTCGCGTCCAGGCCGTGGAGCTGGCCGAGGAAGATGAGCTGGTCGATGACCTTCATCTTCTTGTAGAGGCCACGTTCTTCTGGCAGATAGCCGACGCGATGCAGGTTCTTGCGGTCGAAGGGAGCGTCGAACAGTCGCACATTGCCGGAGTCCGGCACGGTGATGCCGATCATCATGCGGATCGAGGAGGTCTTTCCGGAGCCGTTGGGGCCGAGGAGGCCGAACATGCTGCCGGGCTCAATCTTAAAGGAGAGGTTTTCGACCGCGATTTTGGTGTCGTAGGCTTTACGGACTTGCTGGAGTTCGACGATGGCCATGGGTTCTCGAATGGAGTAGTAAGGCCAGTTTAGCAGGGGCGGTTTGAGATCGATTCGGAGGCCGGGCTCCTTCGGCGTCAATAGCAGCCGGTAGATTCCCAAAGGATGTGCACCGTTGGGGCGGAGACTAAGTTCTGGCCATTGCGGTGATAGAACGTAGAGGTCCCCTTGGCAGTTATCTCTTCAGGTACCCCAGTATTTCCAACCGAGATTTCGCTGCTACTCTACGTGGCATCTTCCTTCCTGAGTTGGCCCTTTGAGTTCCGAAAAAATATTCCGCCTTCATGGACTGGACGCGTTGCGCGCGCTTGCGATTGTGTCTGTCATGATCTTCCATCTTCAAACTTCTCTTCCAAACGCTCTCCAGGTGATAGGGAACATCGGATGGGTGGGAGTCGACCTTTTTTTCGTTCTGAGCGGGTTTCTGATTGGGTCGCAGTTGCTTAGACCGTTTGCCGCAGGGAGGAAGCTTGACGTTACGGGCTTCTACATCCGAAGAGCGTACCGAATTCTCCCGGCCTATCTGGCCGTGCTTCTGCTCTATTTCGCAGTGCCTGGATGGCGCGAAAGGCCTGGGCTAGCGGCTCCGTGGAAATTCGTGACCTTTACGGCCAACCTGGTGATGAATTATCCGGCGGAGATGGCTTTTTCGCATAGCTGGTCACTGTGCATCGAGGAGCATTTTTATCTGCTGCTTCCGTGCTTCGTCATCTGGCAGATGCGCAGACCGGCGGTGTGGAAGACGATGGTTCTGGTTGCGTCTGTGATTCTCGGCGGCATACTCCTCCGCGGGTGGGAGCTGTTCCATGTTGTCCTTGCGCCGGGTTTAGCTGACGAGGAGTCCTGGGCCCTGTTGATGAAGAGAATTTATTATCCGACTTACTGCAGGCTCGACGGGCTGGTGTGTGGAATCGTCCTTGCAAGCATCTTAACGTTTCGTCCAGCATGGTGGGCGAAGGTGTCCCATCGAGGCAACGCACTGTTTGCAATGGGAATGGTGATCTTTGGCGCGGGGATATGGCTCTTCAATGGGAAATATCCGTCCTTCGAAACGCCGGCCGGCATTCTCTATGGCTTCCCACTTGTTTCAATCGGATTCGCTTTTCTCGTATCTGCGGCTGTAGCCAGTAATGGCCTGCTTCGATCGCGCATACCTGGAGCTCGAACGCTCGCGACTCTCGCTTTCAGCCTCTACCTTACGCACAAAGAAGTCGCTCACGTTGATCGCAGGATTTTTCCATGGCTAGAGGGGAATACAGGATGGCTAGCTGCCGGCGTGTATGCCGTAACCTGCCTGGCTTTCGCAGGATCGCTCTACCTCTGTGTTGAACGACCGTTCCTACTGCTGCGTGATCGTCACATGGAACGCGAGCGCTCTCGTGAAGTGAGCGTTGGTGTGCGACTGGATCCGGCTTCGTAGAACAGCACGGAGACCGTATAGCTTTTCAACTGGCGATTTATTTCCCAGGCAGCTATTCAAGTTGCTTGTACATCGTCATGAAGTCGAAGTTGTTCCACGATTCGACGATCTTGCCGTCCTTCAAACGCACCATTGACATTCCCCGAAACTTTACCGGCTTGCCGGTGGGAGGCTTTCCCAACCCCTCGCCACTGTGGATGCCCGTCACGAGGCAGCGCGCCACTGTCTTATCACCCTCGGTCACGGTATCTTCCACCTTAATATGGATATCGGAGAACGCAGCGCGGAAGCTCTTGTAGAACTCCTTGAAGGCCGCCCTGTCGCCTACTTCCTTGCCGTCCGAAGACACCAGCCCGTTGCCTGTACTGTCAGGATGCGACATTTCGTCGATGGCCTCTTCGCGACCCTTATTCCATACTTCTTCGAACCAACGCTCCAGAAATGACATACGATCTCTCCGATCAGAATGGATTTTTGCTTGGGAGCCGGAACTGCGTTTGTAGAAGTGTAGGCATTATAGGGCTGGCCTTGGTCGACGAGCGGGATATTTCCGGATGTTGGTAGCATCGGTCTGTGCTGGAACTTTCTACACCAATCAAATTTGTAAAGCGCGTGGGGGAGCGCGTTGCCGAGGCCCTGGCCAAACGGGGCGTCGAGACCGTCGAGGACCTGCTGTACCACCTGCCGTTCCGGTACGAGGACAGGCTGAATCCTCTGCCGATCAGTGCACTGAAGGCAGGGACGATGGCTTCGATCATCGGCGAGGTGCGGGGGAGCGTGCTGCTGCGAACGCGGTCGATGCCGCTGTTCGAGATGACGGTCGGGCAGGGTCTCGACACGGTAAAGTGCATCTGGTTTCACGGCAGCTATCTGAAGGACAAATTTCGCACCGGTCAGATGGTGGCGCTGTACGGCAAGCTCGAAGCCTCGCGATCGAGTGCAGGCAAGTTCAAGATGATTCAGCCGCAGTTCGAGATTCTGCCGGAGGCCGGCTCTCCCGAGGCCGAGTTCGTGATGCTCGAGGTGGGGCGCATCGTGCCGGTGTATGAGTTTCTGGGCGGCACGACGGCATGGGGTGCGAAGCTGACCTCGCGCTGGCTGCGTCGGGTGGTGTGGGGTCTGCTGGAGGAATTGGCAGCAGGTGAGACTGGTGTGCCGGAGACGCTACCACGGGCGCTGCGCGAGCGGTTGCGACTTCCCGGGCGCCTTGAGGCTCTGCGAACTGTACATTTTCCTGAGGCAGGAACGCCGATGACGGAGTTGATGTCGGCGGCCACGCCTGGGCACAAGCGGCTGATCTTCGAAGAGCTGTTCTATCTGGAGCTGGGCCTCGAGTTGAAGCGACGGCGGATGCGGGAACGTGAGGGTACGGCATTCGTGACGAATGTGAAGGTGCGCGAGGCTATCAAACAGGTGTTGCCGTTTCATCCGACTGAGGCGCAGAAGCGAGTGCTAGGTGAGATCGTAGCTGATATGCGTCGACCTCAGCCGATGCGGCGGCTGTTGCAGGGCGATGTCGGCTCTGGCAAAACAATCGTCGCAATGCAGGCGGCGCTGGTGGCGATTGAGAACGGCTATCAGGCTGCACTGATGGCTCCGACAGAGATTCTCGCAACGCAGCATTATCTGTCGGCTCGGAAGCTGCTCGGTGATGCAGTGTCGCCGCGTACAGGCAAGCCGTATCGCGTGACGCTGCTGACGGGCTCCCTTGACGATGCAGGAAAGCGCGAGGCGCGAGGCAGAATCTATCGCGGAGAGACGGAGCTGGCGATTGGGACACATGCGTTGATCGAAGAGAAGGTCGACTTCGACAATCTTGGGCTGGTGATCGTCGATGAACAACATCGCTTTGGTGTGCAGCAGCGGTTCAAACTGATGAAGAAGCCGGGCGCGCTCGATCCGGACGTATTGGTGATGACCGCAACGCCGATTCCGCGAACGTTGGCGCTGACTCTATATGGAGACCTTGATGCCAGCGTGATCGATGAGTTGCCGCCAGGGCGGACGCCGATCATCACGCGCCGCACAACGGAAGAACGCGCAGAGGATGTGTGGGGCTTTGTGCGTAAGCAGGTCGAGGCGGGGCGGCAGGCTTACATCGTGTATCCGGTGATTGAGGGTACGAAAGATGATCAGCCAGAGCTGGACTTTGCGCGGGATGATGCTGAGACCGTACAAGCCGAGGCGAACGTTGCAACTCGTGGTGCGAAGGCGACGAAGAGCGTAAAAGGCAAGGGCAAGGCAGCTAAAACGGAGAAGTTGTTTGCCCCGAAGAAGGCTCTTCGAGCTGCGACCGACATGTACGAGGAGCTACGGGCTGGCGCTTTGGCTGGACTGCGTCTCGGACTACTGCATGGTCGGTTGAGTGCGGATGAAAAGGAAGTCGTGATGCGTCGGTTTCAGCGAGGCGATATCGATGTGCTGATCGCAACCACCGTAATCGAAGTCGGAGTGGATGTGCCGAATGCGTCCGTGATGGTGATCGAACATGCGGAGCGATTCGGGCTGGCGCAGATGCATCAACTGCGCGGACGTGTTGGCCGCGGTTCAGCAAAGAGCTACTGCATCCTGATGACCGCCGGTAAAGTGAGCGAGCAGGCCGAGGCTCGGCTGGACGCGATGGTCAGGACGCAGAATGGTTTCGAGTTGGCTGAGCTTGATTTGCAGCAGCGCGGGCCGGGAGAGTTCTTCGGCACGCGGCAGGCTGGCATGCCGGAGTTTCGCGTGGCGAATCTGATGCGTGACCGAGCCGTGCTGGAACTAGCTAAGATCGAGGCTGCACGGTTTGTTCAGCAGCCCGATCCGGCAATGTCGCGTGACGAACTCGATGCAGTGTGGGCCAGGTTGAAGCAGCAATGGCAACGGCGATATGGCCTTGTGGAGGCTTAGGGATTGGCAAAGAACGTGATGACTATCTCCCATCTCTAAGCCCCGTACGTTGATCTTTAGGAGGCCACGGCAGTCATCATGTGATTCACCGGCTGCGCGTAGTGGGCCTTCTTTGGGCCGCGCTTCCGGGCTACGAGGACGCGGATGCGCTCGATCATCTCCGCAGGCGAACTGGCACCCTTCGGCAAAAAGACATCGGCGCATGAGGCACGGTCGAAGGCGTTGACGGTGCCGGAGACGATCATTGCGGGCAGCCCTGGGTGCAGCTGCTTAGCGCGTCGAACAAGTTCATTACCGTCCATCTGGGGCATGATGAGGTCACAAAGCAGAAGATCGAGCGATCCGGGAAGCGACTGCTCTACAACCTCCAGGGCCTGTTGTGAGGAGAGGGCCGGGATAACGCGGTAGCCGCGGGTTTCGAGCAAAAAAGTGCGGACAGAGAGTACTTGTTCGTTGTCGTCTACGCAGAGGATCGTCTTCTTGGGCCGCAATGCAATCTCAATTTCTGCCGGACGCCGCCTTGTGGCGTGCTCCAGCCGATGGGCCAGGCCGTCGCGCCCACTGGTTGGCAGGCGCGGCAGTCCGGATGTTCAAAAACAGGCCCCGCGGCCCGGCCGGATGCGTACTCCGGCGCATAGTGGGTCGGCTGCTCCGGTGGGAGGCAGACAAGTGAGACGAGGCTCTCCTGTCTGCGCCACGGAGGAACAGATCCATTTGTCCGGCGAGCAAAGCTGCCGAACCACGGGGTGAGAGAGATGCCGAAGCCCGCGCAGGTTGCCACGCGAACTCCGGCGAACGCAAAGGATCGGTCTGCCGCGGATGCAATGGAGCCGAACCGAAGAAGGTTCAAACCCTCGACTGCGTTTTGCAGACAGCGATGGTGCGCTGGGCGGAGGCCGCGACTGCGAGGCAGTACAGCGTCTCTCAACTCAAGTTGTCGGTAATACCAGGCGAAAGAACTCACCGATGACGACCCGGCACGTTGCATGCAAAGTCATCGTCGACGCTTGCCAAGAGTATGAAGAGTTGCCCTGCTTTGCAAGTGGCGAATCTAGGGCGAAAACAGCAAATATTAGAGCTTGCTCATCCACCGTTTTTTGCAAAGGCGCGTCACTGCTGGAGATTGATGTTACAGCCCTGTTGAAATCGAGTGCATCACGGCAGGAAAAAGCGTCCCGTTGCAACGGGAATGGTGCGTCCTCCAACAAACACTTCCGACACTTTTTCGTCCGCGATCTTTGCAGAGACGTGAATGCGACTCGGTCGCAGCATTTCAATTCCCTGTTCGATGACCAGCTGTTGTCCACTCGCAGCCACGCCATGTCGCACAAGCCACGCAATGGTGCAGCCGGAGGCCGAGCCTGTCGCTGGATCCTCGCCGTTGTAGAACTGCATGCGAGCGTGCCAGTCAGCTCCCGACGCTCGATCAGCACGCGTAACGCAGTGGAAGAATTTTGCCCCGCAGCGTTCGAGATACTTCCGTGCACTGTGTTGCGGAATGGCCAAACGTGAAGCAACCTCAAGCGAGCGCAGCGGCACAATGCAGAAGGCCATGCCGGTAGAAACAGTCTGCGCGGGCAACTCGGGATCCAGATCATCGACCGAAAGGCCCAGTACCGCAGCCAGCGCGGCTCGATCATGAACCTCGCCGAAGACTGGATCGTTCTGCTTCATTGTTCCAAAGACACCGTGCTCGTTCGGCTGCTGTGGCGTAAAGCGCACAGGGATGGGGCCGACTGCGAGTTCGAGCGTGATCTGTTCTGCGCCGCGCAGCACAGGATGGTTCCAATAGAGCCAACTTGCTGTGCCGAGTGTGGGGTGGCCTGCGAAGCGGAGCTCTTCCTCCACTGTGAAGATGCGGACATGTACACCGCGTTCGCGTTCCACTTCAGGCTCACGAGGCAGGATGAACGTCGTCTCACTGAGGTTGGTCTCGCGGGCCAACGCCTGCATCTCTGCAGTCGAAAGTCCTCGGGCATCGGTAAAGATCGCAAGCTGATTGCCTTCGAGAGGGCGCTCGGCAAAGACATCGACCTGGGCAAAGTCGAACGCCACGTGCGCGGTCTGAGGCGCTGCGGCGGAAGTTGTAGCAACGACAGTTGACATGGCAGACTCCTCGGACTATGGTTTTGATTAGACCGCAATCAGGCCAACCTGCTTGATGCTAGCTCGGCTAGCCGCGGTACAAAAAATTTCAACGATGACGATGATGCCTAATTCGAACTCCACCCGTTGCCGCTGCTGTCGCTGTAGCCCGGTGTGGGTGTGCGAATGAGCGAATCGAGGTAAGCATCGTTCAAGAAGCGCGGAACCCACCCAGAGCGAATAACCGGGTGGGTTTTTTACTGCAAACAGCAGCCGTAGTTATCTCAAAGGAAGTGTAGGGGACGCACCCCGGAAGGCAGATCGATCATGTCACTCCGTATCAACGATGTAGCTCCTGATTTCACTGCAGAAACAACGCACGGAACCATCCACTTCCACGAGTGGATCGGCGACAACTGGGCCGTACTGTTCTCGCACCCGAAGGACTTCACCCCGGTCTGCACCACCGAACTGGGCGCGGTTGCCGGCCTCGAAGCAGACTTTGCCAAGCGCGGCGCAAAGGTACTCGGCCTCAGCGTTGACCCGGTTGAGAATCACGGCAAGTGGGCCAAGGACATTCACGAGGTGAGCGGTTCAGTCGTCAACTATCCGATCATCGGCGACCCTGAGCTGAAGATCGCCAAGCTGTACGACATGCTCGCCGCCGATGCAGGCGATAGCTGCGAGGGCCGCACCCCCGCCGACAACGCGCCCGTACGGACTGTCTTCGTGATCGGCCCTGACAAGAAGATCAAGCTGACGCTGGCCTATCCCATGACCACTGGCCGTAACTTCGACGAGATCATTCGCGTGCTCGACTCCATGCAGTTAACGGCAAAGCACAAGGTAGCCACGCCAGCGAACTGGAAGCAGGGCGAGGATGTGATCATCACCGGCGCAGTCTCGAACGAAGAAGCGGACAAGATCTTCCCCGGTTACAAAACGGTGAAGCCTTATCTCCGCACAACCACACAACCCCAGTAGTATTAAATTTCTGCAATGCTCCCGCCGCGCTCCCCGTGCGGCGGGCAAGAGCACCGATGGCGAAGTGGCTAACGCGCTGGTCTGCAAAACCAGTATTCATGGGTTCAAATCCCATTCGGTGCTCCAACAAAACGAGACGCCGCTTCGGTATCTTGTGGGTTACTTTCCTGGTAAGGCCTACATCAATTCATCGATAAAGGACTTGGCGACATCGGCGGGAATACGTATCTCCTGTTGAACAAGAGGTCCTGGTTTCAAGACCGGCTCCGCCTCGTGCAATGTAGGCACATCTGTGCGCTCAAAGAAGAGCCCAATTGGAATCTCCTCACCCCAAAGCAACGACTTTTCCATCGCCCCTGTCCAGTCCGTTGGATCATATGCGGGATTGTCTTCAAGCTTCTTGACCCGCGGCCGGAACCACTGGAAAGTGTTGTCGTGGTTATAGGTCACACATGGGCTGAAGATGTCGATGAAGGAGAAGCCTTTGTGTTCGATTCCTCGTTTGATCAATTCAGTCAGGTGCTTTTGATCGGCGCTGAAGCCACGCGCGACGAAGGTTGCCCCTGCAGCAAGGGCAAGCGAGATTGGGTTCACCGGAGCCTCAAGATTTCCAAACGGCATGCTCTTCGTCTTCATGCCGGGGCGGCTAGTGGGTGAGGTCTGCCCAGTGGTGAGCCCATAGATCTGGTTATCCATCACGAGATAGGTCAGGTCGATGTTGCGACGCATCGTATGCATGAAGTGGCCGGCGCCGATCCCAAAGCCATCCCCGTCGCCGCCCGTCACCAGGACCGTCATGGCGTGGTTGGCGAGTTTCATGCCGCTCGCTACCGGAAGCGATCTGCCATGCAGCGTGTGCATGCCATACGTGTCGATGAAGCCAGGAAAGTTCGAGGAGCACCCGATGCCGCTGATCGTCGCCACCTCATGCTTCGGGATCTGCAGTTCGACCAGGGCCTTCTGTACTGCGGCGAGAACTCCGAAGTCCCCACATCCCGGACACCAGTCGGGATCGACCTTACCCTTGAAATCGGCCATTACCATCTGTTTGGGAAGTACTGCCTCAGTCGCCATTGGAACCTCTTTTCGAATGTTCTAAAACTTGAACTCTGCTCAGACCAGAACTCAAACCATGATTTCGTGAACCGGCACAGAAAGATTTGTATTGCCGGCAAGTTGTTCTTTGACTGCTTCCACAATGTGGTGGGGCATGAATGGCTCGCCATCATACTTACGGATGTACCCATCTGGAACGAAGCTGGTTTCACTACGCAGGTACCGGGCGAACTGACCGCTGTAGTTGTTCTCTACAATGATGGTGTGCTTCGAACCCTTCAGAATTTCGACAATTGCATCCCCATGCAGCGGAACGAGCCAACGGATCTGCAATTGATTGGAGGAGATACCCTGATCCTGTAGAAGTTCGCGGGCCTCCTCAATCACTCCGTGAGTCGACCCCCAGCCGATCAGGGTGACATCCGCATCACGCGGACCAATAAGCTCAGGAGCAGGAACGGCGCTCTCGATTCCCGCCACCTTGCGCATGCGCTTTTCCATCATGGCGCGACGTTTCGTAACGTTCGTGTATTCATCACTGATGAGCACTCCATTCTCATCGTGTTCGTCGCTCGAGACCGTATGGGTATAACCGGGCAGGCCAGGTATGGCACGCGGAGAGACGCCGCTCTCAGTGATGAGGTAGCGCTTGTACTCTTCATGAGTGTCCATTCCGTTCGAGGTGATCAGCTCTCCGCGATCAATATGGGGCTGGAAGTTAAGAACCTTCGGGTCAACACTGAGTCTGCCTTCAGAGAGCAACAGGTCGCAGAGAACTATCGCAGGACACTGAAAGCGATCGGCGAGATTGAATATCTCTGGAATAAGTGTGAAGCAGTCACCGATATCCAGTGGAGCGGCGATAATCCTTGGATAATCGCCAAACGCAGCACCAAGCATCTGCCACAGGTCGCCCTGTTCTGTCTTGGTCGGCACACCGGTCGAAGGACCAGCCCGCTGGCAATCGATGACAACAACGGGAATCTCTGCCTGAGCAGAAAGGCCAAGCCCTTCGCTCATCAGCGCAAAACCGCCGCCAGAAGTGGCGCACATCGAGCGAACCCCAGCCTGCGCGGCGCCAATCGCCATATTGATCACACCGATCTCGTCCTCAACCTGGCGCACCATAATTCCCGCTTTGCGAGCATGTTCAGCCATCCAGTGCAGAACACCGGTAGAGGGGCTCATAGGATAGGCGCAATAAAACTTCACCCCTGCCGCCGCGCCTCCCATCGCCAAGGCTGCATTGCCGCTGAGTACGGCATATCGGTTCTCTGTCATAGGAAGCGGCCACGCAAAAGGCTTGAAGTTCGCAGTAGCGTAGTCGTATCCGGCCCTGGCCACACTCACGTTCTCGTCGATGACTGCCTGTTCCTTCTTTCGGAACTGCTCGGCGAGCGCGCCCTCGAGAGCCGGGAAGCCGACGCCCATCATGCTGAGTGCAGCCCCCATGGCAAGCGTGTTTTGCGCCACCTTGTTTTTGGTGATGTCAGCTAACTTGGAGACAGGGATGGGGCAGAGCTGGACTCCCTCCGCGGGCGTGCCGGGATGAATCGAGTCTGCGTTGTACAGGCACGCCGCGCCAGAGCCAAGAAGGCCCAAGTGGCGGTCCACCGTGTCCTGGTTGAGCGGAATCAGCAGGTCAAGGCGGTCTCCCATATTCGTAATGGGGTCCGGCCCAGTGCGGACAGTAAGAAAGGTATGGCCACCGCGAATGATGGACTGGTAAGCGTTGTAAGCGTTCAGGTGCAGGCCGCGGCGGCTGAAAATCTTGGCGAAGATATCACCCGGCGTCGCTACACCCTGGCCAGCCGCACCCCCAATACCAACGGCGAAAGACTGCCTCATAAGGTTTATCCCTCTCCGAGCCGAAGCCCACAGGCCCCAGTGCCTCGACACGGGTGACTAATGAGGAGGGATTCTACGTCGTTCTTGAAAGCCTAGGCAAGCAATAACGAAACTCCTCCAAAAATCGCTGTTACAAAGCAGTTAGCGGAGCAGCCGCCCCACCAGCAACACCTCGACGCTTACTTTTAATGTTCGCCCATTGAAAGATGCACTGGAGCACAAGGCACAATAAGCAAGACGAGGTGATTCATGGCATGTAACCCCGCTACATTGAAACAAATCCCGCTGTTCGCTCTGCTGGATGACGATGAATTGGCTGTACTAGCTGCGCAGGTCGAGCTGAAGCACTTCGCTCCCCGCCAGCGCATCTACAAGATGGGCGAACCCGGCAACCACGCCTACGTGATGATGTCGGGAAAGGCGCGGGTGACTACGGTGGATGAAGATCATCAGGAGGTGCTTGTGGATGAACCCTGCCAGGGCGAGTTCTTCGGATTCGCCTCCATGCTGGAGCAGACGCCGCATCAGACCACCGCACTCGCCCTCGAAGAGACCTCTTGCCTCGAGATCAGCCGCGACGATATTGCTGTGCTACTGCAACGCAAGCCCATGGCGGGCATGGACATGCTGACCGTGCTCGGCCGCCAGTTCCACGCGTCGCAACAATTAGTGCGCGGCCGAGCCAACCGCAATGTCAACGAGGTGATCGAAGAGGAGTCGACCGTGGGAGAGCGCATCGCCGACACAGTCGCCGGCTTCGGTGGATCGTGGACGTTCATCCTGATCTTCCTCTCGGCTCTGGTGATCTATACCGCCGCGAACATTATGCTGCAGCACAAGGCGTGGGATCCGTATCCCTTCATCCTGCTGAATCTCTTTCTGTCCATGCTCGCAGCCATCCAGGCGCCGGTCATCATGATGAGTCAGAATCGTCAGGACAAAAAGGATCGTGTACGCGGCGAGTTGGACTACGACGTCAACCGCCGCGCCGAGTCCGAGATTCAAGGCCTCGCCAACAAGCTCAATCTGCTGACCGACAAGATCGGCGACGTTGACGACCTGCTCCGCGAGCACCTGAAGCTGCGCAATGATCACCAGCATTCTGCCTGAGGCATTTGAGCCGACGGCAGGTTTCTGTTTACAGCGCCTCCGGTAGCCGGTCATACTGAGGCGTCCACTCACTGGCCGACGAGGTTTCGCATCGCAGATCTCTTCCTAACCCTGAGCAGTCATTCTCATGGGCTTGCGCGTGCGTCTGCGGCCATCATGTGGCGTGTTCCGCAACTCCCTGCGCCCTGGCGACAGAGCTACGACCCTGCACATCACTGGCTGTTGTCAGCCCTATGGGCTGCACTGCCGCTTATTGTTCTCCTCGTGGCAATGGCCGTTCTTCATATCAAGGGCCACCTCGCCGCCCTCGCAGGCGTGGCTGCCGCACTGGTCATTGCGCTTGCTGTCTTTCAGATGCCCGTGCGCCTCGCCCTACTGGCATCCGGGCTAGGAGCAGCCTACGGTCTCTTCCCTGTCTGCTGGATCGTCTTCCCTGTCCTCTTCCTCTATCAGCTGACCGTCCGCGCAGGAAGATTCACGCTTCTCCAGGAATGCCTCACCGGAGTCACCCCGGACAGCCGCCTCCAGCTTCTCCTCATCGCCTTCGCATTCGGCGCTTTCTTTGAGGGTACCGGCGGCTTCGGAGCCCCCGTAGCGGTCTGCGGAAGCATCCTCATCGGCCTCGGCTTCTCCCCGCTTGAAGCCGCTGGCCTTTCGCTCCTGGCCAACACCGCACCGGTAGCATTCGGCGCACTTGGTATCCCCATCGTGGCACTTCACGGAGTCACCGGACTCGATACCCTTGTACTCTCGCGCGTGATCGGCCGCCTCCTCGCGCCCTTCTGTGTGCTGATCCCTTTCTGGCTGATATGCGCATTCGCCGGCTTCCGCGCAATGATCGAAGTCTGGCCCGCAATCCTCGTCGCCGGAGCAACCTACGGCGCCACACTCCTGCTGATCTCAACCTTCCACGGCCCTTGGCTGGCAGACATCGCAGCTTCAACTCTTACGATCTGCGCCCTCATCGCGTTCTTCCGGCTCTGGAAACCAAGGCGCATCCTCAACCCCGCTCGCCAAGAGGTCACGCACATCCCGCTTACAACGTCGATCCCCTCAGCAGCGGTCATCCGCCGCGCCATTATGCCCTGGGTCGTCCTCGCACTCTGCGTCGTGTTCTGGGGAGTACCCTACTTCGCCCAGTGGATCGATTCGGCCACCACCATGCTCATACCCATCCATGGACTCCATCAGATGGTGCTACGCATGCCGCCGGCAGTTACCTCGCCCGCCGCCGAACCCGCCATCTTCAACCTCAACCTGCTCTCCGCAACAGGTACAGGCATCTTCGTCGCAGGCATCCTCGCGGGCTTTTTCATGCGCCTGCAACTACGCGACATCGCCGATGTTTTCCTGCAAACTCTCATCTCCATGCGATTCACCATCATTACGATCTCCGCGCTCATGGCCATCGGCTTTCTCGCCCGGTATAGCGGAATGGATGCAACGCTAGGCCTTGCGTTCGCACGCACCGGAGCCTTCTATCCCTTCTTCGGAACCCTCATCGGCTGGCTGGGCACTGCATCCACCGGCTCCGACACGTCCTCGAACGTACTCTTCGGTAGTCTGCAGAAACTCACCGCCCAGCAGCTCGGCATCTCACCCTACCTCATGACCTCAGCGAACTCCACCGGCGGGGTCATGGGCAAAATGATCGCGCCGCAGAGCATCGTCGTCGCCACAACCGCCACCAACCAGTACGGCAGCGAAGGCACCATCCTGCGCTTCGTCTTCCTGCACAGCCTCGCGCTCGCCTGTCTGATGGGCCTTCTCGTCTCGCTTGTAGCCCACTGGCCGCTACTCACGAGACTCTTCCTTTACTAGCCACTAAGGCGCCAGCAAAACCCGCAGGTCACGCAGATTATTTCCCGTAGGCCCGGTCATAATCGTATCGTCCAACTGCTCAAGCAGAGTATGCCCGTCAAACGCTGCAAGCGCTGCACTCACCGGATAGCCGATCTCCTCCGCCCGCGCTTGCGTCTTACCATCAACCAACGCACCCGCAGCCGAACTATTCCCGTCGATCCCATCACTACCCCCACTCAAAACAACAACATCGCTGCCGGCAATCTGCTCGCTTGCGATCAACGCAAAGTGCTGATTCCGTCCCCCCCTACCCGTAGCACCACGCGGAACCTGCACCGTCACCTCTCCAGCCGATAGCAAACACACCCGCTCGCGCAAACGCCGCATCTCCCCCAATCGACCCATCAGATACTCCACCGCTCTCTCCGCACTCCAATCATCACAATGGTTATCAATCTCGACATGCCATCCAAGTTCCCGTGCCCGCTCCGCCCCCGCATCTTCCAGCGATGCACTATCCAGCAGCACAACCCATTGTGAACGAGCAAAAATCGCATCGTCCTCCTTCGGAGTCTCTCCCAACGTTCGCTCCGTTATCTTCTTCCCAATCTCTACAGGCAGCCGCTCCTCCAGTCCATACTCCTTCGCGATGCGATACACATCCTCCACCGAACTCCGATCCGGAAAAGTCGGCCCCGACGACAGCGCATCCAACTCGCCCGCCGGCACATCCGATACGAAGATCGTCAACTGCTCAGCAGGAGCGGCAGCCACAGCAAGCCGCCCACCCTTCACCGCAGAGAGATGCTTCCGCACCGCATTGATCGCGGCAATCGGCGCGCCGCTCTCCACCAGCGCTTTATGTGTCGCTGCAATCGTCTCCAACGAAACGCCCGGCTCCAGAAACTGCTCCATCAGCGCAGACCCGCCACCACTGATCAAAAATACGACCAGATCTCGCTCCGTCAGAGCCTGTAAGGTCTGCAAAACATCCGCCGCCGCCTCCATCGAACCCGCATTCGGGCTAGGATGTCCCCCGCGATACATCCGAAACCCTTCCGAAGGCGCAGCCTCATCCTCCGGCCCGACGATAATCCCCTCGAACCGCTCACGCACATCGCCCACCCGCCACAAAAAAGGAGTCGCCATTGTATGAGCAGCCTTGCCAATCGCAATCAAAACCAGCCGCTCATACCCGCCAAGCACATAGCGATGCCCATCGATCTCTATCACGCCGTCGCGACAGACAAGCCTCCGCTCCATCGCAGGCTCAACCCGCGACGCCTTCAGCGCATATAAAAAAATATCGAGCGCATCTTCGCGAGCAGTACTCATAATCACGAAGCCGTCATCACCCGCAGGTCCGGCGAGACCATCAGCTTCGCCTCCGTCCGCGCCTGAACCTCAGCGGCATCGATACCCTCAGCCACCTCAGTCAACACCAGGCCATCCGGCGTCACACGAATCCACCCAAGCTCGGTCACGATGTCATGCACCACCCGCGTCCCCGTCAAAGGCAACGAGCATGCCTTCAGAATCCTCGACGCGCCATCCTTCGTCTGATGTTCCATCGCGACGATCACCCTCCGCGCACCCGCAACCAGGTCCATCGCACCGCCCATCCCCTTCACCATCTTGCCCGGGATCGTCCAGTTCGCCAGGTTCCCCTGCTCATCCACCTGCATAGCGCCGAGCACACTCATATCCATATGCCCGCCGCGAATCATCGCAAACGACTCCTCACTCGCAAAGTAAGAACACCCCGGCAGTTCCGTCACCGGTTGCTTCCCTGCATTGACCAGATCCGGATCGGCCTGCCCCTCCGTCGGCGGAGCTCCCACACCCAGCATCCCATTCTCCGACTGAAACACCACATCGATCCCCGGCGGCAAATATCCCGCGATCATCGTCGGCAGCCCAATGCCGAGATTGACATAAAACCCATCCTTGAACTCTCGAGCAATCCGTCGCGCAATCCGCTCTTTGCCGTTCACGCCGCGCCTCCCATCTGCGCCCGAATAAACTCCGATTCGATCGGCTTGCGATACATCTCACCCACCACAACACGCTTCACATAAATCCCCGGCGTCACGATGTGATCCGGATCAAGCTCCCCCGGCTCGACCAACTCCTCCACCTCAACAATTGTCAACTTCGCCGCCGTCGCCATCACCGGATTAAAGTTCCGCGCCGTCTTGCGATAGACAAGATTCCCAAGCCGATCACCCTTCCACGCTTTGATGAGCGCAACATCCGCGTGCAGAGCCTGCTCCAGCACATACATCCGCTCACCGATCTGCCGCGTCTCCTTACCCTCGGCAACCACGGTGCCCAACCCCGTCGGCACATAAAATGCTGGAATCCCCGCGCCACCCGCGCGAATCCGCTCCGCCAGCGTGCCCTGCGGAATCAGCGTCAAATCCAGTTCACCCTTCAGCACCAGTTGTTCAAGCCGTCGATTCTCGCCAACATAGCTGCCGATGTGCGACGCAATCATCCCCGCCTCCAGCATCAAGCCCATGCCAAAGCCATCGACGCCCATGTTGTTGCTGATCGTATGCAGCCCCGTAATCCGCCGCTTTACCAACGCAGCAATCAGGTTCTCCGGAATCCCGCACAACCCAAAGCCGCCCAACATAATCGTCGAGCCGCTCGCAATGTCGGCAACCGCAGCATCCGCAGAGGGGACAACCTTATCCATACCTCAAGACACCGCGCGGCGGAGACACCCACGCCGCGCGCTCCATCACGCTCTTACTTTGCCTGTGTCGTAAACGTAAACGTCGTCATGCTGTGCCGAGTCTCACCCGGCTTCAGCAGCGTCGTCGGGAACGACGGATGGTTCGGCGAATCCGGGAAGTGCTGCGTCTCCAAACACAGTCCCGAATTCTTCACATACGCCACACCGCTCTTGCCCTTGAAACTTCCATCCAGAAAGTTGCCCGAGTAGAACTGCACGCCCGGCTCCGTCGTCGTCACCGTCAGCACGCGCCCGCTGCCTGGATCGTACGAACGCGCTGCCGTCTTCGTCTCTCCGTTGGCACCGCGCAGCACCCAGTTATGGTCATACCCACCAGCAATCTTCAACTGCTCGTTGTTGTCATTGATCCGCGCGCCAATCACGTAAGCCTTGCGGAAATCAAACGGCGTTCCCTCCACCGGAGCAAGCTCACCCGTCGGAATCAGCCCAGCATCCACTGGCGTGAACTTGTCGGCAGCAATCATCATCTCTTCGCCAAGAATCGTTCCCACGCCCTCACCCGCAAGGTTGAAGTACGCATGGTTCGTCAGATTCACCACCGTCGCCTTGTCCGTCGTCATGCTGTAGTCGATTCGCAGCGCATTGTGGTGAACGGTATACCGAACATGCGCCGTCAGCGTCCCCGGATACCCCTGATCGCCATCTTTGCTCACCAGCGTCATCTCCACGCCATCGGCAATCGCTCGCCCTTGCCAAACCATCCGGTCAAAGCCCAGTGTTCCCCCATGCAGTGAGTTCCCGTTATTGTTCTTCGGAACCTCGTACGTCTTGCCATCGATCGAGAAGGCTCCCTTGGCAATGCGATTCCCATAGCGCCCCACAATCGCGCCAAAATACGTCTTATTGTCCGCCAGGTACTCCTCAAGCGTGTTGTAACCCAACACAACATCGCCCACCTTGCCATCGCGATCCGCCGTCTTGATTCCAACGACGCGCGCTCCGTAAGTCGTAATACGAGCCTCAATCGCATCGCTCTTCAGCGTGTAAATGTCTACGGCCGTGCCATCCGGCATCTTGCCAAAATCTGCTTTTGTTACCGAACCATGTGCTGCCATCGCGGTTGTCATACTAAGCAGCATAACCTTTAGCCATCTCGTCGTCATGTATCCCTCTGTTCCTGTGATTGCGGCTTTCTAAAGCGCAGTAAATTCCTAGTTTGCGCCTCATACAGCAACCCCGCCACTATACTGCAACGCCCGCGAAGCCGCGAAACAGCGGTAAGATGGAGCGGCCAATCCCATCGAGCCAAGGACGGTTATGAACCTTCGAACCAGAACCCTGCCACTGCTTGCCCTCACGTTCCTCCTTCTCTGCAGCATCAACAAAAACGCAGTAGCAGCCCCGCCAGACCACTGGGTCGGCACCTGGGCCACCTCCCCAGTCGCGATGCCAAACACCGAAGGCATCTTCGGCGCCGCCGACACCACCTTCCGCGAGATCGTCCACGTCTCCCTCGGCGGCTCCCGCGCCCGCATCATCCTCTCCAACGAGTTCGGCCTCGATCCCCTCACCATCAGCGCCGCCCACATCGCGCTTCGCACCACCGGCAGCGAAATCGACCTCGCCTCGGCCAACGCCCTCACCTTCGGCGGACGCCCCTCCGTCACCATCCCACCCGGAGCCCTCGTCGTTAGCGACCCCGTAAACCTCAAACTTCCCGCCTTCGCCGACGTAGCCGTCAGCCTCTTCGTCCCAGCCCAACCCATGCACCAGATCACGCACCACAGCTTCGCCGATCAGACCAGCTACATGGCCCAAGGCAACGTCGTCGGGGTCAAAGCCCTTGAATCACCCAAAGAGATCTACAACTGGCCCTTCCTCAAGGGCGTAGACATCATAGCCGGCGACAAAAGCGCCGCCATCGTGGCCTTCGGCGACAGCATCACCGACGGAGCCCACAGCACCCGCGACGCCAACTCCCGCTGGCCCGACCTCCTCGCCCACCGCCTCCAGGCCAACAAGAAGACCGCCGACCTCGGCGTCCTCAACCAGGGCATCGGCGGCAACCGCATCCTGCACGACAACACCGGCCCCAACGCCCTCTCCCGCTTCGACCGCGACGTCCTCGCCCAGGCCGGCGTCAAGTATCTCATCATCCTCGAGAGCATCAACGACATCGGCCACGCCCAGGACCCCGTCAAGCCCTACGACGTCGTCACCGCAGAAGATCTCATCGTCGGCCTCGGCCAACTAGCCACCCGCGCTCACACCCACGGCATCAAGGTCTACGGAGCCACCCTCACCCCCTACGTCGGAGCCAAATACGCCTCACCCTCCGGCGAAGCCATGCGCCAGGCCGTCAACAAGTGGATCCGCACCACCAACCAGCTCGACGGCTTCATCGACTTCGACAAAGCCACGCAAGACTCCGCGAACCCAGCCGTCTTCGCCCCCACAGCCGACTCCGGCGACCACCTCCACCCCGGCGACGCCGGCTACAAATCCATTGCCGACTCCATCGACCTCAACCTCTTCACCAAATAATCGCCAAAGAATTTTGGCCGTCAGAATGAACGTGCTCACGAATCGTCCGTAACGGGGCGACATTGGAGACCGTGTCAAACCTGGAGCAGGTACCTCGCTGGATGCCGCAGACAATGAAACATTCCCCCGCCGAATATGAAAATTGGGTGACAATACGCATACTGTTGGGAAACGCCTAGGTCCGGGGTTACGGATATGCCATCTACTCACGATTTTGAGGAGCTGTATGGTGTCACCGAAGAGCGAGCCCTTAACTTCTGGGCCTCTCATCTCCACGAAGCGATCGGAAGCAAGCGGTGGTCCCAGATTTGCGAATCAACCGGTGTGTATCTTGCAAGCGTGCTCGCTCACTTTTGCCTGCAGTCGGTAGATAGGATGGAGATCCTTTCTCCCGATTACAGCCCAGGCGATCAGGAGTTCCGCCAGTTCGCGGATCTGACCCAGATCGCTGAACTTATGATGCAGCAGCTCACCAGCGCAAAGAGCCCCCTCTGGATGGAGTCAGCCGGCGCACACATTCTCCTCTATGCCGGATTCTTCCAAAGTCAAAACAAGAACCGGCACAACATAGAGTTCTATTCCACCATGGGCAGAGAGTGTTATCTCATGGCTGCGGTAGGAAAGAGGGAGAGGATGATGAAACTGATGGCAGCGGGCTTTAATCAATACCTCTTTCATTTGGCCAACCTTCATCAACATCTGCAAGAAAGCAGATATCTGATAAGGCCAGAGGACTAGACCGCTTGTAACGCGTGTAGCATGGCTACCCGAATCGGCCTCACCCCACCAAAACCCGCTCCAGCGGCCCCGGAACCTTCACCGAAGCCATTCCCGCAGCGGTCGCAGCCTCAATCCCCATATCCGTATCCTCAAACACCAGACAAGCCTCAGGAGCCACTCCAAGCCTCTCAGCCGCCATCAAAAACGGCTCCGGATGCGGCTTGCTCCTCGTGTAATCCCCCGCGCACACCAGCGTCTCAAACTTATCCAAAACATTAAGCGACCGCAGAGACGCCGTCACGCAACTCCGCGTCCCGCCCGACACCACCGCAAACGGAACCTGCCCATGGCTCAGCTCGATATGTTCCAACACCTCTGGAATCCCCTTCAGCAGCGAAAGATTGCCAAAGAAAAACTCTTCCTTGCGTCGTCGAATCTCATCCACCGGCATGCTCAAGCCATCCCGCTCATTCAGCATCGCGATAATCTCCGTCACCGGCATGCCGCCCAGCGAGTAGAAGTGATCCTCGGCAAACTCGCAGTTCCAATCGGCCAGAACATGCTTCCACCCCAGGTAATGAAGCGGCATCGAATCCGCAATCGTCCCATCGCAATCGAACAAGTAAGCCTCAAATGGCCCATCCGGCAACTTCAACTTCATGCTCTCGCGTCTCCCTGAACAAATCAGGGCGGCAAAATATGCCGCCCCTTTGTTTGATGCAAGACAAAACTACTTCAATTCATATCCAGCAAAGAAGTATCCAATCTCAAACGCAGCCGTATCCTCTGCATCCGAGCCGTGGATCGCGTTCTCGCCAATCGACGCCGCAAACTGCTTGCGGATCGTTCCCTCTTCGGCCTGCGCAGGATTCGTCGCACCCATCAGCTTGCGCAGATCGGCAATGGCGTTGTCCTTCTCGAGCACCATCGGGAAAATCGGCCCGCTCGACATAAACTCCGTCAGCTCGCCAAAGAACGGACGCGCCGCGTGAACGTAATAGAAACCCTCGGCCTGAGCCTTAGAGATCGAAACCTTCTTGATCGAAACAATCTTGAACCCCGCCTTTTCAATCTCGGCGAGAATGGCGCCGGCATAGCCCTTGCGAACGGCGTCCGGCTTGATGATGCTGAATGTGCGCTGTGACAACGTAGTTCTCCAATATTCGGTTTTTCTCAATTTCCAGTGAGAAGTATGTATCTCTAGTCTACCTTTTTGGCCAAATTTGAGGGCGAAACACCATCAATTCCCTAATACCGCCAACTAGTTACATCCGCCCCTGCAGGAGCCGTCTTCGCAATCCGCTCCATGATCTTCGGTAGATACATCGTGTTGTAGTGCAGCCGCGAGTAGGCATTCGGCAGCTTCGGATCCCCATTCCAGCAATGCTCCGCCCGCTCCCCATACTTGATCTCGCCCTCAAACGGAACGCTCCCCGGAGTCGTCCCCGTCGTCTTCAAAAAATCCTCGATCAAATAAACAGCATTGTTCAAAAAATAAGTATCCGCGCTGCCCACATAAATATTCAGCTTGCCCCGCAGCTTCGGCCCCAGCGTCATCCAATCCCGCTGCAAGATCGCATTCAGGTCGTAATGCTCCTTCCAATACTCCGCGACCTTGTGATCGATCACGCCCGTCTCTTTATCGAAGATCTCCGCTGGATACCCATCGGCACCCACTGGCCCATACACAGCCTGCCACACATCAAACTGCTCGCCTGACCGCCCGTGATCCCCCAACGCTGCCTCATATGCTGCATTGTCGCGAAACGCCGCCAGCGTCTGCCCGAGGTAGTTCCGCATTGAAGGCTGCTCAATCACCTTATGAGCCCCCTCCATGAAAAACGCGTTCTTCCTGTTGTAGACATCCACCGTCATATACGCATGAAAGTCCACCGGATCGGGACACGCCGCAAACGCCCCGTTATAGTCCTCCGGATAGAAAATCTGCGCCGCCAGCGACTCCCACCCGCCCGTCGATCCGCCATACAAAAACCGCGCCCATCCCTGCCCAATTCCGCGAAACTGCTTCTCAATCGCCGGAATCAACTCCTGCTCAATCGCATCGCCATACGGCCCCAAATTCGCCGAATTCACCGCGTACGAGTCATCGTAGTAAGGATTCGCATGCTGCAACTTCGCCACCAATATCCGCGGAAACCCGGGACTAATCCACTGCTGATACGTCTTATAACCCTCCTCCTGCTGGATGCGGTTATACCCCGCCAGATGAAACCGCTCCGAATAATCCGGCTTCAAATTCGGGTCCGGCGGCGCAGTCCGAAAGTCATTGAACTCCGACACATAATGATCGTGAAAGATCGCCAGCGGATAGCGCGCATTCGGATGCTCATCAAAACCCTCCGGCACCAACACAATCGCGCCCAAAAACATCGGCGTGCCCCAGAACTTCGTCAGCAACTCGCTCTGTATCCGAATATGCCGCACATATTTTGTATCCGCGACAGGCGCAATTGCCGGAATCACCTGGTCCATCACCACATCAATCGGCCCACCACCCCCAACATGAATCTTCCTTGGCTTGCTGTAAAGATTCCCCGGAGCGATATTCCAGTGCTGCCCCTCCCCCCTATCCGGAGCAAGCTTCACCGTCTTCCCATCCGCACGATGAAACGTCTGATACACATTCAGCACCGCCTGCACCGTATAGTACCCCGCAGGCACATCCTTCAAACTCCGTATCGGATACCCCGTAGCCGAACCATCCACCACCGTACCCTGCCCCGGCTTCAACCCATCCACGGTCACGCCGAACACCATTTGAGTTCGTGCCGTGTCGTCGATCTGCATCCGCGGCTCCTCGGAGTCATCCGTCGAGAGCAGCAAAAGCACACGCCCATCCAGCGGCTTCGCAGACCGAGCAGCAGGAAAGCTCACCGAAAACGTAGTCGCACTCTGAGCCCGCAAAACCCCAGGCGCAACTAACAAAACAGCAGCGGAAACTAAAAGAGAACGGCGCATGCGGCCAGTATAAGCGGCCCACATGCGCGTGTCTTTCTTCTTGCTCTTTCGCTTGCCGTCGCGCATCCTAAAAAAATGCGCAACACCGCATGGCTGTGGTTCGCAGGCTGCATAGCATGGACAGTAGACGGCATCATAAGCCTCCGTCTTCACTCGCTCCAGCGCGCCCAACTAGCCTTCATGGTTGCACTCGTCTTCTTAGTCGCCGGCCTCTTCTACCGCAAACAAAAACGATAAAAGGAGGAGCATCTGCCCCTCCTCTTCGCAATGTCCATCACCTCGGGAACTAAGCCTTGCCCAGCAACCGAGCCATCGCCTCGCCGATATCTGCCGGCGACTTGACCACCGTAATCCCTGCCTCGGCCATCGCCTTCATCTTCTCAGCCGCCGTCCCTTCACCACCCGAAATAATGGCCCCAGCATGTCCCATCCGGCGTCCCGGAGGAGCCGTCTGACCCGCGATAAACCCGACCACGGGCTTCTTCACGTTCTCCTTGATGAACTTCGCCGCAGCCTCTTCCGCCGAGCCGCCGATCTCACCAATCATGATGATCGCCTCGGTCTCAGGATCGTCGTTCAACAGCCGCAGCGCATCAATATGAGTCGTCCCAATAATCGGGTCGCCCCCAATCCCAATCGCCGTCGACTGCCCAATTCCACGCGTCGTCAGCTGGTACACCGCCTCGTACGTCAGCGTCCCCGACTTCGAAACAATCCCCACCGAGCCTTCCTTATGAATCCGCCCCGGCATAATCCCGACCTTCGCCTTACCGGGCGAGATCACCCCCGGACAGTTCGGCCCAATCAGCCGAGACTTCGACCGCTTCACGATCTCCCAAGCCTTCACCATGTCGAGCACCGGAATGCCCTCCGTGATGCAGATCACTAGCGGAACCTCCGCAGCCGTAGCCTCCAGAATCCCATCGGCAGCAAACGGCGGCGGCACAAAGATCACCGATACATTCGCCCCCGTCTCCTTCACCGCCTCCTCGACGGTGTTGAACACAGGCCACCCCTCATGAGTCGTCCCACCCTTACCCGGCGTCACACCACCCACAACCTTCGTCCCGTACTCCGCGCAGGCCTTTGCATGAAATGAACCTTCACGCCCCGTAATCCCCTGCACAATCAGCCGCGTATTCTTATCCACCAGAACTGCCATAGCTACTTACCACCTTTCGCGGCGGCCACTGCCAAATCAGCGGCTTCCTTCATCGTTGCGCCCACCTGAAACTTCAAGCCCGATTCCATAAGAATCTTGCGCCCCTCTTCAACATTCGTGCCCTCTAATCGCAGAATGATCGGCAACTTCACATCCAGCTTCTTCGCCGCCGCAACAACCGCGGTCGCCAGAACATCCACCCGCAGAATCCCACCAAAAATATTGATAAAGATCGCCTTCACATTCGGATCACTCAGCAAAATCCCGAAAGCATTCTCAATCTGTTCCTGATTCGCCCCGCCGCCTACATCCAGAAAGTTCGCCGCAGACCCACCCGCATACTGGATGATGTCCATCGTCGCCATCGCCAACCCTGCACCATTCACCATGCAGGCAATATTCCCATCCAGTTTGATGTAGTTCAGCGCAAACTTGCTGGCCTCGACCTCCAGCGGATCCTCCTCCGCCAGGTCACGCAGCTCCTTCAAATCCTTATGCCGAAACATCGCGTTGTCGTCAAAATTGATCTTGCAATCCAGCGCCAGCAGCTTGTCATCCTTCGTCGTAATAAACGGATTGATCTCCATCAGCGTCGAATCCGTCTCAACAAACGCCTTGTACAGACCCATCATGAACCCGACTGCCTGATTGATCTGCGTCGGCTTCAGCCCAAGCTTGAACGCCAGCTTCCGTGCCTGATAAGGCTGAAAGCCAATCGCCGGCTCAACATATTCCTTGTAGATCCTCTCCGGCGTCGCATGCGCGACCTCTTCAATCTCCATGCCACCGGCCTGCGAAGCCATAAACACAACCTTCGCCGAAGCCCGATCCAGCACCAGCCCCAGATAAAGCTCGCGATCGATCGCCGAGCCCTCTTCCACCAGCAACCGCTGAACCTTCTGCCCCTGCGGTCCCGTCTGATGCGTCACCAGTTGCATCCCGAGGATCGCCTTCGACGCCTCAGCCGCGGCCTCCAGCGACTTCACCACCTTCACGCCGCCGCCCTTGCCGCGCCCACCCGCATGGATCTGCGCCTTCACCACGACGACAGCATTCCCCGCGTCAAATAACGCCTTGGCAGCCGAATCGGCCTCTTCCAGCGTGCTCGCCATCTCGCCGCCCGGAACCGGCACGTTGTACTTCCGCAGAATCTCTTTAGCCTGATACTCGTGAATTTTCATAGGTTGTCTTCGGAAACTGCCCGCGCGAGAAGTGTAGCGGACGCCCACAACTGCCCGCAATCCGAAACGCGCACAATGGTGCGGTTATCGTCCTCTCCGCAACATACCCTCGACAACCTAGCGCAGCGCCGCCAACCCATTTCCTCCCTGATACGCCTGTATGGAATGAACATCCACAACTGCCTCTGCCTGCCGAATGCGACGCTCTATAACTTCCGCCTCATCTACCCGCCGGCTCTCGCGAAGGAACTTGGCATACTGTCTCGAAGCAACCAAACTAGACGGATTCCCCACGCCAAGCTGCTCGTTCAGGACGTCCATCCCCTCTTCCATATGTCTCCCCCCTTCGACCAGATTCCCGGACTTCCAGAACACATAGCCGAGCAGAAAATCACCCATACCATCTTGGAGCAAATTGGCCTTCGCCTCATGGACTGCGTCCTCCAGAGGAGCAATAGCCGACGCACAATCCTTGCTCATGCAAAGCGCCACTCCCAGGACATACCGCACCGTGATCCTGTCATAGACAGTCGTCCCCGCGTTGGCCCCGAATTCAGCGATTGCCTTCTCCGCAAAACCTTTTGCCTTAGCGAACTTGTTCTCCGCCAGATAAAGGGTGGCCAGATCACTCCAGCTGCGGGCAATCAGCAAGGGGTTCCGCAGGTTCTCCCTCAACCGCAGAGCTTCTTCCTCCTCCTTCTCGCTCTGCCGAAACTTTCGCATCACCATATGCAGGGTCCCCAACACACCCAGCGTTGTAGCCAGATCACGACTCGACTCAGCACTATGGGCTAACAAGGAGCGCGCCTGCTCCAGATTTATCTCAGCCCGGTCCCACAACTGAGCCTCATCAGACAACACGCCAATCGTCAGGTAGAGCCTGCCCAATTCGGCATCCGATGCGTGAGCGTCCTTCGCCTGCCTAAGAGCATCCTCATACAGATCGATCCGATGCAGCAGCTGTTTCTTGGTCGAGACACTATTTCCGTTTTGCACGTCCGCCGGAGAGGTCGCGCCGTGGACAGTGGCATCGCTCTTCTCAGGCATAGAACTCGGTGCCGAAGCACCAGTCGTATCGCGCAGCCCGTGGCCCATCTCGCTCCCCGCGGGCATCGTTTGACCCGGCGCACATGGAGACAGCAACAGAGCAAAAGTAAGGCTGATAAAAAGACGAGGCTTCATCACAACCTCCCGTACTTCTCGTTGGAGCGCGCAACGGAGAGAGCGCGCTGAAGACAGGGATTTCCTTGCACGTTCTCCAGCGTGATGACTCGTCACACCCGCGAGAACGCGCCTATCGACAACACCAAAGGCGCCACATCAAGTCACGTCGATGGGAGCGCCACCGGAGCGCCTCCCATTCATTGCGTCCTGCGAAACAACCCTTCAGCAGAACTGTTCCTGCAAAATTCCCCAGCACCGGGCCTATGCCTTGCGGCGTTCCATTTGCCGATTAGACAAGTGGCCATCTACCTGGTTAGGTAGAAACACCAAAACTCTGTGCTCCGACGACAACATTTTGCATCGTCATTTCACGGCATACGGCAGCAGCGCAGCAGTGGTTCACTCTTTGTGACGAATGGTTGACGAAGCTCAAAAATTAACATCGTAGAAGGTGAAAAACTTATTAATTGACTTGCCTTCTGAGCAATGGGACGATGGCAGCTTGATGAACTCCGGAGGACCTGATGAGTCGTCTTGCTCCCTGTTGTCTGGCGGTTTTGCTCCTTACGGTAGTTCCCCCCGCGCCCGCGCAGGATACCCCCGCGCCCATCCAAGCACCGATGCGCGTCTCAGCCGGCGTCATAGCCGGGCTACTTGAAACGAAAGTCGCTCCAATCTATCCGCCCGAGGCCAAAGCCGCCAAAGTCCAGGGAGCCGTAGTGATGCACGCCATCATCGGGAAAACCGGCCTCATAGAAGAGCTCGTCGTCATAAGCGGACCCGAGATGCTGCGGTCTTCAGCGCTTGATGCTGTCCGAGAGTGGACATACAAGCCGTATCGACTGAACGGCAATCCGGTAGAAGTGGACACGATCATCACCGTCAACTATTCCTTGAACCAATCGGAACCCTCAGACGGCGTTCACGGTGGTGTGATGGGCGGAGTAGCCACCGGAACACCTCCGCTCGCTCCCGCGTCATCACCGTCGAGCCGCATCAGGGTCTCCCCCGGTGTGATGGCCGGCTTGATCGACACAAAGAAGACCCCCGTATATCCAGAGGACGCAAAAGCAGCACACATAACAGGAGCCGTTGTGCTCAGTGGTGTCGTCGACACGCACGGCAAGGTAACCGACCTAAACGTTGTCGATGGCCCGGAAATGTTACGTCAGGCCGCGATCGACGCAGTGTCGCAATGGACATATAAGCCATATGTGCTCAATGGCAAGCCGGTCGAAGTCATCACAACCATGACCGTCCACTTCATGCTCCTGGATTAGTGCCCGAAGATCATCGGCCAACAATCCATCGAAGCGAGGACGCTCCTCGAATCTGCTTCGTCAGCAAGATCGAAAAGAAATAAACCGCAACAAATGTAACCACTCCCGTAAATAGCAGGAGCGACCCATTCGCCGTGATCCCCTCTCGCACACCCGCTTGAGCCAGACAATGGCAGCAAGCTGAGGGCATCACCTGCTACCCTTAAAATCAATGTCCCTTCAGCCGCATCTCAAGCACCTCATCGAAGGCCGCGCCACGCTCTCCCGCGAAGACGCCCGCGACCTCATGCAGCAGATCCTCTCCGGCCAGCTCACCGACATCGAAATCGCCGCTCTCCTCGGAGCCCTCGCCGCCCGCGGCGAAACCCCCGCCGAAATCGCCGGCTTCGTCGAAACCATGCGCGCCGCCGCCACCACCTTCCCCCTCGAACCCTCCGAGCGCGAGTTCCTCGTCGACACCTGCGGCACCGGCGGTGATGCCTCCCGTACCTTCAACATCTCCACCGCCGCCGCCCTCGTCGCCGCAGCCGCCGGAGCCACCGTAGCCAAGCACGGCAACCGCGCCATCACATCGCAAACCGGCTCCGCAGACGTCCTCGAAGCCCTCGGCATCCCCGTCGGCCTCTCGCCCGTCGAAGCCACCGCCGCCCTCCGAGCGCATCGCTTCGCCTTCCTCCACGCCCCCAGCCTCCACCCGGCGATGAAGGCCGTCATGCCCGTCCGCCGCGCCCTCGGAGTCCGCACCGTCTTCAACCTCCTCGGCCCCCTCACCAATCCCGCCGGAGCACCCGCGCAGGTCATGGGCGTCTACGCCCCGCACCTCGTCCCCCTCGTCGCCGAAGCCATGGCCCAGCTCGGTACCCGCCACGCCTTCGTCGTCCACGGCACAGCCGCCACACCCAATGGCCCCGGTCTCGACGAAATCTCCATCTTCGGCCCCACCCACATCGCCGAAGTCCACAACGGCATCGTCACCCTCTCCACCATCACCCCCGAGGACGCTGGCCTCACCCGAGCCCCCGCCGAATCCCTCATCGGAGGCGACGCCCAGACCAACGCCGCCATCCTCTCCGCCATCTTCTCCGGCGAGCCCGGCCCTCGCCGCGACGTCGTCCTCCTCAACGCCGCCGCCGTCCTCGTCGCTGCAGACCTGGCCCCAGATCTCCGCACTGGTGTAGCCCTCGCCGCGCGCACAATTGATACCGGAACAGTTACAATCCTTCTCACGAACCTCCGCACTCAATAAAAACCCGCCAAAATCGGACGTCGGAGTACAATTCCCCGATAGCAATCAGGAGAAATCATCTATGTCCTCCTACCCCCCGGCACCCGCGGTCTTCGACGCCACCATGGTTACCACCGCGCTCGAGCTGCCCGGCTACCGTGTCGTCCGCAGCCTTGGAGTCGTCCGAGGCATTGTCGTCCGCTCCCGTTCCATCTTCGGAACTCTCGGCGCGGGCCTGCAGACCATCGTCGGAGGCAACATCACCATCCTCTCCCAACTCTGCGAAAAGACCCGCCAGGACGCCTTCGCCATCATGATGCAGCATGCCGCCGAACACGGTGCCAACGCCATCATCGCCGTCCAGTACGACGCCAACGACCTCATGCAGGGCGTCACCGAAGTCCTCGCCTACGGCACCGCCGTCGTAGTCGAGCGCATCTAGCCCTGTAACCCGCACCAGGAATTCCGCACCATCCTTACTCCGTCCTCAGCGCCTGCACAGGATCAGTCGAAGCTGCACGCCGCGCCGGAATCATTCCGGCAATACCCGTCGCCACCGCCAGCGTCACCATCGCAAGAATCATCACAGTAGGATTCGCCCTCGTCACCTCATAAAGCTGCGCCCGCACATAGCGCACGCTCAGCAGCGCTGCCGGAATCCCGATCATGAGCCCAACTCCCGCCTGAGCAACTGCCCCCCGCATGATCATCGCGATCACGCCCGCCCGATCCGCGCCCAGCGCCATCCGAATCCCAATCTCCGAAGTCCGCCGCACGACGGTATACGCCGTCACGCCATAGACTCCGATCGTTGCCAGCAACAGCGCCAGCCCTCCAAACAGCATCGTCAGCCGCGCCAGCATCCGCTCCTCGGTGAACTGGTCCGCAATCTGCGCATCGAACGTCTGAAACTTCACGATCGTCAGATTCGGATTGATCCCCGCCAGCGTCTTCCGCGCCAGCGTCTCCATCTCGCTCATCGGCCTGTCTGTCTGCACCACAATCGCCCCGGCATACAGATTCAGATCATCCTCGATTGGCTCGCGCGTATTCACTGGCCGCTGCATCATGGGCACAAAGACCATCAGATGATTCTTCCATCGAACGCTCTGATAAATCGTATCTTCCACCACCCCCACAATCTCGAAATTGCCCGGCGAACCCGGACTGCCGATGCGGCTTCCAAGAGGATTGCGCGATCCAAAAAACTTCTTCACAAACGTCTCGTTCACCACTGCAACCGGCGCAGCAGTCGACGTATCCTGCAAGCCGATCCCGCGCCCCATCACGACCTTCGTCCCCACAGAGTCGAAGTAATCCGCATTCGCCTTCACAAACGAAGCCCCCAGCGTCAAACTCGGCTGACCTTGCACCTGCCATCCAAGGCCGTTGTTGTTGTCCTCCATCGGCGTATACGACGAGATCCCAACCTTCACCACTCCCGGCAGCGCATGGAACCGCTCCTCCATCGTCCGGTACAGCGCCTCCAACTCCGTCTGCGAATACCCCGCCGCCTGCGGATTGATGTGCACAATGTATCGATTCCTCGCATCCAGCTTCATGTCCGTCTTCTCAAGCTTGTTCAGACTCTGCGCAAACAGCCCCGCTCCCACCAGCAGCACAAACGACAGCGCCGCCTGCAGCACCACCAGCCCCTTCTGCAGCCGCGAACTCCCCGCCGATGTCGTCCGCACTCCGCTCCGCAGAGCATCCGCCGGCTCTGCCCGCGACGCAATCCACGCCGGAGCCACGCCAAACACCACCCCCGTCAACAGCGACAGCCCAATCGCAAACCACACCACCACGCCCGAAGGACTAGCCCCAATCGGCACATTCCCCTCCCCCGGAAACGCCAGCCCAAGCAACATCCGCGTCCCGCCATACGCCACAGCAAGCCCCAACAAGCCACCCATGGCCGCCAGCAACACACTCTCCGTCAGCAACTGCCGCACGATTCTGCTCCGCGCCGCCCCCAGCGCCGTCCTCAACGACATCTCCATCTTCCGCGCTATCCCCCTCACCAGCAGAAGATTCGCAATATTCGCGCACGCCACCAGCAGCACCAGCCCCGCGATCCACGTCAACAGACGCAGATGAGCCCCATATTCCTCCTGCATACGCTGAATCCCCTCCCCACCCGGCGTCAGCGTCACATGCGCCCGCTTCAGTGCCTCCTTGCCCTTACTGCCCGAGAAGTTTTCCGTCGTCGCAAACGCCTCTCTGAGCACTGCGCTCAACTTATCCTGCAGCGGAGCCAGCCCCACCCCCGGCTTTACCCGCCCCACAATGTAAATCCAGTCCTCCTCCGGATTGTGCACATACCGCACATTCATCAGCGCCGGCATCGTCTCAATCGGCAGATAGAAATCCGGCGGCGTAGTCATCAGCCGATCGCCGTAAAATCCCTGTGGCGCAATTCCCACCACCGTCACCGGCTTCGTATTCACCCAGAACGTGCTCCCCACCACCGAAGCATCGCCCGCGAAGTTGCGCTGCCACGTCCTGTAACTCATCACCGCCGTCATCGGCGCGCCCTTCACATCATCGGTGTCTGTAAACAACCGTCCCTTCTGCGGCTGCAGCCCAAATGTCCGGAAGTAGTTTCCCGAAACATACTCGCCCATCACCGACTGTGCCATCGCCCCGTCAGCATCACGCCTCACCGTCACCGGCCGGTATCCAAAACCCGCCTGGATCGCTGCCAGCTCCGCAAACTCCGGAGCACCCCGCTTCATCCGCTCATAAACATCCATCGAAAACAGCGAATAATCGCCGCTGTCCGTCGTGCCGCTAAAGACGCAGCAATCGTTCTTATCCCCCACCCTCACCAGCGTCGCAGGATCGGCAACCGGCAAGCTCTTCAGCAATACCGCATGTACCAGCGTGAAGATCGCCGCGTTGGCCCCAATCCCCAGCGCCAGCGTCAACAGCACCGTTACCGTAAATGCAGGCGTCTTTCGCAGCTGCCTCAGTGCATAGCGAACGTCCTGGATAAGCGTCGTCATCGTCGATTCTCCTCGGAGCAGAGAAATAAGGGGATCCCACAGATAAAGATGCACGCGATTCTCCAAACTCCAAAGCCCTTACCGTATGACTTATCTGCAACTTACAAAATCACCCGCCAGCCCCGAGTGTTCATTCCCAATCTTCACCGTCCAAACGCGGACACTCATATATATTTGTCTCAGTTCACGGAGACACCCATGGCAAGAGTCACCGGCATAGGCGGAATCTTCCTCCGCGCAAAAGACCCCAAAGCCCTCACCGCCTGGTACGCCCAGCACCTCGGCATCACTCTCAGCGAATACGGCGGGGCCACCTTCCTCTGGACCGACGAAGTCCCCGCCACCACCGGCATGACCACCTGGTCCCTCTTCCCCGACGACACCACCTACTTCGGCAAGGGCACCGACCGCGGCCCACAGCAAGCCATGGTCAACTACCGCGTAGACGACCTCGACGCCCTACTCACCCAGCTAGCCGCTGCCAACGTCACCATCGACCCCAAACGCGAAGACGCCGACTACGGCCGCTTCGCCTGGATCACCGACCCCGAAGGCAACCGCATCGAGCTCTGGCAGCCCCTCGTCAGCTAGCAATGAACACCGCAGGAAGCCGGACAGTGTCCGAAACCACCGAACCAAACGTAAAACAGGCTGTCCCCTTCCTCATGATCACCAACATGGAAGCCTCCCTCCGCTTCTACGTCGAAGGCCTCGGCTTCACCATCACCAACAAGTGGATCGACGAAGGCCGTCTCCGCTGGTGCTGGCTCCAACTCGAAGGCGCAGCCCTCATGCTGCAGGAGTATCGCCCCGACCACATCCCCACTACAAAACGCGGAGAAGGCGTCTCCATCTGCTTCCAGTGCAAGGACGCCCTCGCCCTTTACCGCACCTTCCTCTCACGCGGCCTCGCACCTCGCGAACCCTTCGTCGGCAACGCAATGTGGGTGACCATCATCACCGACCCCGACGGCTATAAGCTCGACTTCGAAAGCCCCACCGACGTCCCCGAAGAGACCCTCTACTCAGCCCTTCACAGCTGATCGTCTCTGCACTGCAACACACCCTCAATTCAAAACTCCGCATGTAACCGCATCCACTTCGTAACGCGAAGAAAACCGTTTGTCTTCTAGGTTTTCTCTCTGTCTTTTACCTTGACACTCCCCAATCGCGATGCTTCCATTGTCGCCGGCCGATTTCGGCCATAGTTCAAACTATCTAACTCGTTTTTCACCCTAAGGAGATGTCCATGTACGTAAGGAAGTCTGCTGTAGGTATCGCCCTCTTATCCGGCGCGTTGTGCGCGGCGTTATTCTCCTCCCCAATAGTCCAGGCCCAAACATGGACACATCCCGGCATCGTCGTAAGCCAGCAACAACTAGACGCAACCCGAGCCGCCTATCAGGCCGGAAACTCCGTCATCGTCTCGCAGGTCAACAAAGCCATGGCCAGCAACTACGGCTCGCTCACCTACACCGTGCAGGGCCCGTGGTCCGGCGGCATCAACCAGTGCGGAGCCTACTCCACCCCCAACAACGGCTGTTCCCAAGCCGACAACGACTCCAACGCCGCATACGTACAAGCGCTCCTCTGGTACATCACCGGCACCCAGACCTACGCCAACAACGCCATCAACATCATGAACACCTACGCGGCCAACTTCAAAGGCTATGCCGGAACCAACGGCCTCTCCTGCCCCAGCGGCACCGACTGCTCCAACGGCCCGCTGCAATCCGGGTGGGACACCGAAAAGTGGCCCCGTGCCGCTGAAATCATCCGTTGGGGCAAGCCCGGCGGCGCAAGCTCCGGATGGTCCTCCTCCTCCATCACCGCCTTCACCAACATGCTCAACAACGTCTACCTCCCGGTCATTCAAAACGGCTCCGGCACCAACGGCAACTGGGACATGTCCATGATCGACGGCATCATGCAGATCGCCGTCTTCACCGAGAACGCCTCCCTCCTCTCCACGGCTCGCACCTTCTGGCAAGGTCGCGTTCCTGACCTCTACTACCTCAACTCCGTCGACGGCAGCACCCACGCAACCTCGCCGCGCGGCACGCCAAGCTGGTTCGGACAATCCGTCTTCAGCTCCGCCACAACCAACGTCGCCCAGGAGACCTGCCGCGACCTCACCCACACCGAAGACAGCATCGCCGGAACCATGAACGCCGCCGAGACCGACTGGATCCAGGGCGGCAATCTCTACCAGGACGCCGGAAGCTACGCCCAGCAGCGCATCGTCGGCTCCATGAACCTCATGTCCGGCTTTGAAGGCCAGGGCGGCGGCCAGAACGCCATCATCACCGCACCCTCCAGCTTCTGCACCAGCTCCGGCGCTACCAACATCGGCGAAATCACCCTCGGCGCGGGCTCCACTTACGCCATCGGCTACAACCAGTACCACAACCGCCTCAACGATCCCAACATGGCCAACAGCACCGGCACCACCGGCCTTCGCGGAACCTCCAACGTCTATAACTGGATCCAGAACGGCCTGCTCAACCTCACCGAAACCACCGACTACGGCAACCACATGACGCTCTTCGAAGCGCTCACCCACTCCGTCAACCTCTACCAGACCGCCTCCAGCACCTGGTCCAACACCTCCATCGCCGCACAAACCGGAACCTTCACCGCAACCTTCGACGCCACGCCCTCCGGCAACGACATCAACACAGTCGTGGGCTTCAGCAACGGCGCGCAGACCGCCTACACCGGCCTCTCCGCCATCGTCCGCTTCAACCCAACCGGCGACATCGACGCCTACAACGGCACCGCCTACGCCGCAGCATCCACTATCCCCTACACCGGAGGCCAGACCTACACCTTCGAGTTCGACGTCAACCTAGCCGCCCAAACCTACACCGTCTGGGTCACGCCACGCGGAGGCTCGAAGACCCTCGTCGGTCTCAACTACGCCTTCCGCACCGCAGCATCCACCCTCAACACACTCACGCTCTACGCGCAGGTCGGAACCGACAACGTCGGCGCCCTCGCCGTAAACGCCTCGACCCCGTCCTGCCAGACAGCAAGCACCACCTGGAGCAACACCACCGTCGCCAGCGAAGCCAAAACCTTCACCGCGACCTTCACCGCAACGCCCTCCGCCACCGACATCAACACCGTCATGGCGCTCAGCAACGGCGCGCAGACCGCCTACACTGGCCTCCCTGCCATCGCACGCTTCAACCCAACCGGCTTCATCGATGCCTACAACGGCACCGCCTACGCCGCAGCCAACAGCATCCCCTACACCGCAGGCACAACCTACGCCTTCGAGTTCCTCGTCAACGTCCCCGCGCAGACCTACACCGTCTACGTCACCCCAGCCGGAGGCACCACCACGCTCGTCGGACAGAATTATTCCTTCCGCACCAGCGCCTCGCCTCTCAACAACCTCTCCCTCTACGCGCAGGTCGGCAGCAACAGCGTCTGCAGTGTCTCCCTAAGCAATCACTAAACAACCGTCACCCAACCACGTCAGCCCAGGTCACAAACTTGGGCTGACGTTTTTTCTACCGTCCACTCCCCTGCGCACCACTCGGCTCGGCCCCACCCAACCGATCACCCAATGCCTCAATCAAATCAGGAACGTCATACCGGAGCAGCACTCCCGGAGCAATATCTTCCGCAACATCCTTAGGCATCGGATCAGCAAGAATCCCCGCATAGCTCCTTGGAATGTTATGAACCTCAACCCGGGTAAGCTGCGGATCCAGCACCGCCGCATGCAGCAAAACCAGCGCCGTGTGCCCCCAACCCTCAGCAAATATGCCCTGCTTATGCGGAAGCACAATGCGGCTCAGATAATTCGCCGCCTCAATCGCGTCATCAATCCGATACCCAAGAATCGTCCTTCCAACAAGCTGATCCCGCACACCCGTCAGATAGTAGTACCCAAGCAAAGGCGGCAAGGGCCCACCCGCAAAAGCAGGCTTCTCTCCCGCTCTCTGCTGCGGATTCATCAGCGCAACAATATGTCCCGAAGCAACCAGCCGTTCCAACTCCGCCTGTCCCTCAGCATAAGAAGTCTCCATCAGACTCGGAATCATCAGCGCAAGCGAGCACGTCTCCGCGCGATGAGGCACAACGAGCGTAAAACCAATCAAGCCCCCACGCGGCCCCCACACCATAACCTGCCAGCTACTGAACTTCGCACCCTCTTTCACCGGAGAGACCTTCCCCTCCACCCACAGTCCGTCACTCGCATACGGCTTCTCCAAATGCACACCGCAGAGCATCGGCTCCCCACTCTCCTGTGCAACAGCCTTGGGCACCGGCACATCACGACGCACCTTAACAGGCTCTACCTCCGCCGCCGTAACCTCGCGAATCGCGCGCTGAAGTTCGCCAAAGTCCTTCGGCCGCGCAGGCGAGAGAGCCCGAGCCTCCTGCATATTCAGCGTGAAGACCGTCTCCGCACCAAAGTATGAGGTAGAAACCTGCCCCGTAGAAGTCACCTGAAACGCCTCTAGTCGCGGTTGCATCGCCGCGCTCTCATCGTCATAAACCGGAGGAAAAGGCTGCGGCTGCAAGCTATTAATGAAGAACTCCAGAATACGCGGCATGATCACCCGAAGATCGCTGGGACCGCCCGGCGCCGTAATGTATGCCAGCTTCGTATCAGCATCGAACAGCTTGTAGAAATCACGTGCCTCCTTCTCCGTCGCCGCCGTCCCTGCCTGCGTCGCGATGATCGCGTAAGGCCGCGGAGCAGCCAACTCAACCCAGTCGGCAAAATCCAGTCCCGCCTTCACCCAGTTCGCCGCCCCCTGCTCACCGTCCAGCATCACATCCTTCGTCAGCAACGCATCGAAGCCCGACAGATAGCACGCCGTGCCAACCGCCGCTATCCGCGTATCCAGCGCGCCCAGCAGAGCAGCCATCGCACCGCCGCTCCCGCACCCATAAGCACCTATCCGGCTCCCATCGATCTCAGAGCGTGACTCCAGAAAGTCCACCGCCCTCATCCCATCCCACAAAAAGTACTTCGCAACTGACTCGCCAATCAGCAAAGGTTGCAGCCCTGCCTCCGCATGCTCCCCCGCCGGGCCACCCGCCAGTGATCTCCCCGCATTCTCCGGGTCCGGATACTGTAGCCGCTCACCCTCCCCAATCGGGTCGTACGAGAGCACGGCAAATCCATTCCGGGCAAACGCAGCAGCCACCGCAAAGTCACTCGCCTTACCTACAGTCGAGTGGTCCGGAGCCATCACAATCGCAGGATACCGCTCAACCAGCGTCGAGTTGGGCAGATAAAGCAGCGCCGTGACATGAAACCCCGGCTGCGAATCAAACACAATCTTCTGAATCCGAAACCCCGGAAGGATCGTCTCCCCGAGAATCCGATCATTCAGCGAACCCTTCTCCGGCAATGGCCCAATCAGCCGAAGCATGGTCTCCCGCACCCGCGCCTGCCGCCCCTCAGCCTCCGATCGCGTCCGAACCCCGCGAACCTGACCACGCCGCGCCTCTAAATCACGCGAAGCCAGCGCATCAGGAGCACTCCGATCCGGCGGAATAATGACCGTCTGCGAAATAGCCCACCCAGGCAACACCACAAAGACAAATGCAGCCATCACCAACACGGATCGCTTGATCATCGGCCCTTTCTACGGGCTTCCCACATCGAGGTCAAGCTTTTCCATCAAGGCCGCGATCTTTCTTGGAGCACCGCATTCACTTCATCGATCTGTCTCTGAAGCTGCCGCGGGCGTCGAAGGCACAAAGCCATCACCAGTGTCCAACCCGCCACGCAGAATCCCGCCCAGAGAGGATCCGCACGGACCACTCCCTGGGCAAACATAATGCCTAAGAAATAGAAGCCAATCGCAAAGTAAATCAACCTGCCAAGGCCCGACTTGAGAAACTCACGCTGACGTTCCAGCTCCAGCTTGCAATACTGAGTCAAGTCTTCCGCCGTGTCATACAGAGCTTGTCGCTTTCGCTGTTGCAACAGCAAAACACCCCCCATGTAGACCCCGCATACAGCCACCATGCCGTCTCCTATCCGCTCGGTCAGGCTGCGGGCGTCCAGGAGTTTCAGCAAATAAGGAATGGCCACTATGAGCAAAAACACATAGCTATAGCTTTCCTTGCTGATCGACTCTGAAAGCTGACGGCCCTTGGCAGCAACATCGGCCAGCGAGCGCATCGGAGCCTCTCGACGGTCGAGCAAAACTCTCGTGCTCCCAACTGCCCACAGCAACGCAGACCAATCGTCCTCGATGAACTCAGCCTCGCGCGCCAATCCCTCGGCCCACTCCCTGCATCCGGGCGATGCATACCGCACCACGAGTCCTGCTATCCTCATCGCCAATCCGCGAACGGGAGTCATCAGCCTGTCACCTCGCCGAACGCCGGCGCTCCAACAGCACGTTTGGAGGCCACACTCACCTGCTCCCGCGCATACCGCAACCCTTCGCGCGTCAGCTTGTACAAATGCCGAGGAGGCCGACCCGTCTCCGCCGTCTCCCAACTCGTCTCGAGCAGGCCATGCTCAGCCAACCGCATCAGAATCGGATATAGCGTCCCCGATCTCAGACCTGTATTCCGGCTGATGTCATACCCATATCTCCACGCCGTCTCGCACTTCAACAACTCAGCCAGTACTCGTGTCGTCTGCGGAGACCGTCGCATCTTCATGCCGCTAAATCTACATATGTTGACTTACCCCGTCAATAGAATTTCCGTCGGCATAAACGATCTCAAAACGGAGTCCTTCAACACCTATTCGACCCACAAAAATAAACCCAGAAAAAGTGCCGATTTTCTCGCGTCTCAAAAACGTCAGTCCGCTAACCACGTTTGCCACACTTTTTACCGCTTACTAACCACAAAACCACCACATCTGCGCACCACTTTTCGCAAAACCCCCAGCAAAAACGCCCTTCCACCACACCAAAAAATTCGACCAGATTATCCACCGCCCAAGCCGTTTAGGATAGCCAAAAGACCATCTGAAAAGAGCTCTCCGCACATGACCGCAGCACCCACCCCCGGCCGCCTCGAAGTCATCACCGGCCCCATGTTCTCCGGCAAATCCGAAGAGCTCATCCGCCGCCTCAAGCGCGCCCGCATCGCCCGTCAGCGAGTCGCCTGCTTCAAGCCCGACATCGACCTCCGCTACCACCGCACCGCCATCGCCAGCCACAGCGAACAAACCCATGACGCCGCAGTAGTTACACCCACCAGCGACCGCCTTCGCGAAGACCTCTTCGCCACCGGCAAGATCCACGAAGTCGACGTCATAGGCCTCGACGAGACCCAGTTCTTCGACCAGGACGTCATCCCCCTCGCCCTCGAACTCGTGCATCTAGGCAAGCGCGTCATCCTCGCCGGCCTCGACACGACCTTTGCCAACGAGCCTTTCGGCCCCGTCCCCAACCTCATGGCCCTCGCGGATGAGGTCACAAAACTCTCCGCCGTCTGCATGGTCTGCGGCCAGCCCGCCATCCACACCCAACGCCTCGGCCAAAGCCAGGAACTCGTCGTAGTTGGCGCTGCCGGCCTCTACGAAGCCCGCTGCCGCGCCCACTTCCACCCCTACCTCGACGAGCACCAATCCGAACAACTCGAACTCCCCGCCGTCAACGCGCAAGTCTAACCATTGCTGTATCCTTGTCCCTGCACGTGTCTCAGGAGAAGAAGCCCATGCGCCTTACCCTTACCACCGCTGCAATCACTCTCAGCCTCCTCGCCGTACCCGCCCTCGCCAAGGCCAAAAACGCCATTACCGTTCCCATCAAGACCAGCGCAGGCGAGGACGCCGGCAAAGCCACTTTCCTGTCCGGCAAGAACGGCGACGTTGTCATAAAAGTCAGCCTCAAAAACCTCCCCTTCGGCGAACACGCCGTCCACATCCACCAGAATCCCAAGTGCGACGCACCCGA
>Ga0209060_10000899_pt1 | contig 40237 bp, 38 predicted proteins | sample Coa_R1_8_FD_187155 | JGI IMG/M metagenome (GOLD analysis project Ga0209060, IMG submission 187155) | Surface soil microbial communities from Centralia Pennsylvania, which are recovering from an underground coalmine fire - Coalmine... | ecosystem: Environmental > Terrestrial > Soil >...
CTTTCGGGCGGCGCACGCCATTAGTGCTTCGTAGGTCGCTGGCGCGACGACCGTCAAAGGCTGCACTCCGGCGCGAGATCCCAGGATGCCTCGCCTAGCACACTCCTCATCGAGCCATTCGTACAGACCGAGGCCCTCGCCGATGTAGTCATACGAAACGATGACAGGGATGATGAGCCCCGTTGCTGGAACTCCCCTCGACTCGTATCGCCCTTCTCTGATTCTGTTGATTGTTCCGTCCAGCAGGAAGGCAGCACCAGCTCGGTGGCCCGTGGCTTTTCCGCGGGCGGCGGTGAGGAAAAAGAAGTCTGCATGCCATGCTGCGACATCAGCAAGGGATCGCGCGGTCTTCAGGCTAGCTTCGCGAATCAACGTCGATTTTGCGGAAAACAAGACGACCCGCTCGCCATCGACCACAACGACATCTTCGATTTCCTCCTGTCCCTTTTCGGGAACGACGATGCGACCGCGGAAGCCTCCTTCTTGACCAGCGTCGCGCGCGATCGCCGCACACCAGCGCTCAAACAGCAACCCGAAGGTCGCGGTGAATTTCTCGTTGGATGGCGTGTCGAAAGCGGTTTTGGTACCTTCGCTGAGCTTCCCCCAGGTCCCGAGGTTTACATGGTCCTTGACGTGCCAGGGAGACATGCCGAGCAGACGGTGGCCTTGGCCGGTGTTGATCCGCAGCAGTGGAGTTCGAAAGAACTCGCCCGAGAGCCGGGGAAGGCCACCAGGACACGTGCTCTTGCTAACCCAGGACGACTCGTCGATCGGCCGCGATGCCTCCGTGAGCCAACGCTCATACATCGAGCCGAAACGGCTCTTCACCCATGGGGCCGGATCAATCCCCGGCGCCTTGTCGTATCCCCAGCCCTTGGACAGGAAGAAAAAAGGGAGCAAGAAGCGCTCCGCGTATTCGCGGAAGGAGCAACCGAGAGCCTCAAACTGGATTCTAGACCACTCCTCCTGGTTCAGCGAGGCGCGCTCGATATCCCCCTCCATGATGTCGACGGAACGCACGACGAATCGGAGTGGGTCATCGAACGTGTGATTGAAGATGGATTCCGCCGCCATCATAGCGAGCTTCGTCTCTGCTCTGGTAAGTCGCGGCGACTCCTCCATCCATTGCGGGATGTGGTCGTTAAGAGCCAGGATCAGGAACGCTAGCTCTCCGTCATGCGGACGTCGCCCGCCCGTCGTTGCAGCGTGGAGCAAGACGAGAGCTTGCAGGGTGAACAGCACCCGTCCATGCACGATGACACTGTCCGTGGGCAACGCTTCCACGCACCGCGCGATGTGCTGCTCCAAGGGGTGACCCGAGTCGCGGGTTTTTACGAGGAGATTGTGGGTCCAAGCTCTCGCTGCAGGCCCGGTAAGCCCACCTTCCCCATTGGCCAAGTCGCCAGCGATTCGCGATAGGGTGACGAGAGCTTCTGACCGATCGAACTGCGAAATCCTCTGGAGGATCTCCTCGACTGGCATCCTAACGCCGGTGGCGACGTTTAAACTCGTCCAGCCTTTGATCGATTGCATCGCTCTCTTGGCGCCTTGCGGCGCCGGCGGATCGGGCCGCGAGGGGAACAGATCAATTCCCTCGTGACATGCCTTCCACTTCCGGCCGCTGCCACAGGGGCAGGGCTGATTACGAAGCGCGCCGACGCCCATCCGCACCCCCGCCGCCCTGCACCTTTCCTGAAATGAACCGACCGTTTGTCAGGCGCGGTGTCACGGGCTTTACGATCACGTGCCCTTTTCGGAACAGTCGGTTAGACACGAACTCGTCGACGCGGTTGGTGATCGCTGTGAGGTGTTGCGCGTTGACCCCACCGCACAGGACAACCACCACTTGACCGACATCGACGTAGTTAGCGATCTGGCCAATCAAACGGTCGCGCTCGGCCTTCGTTTTCAAGTCGTACTTCAGCTCGATGGCGACCTTTGCTCCGAAGTCAACGCTGTCATCGAGGTCGACGAAGATGTCCGCGATACCCGTGCCCATAGGATGTTCGATATGGAACTTCTTGGTGCTGAGGCTCTCAATCCCCACCAGATGCCGGTACAAGCTGTCGCGGCATTGTCTCTCATTGAAGCAGGGGCCTGGGCACCACTGCTCGATCGCTCGACGAATATTGTCCGCATCGACGAATATCAGACCCAAGACGCAGCCTACTATACCTATGTTCAGTCCCGCCAGTCGAGCTAAGTTTTGATGCCCGCGAGTCCCCTGCGCGCTAATGCCGAAGGGATTCCGATCTGCGTGAAACGGGGTTCGACTCCCCGGAGCCGGTCCGACAAGCAGCATATCGTCCTCTGACTGGCGCTGTGGCACAGATAAGGTAGTATATACGAGTCCTAATCAAAGAAATAGACTCATATATAAGTCATTACCATGCGCTCATCCGTACATGACGTCCTCCCGTCCAAGGTCAGGCGATCCCTAAGAAAGTTCGGATCGGACCTCGCGCTCGCGCGCCGCAAACGTCATCTGACGACCGCGATGATGTCGGAGCGCTTGGGCGTCGCCAAGAGCACCTACGCGCGCCTCGAAAAGGGGGACCCGACCGTGTCGATGGGGGTGTACGCGATGGCGCTATTTGTCCTCGGATTCGGCGATGCGCTAGGCGACTTGGTCGATGCGAGCAGCGACGAACAGGGCCTGCTGCTCGATGAGGAGCGCGTTCCGAAGCGCGTGCGCCCCAAGAGAGAGCCGGTCCCCCTGTGAGACGCACCATCAAAGTCTTCGTGGGCGACGAGCCGCGCCTGATCGGAATGATCCGGTACAGCGCCGACGGCGCACGAGAGAATGCGGCCTTCGAGTACGATGCCAGCTGGCTGTCGGCTCGCGACCGATTCTCAATCGACCCCGCACTACAACTCGTAGCCGGGCCGCAGTTTCACAAAAAGACTCGCGACGGCTCGATCTTCCACCCCTCAATCGCGGACACGGAGCCCGACGGTTGGGGGCGACGTGTCATCCTCCGTGACCACGCGAAACGCATGCAGGAAGCTCGTCGCTCGGGGACGGAATTCAACACGCGGGCCCTGAATGACCTCGACTTCCTATTGGAGGTGGACGACGCGAGTCGCGTAGGTGCCCTTCGCTTTCAAGACGAGGAAGGAAGCTTCCAGCGGGCTTCGGAGCCAGGTCGCCGCACAGCGCCGCCGCTGATCGAGCTCGCCAGTCTCGCGGCCGCGAGTCGCTCGGTTGAGACGAACAGCGAAACCGCCGCGGATCTAGCGTACCTGCGAGGACGGGGTACCTCACTCGGCGGGCTGCGACCGAAGTGTACCGTCGTGGACGAGAATGGCCGGTTGTCCATCGGTAAGTTTCCGAGCGTTTCGGATGAGCGCGCCGTGACGAAAGGCGAGGTTCTCGCGATGCATCTCGCGAGGGCGGCAGGAATCGAGGCGGCCGACGCACGCCTAATCGACAGCGAGGGCGTCCCGGTCGCTCTGATCAAGCGATTCGATCGATCGGATGGCGGAGGCCGGGTCCTTTACGTATCGGCCGCGACCATGCTCGGAGCGGAGCCGGGAGATCGAGGCGAGCACGCCTACACGGAAATCGTCGATGCGCTTCGTATCTACGGAGCTGCGGCGCAGGCGGACATCGAAGAGCTGTGGCGACGGATGGCATTCTCCATCTTGATCACCAACATCGACGACCATTTGCTCAACCACGGCTTCTTGCACGCTGGTTACGGCCAGTGGCGGCTGGCCCCGGCTTTCGACCTGAACCCGTTCCCTGATCGCGTGCGTGAGCTCAAGACTTGGATCTCGCCCGAGACCGGCCCGGAGGCGACGATCGAGGCACTTCTATCCGTCGCTCCGTATTTCAAGATTTCGCGGGCTCGCGCCAAGGAGGTCGCGGCCCACGTCGAGCACGTAGTGGCTGACTGGCGCGCCGAGGGCCGTTCGCTCGGAATGACCGATGCCGAGCTGGAACCCTTTGCCTCCGCCTTCGAGCACTCAGAACGCAACGCTGCGCGACGCATATGACCGCCGGGCGAGATCGGAACAGCCCCTGCTGGTGCGGAAGCGGGAAGAAGCTGAAGAAATGCCACGGCGCCCCGATCTCTTTCGTCGGCCCCAAGACAGCCGTCCTGCCTGGTGGCGCCGTGCTGAACATCCACTCGGTGCAGGCGTCGGTGCCTGTCGTGAAGATGTTCCCGCTTCCGGTTGATCTGCTGGAGCTGGCTCGGTGGGCTGTCGAACAGGCCAACCGCTCAGACTCTGACCACCGTGCGACGGTCATGTGCGTACTCTTCGTGGCAGCAGCCGCGGAGGGGATCCTGAACAGTCTTCTCGAACCGCTTGTGCCCAGCGACGAATGGCAGGACCCGGCCCGAAAGGACAAGGGCCTGAACTGGGAGCGACCATACAGGAAATGGATCAAGCTCTCGGCGATGCTGAAGATGCGACCGCAGCTCGATGTCGAGAAGAGTCCGCTCAAGGAACTCCTCGAGGTTTTCGAGCTTCGGAACCAAATCCTCCACTTCAACCTTCGACCGAACATCGAACAGGTGGTCGTGCCGATGAAGGCCGAGTACGACCGCGGTCACGTAACCATCACCGACCAGCCCGAGATCGACGGCCGCACCCTCGTCGACGCGGACTTCGGGCTGAAGGCCGCGCTACACCCGACCAAGGCGAACGGGTACTACCTTGCGCTTGCCAAGGTCTTGCGGGACGTCCTGCCCCGATGTGAACCCGATCCGTTTGGCTTCATCCCGACACTGACGAACTTGGTTCGCGAAGACCTGGGCACTTAGGCCGACAGAGAGGCCCTCCTCAGCGCAAATCGTAGAGATAGAGGAAAGCGGCCCATCCGCTCGGGAGTATGTTCGGTGGCGACTCCAGTCCCTCACCGTAGCGGACGGCCATCTCGAGGAAGAAGCGGGCATGGAAGAATGCCTCGACGATGGGCCGTGTCGTCTTCAGCCATACCGCATTGTGTTTGTACTCGAACGTCTTTCCGGTACCTCCCCGGACGATGCGCGTGAACTGCTTGTTGAGCGCTCGCCCCGGGGCCAATGCCTGAAGAGCCGTCACGATTTCTATCGTGGTGGCCTGTAGATGAAAAACCTTAAAGCTGTGGTGATAGAAGCGATACACGGGGTCCTCGTAGCCCCAGTGGCTGCTGCACTTCTCGAGGAGCGCTTTCAGGTCTGGCAGCGCGCTTCTGAGCTTCGCGAACAGCTCCTGGGCAGCTGGACGCTGGTCGACATCTGATTCCGGGCCCAACATTTCCTTGCCTCAGTTTGAGTATGGGCAACGGCACCTCGGCGGCCGCCGCCATGCCCCGGTCACGGTGAAGGGATAGCCGGCCTCGGGTCGAACCGGGACCAGTTCTCGTGCGCGTGGCACTTGACCGATGTCCAGCCGCGCCGCTCCGCCAGGGTGCCCGCGGCACCGCACACCTCGCACGAGACCATCGATGCTTCGCGAGCGGCATCGATTGCCTCCGACATCGCGGGGGTGAGGCCCCCGGAGAGATAGACGGTCAGCGTGCCGAACTTTTGCCTGATCTCGAGGACCGCGAAGGTTCGCCGCTCGTCGGAAGGTAGCTCCTTCACGATAAGCGAGATGCGTTCGAGGAGACGGACGATGATGGGCTTCCACCCCTCGAAACAACTGAACCCTGCTGTCCTCGCAATGGGAAACGCCGCACGGAGCGAATCCGTCCAGTGCTCGGATGGCGCTTCTCCGTCCGTTCCGATCATCGCGAAACAACCTTAGCGGGAGGCTCGAATCGGTCTGGGACATGCAGCACTCGAGCCTGCAAGATCGACTCTGGGATCATCGGGGCCATCGACCTCTCCTTTCTGTAGGGCTGCTGGCGGGTGAGCGAACTCATCGAACGAACCTCCCGAGAGTGACATCCGCCTCGTCGAGAGCAGAGGTAGCCGTTCGCGCGGCGGCACCAACCAGCGATACCAGTCGCTCGACCTTCCTTCTCGAGCGAACGTCGCGCACGTATGGAAGCTCAGCGAGAGCGGCCGCTGCGGCCGCCGTGAGCGCCTCGACGTCGCCGAGGTCGTGGCGGAGGTCCTCGAACGCCGTGACCGGGTTGATCGGCGCCTCGCGGATGGCCCCACGCCGCCTCTTGGCGCCAGGACTGCCCCGCCGTCCAGACAAACGCCTGCTCGACGACACACATGCACTATATCGGACTAGTCCTATGGTGACTAGTCCGAGCATCGGGTTTGCTCGCCCGAGTGCCAAGGGTCAAGAAGCGGGTCCAGCGAACGTGGCGTTCGGACGCTAGGTCCGATCCCGCGACACTCCGCACCCTGGTCTCGCTGGGAGAACGGATCCGGCAGCTTCGAATCGAGCGCGGGGCCACCCAGGAGGGGCTCGCTGAGAAGGCCGCGATAAGCGTCCAGCATCTTCTAGACCTGGAACACGGCCGCTCGAACCCGACACTCGCGTCGCTCTGCGGAATCGCCCGCGGCTTGGACGTCAAACTGCGCGACCTCTTCAAGGAGCTCTGAGGGCTCTCCTTCCGCCCATCTGCATCGCGAGCGCCTCGAAAGCCGAGGCCACCCACAAGGGGGCCTCAAGTGCGCGCGCGGCGCCGGGCTGGTCTATCATCCGCCCATGCGGGCGTTCTATCGGTTGGGCACGGGATCGATGGTCGTGATCTCGGTGGTGCTGGGGGCCTTGGTGTCGGGTGTTTCCGGCTGCTCCAGTGGCGGCGGCACGAGTGGTACGGGTGGTTCGGGCGGCGCCACCGGCAAGGGCGGCGCAGGGGGCGGGAACCTCACCGGCACGGGCGGCGCCGGGATGTCCACCGACGGCGGCGTTGATCGCTACATCCCGCCCGTCAATCCGCTCTGCCCGTCGAATGGCCCGATCGTCCAGGGGTCGACGCCGCTCCCCGATGGCGTCGAGATCGTCGCCACGGTGGGCGACAGCAACTCCGGCATCGTCAATCTGCGCGACATGATCGTCGCCGGCGGTTACGTCTACTGGACCACGGAGACCACCATCATGCGCGTGCCGGTCACCGGTGGGACCCCGGCCAAGCTGCTCGATCGCTCATCCGTCAACAACGTATCGATCGGCTGGCTGCAGGTCGACAGCAACAGCAACACCCTCTACTTCACCGAGGTCGGCCCCGACCAGGTGGCCAAGATGCCCGCCGACGGCAGCGGCGCCCCCACGACTATCGCTAAGCGCAACAGCCCCTGGCAGCTGGTTCTGGCGAACGGGGTCGTCTACTTCTACGATGGCGCCTACGGCGAGATCGATCGGGTCCCCGCCACCGGCGGCACGCCGACGCCGATGGTGCTCGGCGTTGCCCCCTCCGACGGGATGACGGTCGCCAACGGCTACCTCTATTTCATCAACCCGCGCTCGAACAGCTTCGACGTCCACCTTGTGCGCGTCCCCATCACCGCCACCGCGCCTCCCGCCGACGCGGGAACGACCATCCCCGACGGCGGCAGCAGCTCGGTGCCGCCTCCCGCGGAGGACGTGGTCGTCACCGACAACTACGACACCAACGGGGTGGTGTCGGACGGGACCTCGCTCTACTGGGATCAGGACAACATGGTCATGAAGGCGCCGCTGGGGGCGCACGTGACTTCGACGGCGCTCGCCACGCTGCCCGACCACAGCGGCGACTTCGGGACCAGCGACACCACCTACGTCGGTTCGGTGGTGGTCGACAGCGGGATGCTCTACTGGAGCAGCGAGCTCTCTTGCAGCGACATCGTCAGGGCGGCCACCGACGGCAGCGGGCAGACGCCCATCGTTCACCAGGTCGCCTTCCCGGCCTACCTGGCAGTCGACGCCACGCACGTCTACTGGCTGGCCGCCAACAGCCAGATCCTGCGCGCGCCGCGCTGACGCGCGGGCGGCAGCGTTCCTGCTCCAAGACGAATGCCGCCGGACCGAACGGTCATGGGTTAGCTATGTCCGCGGGGTTCGGCGGATGGTTCAGCAGGTGGTGGTCGACGTCAGCAGCGAAGTAGTTGCCCGGGTACTTGGAGACCATCACTCGAGCCTCCTTCTGTGCCTCCTCCACACGGCCCATGTTGAACAGGGCTTTGACGAGATTCCAGTTGAATTCGGGGGCGTTGGAGCTGTCTGGAAAGCGATTGAGTGCTTCTTTTGCCAATCTCAGCGACAGGGGTGGATCCGACGCTGCCAGGTCATGCAGCTTGGTCATCAGTGATGTCTCGTCGATGGGCTTGCCAGCAGCTGGCTCGGTTGCCATGGGCAATCGAGGGCCCGTCGACAATGCGGGGGGTAATACGGGCAGGGCCTTCGCGGCAGGCTCACTGGGCGCAGGCGGGGTCGCTGCCATGATTGGCTCTTCTGTCTCGATCGGCGCAGGCACCGATCGCTTGTGACGCACGGCGAACGCGACAAGAAGAGCCGAAAGCGCGATCACACCAGCGGCTAGGACGAGGATTGAGGTCTTAGCAGGCTTGGACATGACATCCCGAAGGATGAGATGCGTTACCTAGTCAGTCAGGCAAGCAACAGCCACGGGGCCGAATACTATTTCAGATTCGGAACCAGGTCGCGCGTGATGAGGTGTGAGTCAGAGTAAACGCTCTTGATATTCGCCACGGTATTGTTCGACGTCTGGTATCCCGCCCAGATATTGAAGAGTATCCACGGCGCCCCCGTGGGGAACATCTGGCTGGGCGTGGGAATGAGCCCGGTCTCGTGCAACGCGAGGGGCATTGTGCTGCCCGCAATTCCTTTAACCCCCGGCGCCTGCAAAAACGCGCATGGTCCTATCGACCGCTTTCGCCGGACGGCGCCGGGTATCGTCGCTGCCGCACCGAACGTGAGCCGACGAGGTCGCGGACGTGAGCGATAGGCTCTGGGGATAGAGATCTGACGAGGCGAGAGAGTCTACTCCAGCGGAATGGAGAGGAGATGTTCGACATCGCGGGGGTGGTGGGCGTTGGGCGCCCACATCGCGAGAACGCCCACGCCCAGCATCACGAGCGCGCCGACACGCGGTCTCGTTGCCCGCGACGTGCGGCCCGTTAGGCCGCACGTCCGGTGTTTGCTCTAGAAGCCGCCGTCTCCGCCGCCCATGTCGCCAGCACCGGCGTGCCCCTCGCCGCGGCCAGATCTCGCTTTTCCTTTGGGCCGCTCGGCGATGAGCGCCTCGGTCGAGAGCATCAACGACGCGACCGATGCCGCGTTTTGCAGCGCCGCGCGCACGACCTTGGTCGGGTCGATGACGCCGGCTTTCACCAGATCCTCGTACTCCTCGGTCGCCGCGTTGAAGCCGAAGGCGCCCTTGCCGTTCTTGACCTTGTCCACGACGATCGACCCGTCGACGCCCGCGTTGGCCGCGATCTGGCGCATCGGCTCCTCGACCGCGCGCCGGATGATCTTGACGCCGTACTGGCGGTCATCGTCGAACTTGAGGCCGTCTAGCGACGACAGCGCGCGAATGAGCGCGACGCCGCCGCCCGGAACGATCCCCTCCTCGACCGCCGCGCGTGTGGCGTGCAAAGCATCCTCGACCCGCGCTTTCTTCTCTTTCATTTCAGACTCGGTCGCGGCACCGACCTTAATCACCGCCACACCGCCGACCAGCTTGGCCAGCCGCTCCTGCAACTTCTCGCGGTCGTAATCCGAGGTCGTCTCCTCGATCTGCACGCGGAGTTGTTTCACCCGCGCCTCGATGTCGGCCTTCTTGCCGGCCCCCTCGACGATCGTGGTGTTCTCCTTGTCGACCGTGATGCGCTTGGCGCGGCCGAGCTCCTTGAGCGTGATGTTCTCGAGCTTGAGGCCGAGATCCTCGGTGACCGCCTGTCCACCGGTGAGCACCGCGATATCCTTCAGCATCTCGCTACGGCGGTCGCCGAAGCCTGGCGCTTTGACCGCGCAGACCTGCAGGGTGCCACGCAGCTTGTTAACCACCAACGTGGCCAAAGCCTCGCCATCGATGTCCTCGGCGATGATGACCAGCGGCTTGCCGCCTTTGGCCACTTGCTCGAGCACAGGCAACAGGTCCTTCATGCTGGAGAGCTTCTTGTCGTGCACGAGGATGAAGGCGTCTTCCAGTACCACCTCCATCCGCTCTGCGTCGGTCACGAAGTACGGCGAGAGATATCCGCGGTCGAACTGCATCCCTTCGACCACCTCCAGCGTCGTCTCCATCGACTTTGCTTCCTCGACGGTGATGACCCCTTCCTTGCCGACCTTCTCCATCGCCTCGGCCAGGATCTCGCCGATCACCACCTCGCCGTTGGCGCTGATGGTGCCGACCTGCGCAATCTCGGTCTTGCCCTTGGTCGGCTTGGCCTGCACCTTGAGGTTCTCGACGATCTTCGCGACCGCCGCCTCGATGCCGCGCTTGATGTCCATCGGGTTGTGCCCGGCGGCCACCAGCTTGGAGCCCTCCGTGTAGATGGCCTGCGCGAGCACCGTGGCGGTGGTGGTGCCGTCACCGGCGATGTCGGAGGTCTTGGAGGCGACCTCCTTTACCATCTGCGCGCCCATGTTGGCGAGCTTGTCCTCGAGCTCGATCTCCTTGGCGACGGTCACACCGTCCTTGGTCACCGTCGGCGATCCCCAGGACTTCTCGATGATGACGTTCCGGCCGCGTGGCCCGAGCGTCACCTTGACCGTGTTGGCGAGAATGTTGAGCCCGCTCGCGATGCTGTGGCGGGCATTCTCGGAGAAGACGATTTCTTTGGCTGACATGATTTCTGGCTCCAGTCTTGTTGCGTTCGTATCCGTCTATTCAATCACCGCGAGAACGTCGTCCTCACGAAGGATCAGGTGATCGGTTCCGTCGATCGTGATCTCGTTTCCCGAGTACTTCGCGAACAGCACCTTGTCGCCGGCTTTGATCGCGAGCTTGCGGAGCGTTCCGTCCTCGAGGACCTTTCCGTTTCCGACCGCGACGACGCGTGCCTCCATCGGCTTCTCCTTGGCTGTGTCGGGGATGAAGAGCCCGCCGGTGGTCTTTTGCTGCTCTTCCGTCCGCGTGACGAGAAGCCGGTCATAAAGGGGTCTGAATTTCATTTGTGCTTTTGTCCTTGCTTGGGTCGTGCGCGGAGGTGGAGGCCGAACTGACCGCTCGACCTTCTCGGTCGAGGTGAGGTCATGGGACGGGCGCAAGAGCGCGAAGCCGCCACCATCGAAAGGACCTCATCGGCCCCGGCGGCCAGCTCCGCGACTGCGGCTGGTCGTCGCGACGCAGACATAAACACCGGGGAACGACCGTCAAGCAGTCCCTCGATGAACTCAGGACCGCTGCGCCGCCACGTCAGTGCTTCGCAACGCCGGCCTTCGTCCACTGTTCCACACCGGTCGCCTGGTCGATGCTTCGTTCGATGGCGCTCAGGGCCGGGGGGGCGGAGCTGCAAGCGTCGTCATGCAGAACCGTCTTGTACGTTGAGCCCGGGCGGTAGTCGAGGATCACGCGGTGCGCTCCATCAGCCGCATCCGGACAGACGCAGCACAGCTCCGAGCTGTCCAAAAAATCCATCGCCTCGATCTGGGACAGAAGGTCGTTGAGGCCTTCCGCCGACACTTTCGCAGTTCGTCGGCCGATCACCGCGACGTTCGTCTGACCGTCGTACACGACCGTGCCATCGAGGTAGATGGACACCGAATAGACCGGACAGGTGTCCGGTGGGCACCCGCCACGTCGCATTTGAATCAAGGAGTCCGGCGTGCCCGCCAACTGTTCGGCCCCTTGACCGGCACCGGTCGCTCTGTTGTGCGCGCAGCCGATCGGGGCGCTCACGGCCGCCGCTATCACCAGTCCCAGTCGCGACCATGCAGTCGTCATGTTCGACAGCAACCTAGTAACGATTCGTAGTCGCGTTGCTGACGTCGGCCGGCTTAGCCCCCTGCAGGTCAGGCGGGCCGTTCGCTCGCCGAAGGACCACTTGCTTCACGAAGGGCGTCGAGCTGGCGTCGCGCTGCCCGGAATGCGTTGCGGATCGCCACGTAGACGTCCTCGTGAGGGCGGTTGCTCGGGTGGTCGTAGTCGACGACCACGACGCCCGTCGGCATGGTCAGATCCATGCGAACGCGATAGTGGCGTTCCTTGCGGGCTCGGTCGACCGCCTCGATGAGCACGTTCCCGGCCATCATCGGAGCGGTCAAATCACCCAGCCTCTCTACCCAGGCGTGTACCTCGGCCCGCGCGGGCTCGCTCGCGAGCATGCCGGCGAACGCGACCTGGCAAACGCGACGAGCCACCACCCGGGCCACCGGCGGCGGCCCCACAACCGGGACAGCTGGCGCGGGCCCGTCGCTCGACGCGGACGAGTCGCCAGTTTCGAGCACAATCGACAAGCTCGCCTCACCTTCGCTCACACAGAACATAGCGGTGCCTTCTGCAACTACCGGCCAGTAGTTGGCTGTCGCTTGTGCCAGCAGAACCCGCACAAGGTCGCGGCCGGCATGATCATCTGTCTACAGAACGCACAGGCGACACGCGCGACTTCGGATGGCTCACCCCGGAGGGCGAGCAAGCGGACGGCTTCGTCGACCTGGCTCTGGGCCGCTGCTGCGGGGGCTCGAACGAGGGTCGCTTCGAGACTGCCGCCGCCAGCCACCAGGAGAGCACCCAGTCGGTGAAGACTCTCCTGGGCCGCATGGAGCTGCCGAAAGACAGCGACGCGGTCCGTCTCGATCCCGGTCACGGCGCTTCGCGCTTCCCATCGTCCACCGGGGAGGGGAGCGTCTGTCCCTTCTCATACACGGGTGGGACAGCTTTGGTGTCGCCACTTTCCCCCTGGGTGGACGCTGCGGCGGCCACCTTGCCTGGCTTGGGTCCATAGTGGTTCAGGTCCCGGACCCCTTGTTTCGTCAACGCTGGTTTTGATGTCATCGCCTATTCACTGTGGTGCCGAGCGTCGCCGTGGGCCAGAACGAAGTGCGGTTGAACCACCCGCGTCTTCTCTCATCTCGTCCGCGGCCCCTCATCGCCGAAGCGGGATCCCGCTCCGGCGATGCCCGCCGCCGTCCCCCTCGTATCTCGAAGCTGCACAGCCAGGAGTTGAACTATCAACCGTCGCACCTGGCCGCCAGTCCGAACGACCCGGAGGTCCCGTAGGGCATTCCCGCTTAGAAGGACTGTCGGGCGTCGACCCCGTTCAGGGACGGGCGCGTCGCGAAGCGCCGTCGGCCACCGACTCGAAATAGTCACGCACGTGCGCGGCAATCTGCCGATCCGTGGGGTGGTCCGCCGTCTCGAGGCCGACGACACGCGCCCCGAGGACCGGCGCGCTCTTTTGCAGGTAGCGCAGGAACAGCAGCTTCGTCATCGATGGTCCCACGATCAGGATCTGGTCGGCGTCCTTCAAGGTATCCGCGAGAGCGCGAAAGAACCGGTGCTCGTCGTCGGGGTGATTGTGCGTCCGGGTCAGTTGGTCCTTCGGATGCCGCTGAATGTGGTGGGTCGGCGAATGAACCGTCGACTCGTCGAACCCCTTCGCCCCAACGTGAAAGACCCGCGCCTCTTCACCGTCCATCCACACCGCGACCTGTTGACTCATGAGAAGTTTGTAACGCCGGGATCGACGGACAGGTTCGCCCTCGATCGCGGGGAAGGGAAAACCCTTACGTCGCCAAGGGCGTTCCCCTGCTGGGAACGCCGAACCTCAGGCGCTACTAGATCGGCAAAAGGGGGAACATGCGCGGCGTTTCAGGAGTCCGGTTCGATCTGCGCGACTGCGTGCCGATGACACGCGCCGAGGAGCACCAGTGCGCGACCGACTATCTCAAGACCAAGGATCCAGCTTTGGGCAGGCGCCTGGTCACGGCGAACATGCGGTTGGTAGTGGTCCTGGCCCAGCGCTACTGCCGCATCAAGGCCGACATGGCCGACTTCGTTCAGGAGGGGAATCGCGGCCTCCTACTCGCGCTGGAGCGGTACGACCCGGACCGTGGCATCAAGTTCTCCTCGTACGCGGTCTGGTGGATCCGCGCCTGCATGCTGAAGTTCACGATCGACAACTGGCGGCTCGTCAAAGTGGGGACCACACAGGCACAACGGAAATTGTTCTTTCAGCTCCGGAAGGTGCGCAACAAACTGGAGCTCCGGGGCGGAACGGTCGACAACCGACAGCTGGCGGCCGCGCTGCGGGTCAAGGAGACAGACGTCGCCGCCATGCTGGAGCGATTCGGCGGCGGCGAGATGTCGCTGGATGCGCCGCTCAGAGCCGAGGAGCCCAATTTCACGGCCGTCGGGGATTCTCTGAGCGGCGTGCCTGCGGCGCAACCGGACATGCGGGTCGAAGCCGCCGAATTCGGCGAAACGGTTCGGTCGAAGCTGAGGATCTTCGGTGACACGCTGGATGGGCGGGAGGCCAACATCTTCCGAAGGCGTTTGTGGAGCGAGGATCCCATCACGCTGGAGCGACTGGCGATCGAGTTCGGCGTGACCCGTGAGCGGGCGCGGCAGGTGGAATTGCGGCTCAAGGTCCGACTTCGCCGCTATCTCCGGGAAGAGCTGGGCGACGCGGTCGGATCGCTCGATGCCGCTGCGTGAGCCCGCTGTAGCGCGCGCCCTCGAGATGGGACAGCGACAGCGCGATGCCTAGGGCTCCCCGAATGATCCCCTGGTGATCCCCTGGCGATCCTCCTCGTGATCCTGGGCGACCTTCGAGGCCGGCGTGGTCGGGGGCGGCGGATGGCGCGGTAGACGCATCGAGAACGTGGTCTGGCCGTCGGTCGAGTACGCGACGAGCGTGCCGCTGCCCGAGTTCACGATCTGCTGCGCGATGTAGAGGCCCAAGCCGAGATTTCCGGTCGCCGACCTCTCCCGCTGTCTTGCGCGGCGGAACGGTTCGAAGATGAACGGGAGGACGTCTTCGGGAATGGGCGCCCCCTGGTTGCTGACCTCGACGACGACGTCCGGCCCGTCGGCGCGCGCCTTGACGACCACGGGCGTCCCCGGCGCGGCGTGCTCGATGGCGTTCCCCGCGATGTTGGAGAGGGCTTCGGCCAAGCGATCTGGATCCCAGGTCCCGGTGAGGTCGCCTTCCGCTTCGAGTTGGATGCTGGCTTCGAATTCGTCGACGACGTTTCGGCAGACCTCGCGCAGATCGGCCGGCTTCGCCTCGGTCGGAAAGCCGCCCCCCAGACGCGCGCGCGTGAAATCGAGCAACTGGGCGATCATCCGTTGCATGCGGTGGCCGCCGCGGATGATGAGCGCGGCCTTCTCAGCGTCGCGCTGGTCCAGCCGGTCGCCCCGAAGCAGCCCGGCGGCGGACATGACGATCGCCGCCAGCGGGTTGCGGAGGTCGTGGCCCAGAACACCGATGAACAGCTCGCGAAACTCCGCCAGCGAGCGTTCTCGATTCAACGAATCCGCCAGCTGGATCTCGGCCCGCTTGCGCTCGGTGATGTCGTAAAAGCAATTGGTTGCTCCCGTGACCTCTCCGCGTTGGTTCCTCAGCGGACGGATGTTCACCACGACCGTGATTCGCGAGCCGTCCGGGCGCTCGATGAGCACCTCGGCGTCGACCACCTCCGACAGTGTCCCGTCCACCACCTCGGCCATGGGACACTGGTCGTGGGGCATGAACGTGCCGTCCCGACGGAACATCTTGAACGAGCCACAGAACCGCTCGTCCGTGTCTCCCGGCGCCGGTCGGCGGCCCCACAACCCAGCAGCGTGCTGGTTGAACCGCTGGATGACACCCGCGCGGTCACAGGAATAGACGCCCACCGGTGACAGCTCGAACAACGTGCGGTAGCGCTCCTCGCTCTCTCGCAGCTCATTCGTGCTCGCCTCGGCCCGCGCCTGCGCCGCCTCGGCCCGCTCGGTCAACTCTTGGGCCCGGATCGCTACCGCGACCATCCGCTCGTTCGCTTCGCGTTGGTCGAGGATCAGTCTCTGCGCCGCGACGGGGTCCTCATGCACGTCCTGCGTTTGAGCCGTCATCGTCCCTTCCCTTCTCCGCTCGTCGCCCTGCTCTCCGGCCTCCCCGTCAGAAGACCCTCATACCCTCTTAGCACGTCACCCACGACGATCTTGCCGTCCGACGAGATCTCGTACTCCCTCAGCTCCTTACTGTGCTGACTGGAGCGCACCTTGACGACCGCCAGCGCGCGCTTCAGTTGCGCGTCGATCTCGACATAGCGCTGGATGATGATGGCGTCCGTCAGAAACGCGATCCCCTGGGGGCTGAACCGCAGGCTGGTGTAAGTGTCTTCCAGCTCCACCGTCGCCATCACCGTGACACCGAGCCCGGTCAGCGCGCCCATCATCCGGTACAGCGATTCACGGAAGTCCTCTCGGAAGGTAGGCGCCAGCGCCAGCTCGAGCCCGGATAGCGAGTCGATCACCGCCCGCTTCGCGCCGAGACGCTTGACGGCGTTTTGGATCTCGACCAGCGTCTCGTCGATCGAGAGATCCAGCGGGCGGAGGTAGAGGACCTCCAACTTCTTCTCGCGAATCAAGCTCTCGAACACCTCGCCGCGCGGCGTGGTCTGGAGGTAGTCGTTGGGGCGCTTCTCGAAGACGGCCACGATCCCTTTTTCGCCGTGCTCCACCCCCTCGACGATGAATTGATTGGAGAGCACCGTCTTGCCCGACCCCGAAGGACCGGCGATCAGCACCGAGTACCCGCGCGGGATGCCGCCCCCCAGCAGCCCGTCGAGGCCCGGCGCCCCGGTCGAGAGACGCGATTTGACCGGGTCGTCCGTGATGACCTCCACCGGCTTGAGAAGGCGCGGGAAGACGGTGTAGCCCGCGTCGGTGATGCGGGCCGTGTGCAGCCCGGGGATCTGTCCCTGTCCTCGCATCTTCACCACCTGCAGCTTGCGAACGACGGAGTTGCGATCGATTGCCTGCGAGAGCCAGAAGAGCCCGTCGGCCACGGTAAAGACCGCGCTGTCGTGCTCACCTTCGGCGTACTCCCCGAGAAGAAAGGTGGTCGCCTCGTGGGTCGTGAGTGCCAGCGCCAGGCGCTGCATGAAATCCGTGAGCTCCATCTCGCCGGACTTTCCGGCGAGCGTACCCCGCACCATGGCGCGGAAGGAGTCCACCACGACGATCGCCGGATTGGACGTCTCGAGCTCCTGTACGATGGCCTCCAGCACCTTCACCAGCCCGCCATCGAGAGCCTCCTGTCCGAGATGGACGAAGCGAACCGAGCCATCGCCAATCTTGGCAGCGTCGAAGAAAGAGTACTGTTGCTGGTAGCGCAGCATCTTGATGGGGGGTTCGCCGATGATGCTGAAGTAGACGGCTCTCCGGGCGGGGCTGGCATTCGCGAAGATGATCTGGTGCCCCAGCGTCGTCTTGCCGCACCCCGGGCCGCCGGCGATCAGGTTGAAAGAGAACTCCGGAATCCCACCGCCCAATACTTCGTCGAGGCCGGGCACCCCCGAGGGCAGTTTTCGAATCGACACTCTGTCGCTCATTTCTTGGTCTCCCTGGGGGTCGTCGTGTCTTCGATCGTCGGCCACGCACTTCGCAAAATCAGGATGGTCAACCGCTCTCCGATGAAGGTGGTCATGAGCTCGAGGAAGGTCCCGAACAGGCCCGCGGCTACCCTGGTCGCCTCGCCGGGAGTCAGCCCCTGCAGGCCCGCACCGAGCTTCTTCATCCCGTCTGGGGTCGCAACCTCCGCGAGCGAACCGAACTCGTTTTGTGCCAGCTTCGCACTGCGGACGAACAGCGCCTCCACGCCGACAGAGCCCAGCAGCGGGGCCAAACGGGCGTTGAGCTTTTCGTAGAGCCTCCAGGCCGCCGCCGCACATTCAGCCGAGCTGCTCCCGGAGTCACCCTCGTGCGCGAGCAGGCGCTTCGCTCTCTCCACTTGCGCCGTGCTCGTTCTCCCCATCGCCGTCGTCCAGCGGACGATGATGCCCACTTTTCGAAACCGCGCCAGGACAATGGGCTCGGCGGCGGCATCGAGGTCTCGGCCGGAGGGACGGAGATCGCGCGTGACCTCGTCAGGGAATCCCCGACCGAGACGGCGCAGGGCGACACAACTCGTTGGGGGCGAGGGGGATCGGCCTGTTGGAGTGCCGAGGGCGTCCCTACATTTCGTGGATGCCGGCTACTCCCGAACGTCCACCAGGCGTTCCCGCTGAAGCGAGCTGGATCTCGGACGACGAGGAATGGGAGGTTGCGACGCACGATCTGGAGGGACGGCGCCAAGGGACAGTGCAGGTCTGGCGCGCGAATGGAACGCGGCAGTCGGAGTACACTTACCAGGACGACCAGATTCACGGCCCCTTCCGGCGCTGGCACGATTCGGGTGAGCCAGCGCGAGAGGGCGTGGCGGCCGGGGGCAAAGTGGACGGCTGGGACCGGTGTTATCGAGCGACCGGAAGGACGAGCGAGAGGCCGTTCCCGCGGGACGTTGGTCAGGCGGTCCTACGAGCGGACCATTTGTACAAGGACGGGGTGACCGTCCGGAGCCGCTATTTCTTGAACGACGAGATCGAGTGCGAGATCTCGGGACAGCCGTTCCCGGCGCGCCCCCGGGGAGCAGCCCCGGACGACGAGCTCACCTGGTGCCCGGGCCTCGAGGCCTGGTGCTCGGAGCTCTCCGGCGGAACGGGAACCGAGCGGAGCTGGTCGCGCGAAGGCAAGTTGATCAAGAGCAGCGAATGCGTCGAAGGAAAACGTCACGGCAAGACTGTTCTGTTCCGCGACGATCGACTACGAAAGACACACCACGCCTTCAATCATCCGGGCTTCGCGGTCGCGACAGTCGTCCGCATCGAGGGCCAGTTCACCGAGGGCAACGTGGTTAGCTGGGGCTTCTTCGACGCCCGGGAGGCCAGAGTCGACCTCCCCGCCGGACTGGCCAAGCAGACGGCAGCCAGGCGGGCCCGAAGGCGGAGTCTCCCGGCCTGAAGCGAGGGGTGGCGCGGGAGTAACGCGCGCTTTACGCGCGACGGCTCTTCCGGCTGGTTCGCCCCGCGAGCTCCGCGACGGCGTCGACGAGCACTCCGACCTCGAGCGGCTTGGTGAGGTGGAGCTGAAAGCCCCGGGCAGGCGCGCCCTGGAGCTCATCGAGCTTCCAGGAGGAGATCGATGCAACCGCCAGCGGGCAGGCTCGCGCGGTTACCTCGCGCATCAGCCCATCGATGCTTCGATCGCGAAGCGGCAGATCACCCAAGAGCAGCACGTCAGGGCGCGATCTGTCGATAGCCGCAAGCACCTCGGATGCCGCGCCGACCGCGGTGACCTCGGCGCCGTGGTGCTCGAGGACCGCCTCGACGGACTCGCGGATCCCGAAATCGCGATCGGCGACCAGGACACGAATACCGGTGAGTGTGTGGTCGCCGGCGCGCTCATCCGGCGGACGGGGAAGGTCGACTCTGTTCGGAGGCGGTTCCCGCGACGCGACGGACCCTTCCTCGAGGACGCGGGCGATGAGCGCAGCATGGGCCCTCACGGCGCCCTCGAGCTCGTCGATGGCGTGCGCGAGCGCGGTAGGGTCGATCACCGAACGGAGAAGACGCACCGAGCCGAGGATGGAATCGAGCGGCGCCATGATCTGGTTCGCGATCTGGGTCAGAAGGTCGTCCTTCGCGCGGCCCGTCGCCTCGGCCGCACGCCTGGCCTCGTCGCGCTCACGGAGCTCCGCGTGCCCGCGGAGCGCTGTGAGGTAGGCGGCCAGACTCGCCGCCACCACCGACAGGCCCCGCAGGTGCTCCTCGGTGTACCCGCCCGACCAACGCACGAAGAGCAGACCGAACACCTGGTCCAGCCCGACCAGGGGAACGGCCAGGTAAGTCCCGAGGGGGCCCGGCGGAGACGCCGGTGGGGCGGGCGTGGCGTCGACGAGGTGTCCGAACAGATCGAGCAGCGTTCCGAGGAGCGGCGACGCCTCGTCCAGCGTCGTGTCCGGCGACAGTACGATGCGCGGTGGGTGCCCGGGCCCCGCCTCGAGCAGGGCGCATTGATCGTAGGGCACGAGGGCAGGGAGCAGCTCGAGGACGCGGCGCACCCGTTCGTCGGCGGCGGCCGCCGACTCCAAGAGGTGCGCGATGTCGTAGAGCGTCCGGCCTTCCACGGTCATGAATTGCCTCGCTCAGTCGGGATGGGCAGGCCCGTGAGTACCCCGCGCAAGCCCGCGAACGCCGGTTCAACCTCGATCCGGTCTCGGCCGATGTGCAGCCGGCGCACGTCGGTGGCGTGCCCCACGCCGCGCGCCTTGAGGATCGAGATCCCGCGCTCCAGGGAGCCTTTCACCTCGACGTACTTGAGCTGGATGACGTTGTCGGCGGCGAAGGAGACGCCGTGCCCAGAAAGCTGCCCGGAGCCAAGGAGATCGGGGACCTCCATATTCATGTTGAGGGTCACTCCGGCGACGCGGAAGTGTTTGGAGATGGCATAGACGAGCTCCTTGAACCGCCGCTCCGACGGGACGCCCAACGCCATGCTGGTCAGGCTGTCGAGCACCGCCCGCCGAGCGCTAGTGCGGGTCACTTCACGTCGCGCCCGATCGAGAAAGCGGTCGGTCGACAGCTCGACGGGAGACGCATAGCTGAGGGTGAGGAGGCCGCTCTCCTCGAGCGGACGGAGATCCCAGCCGAGGGCGCGCGCGATGTGTCGAAGCTGGCTGGGCGTCTCCTCGAGGGCGAAGTGGATCCCTGGCTCGCCGTTGCGCGCCCCCTCGAGGAGAAACTTCAGGCCCAGCAGCGTCTTGCCGGTGCCCGTCCCCCCCTGAACCACGGTGGCGCTCGCCCGCGGCAGGCCTCCGGCCAGCATCTCGTCGAGACCCGCGACGCCGGTTGGTGCCCGCTCGTCGAGCGTCTCCGTCTCCGCGATCGTTCCCTCCGGTCCGCGCACGCGTGGAAAGAACTCCAGCCCGTCCGGGCCCATCTCAAAGAAATGCCCTCCCGCCACGAAGTCGGCGCCGCGGAGCTTGATGATCTCGACCTCGCGGATCGCCCCCAGCTCCTGTCGTCGGCTGGACAGCTGGATGATGCCGTCGGCGATGGCGAACTCCGAGAGGACCGCCATCTCCTCGGCCGAGTACTCGCCGACGAGCAGGCTCACGGCTCCCCAGGTCGACACGTGGACGGCGAGGTCGTACACGAAGGTCCGAATCTGCGACGCGTCGCCCAGAAGATCCCGGAGTGCCTTGAAGCTGTCGATGACCACGATGTCGGGCTTCTCGCGCTCGACCCGGCCGGTGATCTCCTTCAGCGTCCTGTCGGCGTCCCTCCGTCGGAGCGCAGTGCCGAGATCGGCGATGACCACCCGTTTCTCGGCGATCAGGCGCTCATCGAAGAAGGAAAACTGTTGCATGTAGGTGACCAGCTTCAGCGAGGGCTCCGAAAGAGTCGTCAGGTAAAGGCCCTTCTTCCCAAGCCGCGCCTGGTGAAAGAGCGTCTGCAGCGCGAAGATGGTCTTGCCCGCGCCCGGCGCTCCAGCGATCACGTTGACCGAACGGACCGGGAGGCCGCCCCCCAGGATCTGATCGAAGGCCTGACTCCCCGTCGACAGACGATCGAGGCGCGGTCGGGTGGCGGTCATTTGGGATCCTCCGTCCGCCAGACGAGTCCTCGGTTGCGGAGCTCGGGAACGTTGTCCAGTCGGGTGATGACGACGATTCCGGTCAGCTCGACGAGAATCCGCCCGACCTCGGCGACCAGAACGCGGAGCGCGCCTCGCCCCAGCGCGGCCGTCTGAGTCGTTTTGGACCAGGCGTGTGGCAGGGCGTAGCCATACCCGAGCTTCTCGCGACGCACGACCAGGTCGACGAGCTCCGGACACTCGACGGCGGCGTTCTCGACGGCGCGACGCACGATCGCGGCCACGGCGGCGGTGCCGAGCACTTCCGCCATCGTGTCCCAGACCAGAGTGAACAACGTCGCGTCGGAGACGTCGATGTCCGGGCCTTGGCTCGCGTCGGTGCTGGGGCGCTCGTTTTGGGGCCGCACTTTGGTCAATCCGCTTGCTGGCGCTCCGCCAACTCGACGACGGCTTCAGAGAGGCGCGCGAAGTCGACCGGCTTGGTCAGGTGCATCTGAAACCCGGCAGCGAGTGATCTCTGCCGATCGCCCTCCGCCGCCAGCGCGGTGAGCGCCAGCGCAGGGGTCTCTCCCCCGAGATCGGGCGGGAGGGCTCTCAGCTTTCGCATGAAGGTGTATCCGTCCTCGCCGGGCATCGCGATGTCGCACAGGAGCACCTTCGGGCGCTGCTCCCGGACAGCAGCCAGGGCCTCGGCGGACGATTGGACCATCCGCACGCGCGCTCCCATCCCCTCCAGCAGATCGGCCACCGCCTCCCGCGTCGCGAGATCATCGTCTATCACCAGCACGGGCAGGTCCTTCATCTGGCGGCGGGCGGAGACGCCCATGACCTCTGTCGCTCGCGCCGCGGCGAGGCTCTCCCGGTCGGTCGTGGGCTCTTGCCGGGCCTGCATGAGCGGCAGCATCACTGAGAAAGTGGACCCTCTCCCTACCCCCGGGCTGTGCGCCTCCACGGTCCCGTGATGCTGCTCGACCAGGTGACGCACAATCGCCAGCCCCAGCCCGAGGCCACCGTGCACGCGGGTATTGGAGCTGTCTTCCTGAGAGAATCGATTGAAGACTTGCGGCAGGAAGCCGGGGTCGATCCCCGCACCGGTATCACTCACCTGGATGCGGGCGCGGCCGTCGAGCGCGTCCAGCGTCACGGCAACATGGCCGTGCTCCGGGGTGAACTTGACCGCGTTGGTGAGCAGATTGGAAACCACTTGCTGCAGGCGGGCCGAGTCACCCGCCACCGCGCCGACCGATTCGTCGAGGGTGACGTCGAGCTCGATCGATTTCGCCTGAGCCGATCCGCCCACCGTCTCTACGGCCGCCCGGATGACCGCGCTCAAGTCGACCGCCCGCAGCTTCACCTGGAGCTTGCCCGCGACGATCTTCGAGACATCGAGGAGGTCGTCGACGAGCTGCATCTGCACCCGCGCGGCGCGTTCGATCGCCTCGGCGATCCTCGGGAGCTTGGCGGCGTCCATGGCGCCGCTGCGACGGAGCATCTCCGCCCTCAACAAGAGGGTGGTGAGCGGCGTCCGAAGCTCGTGTCCCAGGACCGCCAGGAACAGGTCCTTCGCTTGGTTGGCCCGCTCTGCCTCGGATCGCGCCCGCTGCGCATCGCCGACCAGCTGCTTGAGCGCGTCGATGTCGACCAGCGACAGGATGGCGCCGTCGATCCTGTTGTCTGTCGTCTTGTAGGGACGGATCTGCATCCGGTACCACCGCCCTTCCCGATCCTGGACCTCCGATTCCTTCAGCGTCATGGTGTCGATGACGTCTGCGATCTGTTGGTCGAGATCGGCGACGACGATGTTGGGCTTGATATCGTCGATCGGGCGCCCGGTGTCGGACGGAAGGACGTTCAGGATGCTCCTCGCCTTGGGCGTGAACCGGCGGATCCGGCGGTCGATGCCGAGGATGATGATCGGGATGTCGACCGTGACGAGCAGGTTGAGGAGATCGCTGTTGGCCTGGGTGACCTCCTGGTTGCGGCTGTGAAGCTCGTCGTTGACGGTGGTCAGCTCCTCGTTCGTCGACTGCAGCTCCTCCTTGGACGTCTCCAGCTCCTCGTTCATGCTCTGGAGCTCTTCGTTCCCCGAGGCCAGCTCCTCGTTGGCTGATCCGAGGTCGTCGTTTGTCCGCCCGTGCTCCTCGATGAGCGACTGGAGGTACTCCTTCGTCGCCATGAGCTCGTGCTCCACCTTGGGAATCCGGCGGCCCTCGTCGAGCCAATCCGAGCGACGGCGCCGATTGACGATGGTGCCGCTCGCGTCTGCCGCCGTGCCGGGGAGGGCCTCCTCGAACAGTACGACGTAGAGGGACTCCTTGACCTCGGGTGATCCGGTGAAGGGGAATACGACCAGGTTGCAGATCCGCGTGAACCCGTCCTGGTCGACCTCGATCCCTCTGCGCTCTATCGGCGCCATCTCCTTCCTGACCTCCGTGAGGGCCTCACGGAGCGCGGAGACCAGCCCAGGACGGGCCATGGTGATGATGTCATTCTGCGGCTCCCCCGGCGCCGGCTGCAGGAATCCGCCGGTCTCTCCGCGGAACTGGAGGATTTCCATCTTCTCGTTGATGAGGACACCGGGAGGCGCGTAGCGGGCCAAGAGCACGCGATCGAGGTGCCGTCCGAGGTCCATCGTGCGCCGCGCGAAAGCCGGTGCTGCGGTCTCCGCCGGCTGACGCTCTGGCGGCCGTGTCGCCGAGCGAGGCGCGAACCGCAACGTGCTGGGAACCGCCGTCCGCGAGAAGATCTTGTTCCCCTTGTCGAGCGTCGAGAACCATCGGCCAAATCCGGAGATGCTCTCGGTGCGCCCAAGGAGCAAGTACCCTGGCTGGTTCAGGGCATAGTGAAAGGTCGGGAGAATTCTCCTTTGTAGGTTCGGGTCGAAGTAGATGAGCACGTTCCGGCAGCTCACGAGATCGAGCTTGGAAAACGGGGCGTCGCGCGCGAGATCGTGCTGGACGAACACGCAGAGATCCCGAACCGCCTTGTTGATCCGATGGCCGCGGTCGGTCTTGACGAAGTAGCGCTTGCGGCGCTCCTCGCTCACGTCGCGGAGTGCGCTGTCCGGGTAGAGGCCGGTGCGCGCCTTGGCGATGGTGGCTTCGCTCAGATCCGACCCGAAGATCTGAACGGGGTTCTTGGCGTCCCCCAGCACCTCGAGCAGCGAGATCCCGATGGAGTACACCTCCTCGCCGGTCGAACAACCGGCCACCCAAACCCGAATGTTCGCCCCTGCAGGTTTCTGCTCCACGATGGTGGGGAGGATGGTCGACTCCAGCGCCGCGAAGACCTCGGGGTCGCGGAAGAAGGAGGTGACGTGGATGAGGAGGTCCTCGTGGAGCGCTCGCACCTCCTCCGGTTCCCGCTCGAGCAGCGCCAAATAGTCCTGGGGCCTGCCCGCGCGCCGCAGCGCCATCCGGCGGGCCAGCCGCCGCTCGAGCGTGGGCAGCTTGTACTCGGCGAAGTCGACCCCCAGCGTGGTTCGCAGGAGCGCCAGAATCTTGCCGACCGCTGCGGCGTCATGGCTCGAGGGGAGAGGCGAAGGAGTCGCCGCGCCGACCGCCAAGTAGGGATGGTGGCCGAGACGCACGATCTCCTGGGCGAGGTCCGGGAGCGACAGCGTAGAATCGACGACGCCGGCGTCCACCGCGCTGCGCGGCATTTCGCCGAACTTCGCCGACTTGGGATCCTGCGCGAGCGCGATGCCGCTCTCCGCCTTGATGGCCCGCAGACCTTCGGTGCCGTCGGAGCCGTTTCCCGACAGCACGACCCCGATGGCGTGGCTGCCACGCTCGGCGGCCAAGGAGCGAAGAAAGAGATCGATCGGCAGATGCGGACGTTGTTCGTCGCGCGTGCGCGGCGCCAGCACGAGAAGGCCGCCCCGAATCGTGATGTCTGCCTCGGGCGGAACGACATAGACGTGGTTCGGTACCACGGGCGTACCGTCCTCGGGCTGGCTGACCGGCATCGTGGTGGCCCTGCCCAGCGCCTCGCGCAGGAAGCTCGCGTGCGTCGGATCGAGGTGCTGAATGAGGACGAATGCCATGCCGCTGTCGGCGGGGAGATGCTTGAGCAGCTGGGTGAACGCGTCGAGCCCTCCCGACGAGGCGCCCAGGCCCACGATAGGGAATTCGTTGGCGGCGGCGGTAGTGGTGGCGAGCGGCGCTGGTCCCTCGGCACCATCGACCGGTCCCGATCGTTGCATCGTGCCCCTTTCCCTGCCACGGCCCTCGACGAGCCAAATGATGCGCCACAGCTCACACCGAGGCGCTGCGCGACTCAGTTGGCTCGTGTCAGGTATGGACCCACTATCGAAATGTGTCTGTCAGGTTTTCCCGCCGACTTGACTATTTCCCATCAGCGGACCCTTCGACGGCTTTCCCGGCACGCTATGTGCCGCGCGGAGCTTCGCCCGAAGGTCGACGATTCACCCGGGTAGCGACTCCCACCCGCGCGGAGGAGGAAGAGGCTTGAACCTGAACGGACGCTCGACCGGCAGCGGCCCTCCCACCGGACGGGTGAACGTCCAGGCCTTCATTTCTCGTTTCACGCAATCGAGCACCGAAGCGTCGACTGCCGTCGTCCCGACCACCTCTGCCGACGTGACCGCTCCCCTCGCCGTGATGGTCCAGCGGAGCGTGAGGCGATCGGCCTCGATGTCGCGAACAGACACCCGCCTCCGGCGGGCGACGTCGGTCCGACACCCTTCGAGCGGCTGGAACCGTCCGGCGATCTCAGCGGCGAGCTCTTGCGCGTCGATGGACCCGGCCGGCGGCGGGGCGAGCGCGGCGGCCGCGGGTCCCGCGACCTGAGATTCGCGCGGCCCCCCGCTCACGTCCACGTCGGAGGGAGCAATCTCGATCCCCCTTCCGTCGACGGAAGTTCCACCGACCCGCCCCCCGCGGTCCGGCGCCAGTCCGTTGAGAATGGCCGCGCGCTCCGGCGCATCGGCCCGTTGCGCGCGAGCCAAGACCGGGGAACAGGTCGAGCCGATCATAATCGTGACCGCCCAGAACGGCATTCTCAGGGTCCTGCTGTTCATAGGCATCACCCTCAAACTGCCCATGAACGCCATCCGCGTCCGGCCTTTCTGCTGGCGCCTAAGCGCGGAATTCCCTTACCGGCCAGGCGGGCGATCCCTCCTGCGCCCCGACGATAGGATGGTCAGACTGGGCGGTTAGATCTTGCTCTCCTTCAACACAAGCCTCCCGAGCGAAGAGTTCAACCTTTCCGCTCCACACATGATTCCGACCAGCGGAACGATTCTGGGCGGGAGGTATCTCGTCGTCCGTACGCTGGCCACGGGAGGGTCGGGAGACGTCTACGTGGCCGCCCACGAGAGCCTGTCTTGCCAAGTCGCCATCAAGATTCTCCACCCCGGGTTGGCGGGGAACGCGCGTGCGGTGGCCCGCTTACAACAGGAGGCGGACATCATGGCGGCGCTCCGCCATCCGCACATCGTGCAGATCCTGGACTTCGACGTCACGAAGCAGGGCGTTCCTTTTCTTGTGATGGAGCTCCTCGACGGGCGGCCGCTCACGCAGGCAATGGCGTCAGGAGCGCCGTTCGAACCACGCGTGGGGGTTCACATCATCGACCAGATCGCGCAGGCGTTGGACGCGGCCCACGCGCTGGGAATCGTCCACCTCGACATCAAGCCCGACAACGTCATCTTGGTCTCGGTCGACGGACGCGACGATTTCGTCAAGGTCATCGACTTCGGCATCTCTCGCGCGACCTGGCAGGCGCGGCTCATCAATGAACCTCTCATCGCGGGCACGCCCGAGTACATGGCGCCCGAACAGGCGAGCGGGTCCACGGAGGAGATCGGTCCTCGCAGCGATCAGTTCGCGTTGGCCGCGCTCTCCTATTGGCTGCTGACCGGCCGCGAGCCCTTCAGTGGTCCCTCCGCGGAGGCCTTCTTTCATCAGGTCCTGAATGAAGCGCCGCAGCCGCCCTCGCGCTGGGCGCCCGTCCTGGGCCTCGGCGTGGATGCCGTCATTGCGCGCGGAATGTCCAAGCGCCCGGCTGATCGCTACCGGGACGTCATATCCTTCGCCGCGGCGCTCCGCGAGGCGGTCGGCGTGATCGCCGTCGACAGGAGACGCCTTCCCCGGACCGCATCGCGCCGTGCGCTCCGGCAGATCGGCCTGCCGCCGGCGGTGGTAGCTGCCGTCGTCGAACTGCCCGACCGACAGAGCAGGCGAGACGCGAGGCCGTTCCTGCGACAAAGCCAGTCGAGATCGGTCGTGCTCGCGCTCGCGGGGGCAGCCGCGCTCGTCTGGTTCTCGCCGGCGGCCCGGACCGCCGCACGCAGCGCCTGGCAACATAGTGGCGCGAGAGTACGAGGCGCGATCGCGCCGACGACGAGCCCTCGTCAGACGGAGGGGTCGGAGGGAAGCACCAGCTCGGTGCCGTAGACGATCGCGCCGGCACCGATCGCAGCTCGTCTGAGAGCGCAGATGGCGGCCTCGACGTGTCCGTTGAAGACACCGGGGGTGGGAGCACGTCGGCAAGCCTCGTGCTCGAGCTCCGTCATCGCATCCGAGAGGGAGGCGACGTCCGCCGCGGCGACGGGAGGCTCGAGACCGAGGATCTCGCCCCGCAGGAGGAGCAGCATCTTGTTCATCACGTGCTCTCGCCCCGCCAAGGTCACGAGATCCAGAGCGCGCATCAGTTCCTTGAGGATGCCGAACCGCTCCTCAGAAGGTATGCCGAGCTTGGGAGTCACCGCGATCTCCGGGAACGGTGCCCCGATCTGGCGCGCACTGGTCTGAGGACCCGGTATTCCGGCGTCAGGAATTGCCAAATGAACAGGCCGCACATCGCCACAAATACAAAAGCCCAATCGAACCCTCTCGGTGCCTTCTAGCGTTTCACGGTGTCCTCCCTCGGGGTTCACCAGGTCGCGAGGCTGGCCGGTCATTGGGTCTGTGCCCCAGGCGCCAAAATCCCACAATCGAGGGCGAATCTGACCAGGGCGGCTCGTGAAGCCAAGCCCAGTTTCTCCATGACCCTGGAGCGATAGGTCTCGACCGACTTGACGCCCAGCCGCAGCTCTTCGGCGATCTGCGCGTTGGTGAAGCCCTCGGCGACACGCCGCATGACCTCCAGCTCCCGCCCCGTCAGCTGCACCGTGGCCCGTCTGCCTTCCGCGTCCGTGGAGGGCGACCGCATCGAGCTCTGCCCCAGCTCCAGCCCGAGCGAAGTGTCCATGAAGGTACGGCCCTGCGCGACCGCCCGGATCGCCGCCAGCAGTTCCGTGTCGATTGCGCTCTTCACGACGTAACCGGCGGCGCCCGCTTGCCCCGCCGCGCGAACGTACCCGAGCTCGTCGTGAACCGTGAGAACGACAATTCGGGTCTTCGGGCGGACCTGCTTCACGGCGGCAATGGCGGCCAGACCTCCGCCGTTCGGCATGGTGATGTCCATCAAGACGACGTCCGGCTCGGTGTTCTTGACGCCGATCTCGGCGTCGGCGCCGTTGGCCGCCTCGCCGACCACCTCCATGTCCGGCTGCAGGTTGATTAGGGCTCGCAACCCTCCGCGCAGGATCCCGTGATCGTCCACGACGAAGATCCGCACGGTCATGATGAAACCGGCTTCAGCCCCGGGAGCGGAACACTCACCCAGATGGTCGTTCCGCTTCCAGGCGAGGACTCCACCGTCATCGACCCTCCCAGGAGATGGGCGCGCTCTCGCATCCCCACCAGCCCGAGCTGCGCCTCGGCGAGTGTCTCCGAGGCGTCGAAGCCCTTTCCGTCGTCCTCGACAACCAAGCGAACCTCGCTCGGGTTCCGATGGATGAGGATGCTCACCGCCTTGGGTGCGGCGTGCTTGCTCGCGTTCGTCAGCGCTTCTTGCGCCATCCGGTAAAGGGCGATCTCCACCCCTTCGGGAAGGCGCGGCAGGCGGGGGCCGGTGGAGTGGACGTCGACCACGAATCCGTTGGCGCGGCTTACCTCGAGCCCGAGCCGTTCGAGCGCCTCCTCGAGCCCCAGATCGTCGAGTGCACTCGGCCGGAGCCCCCGGGCCATGCGCTGGACGCCTTCCAACGCGGCCGACACCAACCCCCGGAGCGTGTTCGCCGCTCCCAGTGCCTGACCGAGATCCTGTGACTCCTCGACGGCTCGGAGCCCGACCAAGAGAGACGTCAGGGTCTGCGCCGTCTCGTCGTGCAGCTCGCGGGCGATCCGCCTCCGCTCCGCCTCCTGCGCGGTGAGCACGTCGTTCAGGAGCGCCCGGATGGTCTCCTCGGCGTACCTGCGCTCCGTGACGTCGCGGTTGACGCTGACGTAGCCGAGCCGCTTGCCTTCGCTGTCGAAGAAGGCGGCGGCGCGCGATTCGATATGGACGCGCTTTCCGTCACCGCGGCGGTGGGTCAGCTCCCCGTGAAACCGGCCGGTCTCTAGCAGCCGCTTGATCGCCTCCGCGCGTTCGACGCCGACGAAATCGGTGCGGAACACCAGCGCGTCCGGCTGTCCGAGCACCTCTTCGGCCCTTCTGCCGTAGGTCGATTCGGCGGCGGCGTTCCACCCCGTGAGGATGAACTTGTCGTCACTGGCGACCACGGCGTCGGTGACGGTCGCCAGCAAGAGATCGAGGTAACGTGTCTGGGCCTCGGTTCGCCGACGGTAAGTGACGTCGAGAACCGAGCTCAGAGAGGCCGGCCGCCCGCGGAATGTCACCGCGAACGAGGTGATCTCCACGTCGATGAACGACCCGTCCTTGCGCCGATGTCTCGAGACCGCGCCCGGCTGCTGGCCCCCGGACAGATCGTCGACAGCCAGGGCGAGGAACTCGTCGCGCGAGTAACCATAGTGGAGCAGCGCAGCCCGGTTGACGTCGACCACCTCCGCGGCAACCACGACCCACATGGGGTGGCTGTTCTCCTCGAACACGCGGCGACAATCCGCCTGCGTGTCCGACCATCCGGCCTCGACCATCTCCTCCGTCATCACCAGAACCCATCGGACACTATGGGCCGTTCGAGCCGAAACGCCCCAGAATTCGCTGTCGCTGGGACGATTGTCCCGTGGCGACGACGCGGTCTGCCTTCAGTCAATGTGGCGCCGGCGGCGGCTTCGTTCCCGGGAGGCAGCTCCATCGGGATCGTCGGAATCGAGTCGGTGGCCCGGGCCTACTACCACGGGAGGCACGTCTGCCGCCTGGGCACGCCGCGACCGGGGAGCAGCCAGGGCTGACCGCCGGTGCGTCCACGCCCAGAACAGGGCCCAGGACATCGCCGAGAAGACGGCCGCCATCTCGACCGCGCGCAACACCCATTCGCCCGTCCTCTTCCTGTGGTTCCACATTGTGTTCCCTCCGTGGGAAACAGACGGCGCCGCGGCCCTATTCACCTCGACCGCGCTGCCCCGCCGCCGCCCGTGCGCCCGGGCCTCGACCACGGCGACGCACGCGGAAGGCCGTGGGGGGCAGCCCAAGCTCGCGCACAAGATCCTTGCCAGCTCCGACGTCAGGGAATCCCTGACACGCTGGGATCCCCTACGGGACCCTCGGGGAGATCAGAATGGTCCCGGCTCCGAGCGGTGCGTATGACCGCGGCGGTCGTTTACAACGGCCAGCGGAGGAACCCATGTTTTCGCTCTACGCGGTGGTTGCGATCGCCGGCTTGTTGCTGCTGACCGGCGCACGGATCGTCAGACCGACCAGCCGGGGATTGGTCGAGCGCTTCGGCAAGTACCGGCGCCTGGCGATGCCCGGGTTCAACTGGATCATCCCGGCCATCGACCGGATGTTTCTGGTGAACGTCACGGAGGTGATGGTCAACGCCGAACGCCAGGAGATCATCACCAGCGACAAGCTGAACGCGCGGGTCGACGCCCAGGTCTACTTCAAGGTCAAGAGCGACGAGGAGAGCGTCAAGAGCTCCCAGTACAGCGTTTTCAACTACGAGTATCAGATCGTCAACCTGGCGCGGACGACCCTCCGCAACATCATCGGCACGTTGACCCTCAAGTCCGCCAACAGCGAGCGCGGACGCATCAACAGCGAGCTTCAAAAGACCATGCGGGAAGAGACGACCCTCTGGGGGATCGAAATCGTCCGGACGGAGCTCAAGGAGATCGATCCTCCGCCGGACGTCCAGGAGACGATGAACCGAGTGGTCAAAGCCGAGAACGAAAAGGTCGCGGCGGTCGACTTCGCGACCGCCACCGAGACGATCGCGGACGGGGCGCGCAGGGCGGAGATCAAGAAGGCCGAGGGGGTCAAGCAGGCCAAGATCCTGGCGGCAGAAGGCGAGGCGCAAGCGATCCAGCTCGTCAATCAAGCGGCGGACAAATATTTCGTCGGCAACGCTCAGCTACTCCGAAGGCTGATAGCGGTCGAAACGTCGCTCGCGACGAACTCGAAGATCGTGGTCCCTGCGAACACCCAGCTGATCAACATCGTCGGCGACTTGGCCGGAATCCTGCCGGCGACGGGTACCTCCCCGGTCGTGCCTCCGTCGATACCGCTGCGTGACCTTGACGCGCTCCGGGTGGGCCGCCCCGCCTTGCAAAACGGCGAGAACGCCTCGATCGAGGATCTCTCGGGAGAAACAAATGAGAGCGACGCCTCGTAAGACCGCCGAGCTCGGCGAGGTGGTCGTGACGGCGTTCGACAAGGCAGCGTACCACAGCACCTGTCCCCGCGAGGTGTCGCGGTTGGCCACCCGGGTGATCGCGCACATCTTGCGACCCCGGCGGCGACAATTGAAGCCCCGGCGTTGGCCGTCGTTCATGGCCGGGGAGCTGCTATGAGCGCCCGATCTCCGTCCTTCGCCGCCGCCGGGCTCGCGCTCTTGGCGACCCTGGCGACCGGCGTTGCGCAGGCCGGCGGAGGCCGCGTGGTGGCACTGGTGGCGAGCGCCCCGGGGACGACCGATTACGAGCTGGCATTCACCAGGGCTTTCCCGGCCTCTGGCAGCGAGCACCGAATCACCGACTGGACGCTCTACACGGCCCTCGTGACCGGTGACCTCGTGACCTACGGAGAGAAGGTCGATCCATCGATCGCCAGGCGGGCCGACGGCGCGAAAGGAAAGCCGTACCAGACGCAGCAGGTGGAGCTGACCATCAAAGGTGACGCGCGCCTGGTCGCGGCGTTCAACAGCCAGCGCCGGCGGATCGAAACAATGGTCCTCTTCGTAGACGGGGACGGCTTCGCCGACGAGAAGTGCCGGCGCTCCCTGGCGTACGTTGAAAACGAGTTCCGCGTGGTCCTGGGCGAGAGCGGCGACGGCGCGGATCCGCTGTCCCATGCGACGATCGCGCCGAGCTGTCCTTCCTCGCTACACGCCGGGTTCCAGCTCACCGCGGGCCGTTCTTCCCGTTTCAAATGCTGGCCGACCGAGTACGTGACCCGCTGTGGATGGGCGCTGCCCGACATGCCCGCGACCCTCAAGGACGTCGTGGAAAGCGCCTACCCGGCGTCCATGGCGCTGCGCTGGCGTTGGCGAGGCCTCGGGGATGTCGTTCACACCCGTTACGTCGACGCCAACGGAAATCGGGTGGGCATCCGAGGTAGAGTCGCGGTAACCGTGCCAGGCGAGCTGACCCTGGAGTTCGTCGACGCCGACGGGCACGTCCTCTGGACCGCGTCGGCCACGACGCCCGCCCGCAGATCCCGATGATCTCCGCCGACGTGATCTTTGCGGCGATGTCGGATGCTCGGCCGGGTCGCTTCTACAGCGTCGACGAGCTGGCCGCCCTGCTCCGGGTCGCGGACAAGGCGGAGCTACGCGAACAGCTTCGGATCATGGCCGGCGACGCGGACGTCCACAGCTCCTTCAAGCTCCTCAAGGGCCCGTCTGAAGAGTTCTATCAGCGCGTTTCCTTCACTTCGCCCCTCACGTTCTGTGTAACGACGAAGGACAGTTAGACCCCCGCGCTTGCCCTTGGATGGGGGAAGGCCCTACGTGTGGCTGGGGTCGTCGAGAGTGACCTCGGCTCGTCAGACCTGCTACTTGGAGGCCGGTTGCCTGAGTTCGCGACCTTTCGGGGGCGGTGGGGGGAATCGGGGACCGTTGACCCGGACGACGGCCTCGGCGTAGGTGAATACCTGGTTTGTCGCCACGGGTGGCAGTGTCATTCAACAAGGTCGATTCCTAAGCCCACTTCATAGAAGATGCGTCGCATGAGCCTTGACCGGCCGCGGCGATGACCAGCCCGGGCGCCGCCCAAGTGGACAGGGCCCGGGGGCCCTTGGCGATCGAGGGCAACTCCGGCCCCAGCGCGGAACAGTGTGCCGTGGCAGTCTGGCGAGTTTTCGAAAAGCTCAACGCCCGCCTGCCCCGCTCCTGGGCTCTGAGGGTGTTCGCGCGCTGTTTGCGCGCAGTGCGAAGCTGGCGCAAGCCCAGTTCGCTCTCCTCGCTGCAGACGACGCCCCGGGAAGACGAGTTCCACAAACGGTCGAAAGAAGAAGTTGGAAGTGCTCTACCTGGGCCCGCTGGCTCTCTCGATCGACGAGACCTTGCTGGAGCTCCGCGAGGCCGTGAAGCGGATCGGCGCCAAGCGGGCGGTCATCGATTCGCTGTCGGGCCTCGAGCTGGCCCTCGCACCGACGTTCCGTGAGGACTTCCGGGAATCGCTGTACCGAATGAGGGGCGCGCTGACCGGCCTCGGCGTCACCGTCATGGCAACTGTCGAGCTGGCTGACTCGTACGTCGATCTCCGATTCAGTCCCCAGGGAATCGCGTTTCTCACGGACCCGATCATCATCCAGCGTTACCTGGAGATCGACGGGCAGCTGAGGCGCGCGATGGCGGTCGTCAAGCTGCGCGCCAGCCAACACAGCAAGGAACTCCGCGAGTACGACATCACGTCCGACGGGGGCATCACGGTGGGCAAGACGCTGAAGGGGTACCAGGGCCTCCTTACGGGGACTCCGTCGACGGTCGCGAAGCGGCGAGGGACATGAAGCGGTGACGGAGTCGGAGTTCCAGGCATTCGAGCTGGTCGGCGCCCTCGTCGTCGTGCTCGATCCCGACGGCCGGATCGTCTACTGGAACCTCCCTTGTTCCGACCTGACCGCATACTCGCTGGAGGAGGTCCGCGGCCGCAGGCTCTGGGACTTCGCCTTGGTGCCCGATGATGCCGAGCGGTTCAAGGCGATGTTCGCGACGTTGCTGACCTCCCAGCGTTCGAGTGCCTACGCAAACTGCTGGGTCACCAAGGCCGGCGAGCAACGGTGGATCGCCTGGTCGCACACCTTGACGAAACACCCGGATGGACGCGTCCAGTACGTCATCAAGACCGGAATCGATCGGACGGAGGGCCACGAGGTTCTGGAGACACTCCGTGCCTCAGGTGCCCGTTTCGACGCCCGACTCGCCGAGAGCGGGCGTCTATACCAAGAGGCGCGACAGGTTGCCGACGATCTGCGCGAAGCGAACCAGAACATGGTCGGTGCGACGATTCGGGCCCAGGAGCTGGCGGAGACGATGGAGGCCGCTCTGAAGATCTCCGAGGACCGAGAGCGCGATCTGCAGGCCGTGGCGGAGTTCCGGGAGATGTTCCTGGGGATCGTCGGTCACGATCTCCGAAACCCGCTCGGAACGATTGTTATGTCGGCCGAGGCTCTGCGCCATTCCGGTCACCTCGACGAGCGAGATCAGCACGACGTTTCGCGCATCGTCGCCAATTGTGGGCGCATGTCCCGGATGATCCTTCAATTGCTCGATTTCACCCGCGCTCGCCTGGGGGGAGGGTTCCCGATCCTGTCGAAGCCTGCCAACTTGCGCGACGTGTGCCGGAACGTCGTCGATGAATTCGGGGCCGCCGTCCATCTGGAAGTCCTGGGCGACGTGACCGGAACCTGGGACCCGGATCGATTGACGGAAGCGCTCTCCAACGTCACGGGGAACGCCGTCGAGCACGCTCGGCCAGGGACGGTGGTTCTGGTCAGGGCACACGCGGGCGCTTCCGAAGCCGTCGTCGAGATCGTGAACCAGGGAGAGCCCATTCCCCCCGATGTGCTCGCCTTTATCTTCGAGCCCTTTCGGCAGGCGACGCGCCGGCGGTCCACGAAGGGGAACCTCGGCCTCGGTCTCTACATCGCCAAGCAGATCGTGGTCGCGAGTGGCGGCACGCTCGATGTACGGTCCGGGGACGGCACGACAACCTTCGTGATGCGCCTGCCCCGCAACGCGCGCGCGGTGATCCCAGCTTCGCCGCCGGCAGACGCCCACCCGTAAGGTGTGAACCGCCGGGGACGAAAGGTCAGCTGGTTGGTCCGCTCTCGATCGCTGATCCCATGATCGTGGCCAGCTCGTCGCGCTCCACCGTCTCGCGCTCGAGAAGAGCGACGACCAATCGATCCAACTCGGCGCGGTGCTGCGACAGCATCGCCGACGCTTCTTCCAGGGCGCGGGCCAGCACCCGTCGAGCCTCCTCCTCGATCACCGTGATCGTCGACGAGCTGGTCCCGCTCTCGGTACCGATGCGCTGGCCTAGGAACGGATGCTCCGCCTCGTGGTCGTAGTAGACCGGGCCGAGGCGCTCGCTCATGCCGTAGTGAGCCATCATGTGGGACGCCAGGCGGGTCGCCTCCTTGAGATCATTTTCAGCGCCCGTCGAGATGCTCCCCAAGACGAGCCGCTCGGAGGCGTAGCCGCCCATGAGGACGCGCAAACGGGACTCGAGCTCCGCCTGCGCCATCAGGTGACGATCCTCGCCGGGGCTCTGCTGCGTCGCTCCCAGCGCCATCCCGCGCGGGATGATGGTCACCCGGTGCAGCGGCTCCGCATCGGGCGAGAAGCGGGCGATGACGGCGTGTCCCGATTCGTGAACCGCGACGCGTCGCTTTTCCTTGGCGTCCAGCTTCGCCTCCCGCAGATCACCGAGCACGATCTTGTCGAAGGCTTCGGCAAAGTCGTCGGCGCCGATGTTCTCCCGCGCCTTGCGTGTCGCCGACAGAGCCGCCTCGTTGACCAGGTTGGCCAGGTCCGCGCCGGAGAACCCAGGGGTGTTCCGGGCGACGGTCTCGAGATCGACATCGGGCGCCAGCGGCTTCCCCTTGGTGTGCACACCGAGGATTGCTTTGCGCGCCGCCAGCTCGGGCCGGTCGACGAGAATGCGCCGGTCGAACCGACCAGGCCTGAGCAGGGCCGGGTCGAGCACGTCGGGGCGGTTGGTCGCCGCGATGACGACGACCAGGTCGGTCCGGTCGAACCCGTCCATCTCCGAAAGCAGCTGGTTCAACGTCTGCTCACGCTCGTCGTTACCGCCGCCGAGACCGGCGCCGCGAGAGCGACCGACAGCGTCGATCTCGTCGATGAAGACGATCGTGGGAGCGCTCTTCTTGGCCTCCTTGAACAGATCGCGCACGCGCGCGGCCCCCAACCCGACGAACAGCTCGATGAACTCCGAGCCGCTGATGGAGAAGAACGGGACGCCCGACTCACCGGCCACCGCGCGGGCCAGCAGCGTCTTGCCGGTTCCCGGCGGCCCCGCCAGCAGAACGCCGCGGGGCACCTTTCCCCCGAGGCGCTGGAACCGTTCTGGCTCCTTGAGAAACTGCACGATCTCCTGCAGGTCCGACTTGGCCGCCTTCAGCCCGGCGATGTCTTTGAACGTCACGTTGACCGAGGTCGTCTTGTCGAACTTGCGGCTCTGGTTCTTGATCAGTCCCCCCAAAGGACCGCCGCTGGCGAGCATCGCTCTGGCGCGCTTCGAGAGCCAGTACCAGGCCGCGATGATCAGCACCCACGGCAGGAGGGTGAAGAGGATCTGGACGGCGAACGGCTGCTTCTGGCTCCTGACGCTGATACGCACGCCCTTCTGCCGAAGCAGCGGAAGAAACTGGGGATCGTTCGGCGCGACGTTGGTCTGGAGGTCCTTGACCTGCCGGCCATCGAGTGGCTCCGGGCTCTTCAAGGTGGCCGTGACCACCTCGCCGTCGAGCACGACCGACTCCACCTTGCCTTGCTCCACCCACTGGTAGAGCTGCGAGTAAGCGACCGGCGGCTGCGCCGGCCCTTCCGCGTAGCTCTTCCAGAGCCACATCCCCAGCAACATGAGCGGCAGAATCAGGATCGCCCGTCGCGACGTTCCCGGGTCGGCAGGCCCTCCGGTCAGTCGTGGACCGTCGTGGCCTTTGGGCTGTGAGCTGGGCATCTCGAAGGAGTTCTAGCGCCGGGTGGACCGATCCGCCCTCTCTCCGACCATTTGCACCGGCCGGCCAGTCAGAAGGCGACGTCAAGCGCGTGCTGCTCGCAGAGCGATGGCGCCATTGCAGCCCAGCTCCGTCCGGAAGCCCCGCGCCGACTGGGCGGAAACACCTGCCCCTGCCGTAGTGGTTTTCCCGAGTTGGCGATTTTTGCCGGCTGTTCCTTTGTCAATGGGTGCTAAGGAGCATTCGTGAGGCAGCATCTGGCAGTCTGGATGGACGGCGAGGAGGCGAGAGTCTTTCACGTTCGCAAGAAGGGCTTCAATGAAGCGACCGTGCATTCGCCGAAGCATCGTGTTCACCGTAATCCGAAGGACGACCTCACCCGGACAGGCACTCGCCCCGAGGGGGAACATGATTTCTTCCGGGAGCTCGCCGGTACCCTAGAGCACGCCGACCGGATCCTCGTCCTCGGACCGTCGACGACCAAGCTGTTCTTTCTCAGGTACCTCCAGCAAAGCGCCCCAGAGCTCGAGGCGCGCATCATCGGCCTCGAAACAGCTGATCACCCGAGCGACGGGCAGATGGCGGCGCACGTGCGTCGGTATTTTTGGTCTTCGCGCGGCACTGTCGCGCACAGCGCCAGGCAGCACGTGATTGGCCGGTGAAAGGGGATTCATGAAAACGTCATTGTCTCGAATGTTCGTTCTCGGCACCGTTGGTTGGGTCGGCGTGATGACGGGGGTCGGATGCAAGACCGATGTCGGCGATCCTGCCGCCTGCCGCGCCGCGGAGGACTACCTCCCGATCTGGAGCAAGGAGCACAGCAGCGAAGCCCATTCGGCCTTCAGTAACGTGAGGTGCGAGGAGTTCACCTCGAACGTTGCCGCGGGTTCGGCGGAGACCACGATCCGCTTCGACGAGGACATCGCTGGGCTCGGGACGTTCCATCGTCGCGGCAAGGTTCACTTCAAGAAGTCCGACACCGGCTGGCAGGTTACGCTGGCGAACATCTCGTAGCGTTGCCGGCGAGCGCGGCCTCAGAGACGAACGCCACCTGCTCGTCGCGAAGCAGGACCCGCGCCTCGGCAGCACGGTCGGCGCAAGCACACCTAACGACTCTTCTACGGTTGTCGCTCAGAACCGACGTCGGCCCGTATCAAGCTTCGAAGCGAAGAGGGGACTCGTCCATTGGGCGACGCCCGTCGTCTGGTCGATGCTTCGCTCCACGGCGCCGTGTCGGCTCGTATTCCCTTCCACGGTCGCGTCGGAGCGGGACCATCAGTTCGGGGCGACTCTTCCCACCACTTTTCCCACCACTGCCGGTCATCCCAGAGGACCTCCGGCGCCACTGCCCGAAACCATCCAGTCGGGCTGAGGACGCGAGTCGGCTGACACTCTCTTTTCCCACCACTGCTGCGTAACGGGAGGGACGTCCAGGTTACGCCGCCGATTGTGTTTTCAACTACTTAAGACTGCCCGTCACGGGCCAAAACGGCCCTTTTCGTTTTCCCAAGCTGAATGTCGTCGGTTCGAACCCGATAACCCGCTCCATGAACGGCGCGGCGCCGAGCATCGTGCGACGACTGTACCCCGAAGGTCCGAAGCTCTGAGCTCGTTCCACACGGTGCGACCGTGAGAATCAGCCCGGGCGACGGGCTGAACTATCGAGCGGGAACAACCCCTTTTCTATAGCCAGTTCCTAGCCATTTTGAACCGGAGCGAGGCGATCTCGACCGCTCCCAAGCGACCCTAACCGGACTCTCGTCGGAACGTCCAGGTCCGCGCGATTGTTGTGCAAACCGGCGCACCCGCTGATTTTTATCAGTTACCGGCCGTCGAGTTCGACTCCCGGCGCCTCCACAATCATCACGCCTAGTTACGATCGATTTTCGATTTTGTGCCCTCCTTGTGCCCCAACGGGGGCGCGATCGAGCAGCGAGACGGCGTCCTTCCGGACGTCGGGACTGAGGTGCGAGTAGCGCATGGTCATCTCGATCGTCGCGTGCCCCATGAGCTCCTGCACCGCCTTGATCGGCGCCCCGCGCATGACGAGGTGAGAGGCGAAGGTGTGGCGCAGGGCGTGCCAGCCCAGCTGCCGCAGACCCGCTCTCTTGCACGCCCGCCAGAGAGGGTGCTTGCACTCCTCCTTGGTGAGCAGGCGGCCGTCGGCGTCGCAGAACACCAGCTCACCGCGAAGGTGACGGTGTCCTTTGAGCGCGCGCAGCAGCTCGTCCGACGTGGGGATCTCGCGCGAGCGTCCACTCTTCGGCGTTCCGACGATGCCGCGGGCGACCGCGCGCCGGACCATGATGCGTCCGGCGACGAGATCGACGTCCTCCCACCTGAGCCCGATCAGCTCGCCCAGGCGAAGGCCCGCTTTGAGGCCGACCAAGATCATCGGCCTCCACGCTTCGTCCGCACCGGCGACCAGCCGCCCGGCCTCCTCGAAGTCGAGGAAGTCGAACTCCGGGTCCGGGACCTTCAGCCACTTGATCGGCGGGAGGTGATCGAGCTGTTCCCACTCAACTGCGAGCGAGAGGAGGCGGCGAAGGACCGTGAGGTGGTTGTTCACCGTCTTCGGTGACAACCCGCTCTCGAGCTTGCGCGCCTTGTAGTTCTCGATCTTCCTCTGTCCGATCTCGTTGAGCTTCAGGGATCCCATGTCCG
>Ga0209060_10000901_pt1 | contig 40112 bp, 33 predicted proteins | sample Coa_R1_8_FD_187155 | JGI IMG/M metagenome (GOLD analysis project Ga0209060, IMG submission 187155) | Surface soil microbial communities from Centralia Pennsylvania, which are recovering from an underground coalmine fire - Coalmine... | ecosystem: Environmental > Terrestrial > Soil >...
GCTACAGAGCGGCAAAGACAGCCGGATGACCGTCGATGTCATCTCACCCGGCAATGACGATACCCGCAAGACCCTCGACGCCATGCTCGCCGACAAGCAGATCGACGGCTACCTCTGGATCACTCCGGCGGCCAATCCCGGTGGGCGACCAAACTTCTCCTTCACACCTCGTTCCGCTGCCGATATCAGTACGAAGGGCGTCGTCAGCTCAGCCCTCCGTACCGTTCTTATGCGCGAGCGCCTCGCTCACCAAGGTATGGTCGCCTCCGACGTCGAGTCGCTCATGCAGCCCGTTCAGGTCGACACAACCCAGGCCGGTAAGAATGCCGATACCGTCTCCAGTTTCGTCGCCATCTACGTTCTGTTTTTCCTCATGTACATGGTCATCCTGCTCTATGGCATGAACGTCGCGCGCTCCATCATCGAGGAGAAGACCTCGCGCGTCTTCGAGGTATTGCTAGCCACCATCAAGCCCGAGGAGATGATGGCCGGTAAGGTCATCGGCGTAGGCTCTGTGGGCCTCACCCAGGTCGCTGTCTGGTTGCTCACCGCCGTCATTCTCACAAGCAGCTCCATCGTCGGAGCGCTCGCCGGGGGCAAGGTGCACGTCTCGCTCAACCCCATGCAGATCATCTTCTTTGTCGTCTACTTTCTGCTCGGATACCTGCTTTACTCCTCCATTGCCGCCGCTCTTGGCGCCATGGTCAACTCCGAACAGGAACTCCAGCAACTCAACATGATCCTCGTCATGCCGCTTGCAGGCTGTATGTTCGCGCTTGCCCCGGTCATTACGAACCCCAATGGCCTCGTCGCGCGTGTCATCTCGTTCATTCCGTTCTGCACGCCGCTGATCATGTACCTGCGCATCTCGCTCGCCACACCGCCTGCGTGGGAGATCGCCCTCTCCATCGCGCTCATGATGGTGACCATCTACGCCATCCTCTGGGTGGCCAGCCGCATCTACCGCGTAGGCATCCTCATGTACGGCAAAAAGCCGAATCTGCCCGAGATCCTCCGCTGGCTCAAATACAGCTAGGCTTTCAACCGTTTGATCCGGCGAAAAATCCGTCCCTGTCGTCTATCCATCGAGGGGTAGAATGCTCCAACGCGGAGTCTTCTGGCGATGGCAGAGTCAGCATCAGTAACGGTCTTCGGAGCATCCCAGACGCGCATCCTTCGGCGCGATCTGGTGGAGTTGGGGGTGGCCTACGCCCTGATCCTGTCCACAATCTGGACGCCGAATCCCACGCAGCGCGTTCTTTACTGGCTTGCCTTCGCCTGGATTCTCGCAACTTCATGGGCGCGACGGGAGGGTTGGAAGACACTGGGACTTGGGGCAACAGGCCTGCTTCAGTCGCTCTGGGTTGTCGCAGTCGCGCTGGTGGGCACCGGCATAGCAGTATTCATCGCTTCTCGGATGCACACGTTGCATCGATTGCACGGCCCCACGTCGCTCGTGGTGCATATGGGGGGATACCTGGTATGGGCGGTGATGCAGCAGTTTATTCTGCAGAGCTATTTCCTCTTGCGCTTGCTGCGACTCCTGCCGGGGAAGACACTACCAATTGCCACCGCCGCAATCATGTTCGCGCTGGCCCACCTTCCCAACCCTGTGCTCACGCCCATCACGTTGATCTGGGGAATCGTATCCTGTCTGCTGTTTCTGCGTTACCGGAACATCTACACGCTCGGACTGGCCCATGGGATCTTGGGGCTATGTGTCGCAGTAACCATGCCAAACTCGCTTCATCATCACATGCGTGTAGGGGGCGGCTACTACAGATACAGGGCTCACCCGTACAAAGTGCGCATGCACTTCCTTGACCAGCGAATGCTGTCTTCACACCCGCAAAGTTATCCACAATAAATCCTGTCAAGCCCCAAACAGCGAATCCCCAAGCCAATCAAGGAGATTCGCTTGCCGAATAATTCCGCCCAATTCGCTATGCTGGTTTATAGAGAATAGAGAAAAAGCTCCGGCACACACCGAGGCTGTCCTTTCTGACCATAGCTAAAGTATTTAGATGGAATACTCTGCGATATCGACACCCCTAAAATCGATACTCTATGAGGCAGGTCCGGACTTAAGTGCAATGATTCTAATACTTTATGACCTAGAGTGCGGGTAGGGAGTACTTGGGAAAAGAGTTTAGATAGGATCGTCATCCACGTACGGAGACTCTGACAGGTCGCCGTCTGACGATTCATCATCCTCACCGCAGCCAGATAGACCAGAGAGTATCGACCGAGGCATGGGTGATAGCCGATGCGCCAACTCGGCGCTGCTGACGCCACGCGCGGCCATAGAAAATTCCCGCCAGGGATGCGAGCAGGACATAGCGCCAATTGAAATGAACGGCGCGCTTATTGAAATGAGATAACCCAAAGAGCACAGCCGTGAGAACCAACGCCCAGCGCTGGCCAAGGCGGCGCTCCAGAAGATTCTGTATCCAGCCGCGGAAGAAAAGCTCCTCGGGAACGGCAATGAAGAGGAACGTAAAGAGCCACGCCAGCAGAACTCGAAACACCGAAGGGATGTATGCGTGGAGGTGAAGAAAGCCGAGCGCCAATCCGAGCGCGATAGCAATTGGAGCGTAAAACGCGAGTTCGCGCGCGCCGATGCGAAGGTCGGCCAGGCGCAGTCGGAGATCGAATCCAACATGCTGCAGCTTGCGGATTACAAGGAAGCCATAGATGCCCGCATCAAGCAGCAACATTTTGTTAAACACAGCGAGTCGAGCAGGCCAGGCAGGCTCGAACCAGCGCAGATCAACGGCCAGCCCAAGAACGGCGAGGATAAGAAAATCCCGCCAGTCCCCGCGTTGCTCCGGATCGGTGAGATTCGCACGGTGGAGCAGCAGACTGATCACGATAGGTAACAGCAGGTACAGAGAAAACCATGACCACTGAAACTGCCCGAAGGAAGCGGCAACAAGTGCGTACGGAATGCAGAGCAACGCTGGTGCCAGAATGCGAAAAGGAAGGGGCAATCCTTGCGCCACCTGAACGCTCCACGGACAGAACGCTGCAAGGAAGAACGGCAGAAGCGTGAGCAGCGCTGCAAACACAACCGGCGTATGGAGGAAAAAGTTCGGCATCAGGTTTGAGAATAGCCCCGCGGAGAATCGGTGAACATACGCGCAACTCCGCAGTGGACCGTCACAAAGGTAAACTCATCTTCGTGCCCCAAACCTACACCCTGAAGCAGCGAATAGCTCTCTCCATCGTCCCGCGCATCGCGAGCTTGGTCATCCGCTGCCTCGGCATCACCCTTCGTTATAAAGATATCTGCGATCCGGGAGCTACTCCTGGTTATTATGTCCAGCCTCCCGCCGTTTACGCCTTCTGGCACCGCTGCCTGCTCGCCTGCGCGTGGCGTTTTCGCAACGGCGGCGTCACCATCCTCATTAGCCGTAGTTTTGACGGCGAACTCATTGCCCGCACCGTTGAGCGGCTAGGGTTCATCGCCATCCGAGGTTCCAGCTCCCGCGACGGTGCCGTTGGTCTCCGCAACCTGCAGCGCGCCTATCTAGGCGGCCACTACTGCGCCATCACCGCCGACGGCCCCCGCGGCCCGGCGCAGGTAGCCAAACCCGGCGTTGTCCAACTCGCCAAGCTGGTAGGCAGCCCTGTCAGCGCTTTTTATGTCCATCCCGAACGCGCCTGGCAGTTGCGCTCGTGGGATCGCTTTCTCATTCCGAAGCCTTTTTCTCGTGTCACCGTTGCTTGGACCGCGCAAGTTCCGGCGGAACAAGCCGCTGTGCAGGCTGCGCTCGACCATGCTGTAGAACTCGCAGAATCCCACAAAGCGTAACCTCTACGCTGCACACTAGAATCAAACAGTGCGTGTAGCCGATTTCCATTTCGACCTTCCTGAAGAACTCATCGCCCAGTCGCCGCCGCCTGTACGTGGCACCAGCCGTATGCTCGTCCTTGACCGTGAGGCCGCGGAATATCGCGACGATTTCTTCCGCAATCTGCCTCACCTGCTTCGCTCGGGCGATTTGCTGATCCTCAACGATAGCCGCGTCATTCCTGCTCGCCTCTTTGCTACTCGCGCCCGCGGCCTTCATACGCAGCCCAGTTCGCCGGATCCGACTGGTCGTATCGAAGTGCTTCTTACGGAACATATTGGTGGAGAAGATTGGTCTGCGCTTGTTCGCCCCAGTCGCAAGGTTCAGCCTGGAGAACGCCTCCATTTCGCTGCGCTGAATGAGTCGGAGCCGCTGTTGGAGGCGGAGATCCTTGCGGCTGGTGAATTTGGCGAGCGTACTCTTCGGTTCAATCCTGTGCAGGATTTTCACGCGATTCTCAAGAAGATTGGGCACATGCCGCTGCCGCCTTATATTCATCGCGACGATAGTGAGGAGGACAAAGACCGCTATCAGACGGTGTTTTCGCATGAGTCGGGTTCGGCGGCTGCGCCTACTGCGGGACTTCACTTTACGCCGGAGATTCTTGCCGAGTTGAGGCAGCGTGGCGTGCAGATTGAGACGATTACGCTGCATGTTGGGCTGGGTACGTTTCAGCCTGTGCGGGCGGAGAATGTTGAAGATATTCGGCTTCACTCGGAGCATTACACTTTGCCTGCTGCTACGGCGGATGCCGTGAATGCTGCGCTGCGCGAGGGAAGGAGGATCATTGCGGCGGGGACAACTACTACGCGAACGCTTGAGCATTGTGCGCAGCATTCGCTGGCGTTTGAGCCTCATGCTGGTGTGCGGCTTGAGGCGCATTCGGGTTCGACCAGCATCTTCATTAGTCCGGGATATCGGTTTCGGGTTGTTAGTGGGTTGCTGACTAACTTTCATCTGCCGCAATCTACGCTGCTTATGCTGGTGAGTGCGTTTGCGGGCAGGGAGGCGGTTTTGGCGGCTTATGCGCATGCGGTTCGGGAGCGGTATCGGTTTTTTTCGTATGGGGATTGCATGTTGATCCTGTGATTTTTTTGAGGTGGTTTTTGGGTGGTGTTTTGCGAAAAATGGGCGGAACTTGATGGTTTTTCGTGGTTAGTAAGCGGTAAAAAGTGTGGTTAGTGTGGTTTGTTGGTGGTTGGTTTTTGGGTTCTGAAAACGTGCCAGGTTTTTGGAAGATTTTTGTGGAAATCTTTTGGCGGGTTGGTTCACTACGCTCCGAGCAATGAGCAATGAGCAATGAGCAATGAGCAATGAGCAATGAGCAATGACAAAGACAAAGACAAAGACAAAGACAAAGACAGAAGCAGATCCCTACGGGATGACAACCAAAAAGGCAAAAGCAAAAGCAGCGACAACGACAACGGCAAAAGCAACTGCAAGACGGCAGTAGTGGTAAAAGGCGATGGATGGTTCGTCTTTGGCGAGATACCATCAAAGACTTATGGCGAAGACAGCGAACAAGACCGAGACCTCTCCGGCGAACGAATCTGCAACCTCATCGGCGATCGGGGCTAAGCCTCCTATTTATCTGCTGGATAGTATGGCGTTTATCTTTCGGGCTTATCACGCTATGCAGCGGCAGCGGCCTATGTCTACGCGGACGGGGATTCCTACGGCGGCTACTTATGTCTTCGTCAATATGATCAACAAGCTGCGGAAGGACTTTGCTCCGCAGTATCTGGCGGCGGTGTATGACGTGGGTGCTCCAGTGCATCGGAATGAGCTTGCGACGCAGCTGAAGGATGTTCAGAAGTTCAATATCAAGACGCAGCAGTTTGAGACGGTGGAGTATGGCGGGTATAAGGCGAACCGGACGGAGACTCCTCCGGACTTGATTCAGCAGCAGCCTTATATTCGGCGCGCCCTGGAGGCGTTTCGGATTCCCATTCTGTATTACGAGGGTTTTGAGGCCGATGATGTGATCGGGACGTTGTCCCATAAGCTGGCGGCGCTGGGGCATCACGTTTATGTAGTGTCTTCGGATAAGGATATGATGCAGCTGGTCAATCGGGATGTGTCGATCCTGAATCCGACGAAGGACAATTTGATTCTGGATCCTCCGGGCGTGGAGGCTGTGCTGGGGGTGCCGCCGGAGCGCGTGGTGGATGTGATGGCGCTGCGGGGGGATTCGGTTGACAACATTCCCGGGGCTCCGGGGATTGGGGATAAGGGTTCGGTTGAACTGATTCAGCAGTTCGGCACTGTTGAGGGTGCTTTGGATGCTGCGACGAGCCATCCTGAGCAGGTGAAGCGTAAAACGTATCGAGAGTCGCTGCAGAACAATCGCGAGAACATTCTTCTGTCGAAAGAGTTGGTGACGATTCATACGAGCGTGCCGATTGAGTACTCGCTGGAGGCGATGCGGACGCAGCCAGTGGATAATGCGGCTTGTCGCGCTCTGTTTGCGGAGCTGGAGTTTACGACGCTGCTGAAGGAGCTTGCTCCGGCGGTAGACAATACCGTCATCGAGTACAACCTGAAGCCTTCGGACAGTGAGATTAGCCAACTTCTCAAGGAAGCCAGGGAAGAGGGAAGAGGGAAGAGGGAAGGACCGAAAGGGCTGGCGATTGCGATCTTTGAGGATGCGCGGGCGATCGCGGAGGAGACCGCGGCCGAGCCTTCGGATGAGGGTGGAGAACCGGAGCCGCCTCCGGCTGAGAATATGACTCTCTTTGGGACTGCACCTGCTGCTTCGATTCCTGAGCCGGCGGTGCAGAGTCTGCCGGAGGACCTTGCTAGCCGGCTCGGATTGGCGGTCTCGGAGGGTTCTGCGATTGAGGTTTCGCTGGACGCGCCAGGGGTGAGGGAGGCGCTTGCCGATGCGGCACTTCCGAAGGATGTCCATGATTTGAAAGCTATCCTTCGCGCTCTTGCTCCGCATGGTGTCGCTTTGAAGGGTGTTCGGGATGATGTGATGCTGCTGAGCTATCTGGTCAATCCGACGCATGGGTCGCACACGTTGCCCGATATCGCTGCGCGGACCACGAGCCGTGCGCTGGTGCATCAGGTTACGAAGGACAATCCTGCAGATCCAAAGCGTTTGCCTGAGGCTGCGGCTGCGATTGTGAGGCTTGCGGCGGCGATTGGGGAGCAGATCGCTGAGTCGGGGCCGGTGGAGCATCACATTCCTGCGGACGATCCAGCGCTTGGCGGTGCGATGACGACCGAGATGTTGTTTGCGGCTCCGGCGACTGCTGCTGCTGCGGGGGGTGGCTCTGCGTTGCATGAGGTCTACGAGACGATTGATAAGCCGCTGGTTCCTGTGCTGCTGCGTATGGAGCAGGCTGGGGTGCGGATTGATCCGGAGTTTTTGCGTGGGATGTCGACGCGGCTTGGGGTGGAGATCGATAACCTTGCGGAGCGGATATACACCGATTCAGGCAATCGCTTCAACATCAATTCGCCGAAACAGCTTGGCGATGTGCTGTTCAACAAGATGATGCTGCCTAAGCCGATGAAGTATGGCAAGGGCAAGGTGGTTTCGACGGCGCAGGATGTGTTGGAGGAGTTGGCGGAGAATCATCCGATTGCTGCGCTGGTGATTGAGCATCGGCAGTTGCAGAAGCTGAAGTCGACGTATCTCGATCAGCTTCCGGCACTGGCGGATTCTGAGGGGCGTATTCATACGACGTTCAATCAGGTGGGGACGGCGACGGGGCGGCTTTCAAGTACGAATCCGAATTTGCAGAATATTCCGGTGCGTACTGCTGTTGGGCGGGAGATTCGGGCGGCCTTTATTGCCGCGCCCGGGAACGTGCTGATGTCGGCGGACTACTCGCAGATTGAGCTAAGGCTGATGGCACATTTTTCGCAGGATCCGCTGCTGCTGGATGCGTACAGGACGGGCAAGGACATTCATACACTGACCGCGAGCGAGGTGTTTGGTGTGGATGCCGCGACGATGGATAAGGAGACGAGGAATCGGGCGAAGGCGGTGAACTTCGGGATTGTGTATGGGATTTCGCCGTTTGGGCTGTCGGCGCAGTTGGGGATCGATCAGCGGACGGCTCGTGAGTATATTGAGCGTTACTTTGAGCGGTATAAGGGCGTGCAGCGGTTTATCGAAGAGACGCTGGAGACGGTGCGGAAGGAACAGGCTGTGCGGACGTTCTTTGGGCGGGTGCGGCCGATTCCGGATATTCAGTCGCGCAATCCGAACATGCGTGGGTTTGCGGAGCGGACGGCGGTGAATACTCCGCTGCAGGGGACGGCGGCGGATTTGATCAAGCTGGCGATGCTGAGGATCGACCAAGTAATTCGTGAGCGGAAGATGCGGTCGCGCATGACACTGCAGGTGCATGACGAACTGCTGTTTGATGTGGTGCCGGAGGAGTCGGGGGAGTTGGAGAGGATCGTCCGGCATGAGATGGAGCATGTGGCGGAGTTCAGCGTGCCGATTGTGGCCGAGGTTGGGATGGGGCAGAACTGGCGGGATATCAAGTAAGGCGCTGCTGCTTGTCGGCTCGCTGTGGTAAGTTGGGCGGCGGAGAAAAATGGATGCCTTTATCCGCTGTGAGATTTTCTGTGGCGCTGATTGCAGCGCTGCTGGTCGGTGCCATGCCTGTGTATGCCGCCAATCCTGTTCAGGTGAAGACTGATAAGGGTAAGGTTGAGGGCGCGCTTACTACGGATGGCAAAGTGGTGGCGTTCAAGGGGATTCCGTTTGCTGCGCCTCCGGTGGGGAATTTGCGGTGGCAGCCTCCGCAGCCTGCGGCTAAATGGAAGGGCGTGCGGGCCGCCAAGGAGTTTGGCTCGCACTGCATTCAGTCTTCGGGGTATCCGGACATGATTTTTCATGATCCCGGGCCGAGCGAGGATTGCCTGACGCTGAATGTGTGGGCTCCGGTTGGGGCGAAGGCGCTGCCGGTGATGGTGTGGATCTATGGCGGCGGATTTGCCAGCGGGAGTACGTCGGAGAATCGGCAGGATGGGCAGTTTCTTGCGCATCGGAATGTTGTTGTTGTGTCGATGAATTATCGGCTGGGGATCTTTGGATTTTTTACACATCCGGAGCTTACGGCGGAGTCGCCGCATCATGCGTCGGGGAACTACGGGCTGATGGATCAGGCGGCTGCGCTTGCGTGGGTCAAGAGCAATATTGCTGCGTTTGGTGGGGATCCCAAGAATATTACGATCTTTGGCGAGTCGGCGGGGTCGTTTTCGGTGAGTTCGTTGATGGCTTCGCCGCTGTCGAAGGACTTGATCTCGAAGGCGATTGGGGAGAGCGGCGGGGCGTTTCATAGCAGTGGGATTACCTATCCCACTCGCGAGGTGGCGGAGGAGCACTGGAGTCAGTTTGCGCAGGCTGTGTTTGGGACGACGAAGCTGGCGGAGTTGCGGAAGATCTCGGCTGACGATTTAGTGAAGGGTGCGACGGCGAAGACGGCTCCGCCGCATCCGCGGTTTGGGCCTGATGTGGATGGGTATTTTTTGCCGGACTCGGTGCCGAATATCTTTGCGGCGGGGAAGCAGGCGCATGTGCCGCTGCTGGCGGGTTGGAACGCGGATGAAGGGCGGGGGGAGGCTTTGTTTGCGAAGCCGCCGGTGAGTGTCGAGAGTTTTGCTGCGCAGGCGCAGAAGACGTTTGGGGATCGGGCACAGGAGTTTCTTGCGGTCTATCCGGGTGCAACGGATGAGGAGGCGAAGACTTCGGCTGGGGATTTCGGCGGGGATAACTTTATTGCTTACTCCACGTGGCGGTGGATTGAGGCGCATGTAGGGACAGGGAATTCGCCGACGTATCGCTACTTCTTCAATCTGGGATCGCCGGGGGATAAGAATCATCCGGCGATGCTCGGGGCGTTTCACTCGGATGACATTGAGTATGTGTTTGGCACGCTGGACTCGCGGCCTGAGGCGGTTTGGCGGCCGGAGGATCGGAAGCTGTCGGAGATGATCGGGCAGTATTGGACGAACTTTGCCCGGAGTGGCGATCCGAATGGGCCGGGGCTGCCGAAGTGGCCGACTACCGGGCCGACCGAGTGGCAGGTGATGTATCTGAATGCGAATCCTGAGGCGCGGCCTGATCCGTATCGGCCACGGTATGTGTTCCTCGATTCGGTGTGGGGGAAGCCGAAGCCCTGATCTTCCTGTTGATTTACAGTCGAGAGAAAATCGGGAAGGGACTTGGGTATGGATGAAAAGCGGATGATGCTGCGGCATTTTCTGGCGGCGCTTGCTTATAGAACGCAGAAGGCCCTTCGCGATGCTCCGCCGGATTTCGCTGATTTTCGTGCAGGTGGCAAGGTTCGTACGCCTCATGAACTAGTCAGTCATATGGACAGCGTCCTGGGGTACTCGCGGACTTTTTTCATTGGTGGGAGCTATCGGCCCCCTGTGCTGCCTTTCAATGATGCGGTGGCGCACTTCCACGAGATCGTGGAAGATCTTGCGCGTCATCTGGAGCAGGGGAGCGAGTTTCAGGGCATCACTGCGGAGGTTCTTCTGCAGGGGCCATTTTCTGATGCCATGACGCATGCCGGTCAGTTGGCGATGTTGCGGCGGTTGGCGGGGGATCCGGTTGCTCCGGAAAACTTCATCTTTGCGGCCATCCACCCCGAGAACCTTGGTCCTGATCAGCCGCTTCCCGTCAGTCCAGATAAAGATTGGCCGGAGAAGCCCTGATTTTTGAGCGAGTTTCGGTTTAACGGGAGGGTACGGCCGGGTTGCGGAATGCTGGTGCCTGATAGACTTAAAGTTCTGCGTCGAGTAGTTGCGCAAACAGTTCTTTCGAAGCGGACAGACCGCAGCGAAGCATAAAGGAAACCGAACCAGTGGATCAGCAGACCAGACACGCCCTCAAGCACGACCAGTTCGTCGACACTACTCACCAAGGCCTCGAGTGGGCCAGCGAAAATCGCCGCCCGCTTATCATCACCAGCGTCATTGTGGTTGCGGTGCTGTTTGTCGCCATTGTGGGCGCGCTTGTCTACAACCACCGCGCCGACCAGGCCTCTGTCGCCTTCGGTGAGGCCATGCAGGCGTACCAGACGCCGCTCGCCCAGCCCGGCCAGCAGGTGCCTCCCGGGGTGAAGACCTTCCCCTCGGTTACAGATCGCGCGAAGGCCGCCAACGCGCTCTTCACCGCCGCTGCTGACAAGTACGGTATGACCCCCTCTGGCAAGCTGTCGCGCTACTTCGCCGGACTCACGGCCATGGAAGGGGGGCAGAACGCCTCCGCAGAAGCTGCGCTCAAGCAGGTTGCAGGTGGTTGGGACAGTGAGCTGGCTGCTCTCGGCAAGCTTGCCCTGGCGCAGCTCTATCGCCAGACGGGCCGTGACGCTCAGGCCATCGACCTCTACAACGAGATTATCGCCAAGCCGACTACGACCGTTTCGGCCGGGACTGCGCAGCTTCAGCTTGCTGAACTGTACGAGGGTCAGGGCAAGGCGGATGCTGCGAAGAAGATCTACGCTCAGCTGAAGGACAAGGACTCCAAGGGTCCCGCCGGGATGCTGGCCGCGCAGAAGCTCAATCCTGCTGCCGCAGCCGGTCCGGCTATGCAGCAGTAGGCTTTCTTAGAAATCGTCAAGTCTCAGTGGCCGTGGTCATCGTGCAGGAATGCCGATTCGCCACGGCCACTGACTGCTTCAGCCTCAGTCCGCAGCTTCGTGAGGATGCGCCATTGGTCCTTCTCGCGTGGCTCTGAGGACCATTGCGGCAGTGGCATCCGCAGATAGGTCGACAGCGCAATGGCCTCCGGCTCGTACAGTCCCCGCACTGTGTGAAGCCTTTTTGCCGCGGCCTGGTCGCCACATAGGCGCAAGTTAAACTCGCCAAGTGCACTACACAGCCGGTCGAACTCTGCTGCGGGCAATCGTTCGGGGCAGCCTTGCCGCAGGATGGCCGTCTTCTTCTCCTGATGGAAGACATGGCCAAGGTCGACGAGAGCGTGGCGCGCCATCACGAACGTGAGCTGTGCCTGCCGTGAGGGCTTTCCTTCGACGACTGAGATCAGCAAGGAGCAGGTATCGAGGATTGCCACCAGTGCGGACAGCCAGCTCTGGTTGTCGTGCTGGGAACGGTAGTAGCAGAGAATCGGGTAGGAGATGTGCGACTCGAGGATCTCAGCGGACCATCGCTCCCACTCGGCCAGCAGGTTGATCAGGGCCTCTTCGCCGCCTTCGAAGCTGTGGCGTCGCAGCAGCTCGCCAGCGGTCGGGGGAGAGCCGGCGCGAGCGTCGAGCAGGGCGATGCTGACTTCGCGTCGCGAGAACGCCTGATACAGCACGGGCAGGTAGCCGATCACTAGGGCGACAAAGGCAAGGCCGACGCCGGATTCGGCGATAATCAGCGCCCGAGCCGGGAGGCTATGCGGGACTACGTCTCCGAGTCCAAGCGTAAAGAGCGTCGTTCCACTGACATACAGGTCGGTTCCATAGTTGCGTAATCCCGATGCTGTGTGCACCCCCATGACATCGGTGAAGGGCGATCCGAGCGCGTAAAAGAAGAAGCTGAATCCGAAGATAAGCAAAGCCGCCCACAGGAGAAGAAGCAGCAGGAGAGAGAGCGGGCCGTAGATGCTGTAAATCTGTTCGCGCATGCCCTTGTTGCGGGTTCTTTCGGCCCAGGCGGCCCATGGATCCCAGGAGGCGAGAAAGAAGAATCGGGTGATGCGAATGCGACCGGTGGGCCGGCGCGGCAGAATGATCGTCTGGAACGCGTCCAGCGCGACCCCAGCGCAGCAGAGGATTCCGGCGATCAAAGCTACAATATGCAAGGAAAGTCCTTTGAGATGTCCATCATCAGGGTATGGGTAAACCTTACCAGAGCGAGTCTTTAGCCGGGGTTTGGGAGTCGCGATGATTACCGGGTCTAACAACTTTTGGGGGTCTTGATTTGATTAAAATGATTGATTTTTATTAGACAACCCCTCTCTATCGGCCTAAGCTGCAACAACAAGGTTAGAACTCCGGATGCTAGACGCAAGTGAAAATCCGCGGCGAGTCCTGGTGGTCGACGACGATCGACTGGTTGCTGACACGCTGGGCCTTATCTTCGGAAAGAGCGGTTTCGATGCGCGTACCGCTTACTCAACCGATGAGGCTCTTGCGTGCGCCCGTGAGTTTGTTCCCGATCTGCTGCTCTGCGACATTACGATGCCCGGCAAGGACGGCCTTGGCCTGGTGCTCGACATCACCCGAGAACTGCCTGCCTGCCGGATCATCGTTCTCACGGGCTTTTATTCGAATCTGCTGAACGTGCGGGAGCAGTCCAGCAAGCTTCCGCGGCCTGTAGGCATCCTCACCAAGCCCTGTCAGCCGGCTGAACTTCTTCGCCATGCAGCCGCCATGCTTTCCAGCGCGTAGTCCGATTCTCATGTCTGACCTCGGCCGAATTCTTATCTTCTTCGGACTTCTCCTGGTCGTCGCCGGGTTGGTTGTTGTTGCGTTGGGACGCTTCAACCTGCCCATCGGACGTCTCCCGGGCGACTTCTCCTGGCGGGGCAGGGGCTGGACGGTCTCATTTCCCCTGGCGAGTTCTATCGTACTCAGCGTCATCCTTAGCCTGATCTTGTGGCTTATCAACCACTTCCGTCGCTAGCTCGGGAGCCATGCCCCGCGATGCTAGACTCAGGGCGGTATGTCCGAAAAGCAAGACAATCTGCCCACCCTCGCCAGCCTTCGAGCGCGCCGGGGACAGGTACGTGCGCCAAGGCGGCCATCTGGCTCGCAGGCTGCACCTTCGGCATCGGCTGCGGAGGGCTTCCAACAGACTGGTCTTCTCTTTGGATTGGATTCAGGCTCTGAGGATTTGCTCTTGCCGGTGGCTGAGGCTGCTGCCGTACCTGCTTTGGAGCCTCAGAGGGTGTCGCAGCCGGAAAGCGTTGCCACTCCGCCTGCCTCATCTCCGCGGCGGACGGTGTCCGAGCGCCGTATCTGGAGCGTCCGCGCGCTGGTCGCCGACGTCCGCCAGCACGTTGAGACGGCCTATACCGACCTGTGGGTCGAGGGCGAGATCTCTAACTGCCGCATTGCTCCCTCGGGGCACGTTTATTTCACGCTTAAGGACGGGGAGGCGCAGCTGCCGGTTGTGCTGTTCCGGCGGCAGGCTTTACTGCTGCGGTTTCGTCCGGCAGACGGACTTGCGGTGCTGGTGCGAGGACGCATCTCGATCTACGACACGCGGGGGCAGCTTCAGCTGGTGGCCGAGACAATGGAGCCGCGCGGGGCCGGAGCGCTTCAACTGGCTTTTGAGCAGCTGAAGGCACGGCTGCTTGCTGAGGGGCTCTTCGACGCGGCGCGCAAACGTGCGCTGCCGGCGTTTCCGGCGTGCGTTGGGATCATCACCTCGCCGACGGGCGCTGTGATACGCGATATCGTCAATGTCATTCGGCGGCGTCATGCGCGGCTCAATTTGCTGGTCTTTCCGGCGACGATGCAGGGTGTGAATTGTGCGGCTTCGGTTGCTGCGGGTGTTCGCTGGTTCAATAAGAATTCTTCGCTCGCTGACGTTATCGTGATTGCGCGGGGCGGCGGCTCGATGGAAGATCTTGCGGGCTTCAACGATGAGTCGCTGGCGCGGGTGATTGCGGGTTCTGAGATCCCTGTGGTTTCAGCGATTGGCCACGAGACGGACTTTACGATTGCGGACTTTGTCGCCGATCTTCGCGCGCCTACGCCGTCCGCGGCTGCTGAGCTTGTTACTGCGGCGCAGCATCGGATTGAGGAGCGGGTGCAGTCGCTTGCGATGCGTGTGCATCGAGCCGGGCGGTTTCACCTGATGCATGCTCGTCAGCGGTATGCGCGGCTTTCGGCGGAGTCTGTGTTGACGCGTCTGCATGATGCGGTCAGTCGCAGGGATCAGCGGATTGATGAGTTGCGTCTGCGACTGGAGTCCGCTGCTGCGCGTCGTTTGCGGCTTCCTGCGGCTCGCCTTGGCGGGTTGTCGGAACGGCTTCGCAGGCAGGATGTTTCGCTGCGGATTGCTCGTGCGCAGCGACGGCTTCAGCAGGATGTTGCTCGTTTTGAGCGTGCCGCGTCGCAGATGCTTTCGCCGCGTTGGAATCGGCTCAACCGCGCTGCAGCTCGGCTTGAAGCGCTTTCGCCGCTTGCTGTTTTGTCGCGCGGCTACGCTATTGTTTATGCAGCTGATGGGACAGTGTTGCGTGCTGCATCGGAGACTGCTGCAGGACAGATGATTCGTGCGCGGCTCTCCCAAGGTAGCCTTGAAGCACAAGTAACCGATACAAAAACAACGGAGACCAGCAATACATGAAGAAGCTTTTTGGAACCGATGGCATTCGCGCCGTCGCCGGTCAGACCCCCCTTGACGCACCTACGATCTACGCCATCGGACTGGCCCTCGCGCACTCGCTTGCCGCCGCGTCTCCATCACCGCGCGTCGTTCTCGGCATGGATACGCGCGAATCAGGCTCGTGGATCGCTGCCACGCTTACGGCTGGCCTTGTTGCCGGTGGAGCTTCTGTCGAGAGCGCTGGTGTTATCACCACTCCGGCCATCGCTTTTCTTACACGCACGCATGGATTCGCCGCCGGCATCGTGATTTCGGCGTCACACAATCCATGGCAGGACAATGGCATCAAGGTCTTTGGGCCAGACGGCTACAAACTACCCGACTCGACTGAGCTTGCAATCGAGGACGAGATCTTTCGGCGGCTCGAGCCCGGCGCATCGAATTTGCCACAGCGTGTACTCGGGGCTTTTGGCATTGATGTTCATTCGCGAAAAACAGTTCCAGCACAAACCGTCCCACCCCCCGTCAACGAGGCCGACCGAGCCGACTATGTGCGCTTTCTGCTGGCAGCGGTTCCCGGGCTTTCACTTGATGGCAAGCGCATTGTGATCGACTGTGCCAACGGCGCCGCTTCTGCGGTTGCTCCGCAGGTCTTTGCCGGACTCGGCGGCGAGATCATCATCACTCATGCGAGTCCTGATGGTCGCAATATCAACGAGAACTGCGGCGCGTTGCATCCTGAGATTGTGGCCGCGCAGGTGAAGGTGCAGGGCGCTTCCATGGGGATCACCTTCGACGGCGACGCTGACCGTGCGCTCTTTGCTGACGAGCACGGCTGCGTCGTGAACGGAGACGCTGTGCTGCTGCTTGCAGCGCGTGATTTGCAGGCGCGGGGTCTGCTTACGAATTCCACGGTTGTCGCGACGACTATGTCGAACATGGGGCTTGAGGCGGCGTTGAAGCGCAGTGGGATTCAGATGCTCCGCGCTGCTGTGGGCGATAAATACGTACTCGAGCAGATGATCTCGACGGGCGCTGCGCTTGGTGGGGAACAGTCCGGCCACATTATCTTCACTGGTCGCGGGACCACTGGCGATGGGCTGCTGACTGCATTGTTGCTGCTCGATATCGTCCATCGGTGCGGCAAGACGCTCTCGGAGTTGATTGCTGACCTGAAGGTTTTTCCGCAGGTGATCGTCAACGTGAAGGTACGCGAGAAGAGGCCGCTCGATACCATCCCGGCGGTGGTTGAGGCGATTCTTGCGGCCGAGCAGGAGCTTGCTGACTCGGGCCGGGTGGTGATTCGCTACTCGGGGACTGAGGCGCTGGCGCGGGTGATGATTGAGGCTGAGTCTGAGCCTCTGATGCGCCACCATGCGGATACGATCGCCAATGCTATCCGCGCGGAGTTGGGTATCTGAGCTTCCGGAAAGATGCTTCTGGCAAACGCCACCTCAATGGAGCAGAATGGAGGCCAGGGAAACGGGTCTATCCAGCTTGTGAGAAGTTCGCCTTCGTATCGTTGTGAGGCACTCCATGTCTGCTCCAGATGGCCAGGTCACGATTCTTTTGAAAGCGATGAAAACCGGGGACCACTCTGCCGCAGATAAGCTGCTGCCGCTTGTCTACAGCGAATTGCATCGACTGGCGGCGGCGTATATGCACCGGGAGCGGAAGGACCATACCCTGCAGCCGACGGCTCTCATCAATGAAGCATACCTGCGGCTTGCTCAGGAAGATATCGACTGGCAGAACCGCGAGCACTTTATCGGGGTTGCTGCGAATGTGATGCGTCGGGTGCTGGTCGATCACGCCCGAGCGCACACGGCGGCTATGCGGGGCGGCGGCTTCGTGCGAGTCGAACTGGATGATAATGTAGCGATCTCGCAGGAGCGTTCCAGCGAATTGCTGCTTCTCGATGATGCACTGACAAGACTCGAAGCGTTGAACCCCAGACAGGCCAGGGTTGTGGAACTTCGCTACTTTGGCGGGCTTTCTGTCGAGCAGGTCGCAAATATTCTGGGTGTGGCGCCCCGATCGGTGAAGCGCGACTGGGCCCTGGCGAGGATCTGGTTGTTCAAAGAAGTTCGGCAAACGAGCTGACCGCGCTTTGGCTGGAAGGTGCTTCCTCTCTCTGCGCGGCTTGTGCGCTATTCATGCCCGACCTTGCCCATCCTCCGAGGCTGAACTAATCTAGAACCAACCATGTATGAAGACTTTAAAGTGACCGACCGCTGGACTGACGAACAGCTCCACTGCGTTTGGAAGGGAACCGTCGTCGCTATCGCCACCCGCCATGCCGACGCCACCGACATCCGGTTTGCCGTCAACGGTAAGCCCGTCTGGATCGCCATGCCCAATCTTGCCTGGGTTGAGCATAAGCGCCGCACAGGCTACGTCATTACCGACTATCTCGCCGCACAGACCGCCGGACGGTACCTCCAGCATGCCATCCAGTCCGGCTACGACAACGGCCGCGAGATGTACACCATGACCGTTGACGAGGTGCTCGAGCACGCCAATGCCGTCGTCAAAGAAGCTGGCCGAACCGACAATCTTCCCAGCCTCCCCGTGATCAACGAAGACCTGCGGCCCGAGGATGAAATGCAGATCCATCTCCCAGGAGAACCAGCCTAGCTCCGCGAGGTCCAGCCTTCATGTTTACTCGTCGCAGATTTCTCGTGTTCTTGCCGGCTTTTGCCACGACGGCACGCAGCTTCGCCTCGTTACCACTTAGAAAGAAAAAAGTAGCGCCGCCGGCTCCTGTCTTCGTCTACTTCGGGACGGACACAGGCAAAGGCGTCGGCAAGGGCATCTATCAGTCGCGGTTCGACCCGGCAAGTGGCCAGCTCACTCCACCGGTCCTCGCCGCAGCGACTGCAATGCCGTCTTTCATGGCGATGTCGCCCCCGCGCAACGGACAGAAGCGCTTCCTCTACTCGGTCAATGAAGTGAACGATCCGGAAGGGACGGTTACGACTTTCATCCAGGATCCCGGTACGGGCGCTCTCAGCCAGGTTGGTCAGGTTTCAGCCGGCGGTCCGGGGCCAGCCTATATTTCGGTCGATGCCACCGGGCACGCCGCCTTCGTGGCCAATTACGCCGGTAGCAGTGTCGCCTCGTATCGCGTCCTGCCTGACGGCACATTGAGCCAGCCTGTCGACCGCATCGACTTCAAGGACCGCCAAAAGTTCGGCGTGCGCGGTCCCAACGCCGGGCGGCAGGACCTGCCACATCCCCACTGCGCCACCATTTCGCCGGACAACCGTTTTCTGCTCGTCTGCGATCTGGGAAGCGACGCTATCTCGGTCTTTGTCATCGACCACGAGACTGGCCACCTGACGACCAGCGATCCTCATCTGTTCAGCGTGCGTCCCGGCTCCGGTCCGCGTCACGTTGCTTTCCATCCCAACAGCCGCTGGGTTTACGGCGTCAATGAGCTCGATTCCACCATCGACCACTTCCTCTGGACCACGACCAGTTCGCAGGAGAATCCGCAAGGGCTACTGGTCAACGCGAACTTCCATGTCAAGACCATCGCGCCGGATTTCCCCGCCGACAAGAACACTGCCGCCGAGATCGCCGTCTCTTCCGACGGGCTCTTTCTCTATGTCAGCAATCGCGGGGAGGACTCGCTGGTTGTCTTCTCCATCCGACCAAAGGATGGACACCTTGAGTTGGTGCAGCGCATCTCTTGTGGGGGTAAGACTCCTCGCCAGTTCACGCTCGATCCGACGGGGCGATTTCTGCTCTGCGGTAACCAGGGCTCATCCACTGTTACGGTCTTTCGACGCGACGCAGGAACGGGCAAGCTCACTGGACCTATCCAGACCTTGGCCGTCGATTCTCCGTTCTTTACCATGTTCGCCTGACGATGTTCGCGCGCAAGCTCACAGTGGAACGCATCGACTCAGCCGGGCAAGCGCATCTCTGCCCCATCAAGTGGATCGACAGCTTTTCCATGCGCAACTTTACGAATGATGCCATCTTTGACGACACGCTTCCCGTTGCGGATGGCCTTCTCGAAGCGGGGTATCGGGTTCCTCTCGATCGTCTTCAGAGCAGCATGGAAGACTGGTTCCGCCGCAAGAGCTATCTCGCGCCGGGCGACCACCTCCGCGTTACGGAAGCAGACGCCCCGCACGCACAGCGCTAACTCTTGGGAAGCGTCGCCATGTCGATGACGAAGCGATACTTTACGTCGCTCTTGACCACTCGATCATAAGCCTCGGCCAGCTTGTCGATAGGTGTCAGCTCGATGTCGGAGACGATGCCGTGGTCGGCACAGTAGTCGAGCATCTCTTGCGTCTCGGGCATGCCGCCGATCATCGATCCGGCGAGTGATCGGCGGTTTGCGAGGATGGCAAAGGGCGCGACCGAGAGCGGCTGCTCGGGCAGGCCAACCGAACAGAGTGTGCCGTCGAGCCGCAACAAACCGAGATAGGCGTTGATGTCGTGTGGGGCGGATACGCAGTCGAGCACGAAGTCGAGGCTGCCGGCGAATTTGGCCATGGCATCGGGATCTTTGGTCACGACGACCTCGTCGGCGCCGAGCTTCTTTGCGTCGTCGATCTTGCTGGCAGAGGTGGTGAACTGTACCACGTGCGCTCCGAGTGAGTGTGCGAACTTCAGGCCCATGTGACCCAGGCCTCCGAGGCCGACGACGCCGACGCGTTTGCCCGGCCCGACCTTCCAGTGGCGCAGGGGCGAGTAGGTGGTGATGCCGGCACAGAGTAGAGGAGCCGCGGCGGCCATGTCCAGCTTGGGGGAGAGGGTGTGGACGTAGCGCTCGTCGACGACGATGTTGTTGGCGTAACCGCCGAACATCAGCTCGCCGTTGTAGTCACGCGCGTTGTAGGTGCCGACCATGCCTTTGGCGCAGTAGCACTCGACGCCTGCGCGACAGTTTTCGCATTCGCGACAGGAGTCGACCATCACGCCGACGGCGGCGCGGTCGCCCTCTTTAAACTTCTTCACTGAGCTGCCAGCCTTGGCGACGTATCCGACGATCTCGTGGCCGGGTACCATCGGATAGATGGCGTTATTCCACTCGTCGCGCACTTGGTGGATGTCGGAGTGGCAGACGCCGCAGTAGGCGATATCGACGACGACGTCGTTCGGGCCGGGGTCGCGGCGGTCGAAGCTGAAGGGCACAAGCGGCGACTTTTTGTCGTGGGCGACGTATCCGTGTGACTTCATGGTGGGCTCCTCTATTGCTATTCAATAAAGTGACCAGCGCATGACGCTGGCCCTTTGGTGATTCCAGTTTTATTTAACTTATTCGTCGTAGTGCAGCAGGCTCAGAACGTCGTACTCCTTGAACTTATCCCGACCTTTCAGGAAGTCGAGCTCGATGGCAAAGCCGAGGCCTGCGATCTCGCCGCCAAGCTGCCGCACAAGCTGGACCGTTGCCTGCATGGTGCCGCCGGTAGCTAGCAGGTCGTCGACGATGACCACGCGCTGGCCGGGTTGGATCGCGTCGAGGTGAATCTCGAGCGAGTCGGTGCCGTACTCGAGGTCGTAGCTCACGCGTGCCGTCTTGGAGGGTAGCTTCTTCGGCTTGCGCACGGGAACGAACCCCGCGTTCAACCGGTACGCCAGCGCAGGCCCGAAGATGAAGCCGCGTGCTTCGATGGCGAGCACAAGATCGATCTCCTTGCCGATGTAGTACGAGGCAAAGGCATCGATGAGCTGCGCAAATCCGGTCTTGTCCTTCAGGACGGTCGTAATGTCGTAGAAAAGAATTCCAGGCTTGGGGAAATCGGGTACGGTGCGCACGAGTTCCTTCAGCGGTTCGCAATTAATAGGCTTCGTCATCAATGTCTTACCAGGCTCCTTCAATCTCAAATGGTCCGAGTCGCTCGCCTTCGTTCTCGACCAGTTCGTCTTCGATTACAGCATCCACGCGGCTGCCACGCGAGCCCTTGTGCAGCGAAACTTTTAGCTCAGCCAGCACATTGGGTTCGCCTGCAGCTACGATTTCTACGTGGCCGTCGTCCGTGTTGCGAACCCAGCCGCGCAGGCCAAGTTCTGCCGCTTCCCGTTGGACAAACCAGCGGAATCCGACGCCCTGCACGCGGCCTTTGACAAGGTAATGGCACACCATGGAGCTTTCAGTGTCGCAGAGCCGCAATCCCCATGCAAGGTATCGCGGCGCAAAAGCAAAAGAGGCAGGGCCGTTTGACCCCGCCTATGATTTGCCTGATCCAGAAGCGCTTACGCGCGGCTCATGTACGCGCCTTCGGCTGTGTCGACGCGGATCTTCTCGCCCTCGTTGATGAAGGGAGGAACCTGCACGACGAGGCCGGTCTCGAGCTTGGCGGGCTTAGTAACGGAGGAGGCGGTGGCCGACTTGATGCCTGGCTCGGTCTCGACAACGGTCATCTCGACGACCGTGGGAAGCTCGATGCCGACGGCCTTGCCATCGTGGAAGCTGACCCCGATGGTCAGGTTGGGGAGCAGGTAGTCGACGGCGTCGCCCAGCGTCTCGCGCTTGAGGTGTGTCTGCTCGAAGGTCTCCATGTCCATGAAGTAGTAGTCATCGCCATCGCTGTACAGGTATTCCATCTTCACTTCATCGACGATGACGCGATCGATGGGGTCGGGCGAACGGAAGCGCTCGACGAACATGGCGCCGGTGCGGATGTTGCGCAGCTTGGCCTGGATGAAGGCGCGGAGGTTGCCCGGTGTGCGGTGCTCGACGGAGAAGACGAGGTGAAGGTCGTCCTTGAACTTGATAACCATGCCCGGGCGCATCTGCGTTGCGGGAATCGACATAAAAAACCCCTGATCTGTGCTGAGTTCAGCTGTGTTTGAGATTTGTCCCGTGGACGCTCCAGCATGGCGCCGGGCAGTCCACAACCCTTCTATTGTATCGCAGCGAAGGGGGCGGGAGGCCCTCAACCCTTGCCAAACAGATGTTTGAAGAAGTGCCCTATCGAATGAAAGAGGTTCGGGGTCGGAGGAGGTGGAGGGGCTTGGGCTGTCCCGGAGGCTTGTTCCGAAGTCTGAGTCGCGGCCGCGGTCGTAGGAGGAGCCGTTGCAGCAGGCTTTGCGGACGCTCCAATCCCCGTACCGGCCCTACTGCTTCCATCTCCTGCAGCGCCAGCATCGCCGTTACCACCTGCCCCTGCACCATAGCTCAAGGTTGTCGAAACCTGCGCGTGCACAACACCGGCGGGAGCCTGTGGAACCGAATTTGCCGGTGCCAGCCCTGCGCTTACAGCTGCCGGGAAGGGATGTTGCTCCTCCGCCGACTTTGCAGCCACGGCACTCCCGGGAGCGGCAGGCGTTCCACCTGTCGCCCCTGCGTCGGCCACCGAGACCACCGGTTCCGGCGGACACCCGCATGCCGAGCTCTCGTGGTCCACGACCTCTTTCAGGCTGCCATGTTCGAACAGTACATGCTGCCCGGCTCGAAGTTCATAGGTGGCCTCGCCGAACTGGTCCGCCACACCCAGCACGGGAGCCTTTTCTCCGCGATTCTCCACGCAGGTATCGCCGTTCCGTGCCACGCGCAATCGCAGGTCCAGCGGGCCCTCGCTCCGCATCGTGAATCGAAGGTCCGGCGTCATCACCACATCGTTTGTGGTTGCCGGCATGTTGACCTCAATCGCGCCGCGATCCAGAGCCAGCATCAGGGGAGCCGTCGCCCCGCCTTTTCCCGCAGTCACATGCAACCCGCTGGTCGAGCACACTCGCACGGTGCCGCCCCGGCTCAGCGAAATCTCCGCCGCATGCTCCTTGGCCGTGACCGTTGTATTCCCCACCAGAACCGCCCGCCCGTTCGTTACTTCGAGCGCGCCTGCCACCGTGGCGTCCTGCACCCCGACCGTGCCGATAGGCTGCTGCGCCCGCGCTGCTCCGCAAACCACAGCAATCACAACTATCAGCCGACGCATCACCACTTGCTTCACCTACATCTTCAGGAAATTTTGAATGATCTGCTTGCCATGCACGGTCAGCACGCTCTCCGGATGAAACTGCACGCCTTCAATCGGCAGCTCCCGATGCCGCAGGGCCATAATCGTCTCGCCATCTGCCGTCCTCGCCGAGATCTCGAGCTCTTTCGGTAGCCCTTCTTCTGAGACGATCAGCGAGTGATAACGTGTGCAGACCATCGTTGATGGAATTCCTTCAAAGATAGTCTTGCCGTCATGCTGCACTTCGCTCGTCTTGCCATGCATCAGCTTGGGAGCCCGCACCACCTCGCCGCCAAATACTGCGCCAATCGCCTGATGGCCGAGGCAGACTCCAAGGATCGGCACCCGTCGTTCCAGCTGGGCAAAGTGCTTGATCAGGTCCATGCTGATGCCCGCATCCTGCGGCGTGCATGGTCCCGGCGAGATTAGGATTCGCTCTGGTTGCAGCGCTTCCACTTCGGCGGGCGTAAGTTCATCGTTGCGCCGGACGACCATGTCAGCGCCGAGCTCGCCCATGTACTGCACCAGGTTGTAAGTAAAGGAGTCGTAGTTATCGAGAACGAAGACCATAGCCGTTCTTAGATTCTACGCTTGCTGCCGCCGAAGGACACAGCAGGCAACAGAGCAGCGCTATACAAGCTCTAATTCATCAGGTGGTGAGCAAAAATGTCCCTCGCATCGAGACGGTGGAAGCACTTCGCAGCCATGGCCCTTATCGGCGATGGCGTTATGGCGGTTTTGCGACCGGAAAATGACGCGCTCGCATGGAAGCATGGGCCGGAGCCATGGAAACAGCTCATGGGCACATTACAGGAGCGTCCGGTTCTTACGCGTACCGTCGGAGTTTTGCAGATTGTTGGCGGCGTCTGGTGGGCGCTCCATCAGGAACAAGAGGAAGAGGCAAGCCTCAAACCTGTCGAGCCCGCTCAATAGCCCGTACGACTGCGCGGGCCTTGTTTCCACACTCCTCGAACTCCTTCTCCGGTACTGAGTCCGCAACGATCCCCGCTCCAGCCTGTATATGCCCTTGCTTGCCATTCATATACAGCGTACGAATCGCAATGCATGAGTCCAGATTGCCGCTGAAGTCCGCGTAGAGGATGCTGCCGCCGTAGACTCCGCGCCGTGACGGCTCAAGTTCCTCGATGATCTCCATCGCCCTGACCTTGGGTGCGCCGCTCAACGTTCCTGCGGGGAAGCAGGCACGAAATGCGTCGATCGGCTCCAGTCCTGCGCGCAGGTTGCCCTCGAGCGAACTCACCAGATGCATTACGTGGCTGTAGCGTTCGACGAACATTAGATCCTTCACCTTTACGGAGCCGAACTCGCTGACGCGACCGACGTCGTTACGCCCAAGGTCGACGAGCATGATGTGCTCGGCTACCTCTTTCGTATCGGCTCGCAGATCGGCCTCAATCGCGCGGTCCTCTATCTCGTCGGCGCTGCGTGGGCGTGTCCCAGCGATCGGTCTGTACTCCACTGCCCGTCCGTGCACCTTCACCAGGAGTTCCGGAGATGACCCGACAATATGCGACACACTCGGTTTCTTCCCAGCCGCATCCTCCAGACCGAACCGCAGAAAGTACATATAGGGCGAAGGGTTTACGATTCGCAGCGCACGGTAGACGTCGAATGCATCTACTCCTGGCTCACAGTCGAACCGCTGCGACAGCACACACTGAAAGACATCTCCCGCTGCGATGTACTCCTTCGTCTTCTCCACCGACTTCAGGAAGGTAGCTTTCGGGGTCCGTGCTTTGAGCTTCAACTTTCCCTCGGGTCGCTTCTTCCGAACAATGGGCAGTGCGCTCGCAAGGCGCTTCTCAAGCCGATTGAGCCGCCGCACCGCACGCTCGTACGCTCCCTCGCGAGCCTCGCGCGTCAGGTCGGCGGTCACCATCAGGTGGATCTCTTTCTTCACATGGTCGAACGCCAACACCTGATCGAAGAACATCAGGCAAGCGTCGGGAACTCCGAGCTCATCCTTCGCGGTTGAGGGTAATTTTTCGATCAGCCGAACCACGTCGTAGGCAAAGAAGCCCACCGCGCCGGCAGTAAATGGAGGCAAGCCAGCCAGCCGCGCCGGAGTATGTCCGCTTAGTGCGCGCTTTAGCTCGTCAAAGATGTCGCCCGTAAAAGATTGCTTGCGCCGTCCTTCCTGCACCGTAATTTCTCGGCCTCGCGCGACCATCTTTTTATAGGGCTGTATTCCGATGAAGGTATAACGTCCTACGTGCTCGCCGCCTTCGACAGACTCCAGCAAGAAAGCCTCCGGCTCCTCGGCGGCAATCCGCAGAAACGCGGACACCGGCGTCTCCAGGTCGGCTGTCACTGTCCGATAAACGGGCACCAGCGTGTGGGTGCGGCTCAGCTTCAAAAAATCGCGTGCGGAGGGCAGGGAAGTACCGTGAATAGAGGGCATGGCTGCCTCCATCATAACTGTGCGCCGGTGCATCCCAATGCCGTACCAAACCAGTCAACGCTTGTTGTTGCCAACCACTGCACTTGTTTGCACATCCTCCTTCCTGAGGCCTATACTCCCTCAGTTTGGCCACAGACCGGTCTGGCTCAAGCTATATTCGCTTTCAAGAGAGGGCAAAACGATGGCCGGAGAATCGCTGATACCACCAACCGAAAGAAGTGAACCCGTTATGCAGACTCTCACCCTCGAGCAGGAGACAAATCCCTGGGAAGCCCAGGCCTCTCGATTCGATTTCGCAGCAAAAAAACTCAACCTTGATCAAGGCATTTGGAAGGTCCTCCGTCAACCATCGCGCGAACTTATCGTTCATATCCCAGTCGGCATGGACGACGGCTCCATTGAAGTCTTCACCGGCTACCGCGTACAGCACTCGGTAGCACGCGGCCCTGCCAAAGGCGGCATTCGTTACGCTCCTGACGTATCGCTCGACGAAGTACGCGCTCTCGCCAGCTGGATGACCTGGAAGTGCGCTGTAGTTAATATCCCGTTCGGCGGAGCCAAGGGCGGCGTCATCTGCAACCCGAAGAAGATGTCGCAGGGTGAACTCGAACGCATGACCCGCCGTTACACCGCTGAACTGATCGAATTCCTCGGCCCCGAAAAAGACGTCCCCGCCCCCGACATGGGCACCGATGAGCAGACCATGGCCTGGATCATGGACACCTACTCCATGCACATGCGCCAGACCGTCAACGCCGTCGTCACCGGCAAGCCTATCAATCTCGGCGGTTCACGCGGGCGACGCGAAGCAACCGGACGCGGTCTTTCCGTCGTCTGCGATGAAGCCCTCAAGCATCTCGGCATGCCCATTGAAGGTTGCCGTGTCATCGTGCAGGGCTTTGGCAACGTAGGTTCGAACGCCGCCAAATTGCTAGCCGAAAAGGGCTACACCATCATCGGCATCGCCGAGTACGATGGCGGCCTCTACAACCCGAACGGTATCAACATCCCCGCTCTCATCGAGCATCGCAAACGAGCCGGTACCATCACCGGCTTCACGGAGGCTGAGGCCGCCGATAAGCATGAGCTTCTCCACTACGCCTGCGAGATTCTCATTCCAGCCGCCACCGAAAACGTCATCACCAGCAAGAATGCCGACCGCCTCCGCTGCCGCATCCTTTGCGAGGGCGCCAACGGCCCCACGACTACCATCGCCGACGAGATCCTCGCCGACAAACGCGTCTTTATCATCCCGGACATCCTCGCCAATGCTGGCGGCGTTACCACCAGCTACTTCGAGTGGGTTCAGGACCGCATGGGTTATTTCTGGACTGAGGCCGAGGTCAATCAGCGGCTCGACAACATCATGACCGAGAGCTTCAACGACGTCATCGCCTACGCCAAAACCCACAGTGTCAACAACCGCATCGCAGCCTACATGCTCGCGATCGATCGAGTTGCTTACACAACGAAGCAGCGCGGCATCTACGCCTGACAATGTTGGCGTGAAACTCAGCGGCAGCCGCCAAGACCCTTACGAGTCTTGAAGTCGGCTGTCGCTTTCATCGAGATGCTGCAATCTGGAAAGGTTTTGATAGAAGAACCTCTATCAGTCTCATGGAAGGGTATTTAGTAGGGATGGTGACAAGATAAGAGTGATAGGTCTGGAAGTTGACTGCGGTGCGTAAGTTCCGATATATCTCCTAGTTCATACTCTGGATACCCTGGGTCACACTGTCAGACTGATCCCAATTCTCCCCGGAATTTGCCCTCCCGGATCAGCAGACGGCCCCGAATAAAGACACAAAAAATATTCATAAATGAATTCGTGCAGACCTGATTTGGAGGCTGAAGATGCATTTCTTCCGTTCCGGTGGGTTGCGCTGCCAGATGCGAATGTTTCTTCTTCTGGCGGCCTGGTTGCTGCTTGGTCCGATGTTGCAGGCGCAAACGACGACGACGACGACAACGCTGGCTGTATCGCCATCGACCTCACCCCTACCGGCACAGACGGTAGTGACCTTGACGGCAACCGTGACGGCCGGTTCCACACCGATTCATCAGGGGCAGGTGACATTCTGCGATGCGACGGCGATGCACTGCGTAGGGGTGCCTGTCGTGGGAACGGCGCAGTTGACGAGCAGCGGGACGGCGGTACTGAGATTTATCCCTGGTATCGGCAGCCATAGCTACAGTGCAGTCTTTGCGGGTACTACCGCGTTTGCACCGAGCACTTCCACGGCGCTGACAGTGACGGTGTCGTCACTTCACCCGACGACCACCAGCATTGCTTCCAGTGGTAGCTCAGGGAACTACACACTGACGGCAACAGTGGTTGGTACTGGCTACGCTGCGGCAGGCCCGACGGGCAGCGTATCGTTCAATGACACGACGAACGCCAATCATTTGCTGGGAACGGCGGCGCTGGGGGCCGCAACAGAGACGCAGCGCCTTGCCAACGCTCCAGGATCTCCAATCACGGTGGGAACCGGTCCCTATAGTGTGGCCGTGGGTGACTTCAACGATGACGGCATCGCAGACCTGGCGGTAGTAATTCAAGGCTCCAATGATGTGACTATCTTGCTGGGGCACGGTGATGGCACTTTTACACCAGCTCCGGGGTCTCCGGTGGCGGTGGGCAGCGATCCCCGGGTTGTGGTTGTGGGCGACTTCAATGGCGACGGCTTCGCCGATATGGCGGTGACAAATTTCAGCAGCAGTAGTGTGAGCATCTTACTGGGGCACGGCAATGGTACTTTTACAGCGGCTCCGGGGTCGCCGTTCCCAGCGGGTAATAGTCCCGATGGAATGGTCGTGGCTGACTTCAATCACGATGGTTCCTTGGACCTGGCAGTGACAAATCTCAACACGAATACTGTGAGCATACTGCTGGGGAACGGACTTGGCGGCTTCGCGGAGGAGTCTCCGATCGCGGTGGGCAATTCCCCCAATGCTTTGGCCGTAGGAGACTTCAATGGAGACGGCATTCCCGATCTGGCGGTGGCAAATGCCAATTCAAATAGTTTGAGCATATTGATTGGGAACGGAAGTGGCGGCTTCACGCCGGTGTCGCCGGTCACTGTCGGAACGCAGCCCACTAGTGTGACTGTGGGTGACTTCAATGGCGACGGCAATGTGGATCTGGCGGTGGCAGATGAAGGTGTAAATGCGGTGGACATCCTGTTGGGGAACGGCAATGGCACCTTCACAGCAGCTTCGGGGTCGCCGGTCACGGTCGGAACCCAGCCCATTAGTTTGGCTGAGAGTGACTTCAATGGCGACGGCTTCGCCGACCTGGTGGTGGCAAATCGAAGCTCTAATAATGTGAGCATATTGCTGGGGCACGGCAACGGTACCTTCACGGCGTCTCCGTTGTCTCCGGTCGCGGTGGGCAGCTTTCCCATTTCTGTGGCCGTGGGTGATTTCAATGGCGACGGCATCCCTGAATTTACGGTGGCAAATTCCGGCTCCAGCAATGTGAGCGTCTTTCTAAACCAGGTGACGCAGACGGCGACGGCCGAGCTGACCGGGGTGAATGTAGTAGGTGCCGGGACGACGCACGAGGTTAATGCAACCTATCAGGCGGACGCGAACTTCGGTGGCAGCACCTCGCCGACGATTCCACTGATAGGAACGGGGCCGACCCCAGTGGCGACAACGACGACGCTGGCCGTGTCGCCGTCGACTTCGCCGTTGGCGGCGAATACTGTGGTGACTTTGACGGCGACGGTGGCAGCCAGCGCCACGCCTGTTCATCCCGGGATGGTGACATTCTGCGATGCGGCAGCGACGCACTGTACGGGCGTGGCCGTTGTGGGGACGGCGCAATTGACGAGCGCGGGAACAGCGGTGCTGCGGTTTATTCCGGGGAGTGGGAGCCATAGCTACCACGCGGTCTTCGTTGGAACAACGGCCTATACAACGAGCACCTCCGCACCGCAGCCGGTGATCGTGTCGCCTGCGATACCGTACCCGACGACCACCAGCATTGTCGCCACCGGGAGTGTAGGTGACTACACGCTGACGGCAACCGTAGTGGGCACTGGCAACGCGACCCAAGGCCCGACGGGCAGCGTGGCGTTTGTCGACACGACGAACAACAACACTGTGCTGGGAATGGCGACGCTTGGACAAGCAACGCTGACGCGGAGCTTTGTCAATGCCACGGGGTCTCCGATTACGGTGGGGGTCAACCCCTATGCCGTGGTCGTGGGAGACTTCAATGGCGACGGTATCGCGGATGTGGCAGTGGCACAAAACGTCGACAATACCGTGACCATATTGCTGGGGAACGGCAGTGGCGGATTTGCGCCAGCTACCGGGCCTCCAATTCCAGTGGGCACGAATCCACAGGCTTTGGCCGTCGGAGATTTTAATGGCGATGGCATTGCCGATCTGGCCGTGGCAAATTTTGGCTCGAATAATGTGAGCATATTGCTGGGGCACGGCGATGGAACCTTTACGCCTGGGCCTGTAATCACGGTGGGCACTAATCCTATCTTCGTGGCCGTGGGCGACTTCAATGGTGACGGCATCGCGGATCTGGCGGTGCCAAATTTCGGCAGTCATACCGTGACCATATTGCTGGGGAACGGCAATGGCACCTTCACGCCGGCTCCGGAGGTTGTGATCACACTGGACAGCCAGCCCGCTGATGTGGCCGTCGGGGATTTCAATGGCGACGGTATTACGGATCTGGCAGTGGCCGATTACTTCAATCATTCCGTGACCATCTTGCTGGGGATTGGCAATGGCCTCTTCACGCCGACTCCGGCATCTCCGATCTCGGTGGGCAGCTTCCCCAAGCACTTGGTGGCGGGTGACTTCAACGGCGACGGCATCACGGATCTGGCTGTGGCAGACGATGGCTCTGACACGGTGTTCATCTTGCTGGGAGATGGGCATGGCAACTTTACGCAGACTCCAGGATCTCCGATCTCAGTGGGCACGAATCCCGCCTTTATGGTCGTGGCGGATTTCAACGGCGACGGCAACACGGATCTGGCGGTCGTAAATTCAGGCTCTGATAATGTGACCCTCTTGCTGGGGGACGGGCAAGGCGACTTCACGGATGCTCCAGGATCTCCGATCTCAGTGGGCAGCTTCCCCTTGCAAGCGGCTGCGGGAGACTTCAACGGCGACGGCATGAAAGATCTGGTGGTCGCGAATACAGGCGCTACCAATGTGAGCATCCTGCTGAACCATGTGACGCAGACGGCGACGGCCGAGCTAACCGGGGTGAACGTAGTAGGTGCCGGGACGCACTTGGTTCATGCAACCTATCCCGGAGACACGAACTTCGGCACCAGCACCTCGCCAACGACTCCGCTGACAGGCTCGCCGGTGGTGACGGCGACTTCGCTATCTCTTTCGACGGCAGACACGATCGCGTTTGGAACCCCAGTGATTTTGACAGCCCACGTAACGCCTCACACGACGGGCAGCGAGCCGGCGACGGGCAACGTGACCTTCCACGATGGAGCCACGACGTTGGGGACGGTGGCACTCTCGCTCGCAGGCGATGCGAGCATCACAGTGTCCACGTTCGTGGTGGGCGTCCACATGTTGACTGCGGTCTATGCGGGCGATACGAACTTTGACGGCAGCTCGAGCAGTCCTGTTTCCTTGACGGTGATTACAGCGCCGATCGCAATTTCGCTGGGTTCTTCGAATAATCCGTCCACCTTCGGCCAAACGGTGACCTTTACGGCGACCGTACCCAGCGCAGCCACCGGAACCGTTCAGTTTAGGAATGGTACGGCGAACCTCGGCAGCCCCGTGACCATCGCGGGAGGAGTCGCGACTTTCCAGACCAGCACACTTGCGCCGGGAACCAACTCGATTACCGCGGTCTACAGCGGCGATACGAACCATCAAGAGGCGACTTCGGATGCGCTGATGCAGCAGGTGACTGCGCTGACGACAACGACAATTCTCGTTGCCTCGCCGTCCAGTTCACCAACTTCACCTTTGACTCCGCAAACCGTGGTGACCCTGACGGCAACGGTAATGGCCAATACAACACTTGTATCTCCGGGACTCGTGACATTCTGCGATGCGACGGCGCAGCACTGCCTGGGCCCGGCTGTCCTGGGGACAGCGCAATTAACCAGCGCTGGGACGGCCGTGCTCAGGCTTGTTCCGGGGAGCGGCAATCATAGCTATATTGCGGTCTTCGCGGGGACACTAACGCAAACAACGAGCACCTCCGCACCGCAGGCCGTGACGGTGTCTGTCCCAGTGACCTTCCCGACGACAACCAGCATTACTCCGAGCGGCAGTGCAGGGAATTACACGCTGACGGCAACGGTCGTGGGCACTGGCAACGCTACGGTAGGCCCGACGGGCAGCACATCGTTCATCGACACGTCGAACGGCAACTATCTGCTGGGAACAGGAACGCTGGGGACCGCAACATTGGGGCAGGCCTTTGTGAATGCCCCGGGATCACCAGTGGCCGTGGGCCACTTTCCTGTGGCAGTGGCCGTGGGAGATTTCAATGGCGACGGCATCCCCGATCTCGTCGTGGCAAATGATACCGATAATGCTTTGACCATACTGCTGGGGAACGGCAGTGGCGGCTTCTCGCCAGCTCCGGGATCGCCGGTTGCGGTTCCGGTTGGTCCCGACCCCTTCGGCGTAGTCGTGGGTGACTTCAACAACGACGGCATCGCGGACCTGGCCGTGGCTAATTCAGGCTCCACCAACGTGAGCATATTGCTGGGGGACGGTCATGGCGGATTCTCGCCAGCTGCTGGATCGCCGGTCACGGTGGGTAACTCCCCGTATGCTGTGGCCATAGGTGACTTCAATGGCGACGGCATCGCGGATCTGGCTGTGGCAAATTGGGGCTCCAATGACGTGACCATATTGCTGGGGAACGGTAGTGGCGGCTTCTCGGCTGTGGGGTCGTCAATCACGACGGGTGGTACCCGTCCCTACGCCATTACCGTGGGCGACTTCAATGGCGACGGCATCGCGGATCTGGCCGTGGCGAATCAGACCTCCGCGAATGTGAGCATATTGCTGGGAAACGGCAGCGGCGGTTTCTCGCCGGCCCCAGGATCTCCAGTCACGGCGGGGAATCATCCCCAATCCATCGCTGTGGCGGACTTCAACGGCGACGGCATCGCGGATCTGGCAGTGACGAATTATCTCTCGAATGACATGAACATATTGCTGGGGGACGGTCATGGAGGCTTCTCGCCTGCTCCGGGATCGCCCGTCACGACGGGTGCCGGTCCCAACTATGTGGCCGTCGGCGACTTCAATCGCGACGGCATCACCGATCTGGTGGTGGCGGATCTCGACGCGAATGAAGTGAGCATATTCCTGGGAGACGGCCATGGCGGCTTCACTGAGGCTTCGTCCTCGCCGGTTGCGGTGGGCAGTCTCCCCTATGCCATCGCTGTGGCGGACTTCAATGGCGACGGCACCGCGGATCTGGCGGTACCAAACTACGGCTCGAACAACATGAACATCTTGCTGAACTTTGTCACCCAGACAGCGACTGCCGTGCTGACCGGGGTGAGCGTACCCGGTGGCGGGGCGCACGATGTCAATGCAACCTATCCCGGAGACACGAACTTCCTTGGCAGCACCTCGCCAACCATCCCGCTGACAGGAACGCCGGTTACGACGACGACCACGCTGGTGCTTTCGACGGCGGATACCATTGCGTTCGGGACGCCGGTGACTCTGACCGCCGATGCGATACCGTTCACGGTTGGCAGCCGGTTTGCGACAGGCACGATGAGCTTCTATGACGGGGCAACATTGTTAGGGTCAGCGCCAATATCGGAGACCGGCGAAGCGAGCATCATCGTGTCAACGTTTGCGGTGGCAGTCCACACGTTGACGGCAACCTATACGGGCGATGCAAACTTCGCCGACAGCAGGAGCAGTTCCGTTACGCTGACTGTAAATCCAGCGCCGATTGACGTCTCCCTGATCTCTTCGGCTAATCCCTCCGGCTTCGGTCAGACGGTGACGTTCACTGCGACCGTTCCCAGCGGGGCCACCGGCACCATTCAGTTTATGGATGGTACGGCGAACGTGGGCGGACCTGTAACCCTCGCTGGAGGAGTAGCCGCTTTCACAACCAACGCGCTGATGCAGGGGACTCACCCGATCAAGGCAGTCTACAGCGGAGACAGTTCACACTCGGCCGCAACTTCGGACGTGCTGCCGCAACTGGTCACCCCCGCGATCCTTACTGTGACGGCGAACAGCATCACACGTACCTTCAACCAGCCCAATGGGACGTTGGGGTACACAATGACAGGCTTCATCGGCAGCGACACGCAGGCAAGTTCTGTCACCGGCACACCCACGCTATTTACCACGGCAACGCAGACTTCCCCGGTAGGCAGTTATCCAATCGTGATCGGGCAAGGAACGCTCGCTTCATCGAACTACACCTTCATGTTCGTGAACGGCACACTGAACGTGACCAGGTCCATGCCCGGAGGCGAGAGAACACCAGATATCGTTCTGGTCTCTTCACCCAACCCTTCTTCGCGGGATGAAAGCGTAACCTTTGGTGTGACGGTGCCGCCCTTCGCCACAGGACAAGTGACATTCATGGATGGAGCCGCGACTCTGGGCACAGCCACCATCTTCGGTGAGGCCGCCTTCTTCTCCACCTCGCTGCTGTCGATCGGAACGCATCCCATCACAGCCGTCTATGGAGGTGATACGAACTACTACGGAGCCACGTCAAGGATCCTCAACCAGGTGGTGAACAAGACGACCCTGCAGGTCACCGCCGAGGATGCGCATCGTATCTTCGGTCAGCCGAACCCGACCTTCACGACGACCATAACCGGCTTCGTTGGCGGAGATACCCAGGCCGTTGTCACGGGCGCACCCATCGTGACTACGACGGCGACCGCCGCATCATCGGCAGGTGTCTACCCGATCGTCGTCTCGCAGGGGACACTGGCAGCAGCGAACTATATCTTCGCGTTCCTCAACGGAAGCCTGACGATTACACAAGCGACACCTGGCGTTGGGCCAACGGCTCCCGTCTCCATCGTCACTCCAAATAATCCTGTGCCTTCGGGCAGCCCTGTGACTTTGACAGTGACCGTACCGGCAGGAGCGACGGGAACCGTAACCTTCGCCGACGGCACGACCGTGTTGGGGACGGCGACGATCATTGGCAATACGGCCTCGCTGACCATACCGACACTGACGGTGGGAACGCATTTGATCACGGCAATCTATAGCGGAGACGCCAACTTCACCAAGGCAAATTCCGTTGTGCTTTCTCTGGTCGTCGTCGCGGCACCCGACTTCACCGTCGCTTCGAGCACAGGACGGCAGCTGATTCCGCCGGGAGCGTCGGCGAACTTCACCATCGCCGTCAGCCCAATGAATGGGCCGTTCACCAACTCGGTGACGATGAGCGCGTCAGGCTTGCCACCGGGGGCGACCTACACCTTCAGCCCGCCATCCGTCACGCCAGGAGCGGCCGGAGCCAATTCGACGTTTACCGTGACCGTTCCGCCGCAGAGCAGCATGGCTTCGCGTAGCCGCCGCCTCGGACCGGTCGCGTTCGCTCTGCTGCTGCTGCCGTTTGCCTGTATGAAGCGATATGGCAAACGACCGCAGCGACTGCTGGTGTGGCTGCTGGCGGCGCTGGTCTCGCTCGGCGCCGTGTCAGGATGCGGAGGGGGCGGCTACTTCTCGCAGACCGAGCAGACTTACACGATCACCGTGACCGGAACGAGCGGAACTCTGGTTCGCAGCACAACCGTATCCCTGACTGTCGAATAGGAGGAGCGATGAATCGACGCCTGCGCATCGTTGTCCACACATTGCTGTTATCGCTCACTGCGGCAGTAGTGGCACAGCAGAAGCCGGCTAACACCTTCGACGCGTCGGTGACGTTCAGCGAACTGCGCGCCAACGCTCCGGTTGGTGGCTGCGGCTGCTTCTGGATGTCCGGCGGCACAGGCGAAATCTCTTATCCTGTCTGGCGTAATTTTTCGGCAGTAGCGGAAGTAGCCGGACACACTACCGGCAATATTCCCAGCTTCAATGCAGGTCTAAGCCTGCTGTCAGGCATGGGCGGTGTCCGCATGCGCTGGCCCAATCACACGCGCTTCCAGCCCTTTGCACAGGTGTTGTTCGGCGGCGTGCATGGCTTCGACAGCTACTTCCCGGCACCCGTAGGAAAATTGCCGACCAGCTACGACACCTCCTACGCCATGGCCATCGGCGGAGGCCTGGATGTAGCCATCTCAAGACATATCTGGATACGTGCCTTGAAGGCCGACTACAACTACTCCTCGTTGCGCAATCTGCAGGGCGACAACCAGAACCAACTCCGTATCGGCGCTGGCGTTCTCTTCCGCAGCGCAGGAAAATAATAAGATGCAACGTCTCTAAAATGTAACGGTAAGAGTTACCTTCTGCGAAACCACCTTCGGAGTAGCTCCCATCGCCGTTCCGGTGACCGTGAAGGTATACGTCCCCGGCTTCGTTCCCAGATCAGTGCAATTCCCGCATCCGCTGATCGCCGTCAGGCCGCCAAGCGCAATAAGGCATACCAGCATTCCCTTGAGCCCCCGCCGCTTCCCCGGCAGAAACAGCATCAGCAACCCCGCCACAGCAGGCCCCGCGAACGGCAATCCCGCGCTGTAAGGCGTCGTCGACCCGCAGTCATGCGGTCCCATCGTGCTCAGCTGCAGCGTCGTCGAGCCGCCGCCCACCCGAATCATTCCCGACCCAAACGTACAAGCCGACTCACTCGGCAAGTCACTGCACCCCAATTGCACCGGCTGATTGAACCCATTCGCCGGAATCACCTTCACCGTAACGCTCGCCATCTTCCCCAGCACCGTCGTCACGGGAGCCGCCTCAATCGTAAAGCTCCCCGGCCCCGACGCCGCGTTCACCACCTGCGTCATCGCCGCCGACGCACTTCCAGCAGTCGCCGCATCCCCTCCGTAGTTCGCCGTAAGGCTATGTGTGCCAACCCCCAGCGAAGCCGTACTGAAACTCGCCGATCCCGACGCATCGAGCATGCCCGCCCACAACGCAACGCCTCCATCCAGGATGGACACCAGCCCCGTCGGAGTTTTCGCCTGCCCTGTCGCAGCGACTGTCACGGTGAACGTCACACTCTGCCCGCTCACCGAAGGATTCGCATTCGAAGCCAGCATCGTAGCCGTCCTAACCGGTGCCACAGCAGCTTGAATCACCTCGCTCAGACCAGCGCTGGTCGAAGCCGCAAAGTTCGCCGTTGCCCCATACGCCGCCGTAATCGAATGCGTACCCGCAGCCAACGTAGCCGCGGAAATCGTCGCCACTCCAGACGAGTCAAGCCCGGACGTCCCGATCACAGTAGACCCATCGAGAAACGCGACCGTCCCCGCCACCGTCCCATGCGCCCCTTGCACCGTAGCCGTGAACACGACGCCCTGCCCCAGCGAAGCAGGATTCACCGAACTGCTCACACTCACTGTCGTCGTATCGGGCAGAACCGTCACCGTCGCTGCATTCGAGGTCGAACCCGCATGCGTCGTATCGCCCGAATAAACCGCCGTCAAAACATGCGTCCCCGCGACAAACCCGGTCCCCGTCGTGGGCGGGCAGGTCGCCGCATTCGTCACCGAGATCACGCAGATATTTTTCGTCCCGTCATAGAACGTGATCGTTCCGCTCAGCGGGTTGCCATCGCTCGAGCTCACGTTCGCATACCCATCCACGTTCTGCCCGTAGTAGATCGTCAGCGGCGTCGTCACCGTCAACTGCACTGCGCTCCCGATCCCCTGCGCCGCTACCGGCACCGCGCAGAGCGAGAGAAGACCGACCGTCTTGAACATAAGGCCACGAATCGACATAGGAACGTTGCTCCATCCTGGGACAGTCCCTATATCGGCAGCCTCGGCTAAAAAGAGAGTCGGCCATGAAATCAAAGCGTTTAGCGGAAAAGCGCTCCGGGCCACGCATTTCGTACCCTCACCCCACGTCTTTATTCATTTTTTAATCCGCGCCGATCCGCGGTCGGCCTCCGAACTCGCCGTTAGCCAACACCCTCTGCCAGACCACCACCCCGATATGGCAAAATGCTAGTGTCTGTCCGGCGCATCTTCGAGCGCTCGACCTGCTATCTTTCAGACATTGCGCCGATGAACCTGCCTAACTCCATCACGATGAGCCGCATTGCATGCGTACCCCTGCTCATCTGGATCCTCTCTCCCGCCTTCCCCTGGACAGGGCACGGCGCCACCGGCCTGCGTGGCGGCGAGCAGGAGATCATCGCCTCTCTCGTCTTCATTCTGGCTAGCATCACCGACGGCCTCGACGGCTACCTGGCCCGCCGTCGCAACCAGATCACCACCATGGGCATGCTCCTCGACCCGCTCGCTGACAAACTCATGGTCTCGGCGGCCTTCATCGTTCTGGTCGCCTACAACCCCCGCATCGTGCCGCCCTGGATCGCCGTCCTCGTCATCGGCCGCGAGTTCCTCGTCTCCGGCCTCCGTTCCATCGCCGCCGCCGAGGGTTTCACCATCGAGGCCAGCGAGATCGGCAAGCTCAAGACCGTCATCCAGATCGTCTCCGTCGTCGCAGCCATCCTGGCTCACCGCTGGGATTACTGGAACTGGGGCGGCTTCATCATCGCCGTCCGATTCATCGCCATCACGGCCATCTACTGGATGGCCACCGTCTCCATCATCTCCGCAGTCGACTACTTCGTCGGCTTCTGGAAGAAGATCGACCACGCCTCCGAGCGCAAGCGCAAACGCCGCAGCTTCGTCCTCAGCCGCAAGCAAAAGCCCACGCCCCCGTCCGAGCACCCCTCGCACATCTCCTGAGTTCGACGATCGGCCAGCTAGGCAGGTCGAACGAACTCACCCGTGTTGAGATCAATCCGATTGCAATGTCGGATGTACTCGTAGTCCGATGACACTTTCATCTTGAGTTCCGCCGCTAGATGGCCAAACCGCAACGCTTCTTTGTTTGCGGTCTCAATTGCTTCCTCCTCGGACACGACGCGGCCACCCGCGAACATCGTGACAAGGTGCCTATGCTTCACGTAGCCCGAATGGGGCTCGTAGAGCGTCACGACCATCTGCTGTGCAACATCCAGTACCCTTTCTCTGCGTGGTGATTGCGCTGTATGGGTGGAAGGATCTGCAGAAATGTTGTTGACTCGGGGCCATGCAAAAAAATTGACCACTGCCTTTGCCCCGCAATTAGCCGTCCACAGGACTCCGAATACGTCGGTCAAATCGTCTTTGCGAATCTGTGCAGGGCCAACAAAAATTCCACCGTCAGTTGGGAATTGTTCGACTGGTAGACCTACCTGTTTCACCGCTATGAAGTAAGCCGCCGCGAACCCTGGACCCGCGAAGTTCTCTATCGCCGAGAGGCTGATCGTCACGATAAGAGAAGTTTGTCCGAAAGTATAGTGCAGACTTTGAACGAAATTCGTCGCCGAAACCTCAACGGCACCTTGATCGTAGCAACTCATGGCATTCTCCTTATGTTGATGTGATTAGCCAACATTCCGGTTGATGAGCACGTTCTGATGTTGGACCCTGACCGCACCCACCCTCGGCGCAATAGGCTTCTTCCGACGCTAAAACACATGGTTTTTTTGTTCAGGGGATGATCGCCAATAGCAACGTAGATGACCCGGAGCTTGGCCTAAAAGACCGGTTTGATCGTACGCTCCGCAGAGCGTGGAAGACCATAGATTCTGCCGAATTAATCTCCCGCTCCCTCCATCAATGGAATCGGTAGATTTGGCTTCGAATCCCTTTTAAGACGAGGATTTTGTTAGTAATCCCTTTGCTTTTAATAATTTGGCGAAAGGGTGTCTCCTATCTGCTGAAAATAGGAGCTTTATAAATCCTGAGAAGCTTCGTCACTGTCCCGCAAGAATCCGCGTCACCGGATCCGGCAGTTCCTTGTCGGCGTTCTTAAGCAGCAGGCTCACCTGCCATATCTCCGTGTCGGAGAGCACATGATCGTACGAAGGCATGCCAGTCAGCCGAATCCCATGGGCGACCTTCCAGTACGTCTCGCCCGGCTCATCGTCGCTGACGCCAACCACGTCGCTCTTGCCATGCTTCTTCCAAAGCTGAGGCGCATTCGGAAACATGTGCTTCGCATAGGCGACATCGTGCCCGGGCGTACCGTGGCAACTCGCGCACTGAGCACGATAGATATGGGCGCCAGCCTCAAAAACATCCTCGCTGGTGCCAAAAGGAGCGGCCTTCATCTCGCGCTCGATCCGGGCATTCAGCGGCAGCCTCACTACATGCTTCTCGAACGGAAACGGCGCGTCCGCGACGGCCACAGGCAGCGGCCCGAACCGAACGTAGGCAAACAGTCCTATCGCCACGGCTGCGATACCAAGGAGAAACCCGAGAAAAACCTTTCCAAAACCGCCGCCGCCGGACTTTTTCGCCATCGTAGAGCTCTCCTTCGCAAGTATTGACGCCTCTCCGCTCCCGAGAGACGCGGCGGATGTTCTAATAAGGAAATGGCCTGTGGTTGACTCTCATACCGCGGCCCTCGAGTTCGACAATAGCAAAAGCAAGCTTGTGAGCAGGAGTATTCGTTGATGTTCGGTTTCAGGTTAAGTGTGAAAAATGTAGCAGCAGTGTTGCTGGCAGCCCTCATAGCCAGCGG
>Ga0209060_10000908_pt1 | contig 39713 bp, 31 predicted proteins | sample Coa_R1_8_FD_187155 | JGI IMG/M metagenome (GOLD analysis project Ga0209060, IMG submission 187155) | Surface soil microbial communities from Centralia Pennsylvania, which are recovering from an underground coalmine fire - Coalmine... | ecosystem: Environmental > Terrestrial > Soil >...
CATACGGCAGCAGCGGGAGCCCGCCCATCATTTGCGTCAAAATGAATAGCGACGCCGGCCAGCCGAGAAATACTCCCGGCTTTCCGGGCTTGCTCCAAAAATTCCTCCACCAACCAGCCTTGGGAGTTTCGCGGATGAGTCCTGGCTCGCCCTTTAAGTCCAGACTTCCGGCGGAAAATACCAGACCTCCCGGTGCCGAGCTTATGGCGCGGGGTACCCCTTTTTCGTCTGGTGAAACCTGCATCTCTGCCATTCTTCGCACTTCCTGAACCTGAATAGGCGGGCGCATCGCCTTTATTTAGGGCCAGTTTCGGGCAGCTTCGCGAGGTTCGCCTATAGTACTCGTGGCGCGGATGTGTCTCATCTGTACCGATATAGGTGCGGGGTTACCACTCGCCGCCCGCACCGGCCAGCGAACCTTCGTCGAAAGCCACCGATCGCCCCCGCGCTAACCGCCCCCTCATTAAAGCCATCTTAGCCGTTAGTACTAGTAATTCCCCACCCCTGTACCATCGCTCAGCCACACCCCCTGGCCTAAAACTACCTTCATCAATTGAATCGGTTTCTCGTCACTGTGCTGTGCCAGGCCCCAGATTAGCCAGGAGAGTGCTCGAAATGGACGGCAATCAGAACAAGGCGTCAAAACGTGGCTCCATCCTACGGACCACGACTTGGGGCGCAGTCATTTCACTGTCGATTTTGCTCGCGGCCTTCGGCTTCCAGGGCCACTTGCCCGGTCTCGGCGGAGACTCCAACTCCTCTTTAGCCGAGAGGCACCCCAGCGTCAGCGGCATCTTCGACCATATCCAGTCGCTGCCCTCGAATTCAGCCAAGACCCCTTCCCCGAAGACTTCCGATGCAGTGTCCGCACCAGTCGCGGCCACCGAGACTTCCGGTAAACCGTCGAACGGCCTGCCAACTCAGGCCGGGCCTTCCTCCACGGTTTGGGGAGCAAAGCTCGTTCCTGTAACGCAGCCGAATGCCAAAGGCCAGCAACTTGGAGCCGCGAGCGGCAACGACCAGCCTTCTCCAGCCCTGATGGCGGCCGCAAAGATTGCTCCCGACCTCAAGGGACTCGACCCGAAAACGCCCGTTGACGTCATCGTGCAATATCGTCACTCGCCCGCTGCCGACGAACTTTCTCAGGACGGCGCCACCACCAAGGCCGATCTTGCCTTGGTCCACGCTCAGCTCGTAACCATGAAGGCCGGCAGCCTTTCCGACGTTGCGAACAACTCCAACGTTGCGTACATCTCCCCCAACCGCAAAGTTCGCGGCGCTCTCGACAAGGTCGTCAAGGCCGTGAACGCCGACATCGCTCAGTCCTACGGATGGGACGGCACCGGTGTCGGAATCGCCGTGCTGGACAGCGGCGTCAACTCGGGAATCGCCGACCTTAATTCAAACGGTAATACCAACCCTTACCGCGTCGTCTATAACCAGACCTTCGTACCCGGCACGACCGACGCTTCCGACCCCTTCGGGCACGGAACTCACGTCTCCGGCATCATCTCTGGCAACGGCTACGCCTCCCAGTATCTGGGCCCGTATCCCGGCACATACTTGGGCATCGCGCCGCAGGCCAGTATCGTGAACTTGCGCGTTCTGGACAGCACCGGTGCCGGCACCGACGCCAACGTGATCTCCGCCATTCAACAAGCCATTGCGTTGAAGAGCACTTACAACATCCGCGTGATGAATCTCTCTCTCGCTCGCGGCGTGTTCGAAAGCTACACGCAGGACCCGCTCTGCCAGGCTGTCGAAGCCGCATGGCAAGCCGGTATCGTCGTCGTCGTCGCCGCTGGCAACATGGGCGAATACAACGGCGCCGGCACGAATGGGTATGCCACCATCGGCGCCCCTGGAAATGATCCTTACGTCATTACTGTCGGCGCGACAAACACTCATGGCACAGGCCTGCAATCCGCGCAGACCATGACCTCTTATAGCTCTAAGGGTCCAACGTCCTTCGACCATGTCGTCAAGCCCGACCTCGTTGCCCCGGGCAACAAGGTGGTCTCTCGTAAAGCTGTTGGAAGCAACACTCTCACTTCGGCAAACCCCGGCTTGCAGGTTTATCCCTGCAACTCAACCCTCACCGTTTGTGGCGCGGGCTACGGCAGCTCTCGCTACATGCGGCTCAGCGGCACCAGCATGGCCACTCCCGTCGTTGCTGGCGTTGCCGCCTTGTTGCTTCAGAAATCGCCAACTCTCACCCCCGATCAGGTCAAAGCCATCCTGATGAAAACCGCGTGGAAGGGTTTCTCCCAATACACTTCCGCCACCAACCTCGGCACTGGCGTTCTCTATCAAATCGAGCAAGACACCTTCGCCGTTGGCGCCGGTGCGGTTGACGCCGCCGCTGCCCTCAACAGCACGGACGTGCCTCCGGCAACCTACGGCGTGGCCAAGTCGCCCTCCGTCACTTACGATCCGAACACCAATACCATCTCCCTCGTCTCCGATTCCTCCGTCGTTTGGGGCAATTCGGTTGTCTGGGGCAACTCAGTCGTCTGGGGTAACTCCGTGGTTTGGGGTAACTCAGTCGTCTGGGGCAACTCGGTGGTCTGGGGTAACTCCGTCGTTTGGGGCAATTCGGTCGTCTGGGGCAACTCCGTCGTCTGGGGTAACAGCGACGGCAGCCTCGAAGATAGCGACTAGTCTCGGCCTCCAAACCGTTCTCTTCCACCAAGCTCCTGTCGCTCGCGGCAGGAGCGTTTTTCTTGGCTCACCCGCGAAGCGGTCATTCGTCACACCAGCGCCTCAACCGACTGTGGTACGCTTTTTCGCCACCACCTCCATTCCGAAGGAACGCTTCCCCTTATGCCACGCCCTCTTCTTCCGATTAACGATGTTGCGCGCAAACTGGAAATCCCCGACGAATACTTTGAACCGCTGGGTCGCGCCAGCGGCAAAGTCCGCCTGGAACTGCTGGCTGATCCTAAATTTAAGCGCCGCGGCAAACTCATTTTGGTAACTGCGACCTCGCCCACCGCCTCCGGAGAAGGTAAAACCGTCACTGCCATCAGCCTTACCCAGGGTCTCGCCCTCCTCGGCAAAAAAGTCGTCATCACCTCGCGCGAGCCTTCTTTGGGGCCGGTCTTCGGCATTAAGGGCGGCGCAGCCGGCGGCGGCAAGTCCCAAATCGAGCCCAGCGAGAAGATCAATCTCCACTTCACGGGCGACTTCCACGCGATCTCCTCTGCGCACAACCTGCTCGCCGCTCTGATTGACGCGCACCTATTTCACGGAAATGATTTGCAGCTCGACCCCGAACGAATCGCCTGGCCTCGCGCCATGGACATGAACGACCGCGCCCTTCGAAAAATCGCCGTGTCACTCGACGGCAAAAAAGACGGCGGTTCGCGGCAAACCGGGTTTGTCATCACCGCTGCCTCCGAAATCATGGCCATCGTCGCTCTCGCAAAAGACCGCGGGGACTTGCGGCGCCGCCTCGACGCAATTGTCGTTGGCGTTTCCCGCGCCGGAAAACCGGTTACCGCCAAAGACTTGGGCGCGACCGGAGGCATGATGGCCCTCCTCGCCGAAGCCATCATGCCGAATCTCGCCCAAACCACCGACGGCACTCCCGCGTTCGTTCACGCGGGCCCGTTCGGCAACATTGCGCACGGTACAAGCAGCATCATTTCGCAGGAAATGGGTTTGCGCCTCGCCGACTATGTCGTGAATGAAGCCGGTTTTGCTTCCGACCTCGGCGCCGAAAAATATTTCGACATCGTCATGCGGCAGATCGAAAATGCCCCAGCGGCCGCCGTACTTGTCACCACCGTGCAAAGCGTTCGCAATCAGGGCGAAGGCGATTTCGAAAAAGGCCTCCCAAACCTCGGCAGCCACATCGAAATCCTCAAAGGATTCGGTGTTCCAGTCATCGCCGCGGTCAATCAGTTCCCTTCCGATACCGACGCCGATCTAACGCGTCTCGCCGCCTACTGCGCCGAACGTGGCGTCGCCAGCGCGCTGTCGCAAGGCTTTGCCAAAGGCGGCGAAGGCGCAAAGGCCCTCGCCGAAGCCGTTCTCAAAGCCATTTCAGAGAATCCTTCGCCAAAAGTCCAGCCAATCTATTCGCTCGAAGAATCGTTCGAAGAAAAAGTTCGCAAAGTTGCCCGGAAGATTTACGGCGCTGACGACGTCCATTTCAGCGACGCCGCCAAATCGAAACTCCAGCAGTTCACCGAATGGGGCTACGGCAAACTTCCCGTCTGCATCGCAAAAACTCAATATTCCCTGTCCGACGATCCCAAGAAACTCGGCGCACCCACCGGCTGGAATCTCAACGTCACAAGCGCTTCCCTCTCCGCGGGCGCTGGCTTTGTCGTCGTCATCTCCGGCAACATGATGCTCATGCCCGGCCTCCCCAAAGTTTCCCGCGCCGCCTCCATCGACGTCGACGACTCCGGCCAAATCACCGGCGTCTAACGTTCCAACGTTCCAACGGCTCTTCCTTCCGCAACGCCTTTTCCGAAATGCCTTTTCCGAAATGTAGCGCCGCGGCTTCAGCCCGGCATCTTTCTTTTCTTTCTTTCTTTTGTCTATGGCCGAAACACGGCCCAACGTTCGAACGTTCATTGACTTGCCTTTCGCCCCCAAACTAAGATTGCCCCCATTCAGTCTCCTCAAAATCAAATTCGCGCCACCCAATCGGAGTTACGACGCCATGATGCTCGCACTGCGCTTCACCGCTCTTTTCTTGATCGCCGCCTTTCTTTCACTTCCGGCGGCCATCGCGGCCGACAAACCCATCGTCATCGTTCATGCTCGCTTGATTGACGGTCTCGGCGGGACTCCTCTCGAAGACGCCACTGTCGTCATTCGCGGCAAAACCATCGAATATGCCGGACCCGCTTCCGGCGCCGCCGTTCCTGCCGATGCGCAAAGGATCGACGCATCCGGAAAAACCGTGATGCCCGGCCTCGCCGACCTCCACGTTCACCTCCAAGGTGCATGGGACGGCACTTCCGTAGACCTGCTCGGCTATCAGCGCTATCTGAACGCCATGCTCTATGCCGGTGTCACCACTTTGATGGATACCGGAAATTATCAGCCTTGGATTCTGCAGCTGCGCCAGGAGCAAGCCGCGGGACGTCTTCAAGCGCCGCGCATTTATTGTGTCGGCGCGATGGTCGATTCCGCCGACCCTGCCTGGCCGGACCTGGCGTACGCATTGACAAGCCGTTACCAGATTCCGGAATTCGTCCGGCGAGACAAAGCCGCAAGCGTGGACATGATCAAGGGCTATTCGAATCTCTCCGAGCATATGCTGCATTGGCTTTCCGAAGAGGCCGGAAAACAGGGAATTCGCGTCGTTGTCGATCAATGGGAACGCAACGGCTCGCCCGACGTAGTGGCCTCCGGGATTTCCGGGTTCGCCCATCTCCCCACGCGAAAAATGTCTAACGACGACATTCAGTTCGCCAAAGAACACAACATCTTCTTCATCACCACGCTTGTGGTCACAGAATCGTTCGCGCGCACTCGCCTCAACGCCATCCGCTTCTTAAAAGAACCGTACATTGCCGATACCACTCCGCCTTGGTTCTTAACGGAGCTCACCGATTTCGCGAACAAGCCGCAGGCCGATGACGAAAAGAAAAATACCCAGCAAAGTGTTTTGGAATTTCAGGAAGCCATGCGCAACGTCAAGAAATTGCATGACGCGGGATTCTTGCTCGCCACCGGCACGGACGCTCCTTATCCCGGCGTATTCCAGGGCGAAGGCCTGCACCACGAATTGGAATTGCTCGTCGAAGCTGGCTGGAAGCCTTTGGAAGCCATCCGCGCGTCAACTTACGACGCCGCAAGACTCATGAAAGCTGAAAACGAATGGGGCAGCGTACAAGCCGGCCGCCACGCCACGCTTTTGATCATCGCCGGGAACCCCGCCGAACACATCAGCGACACACGAAAAATCGAAACCGTCATCCAGGACGGAAAAATCCTGAACCGTGCCACCCTCAAATTCGACCCCACCAAAGATCCCGGTTTCCGCGTCGTCCCCGGCCTCTTCAATCCCTGAGACGCGCCGGTCCAAAATTGTCCATTCCTCGCGAGTACTGCTTTCCCTCACAGAGAGCCTTTACAGACTGTAGCCACTGTGCTCTACTGTACTGTGACCACAGACTTAGTGGGGGATTCATGGATAAGCAGAAGAAGACCAATCGGGTTAGCTACTCAATGGAGTCGACCTCTTTCTTAGGTGGCCTGTTTTCAGAACTTCATGATCAAGTCCATAAGTATCAGGGCCTCACTCACGAACTGCTTTCAATAGAGGCGCGGATTGAATTGGCCGAGAAACAGTTGTGTCTTGCCCGCGACCATTTCGCAATGACTATAGACAAAACAGAAAGTGCTTTGCCAAATGATTGGGAAAAGATATTTCAGAGTATCCGATTCGTTGGAGTGCGGTTGGCAGATGCCTGCCAAGTGCTGCTTCAAGAGCGAAAGAAACTTACGCCGCAACAATTCCTCCGGGGCTTGAATGAAGGAATGTTTCGCTTCCGCACGAACTCTCCCCTAAGAGAGATTCATGCAGCACTGATTAAACAGCCGTGGCAAAACAAAGTAGGCGATTCCTACGTGTGGACGGGAAATCCCGAGCAACAAATGCCCCTTCGAATGCGAGTTCTCAATACTCAGGTCATTGACCAGACGCCGATCAAGGACGGCACAGCGGACTCTGGACAGGGAAGAGAAAAGTGATTCGGGCATCCAAGGCCACTAGCCACAGATGCCCGACGCCATGGTGGGCGTAGCTCAAGTCCGGTAGAGCGGCCGCTTTGTAAGCGGCTGGTTGAGGGTCCGACTCCCTCCGCCCACCCCAAATACTCTGTCCCGCATTCTCGAGGCTGTCAAGGAGAAGCACTTAAATGGCAACTAGCGCTAGCAGATCTCCCTTGTGGGAAGAAACATTCACGTGGTGGGGGACACCGCCGGGTACGACCGAACAAGAAAAATGCGACAACGCTGTGAGAGCGGTTAGGAAGGCCATCGACGCAAGCACTGCCCTAACGGGGCGGACTATCATGGTCTCTCCTCAGGGCTCCTACCACAATCGCACAAACGTTCGGGCGGATAGCGACGTCGATGTCCGTGTAGTATGCCAGGACAGCATTTTCTTCGACCTACCTGGCGGGAAGACGCCCGCAGATTTCGGTATCACGACTCCAGCGAACTATCCCTTTTCCCAATTCAAACACGATGTCGGCGATGCCCTGATTTCATACTTTGGTAGGAACTTTGTCACACCAGGGAACAAGGCGTTTCACATCCACGAAAATTCCTATCGGGTCGATGCAGATGTCGTGCCATGCTTTCAGTACCAACGCTATCAGGAAAACGGGCTCCGGCCAGTCGGAACGGCGTTTCTCGCGGGTCCCAATGCCCGAATCGTAAATTGGCCTAGCCAGAACTACGAGAACGGTGTCGCAAAAAATGAGGCGACCGGCCGACGCTTCAAGGCCGTTGTCCGTATCCTTAAACGCCTCAGAAACGCAATGAGCGAGAACAACGTTCCAGCCGCAAAGCCAATTCCCTCATTTCTAATCGAATGCTTGGTATGGAATGTCCCCAATATAGCATTCGGCCACGACACGTATACCGCCGACGTTCGCTGGGCATTGGCGCACCTATTCAACAACACGATAAAAAGTGAAGATTGCTCAGAGTGGGGCGAGATTAACGAGCTCAAATACCTATTTCGGGGCGGGCAGCCGTGGACGTTAGCACAAGCGCACGCTTTCGTCTCAGCCGCTTGGGACTACGTCGGCTTTAATTAGGGTGCGAGTTACGCCGTGAAAAACATCCGACGAGAAGCTGCCATTTGTCTCCAACTTGGTGGATTTGTCATAATCTGGGTTCTCGTCCTACTCGCATCCCGGGCGGAGTTCAGAATCAATTGGGAGGCCCTAAAAAGGCTTCCAGAAGTGTTCACGATCTATTCCGGTATCCATCTTTCATTCACGTCGTGGGCATGGCGTCTCCGAATCTTTCAGGGCTGGCTTGTTCCCCTGCCCGACCTGCAGGGAACATGGGCCGGAACCGCGCAGACCACGTGGTCAGACTCCACTACGGGACAGTCTACGGCACCGCTCCCGGTGCTACTTGTTATTAGGCAATCGTTTTCATCGGTGAGCTGCGTTCTGTATTCGAAGGAATCTTCGAGCTTTAGCACATCCGCACAGATAGTTTGTGAGGAGAATGGACTGCCGCCACGGCTAATCTTCACCTACTCGAACAGACCAAGAGCGGCGGTCCGGGAACGGAGTAAAACGCACGACGGAGCTGCGATTCTGAGAATCGTGGAAGGATCCCCCCGAGTCTTGGAGGGCGACTATTGGACGGACCGCAAGACAACAGGGGACTTGGGTCTTCTCTTTAGATCGAGAGCAATGAGCGACCATTTCGACTATGAATCCTGACTCCCCGGAATCGGCAACCTGAGCTTACGAGCGGCCAAGTCATCCATGGGGCGGAGAGGGCCTCCGCAATTCGGCGGAGTTCAGTTCCCTTTCTCGATAGAGCCAGCCGGGTGCCCCGGGTTCCGGAGTGGGGAACCCGGGTCTCGAGTTTGACTCTTCTTTCCCTCTGACCAAATCTGGGCATCCCATTCGAATTAACCGTACCTAAATATAATTGTCTTGACAACACACCCAATCTGGTTTACACTGTCTCTTGCTTTTGCGTCGGCCAGACCGGCGGTTTACCCCGAGAAGCTTTACCCAGGGGGCGTCGCTCTTTGAAAACTGAATGTCCGTCCCCGCTTCCTTCGCGTCCCAGGCCGCTTAGCGTAAGCTCCGTCTTTTCTATTGCTTGCGCACACTCTGCACAAACCGGCTGCCCAAGAAACGCCGCATCCCTTTTGCTTTCATATTGTTGCGCACTCTTGCAGAAACAATGGGGGATGCCACCCCTCGCCGTCGATCCCAGTACTGGAACGACGGGGGTGATCTCCACGTAACTCCACTAGAATGAATACTTACGAAAAATAGGGGGAGGGGGGTGGGGCAGCGCCGTCGGCTATCCCTTTTCGCGGATCTGCACATACTGCCAGCCAAACCGGCCCTTGATGCACAGATGTCCCTGCGTAACCGAATGGTCCAGCGGTGAACTCACTTTGACGATCTCCCCGCCTTGCGCGTGAACCGTCAGCGTGCAACCGACTCCGCAATAAGGACAGATAGTATCGGTCGCCGTTTGTTTCGATTCGTCCCAGGTCCCCGCTTTCCTCATCTCGAATTCCGATTTGAACATTAGCGCGCCCGTCGGACAGACGCCAATACAATTGCCGCAATAAACGCACGCCGAACCCGTCAGCGGAACATCGAACTCCGTGGAAATGTGTGAGCCAAATCCGCGACCCGCAACGGCAATCGCAAATGTGTTTTGCGCGTCCACGCCGCATGCTTCCACGCACTTGTAGCACAGCACGCATTTCGCATAGTCCCGCACGTACAGTTCATTGTCGATTTTCACCGGCAATTTTGCATGTGTCGCTGACTCGCCGAAACGTTCCGGCTCCGCGCCATACTGCTTCATGTACCCTTGCAACTCCGGAGCAGTCGAGAGGTCAACCGACGAAGCCAAAAATTCCAGCACCAGTTTGCGGCTCAATCGCACGCGTTCCGAGTCCGTTTTGATTTTCATTCCCGCTTCGATTTTTCGCGAGCAAGCTGGAACCAGAACACGTGAGCCTTCAAGCTCCACAACGCAAACGCGACACACATTCACCGGAGTGAGATTCTCCAGGTAGCACAGCGTCGGCGTTTCAACACCGATGGAACGCGCCGCCTCCAGAATGGTCGAGCCTTCCGCCGCCGTAATAGTCTTGCCGTCAATTTCGATCGCGATTTCGCGGCGCAGCGCTTCCGCAGGCACTTGCGGCATCGGCCCGCGGGGCACGGGAACGGAAATCGCGGGAGCGTCGCTCGATTGATTGGATGAGTTCATGAAAATAAACTCCAGCGGTCCACCGCGGACAACAAGGCGCTCGACGCAGTCTGGCCGAGTCCGCAAATGGAAGCGTCACGCATTGCCTGCGCGATTTCTTGCAGCAATTGAATTTCCTGCTTCGCGGAACCGTGCGCGCGGTGCGAGACGAGCCGGTGCAGCAATTCTTCCTGCCGCATCGTCCCGACGCGGCACGGCACGCATTGGCCGCAAGTTTCTTCACGGAAAAATTCCGCGATGCGCAGCAGAATCTTTTTCAAATCGACGGAATCGTCGAACAACATCACCACACCCGAGCCAAGCGTTGCGCCAATCTTGCGCGTATCCTCGAAAGTCAACGGCGTGTCCAGCTCTTCCGGCGAAACGAAGGTTCCCGCCGCTCCGCCAAGCAGAACCGCTTGCAGTGTTCCCGTTCCACCGACGCCGCCGGCCAGTTCGATCAAACTTCGCAATGTAATTCCAAATCGCGTTTCGTAGACGCCGGGATTTTTCACATGACCCGAAAGACAAAACAAACGATATCCAGTCGAATTTGCCGTTCCGATGCGTGCGTACGCAGCTCCGCCGTTCAAAATAATTTCGGGAATATTGATCAGCGTTTCGACATTGTTCACGACAGTCGGTTGCCGAAAAAGTCCGGCTTGTGTCGGAAACGGCGGCTTGTTGCGCGGCTCTCCGCGATATCCTTCGATGGAATTAAAAAGCGCGGTCTCTTCTCCGCAAATATACGCGCCGGCGCCGCGCCGAATTTCGATTTCAAAACGGTGAGTCGAATTCAGGATTTTTTCTCCCAGGAAACCGTTCGCGCGCGCGGCGCGAATCGCGTTTTCCATGCGCAACGTAGCTTGGGGATATTCGCCGCGAATGTAGACGTAGCCTTTTTCCGCGCCAACCGCGACAGCCGCGATCGTCATGCCTTCGAGCACCGCAAATGGATCTCCTTCCATCACGATGCGATCTTTAAATGTTCCCGGCTCCGATTCGTCCGCGTTGCAAATTACGTAGTGCGGACGCCCGCTTTTTTCCTGCAGGAGCGCTTCCCACTTCTTTCCCGTGGGAAATGCCGCGCCGCCGCGGCCCATCAATTTCGATTCGATGACTTCGCGAATAATTTTTTCCGGACCGATGGCAATCGCTTTTGCGAGCGCTTCGTAGCCTCCGGATCTGCGGTAGTCTTCGAGGCTTTCCGGATTCGATTTTCCCACTCGACGCAACAGCCGGAGTTCTTCTTTTCCGCGCTGCGGCGAATATTCTGGAGAAGTTGCATCCGGTTCTTCTGATTGGAACTTTAAATTGGGATTTGCTGCGACAGATTCGATTTTGGCGAGAGTCGCCGGCGCAAGCGCGGTATCTTTCGCCGTTTCTCCGGAGCACGAAATCAGCGCAGCGGGTGCGCGCTCACAGAGGCCGAGACAAGGGGAACGCAGCCACGTGACGCGATTGTGTTCTGCAGGCGAGCCAGCGGGGCCAAACCGTTTCTCCAGCGCGGAACAAAGTTCGTGCGCGCCGCGCGTCATGCAGGCAATGTCATCGCAAACACGAATCACAACCGGCGGCCGCGGCTCCAGAGAAAACATGCCGTAGAACGAAGCGACGCCAAAAATTTCCGCGGGAGGGAGATTCATCCGCTGCGCGATGTAGTTGATTGATCCAGCGCTAATCCAACCAACGCGCGAATTCACCGCGTGCAAGACGGGAAGCAATTGATCGCGCGGAACCAAATGGCGCGCGGCAACCCGGCCATCTTCCTTGATGGCGCGCGCGCCACCTTCCCACCCCGAGTGCGGACTTCCCAGCGACGCGTCCACTGCGGCTTTTTCAATTTCGTTTGCCCGCTCGGAAGTGAGATGAAGATCCACTCAAGCCTCTTGGAATTTTTCGATCCGAATGGCGGTTGCCTTGAACTCTGCCGTGCCGGATTTCGGATCCACCGCATCGATCGTCAGTTCGTTCGTCGCAACTTGTTCATGAAAATGAAGCGTCAAGAAGGCGAGCCCGGGCCGCAATCCCGGGTCGAATCGCACCGGCGCAATCACCGAGCCGCGGCGCGAACTCACGCGAACTTTTTCACCTTCGCGCACATTGTAAAGCGCGCCATCTTCGGGAGAAATGTCGAGCGCTTCTTCGTGGCGCAGCGGCGAAGGGAACGCGTTGGTTTGTACGCCCGTGTTATACGAATCGAGGCGCCGGCCGGTCGTGAGACGAATCGGATATTCGCGATTCAGAACATCCACGGGTGGCTCGAATTCGACTGGATGAAAGGGCGCGCGCGGGCCAATCAACGGATCGCTCCAGAGGCGACCGTGCAAGAACAGTTCTCCGGGGTGCGATTCGTCATAGCACGGCCATTGAATTCCGCCGAGTTTTTCCAGCCGCTCGTAACTCATGCCTGTGTGCATCGGGCTCAGCGTGCGCAACTCATTCCAAATCGTTTCGGCGTTGGCGCTTCCCCAGTCATGGCCCAATCGTCGCGCGAGATCGAAGATGATTTCTGTGTCGTCTCTCACACCATCGGGCATCGGCACGGCACGCCGCACGCGTTGTACGCGCCGTTCGCTGCTTGTGACCGTGCCGTCACTTTCGCACCAGCCGGCGGAGCCGGGCAAAACCACGTCGGCCATTTGTGCGGTGTTTGTATAAAACAAATCCTGCACGACCAAAAATTTCAATCCCTGCAAAAGTTTCAAGGCATGATGGCGGTCCGCTTCGGAATCGGCCGGATTTTCTCCGAGGACATACAGCGCGGTGAGTTCGCCGCGCTCCATCGCGCGAAACATGTCGCTCACGTGCCAGCCGCGCTTCGGATCGATTTTGCGATCCCACGCTTTTTCAAATTTCTGCCGCAGCTCGTCATTTTCGACATGTTGAAATCCCGGCAGCCGGTCGGGAATCGCGCCCATGTCTCCGCCGCCTTGCACATTGTTCTGTCCCCGAAGCGGATTGATGCCGCTGCCGTAGCGGCCCACGTGCCCGGTCAAAAGCGCCAGATTAATGAGCGCCCAGACGTTATCTACGGCGTTGTGATGTTCGGTAATTCCCAGGGTCCAGCAAAGCTCCGCCTTCGGAGCCTTCGCGTAGGCATGAGCCGTTTTTTGAGTCCAGTCACCCGGCACACCGGTTTCCCGCTCGGCGCGCTCCAGCGTGTACGGTTCAACGGAAGCTTTGTATTCTTCGAAATGGCTCGTGGCGTGTTCGATGAATTTTGAATGGGCAAGGCCTGCAGCAATGATTTCGCGGCCCATGGCATTTGCCAGCGAAATATCCGAACCCACATCGAGGCCGAGCCAAACATCGGCCCACTGCGCCGAACTCGTGCGCCGCGGATCTATGACAAATAATTTCGCGCCGCGGCGGACGCCTTTCAACAAATGATGGAAAAAGATCGGATGCGTTTCCCGCGCATTGGAACCCCAAAGCAGGATGACATCGGTCTCTTCAATTTCGCGATAGGAACTCGTTCCGCCGCCCGCTCCAAAAACCGCCGCCAGACCGGCGACGCTTGGCGCGTGTCAAGTTCGGTTGCAACTGTCAATGTTGTTGCAACCAATCACGGAACGCACAAATTTTTGGGCGGCATAATTCAGTTCGTTGGTCGTTTTGGAGCAACTGAACATTCCAAACGTGCGGGGGCCACGCGAAGCGACTTCACGCTGAAATCCAGCGGCGGCGAAACGCAGCGCTTCGTCCCACGTTGCCACGCGATGTTTTCCATTTTCCTTGATGAGAGGAGTTGTAAGCCGATCGCTCGAAGTGCGTTGCATGCTTCACCTCCGGCCGCCGAGGCGCATCCCTGGGAAGCGTGTGCCGTTCGTCAGGCTCTATTCTCTACCGAAAGAATAGTCCGCGCTGTGACGAATGAACAGGTGTGAGCAAAAGTGCATGTAGAATGAGGCAGGGACCACCACGGCAAGACAGCGAGAAAAGCGAAGGGGCAGAACAGAACTGGCGGGCAGGCGCCAAGATTGGCTGCGGGTACGTACGTCGCGAGTTTGAGTCGTAAGTCTGAAAGGGAGACCGCGGTAGGGCCGACGGCCTCCCGGCCAATTTAGCGGACGCCAGCTTCCGCCGACAGCTTGTGATTCTCCGTGACGTCGGTGCGAGGGGTCATGGAGATGACAAAATATTCGCGCTCCTTGGTTTCCATTTCGGGGACGCGAAGAATCATTTTGTCTTTGTGAATGCGAAACTCGGCGGATTCACCGACCGGCAAAAGCGCGGGATGCTTGTCATCCTTGGGACGAATGCGGTAGATGACACGATCCGACTTCAAGATATATTCCTGGCAGAGGACTTCTTTTGTGTTTTTGTGCTGCCCGTCGGTGCCAAAGATTTGGCCGGCAATCGTTTTGCCGTCTTTTTCAGCGTAGCCGCAGGAAGAAGAATCCATCTGCAGCAGCACACCTTTTTCGAAGGCTGGTTTGTCTTTCGCCTGGACAATGGTCGCAACGGAAAACAGCAATCCCACCACGATGAGCCGCTTCATGTTCGGTCCTTTCACTGATGGTCGATCATCATCGATCATCGCCTTGCCCCGTTTGTTGCGAGGATTTGGACTGGGAGTCGGAGCAAGCTGTCGTGCAATAAGGGTACGGACGACCCTGAAAAATACCGGCGGCTAAACTATTGATTTATAAACAGTTACAATCCCTGAAAATTCGCTCTGCTGGAAGAATTGCGGCCCGGCGATTACTCTTTGGCCGCGAATGGCCAGCGCAACCTTGTTCGGATATCCCAACTGACCGAGCATGAATCGGCGGGGCTAACGAAGGCCCCTTTCCCATATGGAACCACTGTTGGACGTACAGGCCTTGAACGTGCGCTACCACCAACAGGGCGGTGGGCACGTCTTTGCGCTCCGGGATGTGTGTCTGCAGATCGGGGCCGGCGAAGTTGTGGGAGTGCTCGGTGAGTCGGGTTCCGGGAAAAGTACGCTGGCTGCCGCGATGCTGGCGATACTGCCGCCGAACGCGACAATCGATGGAGGCGCAGTCGTCTGGCAGGGCACGAACCTGCTGAAACTGACGAGCGAGGAAATCGAGCGGTTGCGCGGGAACCGCGTTTCGTTGATTTTCCAGGAGCCGGCGACGGCGCTGCATCCTACGATGAGGGCCGGAGCGCAGATTGAAGAAGTTTTACGGGCGCACAGCAACGAAAGCAAAGAGGCGCGGCGCCAAAAAGTTCAGGAACTACTCGAATTGATTTTTGCGGACGATGGGCAACGCATTGGAGCCGCGTACCCTCATCAATTGAGCGGCGGGCAGCGGCAGCGAATCGTGATCGCGCAGGCGATTGCATGCAATCCGGGGCTGTTGATTGCGGACGAACCGACAGCTTCGCTAGATCCAGTAACGCAGCGGGAAATTATTGGAGTTCTGAAGGCTCTTCGCCAGAAACGGGACCTGGCGATTTTATTCGTGACGCACTCGGCAGAGCTGCTTGAGAATTTCGCGGACCGGATCGTGGTCATGTACGCGGGGCGGATCATCGAAGAAGGCGGCACTCAGGAAGTATTGCGGAGCCCAAAACACCCTTACACGCAAGCGATGCTCAATTGCCGTCCAACCTTGGAGCGAAGTGGGGCGGGTCAATCGGATTCGCGGATTCCGGTGATCCCGGGAGACGCGCCAGAAATGTCGTTGGATTTCGCCGGTTGCGCGTTTGAATCGCGCTGCGGGGAGAGAATGAAGATTTGCGGCGAGCGAATGCCGCAGTTTTCTGAGAGCGGCAATGGCGGAAGAGTTCGCTGCTTCAAGTTTGGCGAGCAAGAGTCGATGGGCCGCTGACGATGGACGCGCTGTTGTGTGCCGAAAATCTGGTGAAGCAGTATTCCTCGGGAAAAATCGCGGGAGTAAGAGGGACCGTTCGCGCGCTCGATGGAGTGAGCCTGACGATCGAGTCCGGCGCAAGGCTTGCGATTGTGGGGGCGTCGGGCTCGGGAAAATCGACGCTTGCATTGTGTCTGGCGTGCGTCGAAAAGCCAGACAGCGGCCTCCTTCGATTTGAGAATCGTGATCTGTCGCAAGTTCCCTCTCGCGAACTGCGGGGCATACGGCCGCAGATTCAGCTGGTGTTTCAAGATTCGGCTTCGGCGTTCAATCCAAGATTTACGGTGCAGCAAGTTTTGGAAGAGCCGTGGATTCTTCAAAAGAAGTTGACTGCGCGGGAACGGCGAGACGAAGCGGAACGGCTGCTGCTACGCGTCGGATTGCCGGCGACTTTTTTGAGTCGAATGACGCTGGAGATGAGCGGAGGGCAGAGGCAGCGACTGGCGGTTGCCCGTGCGCTGGCTCTCGGGCCAAAAGTTTTGATTCTGGATGAAGCTCTGTCCGCACTCGATTATTCCGTGCAAGCGCAAATCGCGAACCTCTTGATGGATGCGACGGACGCCGCAATCCCGATTGCGGAGCGGCCGGCGGTGGTTCTGATTACGCACGATTTCGCGATGGCCGCGCGATTTGCGAATGAGATCGTGGTGATGGAGCGAGGGCGCATTGTGGAGAGAGGGCCGACGAAGAAAATCGTTGAAGCTCCGGAACACTCACAGACGCGAGAATTGCTCGCGTGCGCGCCTGCTCGAGCTTTTGGCGCACCAGACCGGGCGGCGTTTTGATGCGATACCTGGCGCGGCGTCTGGCTCACGCGCTGCTGCTTCTGGGTGGGGCGAGTGTGCTCGCATTTCTGTTCACGGCATTGGCGCCGGGAAATTATTTCGATGAAATGCGGCTTAACCCGCAGATTTCTCAAGAAACGGTCGCGGCACTGAAAGCGCACTACGATCTGGACAAGCCGCTCGCGGCTCGCTACGCGGTTTGGCTCAAGTCTCTTGCGCACGGAGAGATGGGCTATTCGTTCGCATACAACTCGCCCGTCGCGCCGCTGCTTTGGGTGCGCGTGCGGAATACTTTGCTGCTCACGATGACCGCGACGCTGCTGGCATGGTGCATTGCGTTGCCATTGGGAGTGCTGAGCGCGGAGTACTCCGGCCGCTGGATGGATCGGCTGGTCACGGGAGCTTCGGCGATTTTGCTGGTGATTCCCGACATTGCGCTGGCGCTGGGATTTCTGATGGTCGTGGTGCGAACGCGATGGTTGCCCGCGGGAGGAATGGTTTCGGCGGGTGCAGAAGGATTGCCGATTGCAGCGCAGCTTTGGGATTTGCTGCGGCACATGTTTCTTCCGGTGGCGATTCTTGTGTTGAGCGCGCAACCGCTGCTGGTGAGGCACGTGCGTTCCGCGGTGGCGGAGACGCTTGGAGAAGGATTTATGCGCGCGGCAGAAGCGCACGGGATATCGAAAAAGCGATTGCTGTGGCGCTACGCGCTGCCTGCAGCGGCCAATCCGCTGATTTCCCTGTTCGGATTCAGCATTGGCGCGCTGCTTAGCGGTTCCCTTTTGATCGAGATCGTAACGAGTTGGCCGGGAGTTGGCCCGTTCCTCTTGGAAGCCATACTGGCACGGGATTTGTTTGTGGTGATCGGCGGAGTTCTCTTCTCGACGGTTTTTCTGATCGCAGGAAACTTGATTGCCGACGTCCTGTTGCTTTGGGCCGATCCGCGGATTCAGACGGAGTGAGGAATGAAGATCCTTCGGCGCAAACGCGGAATGCTGCTGATTGGCCTAATCCTTTTGCATGGCATCGTAGTCTTCGCCGGCTTTTTTGCTCCGTACGATCCGGCGCAGCAAGACCGCGAGCGCCCTTACGCGCCGCCGGCGCGGGTTCATTTTGTGGACGCGGAAGGAAAATTTCATGTGCGCCCGTTCGCCTACGCGCAGCGACTGAAGGAAGGAGCCTTCGATCAATATGAAGAGGATCGCGCCGCGCGTATCGAGCTGAAATTTTTTGTGTCAGGCACGCCGTACCGTTTGCTCGGGATAATTCCGGGAAGGCTGCATCTGTTTGCGGCGAACAACGGGACAGTGAATTTGCTGGGCACGGACGGATATGGCAGAGATTTGCTTTCAAGAATTCTTTACGGCGGGCAGATATCCCTGCTTGCGGGCCTGCTCGCAGCTGCGATTTCGCTTCTAATTGGCGCAGTGGTCGGGGGATTTTCCGGATACTTCGGCGGATGGACCGATTCACTCGCGATGCGATTCGCGGAGCTGTGCATGGCGCTGCCGTGGCTGTATTTGTTGTTCGGCGTGCGAGCGTTCCTGCCTTTGCTTGTGAGTCCACTCAAAGCGTTTTTGATCGTGGTGATTACGATCGGTGCGCTGGGATGGGCGCGGCCGGCGCGGCTTGTGCGAGGAGTGGCGCTCAGCGCGAAGGAGCGGGATTTCGTTCGCGCGGCGAAGGGGTTTGGCGCGTCACACTTTTATGTTCTGCGGCGCCACATACTTCCGCAGACGAAGAGCGTAATTTTGACGCAAGCCGCGATTTTGATTCCGCAGTACATCCTTGCCGAGGTCACACTCTCATTTCTCGGATTGGGGATTCCGGAACCCGCGCCGAGTTGGGGAAACTTGCTGAGCAGCCTGCAGCAATACAGCGTGCTGGCGTCTTACTGGTGGATGTACTTGCCCGCCCTGGCGATGGTGCCGTTCTTCTTCGGCTACCTGGCCTTATCGAGTGCGTTGCAGGAAGAACGACGCGCGGCCAAGATAACACTGTAGGGAGAGCGAGTCCATTTGGCGGCCATATGACCCCGAAGTGTGTTCACGCGATTCGACGAGCGTTGTGGCTGGGAGTGGCTCTGATCAGCTTCGGCCATCTGCCGACGGCCGTAATGGCGCGGCCGCAGGGCGAGCAAGTTGCAAAAACCGAGTATCTGGTCACTCACGATCCGGTTGGCAAGCGCGGCGGCCGACTCGTACTTTCGTTACGAGCTGAACCCAAAACGTTGAACCCGCTGATTGCGTCGGATGCGCCTTCGCGCGAAGTGATTGGAGTGATGCAGGCGGATCTGGTCCACATCAATCGCGCTTCGCAGCTTACGGAGCCCAGCCTCGCCAAAAGCTGCAAGGTTTCGAAGGATGGACTGGAGTATGCGATTGAACTTCGACGCGGGCTGCAATTCTCCGATGGACAGCCGCTCGATGCCGACGACGTTCTTTTTACTTTTCGCGTTTATCTGGATGAAACGATTCATGCACCACAACGAGACCTTTTGATCGTCGGGGGCAAGCCGATCGAAGTCCGGAAGGTGGACGCGTGGCATCTAGTGTTTCGATTGGTGAAGCCATATGGCGCAGGGGATCGATTGTTTGACGGGCTCGCGATTCTTCCGCGTCATCTGTTGGAAAAGCCTTACGCGGAAGGCAAACTCGCGCAGCTCTGGAGCCTGAATGTTGCGGCGTCGGATTTCGCGGGGATGGGGCCGTATCGTCTGAAGGAATATGTTGCGGGGCAGCGCATTGTGCTGGAGCGGAATCCGTTTTATTGGAAAACCGATGCGAAGGGAACGCGCCTGCCGTATTTGGACGAAATCGTTTTTCTGTTTGTGCCGAGCGCGGATGCGCAGGTGCTACGCTTCCAATCAGGCGAGACGGACATTATTACGCGGCTCGGCGCGGAGAATTTTTCAGTGCTGTCGCGCCAGGCCCGCGGCTACGCGATGACCGACGCGGGCCCGGGCCTTGAATACAACTTTCTTTTTTTCAATTTGAATCCGGCGGGAGCAAAAACGTCTGCGGAGACGGCGCGGAGGCTGGCGTGGTTTCGCGACGTAAAGTTCCGGCAAGCGATTTCGGCGGCAGTGGATCGGCAAGCCATCGTGCGGTTGGTGTATCAGGGGCGGGGCGCTGCGCTGTGGGGCCCCGCAACTCCGGGAAACAAACGATGGCTGAACACGGAGATCAAACATGCAGCGCGGTCGCTCGATCGTTCGCGCGAACTGCTGCGACAAGCGGGATTTTCGTGGAATGCGGAACAAGTGTTAGTGGACCAAAACGGCGGGGCGGTTGAGTTCTCGATTTTGACAAGCTCTTCCAACGCGGACCGGACGAAGATGGCCACGTTGCTTGCGGATGATTTGAAACAGCTGGGAATCAAGGCACAGGTTGTACCAATGGAATTCCGGTCGCTGCTGGATCGCGTGACGCAATCGAAAGAATACGATGCCTGCTTGTTGGGACTCGCCAGTTTTGACGCTGATCCAAATTCAGACATAAACGTTTGGCTTTCGAGCGGCGGGACGCATTTGTGGAATCCCTCGCAAACGCATCCGGCGACGGCGTGGGAAGCTGAAATCGACGGGTTGATGGAGCAGCAACTCGTGGCGAAGAGCTTTTCGGAAAGGAAGAAGAGCTACGACCGCGTGCAGCAGATTCTGGATGAGAATCAGCCATTTATTTTTCTCGCGACGCCCGACATTCTGGTCGGAGCGAAAGATGCGATTGGGAATTTTCGGCCGGCCGTGTTGGAACCGTATGCGCTGTGGAACGTGGAAACTTTGTTTCTGCGAAGCTCTTCGGAAGGCGTAGGGAAATGAGTGCGATTCGGACCGACACCGAAGAGCCGGACGTGCGAACGATCCCGGATTCCACGTTGGTGAAACGCTGCCTGGCGGGGGAGGAAGAAGCGTGGTCTCAGCTCATCGACAAGTACAAAGCGCTGATCTACTCGATTCCGGTGAAATACGGATTGCCCCAGCAGGAAGCGGCGGACGTGTTTCAGGGAACGTGTATGGAGCTGTTGACGCGCTTGCCAGATTTGCGCGACGCGCGAGCGCTGCCGAAATGGTTGATCCAGGTTGCCCATCACAAGTGCTATCACTGGAAACGGCAGCAACAGAGGCTGATCAGCCGAGATGGCGAAGCGGAGTTGCCCGAACCAGAAATACCTCCGGTTGCTGAAGAACTCGTTCGACAGACCGAAGAAGAACAATTATTGCGGGAAGCGATCGCCAGCCTCGCGCCGCGCTGCCGGAAACTTGTAGGCATGCTTTTTTTCGAAACACCGGCGCGGCCTTACACGGAAGTCGCAAACGAATTGAAGCTTGCGGTTGGTTCGATCGGCCTCACGCGACAAAAGTGCATCGATACCCTGCGGAAGCGTCTCGACGAATTGGGCTTCTCATGACCGCGAACCGGGACGGAGCTCCCACACGGGACGCGTTGTACGAAGAGCTGGCTCGCACGCAGAGTCAAGCCGAACGCGAACAATTGATTGAAGAGCACGAAGGGCTTCATTCCGCGGAAGTTGTTTCGGAGCTAGCCAGAAAAGTTGTTGAGCGGGTGCGAGTAGACACGCATCAGGCGCGTGCGCTCGCGGAATCGGCGCTGGTCATCGCAAACAGGCTGGGCGGCGCGGAAGAAATCGCGCTAGGGCTTCGCGCAAAAGCGAATGCTCTCTATATGAGCGGCGAGCACAAAGAGGCAGTGTTCCATCACGAGCAGGCGTTCGAGATCTATTCAAAACTTGGCAACCAGAAAGAAGCCGCGCGAACGCTCAGCAGCTCCATTCAACCTCTGATTCTAATGGGCGAATACGATCGCGCGTTCCAAGCATCGGAGCGGGCGCGGGAAATTTTCACGGCTCTGAAGGATCCGTGGCGCATCGCGAGGCTGGAGATTAACGCCGGAAACATTTTTCACCGGCAGGACCGTTTCGAAGAGGCGCTTGCTTACTATGAACGGGCGTACGCGGGAATGATTGAGTATCGCGACGTCGAAGGCATCGCGGTGGTGCTCAGCAACATGGCGGTCTGCCTGATCAGCTTGAACGATTTTCCCCGCGCACTATCGTCGTATCAGCAAGCCAGGAAGGTGTGCGAGCAAGCTGGTATGCCGCTGCTGGTCGCGCAAGCGGATTACAACATCGCGTATTTGTATTACCTGCGCGGCGAATATGGCAGCGCCATCGAAAGATTGTACGCAGCGCGGCGCTCGTGCGAGGCAACCGGCGACGCATATCATTTCGCGCTGTGCCATCTGGACCTTTCCGACGTTTATCTGGAACTGAACCTCAGCGAAGAAGCGCGCAGCATCGCGCACGAGGGACATTCGCAATTCGAAGCGCAAGGCATGCGCTATGAAGCGGCCAAGACTCTCTCGAACGAAGCGATTGCGCTCGGACAGCAGGGCAAAACCGTGCAGGCGCTGGAGCTGTTTGCGAAAGCGCGCGAAATGTTTGCAAAAGAGACGAATCGCGTCTGGCCGAAACTGCTGGACCTATACCAGGCCCTTCTTCTCTTTCACGAAGGCCGGCACTTTGAAGCCCGCCGGCTATGCCTGGCTGCGTCGGAGTTTTTTGACGGAGTGCGGCTGCGCAGCAAATCCGTGATTGCTCACCTGCTGCTGGCAAGGATCGCCATGCAACTCGGCGACGACACCGAAGCCGCGGCACAAGCAAACCTAGCCGTTCAGGAACTTTCGTTCGTAAAAACGGCAGTGCTTGAATATCAAGTTCATTTTCTTCTCGGCCAGCTCGCCCATAAAAAAGGGGACCTGCAAGCGGCTCACGGTTCGTATCAAGCGGCACGGCAGGCCCTGGAATCCCTTCGAACGAGAATCCACACGGAAGAGCTGAAGATTTCTTTTGGCCGCAATCGGCTGCAGGTGTATGAAGCTCTCGTCGATGTTTTTTTGGCTGGCGCTGCCGGCGATCGCTCCGCGGCGGAAGCGTTCTCATGCATCGAGGCGGCGAAATCCCGCAGTATGAGCGAGATGATTTTCCGCAGCGGTCAGAGTTTGCCGATGGGCGAGACCGGCCAGAGCAATCTGGTACGGCGCATCCGCGATCTGCGCGAAGATCTCAATTGGTATTACCATCGCATCGAACTGGAGCAACTCGGTGCGGAGAACAACTCCGAGCATCGCATTGCGCGCCTGCAGGAACAGGCGCAGGCGCACGAAAAGGAGCTTCTGCGCACGCTTCGCGAACTGCCGGCCCAGGAGCGCGAGAACGCCACGCTTGAATCCCCCACCGATTTTTCCCTGAGTTATCTGCAATCCTGTCTGCCAGCACATGCGGCTCTGGTGGAATACTATTCGACCGGCGACCGGCTGATTGCCGTGGTCGTCACGCAAACCAAGATGGAAATTGTCTCGGTGAGCGTGCTGTCGCGCATTTTGAATTTTCTGCAGCTGCTACGGTTTCAACTCTCCAAGTTTCGGATGGGCACAGCGTATGCGGACCGGTTCGTGCAGCCGATGCAACGAGCGACGGAATCTCACCTCGAATTGCTCTACAACGAATTGATCGCACCCATTCGTTCCCTTCTGGCGCCGTACACCCATCTGATTTTCGTTCCGCATGGCGCACTTCATTTCCTTCCGTTTCACGCGTTGCGACACTCCGATAGATATCTTTGCGACGACTTCTCGATTTCGTACGCGCCGAGCGCGACGATTTTTGCGCTTTGCGGCGAGAAGAAAGCCAATCCAATTTCGCGCCCGCTGATCTTTGGCATCGCGGATCAAAATGCGCCCGAAATTGACGCAGAGGTTAAAGCAGTTGCGGAAATCCTGCCGGGATCAGAGCTGCTCGTCGGAGAGCAGGCATCGGGCGCTGCGCTCCGCGGGCGAGGACCCAACATCGGCCTTCTGCATATCGCGACTCACGGTATCTATCGCCAGGACAACCCGATGTTTTCCGGCATTCGATTGGGTGATGGCTATCTCTATCTTTACGATCTCTACCAGATGCGGATTCCGGCGCGCCTTGTAACCCTAAGTGGCTGCGCAACAGGAATGAACGTTGTTGCCGAAGGCGATGAACTGCTCGGGCTGCAACGCGGTCTTTTCTGTGCCGGAGCCTCCACGTTGCTTCTGTCACTTTGGGATGTGCATGACGCGACGACAGCCGAGCTCATGAGTTCGTTTTACTCCCACCTGACGGCGTCCAACGACATGGCTGGTTCACTTCGTCTGGCGATGCAGGAGATTCGCGCCAAGCGTCCCCACCCCTATTTCTGGGCAGCCTTCTTCTTGACCGGCCAACTGACTGAAAATAAGACGCTTAACTAAATTTCGTCGTTCCGGTATTTTCCCGCCTAATTCCTACCCCTTACCTGTGTACGGAAGTCCCGGCCCGCACCGGGGAAGGCAGTGTCAGCTTCTGAGGGGGAACGAGCTATGACGCACTATTCGACAGAGGAATGGATCGATTTTGTGAATGGAACCGTTGCGAAGTCCGCACAGCAGTTGATGCAGAACCATTTGGACTCGGGTTGCGAGGCATGTGGGGAAATCGTCGCGATCTGGCAAAAAATTCACCGGTCCGCGGCACAAGAACATCGTTTTGAGGCGCCGGCCGACGCGGTTCGAATGGTTAAGGCGGCATTTGGAAACGCCGGATACGAGGCAAACCCTGGAATCGCAGGGGTTATCGCTGAACTGATTTTCGATAGTTTTCGGACGCCGGCCCTCGCTGGTGCGCGATCCGCGGGTATGCAGAGCCGCCAAATGTTGTTCGCTGCAAATCCATTTCAGATTGACGTCAACATCGAGGCAAAGCCGGGCGAAGCTCGTCTTTCCGTGACCGGGCAGTTGATGGACACTTCGCAGCCTGACTCTATCGCGAGGGGAATTCCCGTCACATTGTCGAATCGGCGCGGCCAGACCATTCAAACGGTAACCAATAACTTTGGCGAGTTTCATGGCGAGATCGAGAATCGCGGCGATCTGGAGCTGACGTTCCGCGGACACGGGGAAAAAAATATCGTCGTCTCCTTGCGGGATGCGTTGTCGTACATACCCGGTCCATCGCGCGGCAGTGCCCCGGCAAACGCCGTGGACTAAAAATTTTCCTGGTACTTCTGTACCAGAAACTATGCACCGAAGGAGTAGTCGCGAAAGGCCAGTCGTACCATAGGCAGATTTCAAGGATTCGACGAAGCTTACCGAGTTTCCAAAATCTTTGAAACAACGAGTGGCCTGCAGGATTTCCTGCACGAGACCAAAATGAATATGAAAAAGCTCACTCTAAAGATCGTCTTCCTCATCGCTCTCGCCGTGGCCACATGCACAAGCGCGGCCGCTGACCAGCAACGGTACATCGTTCGCACAACCGGCGGCCTGCTGAGCGTCCTCAGGTTCTGCTCGTCCGCGGGATGCACCGTTCAAGGGTCGCTGGATGGCAACGTCGGGCAGACGTATCTCGTCACTTCGTCTCAAAATCTGCTCGTGAATCTGCTCAACGGAGTTGGCAGCCTCCTTCAGGCGCTTCTCGGCATCCAAAGCGTCGAGCCTGATCAAGTGCTGCCGCTTCCGCAGGTCCGGCTGCAGCAGGCCCCAACGGGTCTGTCCGATACCGCTCCCGTCAACTACTACGGCTCAGTCGTTTGGCACGGTTATGCAGCACAGCCCGCGACTTACATCATCCGGCTGAGAGATGCCCAAGGCGGCTTCGGCGTCGCTGGTAAAGGAATCGTCGCGGTGATCGACACGGGCGTTGACCCGAATCATCCGGCCCTTGCCCCAGTTTTGCTTCAAGGCTATGACTTCACCCGGAATCAGCCCGGTGCTTCAGAATGGGCCGATGTGGCTGGATTGCCAAACGGGCCGGTTGATCAGAATTCCCAAGACCAACAACCGGTGGTCGTGCAGCAATCGACTGCAGCTGTTCTTGACCAGTCTACGGCCGCAGTTCTCGATGGCAGCCCTTATGTTGCCTTCGGCCACGGAACCATGACGGCGGGACTCGTCCACCTGGTAGCGCCCAAGGCGCAAATCCTGCCGCTAAAGGCTTTCTCATCAGACGGCACGGCGTACCTTTCGAACATCATCGCCGCACTTTACTACGCCGGGCAGCATGGCGCGAATGTCGTCAACATGAGCTTCGATCTCTCCGTGCCTTCCAGCGCATTGTCCAATGCCGTTTCCAATCTGAATCAATCCGGCGTCGTGCTCGTAGCGGCGGCGGGAAATGAAAACACGAGCGCCCGCGTCTACCCGGCAGCGCTGAACGGAAACGTGGTCGGCATTGCTTCGACGACGGATTACGACGCGCGGTCTTCCTTCTCCAACTATGGCTCGGCCGACGTCTGGATCGCGGCTCCGGGTGAAAACATCATCAGCACGTACCCGGGCGGCACATACGCCAGCTCTTCGGGGACATCGTTCAGTTCCCCAATGGTGGCCGGCACTGCCGCACTTTGCTTGAGTCTGAAACCTGGCCTGAATCAGAGCAAAGCTGCAAGCGCGCTGTCGCACGCTCGCAAGCTCACTCCAGATCTTTCGAATGGGCGGTTGGATGTCTATCAGACCCTCACCGCCTGGTTCCTCAGCTGGTGATGAATTGACCTCCGTAGCCATGTTGGCGCATCCCGGCGGAGCGTTGTTGACGCCGCCGGCAGATGCGTTCCGCATCAAGCTGCTGGAGGAGCGGGCCGCAACGATGCGCAACTCTGTTATTTGCGCGTTCAATCAGTTGCTGGATCTCAAGGATCTGAACACGGGAGTCCACAGCACGCGGCTTGCGGAGTGGGGCCTGCGCGTCGGCCAGGAGCTTAACCTCGACGAAAGCACTCTACGCAACCTGGAAGTCGCTGCCTTGCTGCACGACATCGGCAAGGTGGGAATCCCGGATGCAATCTTGCGAAAACCCGGCAAACTTGACGCGGACGAATACGCGCTGATCAAAAAACATCCTGATTACGGCTGGGCGGTTCTACGCATGCTGCCTGGCTTCGAATCAGCCGCGCTGGATATCCTTCATCATCATGAGAGCGTGGATGGTTCGGGGTATCCCGCGGGACTTCGGAATTCAGAAATTCCCATCGTGTCGCGCATCGTGTGCGTTATTGATGCGTACGACGCAATGGTCTCTTCGCGGCCATACCGCAAAGGACTTCCCTTCGAGGAAGCCGCGCGGAGACTGGTCGCGTCCAGTGGCACGCAATTTGATGCCATAGTGGTCCGTTCATTCCTGCCAATTGCGCAGGCGGAGATGGACACGGTGTTTGCCGCGGCGGGCACGGCGGTTGACTCGGCGCTTTAACGGTTCTGGTTCCGTCGGCATTTAAGCGAGACGAGAAGCTTTAAATAGCTGAAACTGGAGAAGTTACGTAGGAGTGGTGAACCGGGGAGGACTCGAACCTCCAACCCGTTGATTAAGAGTCAACTGCTCTACCATTGAGCTACCGGTCCACTGCGCAACCCTATTATTTTACACAGCGCACAAAATTTTGTCGAACGACTCTTGAGAACAAAAATTACCGCAGCAAATCTTCCAGCTGAACGCGCGCATCCGTCTTTCCATCGCGATACTTCACGATCACGGCAGCATAGAGCGAAAGTCCCCACTTCTGCCCCGCCGGATGAGTCACCGCGCGCGATCCTGGAACCACAATCGCTTCTTCGGGAATCACTAGCGGTTCATCGTCCTTAGCCGAATAAATTTTTTCGCGCACGAGGTCATAGACCGGCGTCGAACGGTTCAAAATCGTCCCGGTTCCCAATACTGCGCGCCGCTTCACGATCGTCCCTTCGTACACGCCGGCATTGCCACCGACCATGACTTCCTCTTCGATGATTACGGGGAGCGCGCCGACCGGTTCAATCACGCCACCAATCTGCGCCGCGGCCGAAATATGACAGTTCTTCCCGACTTGCGCGCAACTGCCGATCAGCGCATGCGAATCCACCATCGTGCCTTCATCGACATATGCGCCCACGTTGATAAACATCGGCGGCATGCACACCACGCCTTTTGCGACGTAGCTTCCGTCGCGAATGCTCGAACCGCCTGGCACGAGGCGCATGCCGGCGTCTTTTGTGATTGTTTTCAGCGGATATGTTGATTTATCAAAGAACGGCTGCCGCGAAGGATAATGCCCCATCTCTTCGATCGCGCCCATGCGGAAACCGAGCAGGATTCCCTTTTTCACCCAAGTGTTCACGCGCCAACCGGTCGCCGATTTCGCGTCCGGCTGCGCGGCCCGCGCCTCGCCGCTGTTCAGCAGATCCTTGAAAGATTGAAAGAGCCGCCGGTGGTCGTCTTCATATCGCGCCGGCGGCCGGTCGAACAATTCCTCAATTTGCTGCGCTAGCTGCGGCAACGGCCACCCTTTCCAAAATCTCGAGCGACTCGAGCACTTCTCGAATCTTCTTCCAATTCTCCGCTTTTGGCGCCACCAGCGGCAATCGCCAAACCGGATCGAGCAATCCCATCAGACTCATCGCTGCCTTCACTGGAATCGGATTCGACTCGACAAAATTGATTTCCATTAGCGGCAGATATTTTCTGTGAATCGCGCGCGCGCCCGCGAAATCCCCCGCCAGCCCGCAATCGCACAGCAGCGCCATCTCGCGCGGCACTTCATTCGCTGCGACGGAAATCACGCCCTTCCCGCCGAGCGCGAAGAGCGGTAGCGCCACCGAATCGTCCCCCGCGAGGACCGAAAATTCGTCCGGTACGATGTTCAACGCCGCCGCCATCTGACCGATATTTCCGGAGGCTTCCTTCACGCCGACAATATTTTCAATCTTGGCAAGCCGTGAGACCGTCGCCGGTTCCAAATTCGTCCCGCAACGTCCCGGCACATTGTAGAGAACTATCGGCAGCCGCGTCGCACCTGCGATCGCGCGATAGTGTTGGTACAAACCTTCCTGAGTCGGCTTGTTGTAGTAGGGCGTAACCGAAAGCAATCCATCCACGCCCATCGCTTCCAATTCACGCGCCAGTTCCATCACTTCGGCCGTATTGTAGCCACCCGCTCCCGCGAGCACGGGCACACGCCCCTTCGTTTCTTCCAATGTAATCTCGACGACGCGCATATGTTCGTTGCGCGTGAGCGTGGGATTTTCTCCGGTCGTTCCGCACGGCACCAAAAAATGCACTCCCGCGTTGACCTGCCGCCGCACCAACTTTCGCAGGGCCTCTTCATCAATCGAAAAGTCATTTCGAAACGGTGTTACCAAGGCCGTTCCGCATCCTTCGAATCGTACGTTTCCCATGCTGTCCTCCTGACTCGCCTGCCTTCAGGCAAGTTCCCTTAGAATTTCCCGAAATTCGTAGACGCCTTTTTTCCCCGCCACCCAATTCGCCGCGCGCAAGGCTCCTCGCGCAAAGCCTTCCCTACTTCGAGCAGTGTGGCGCAGCGTGATCGTGTCCTCGGCTGAATCGAATCCGATCTCATGCGTTCCCGGAATTGAACCTGCTCGATTCGCGCTCAAACTGATTTCCCGCGCATATCCGCTCTGCTTCATCTCATCCGCAAGCGCCAACAAAGTCCCCGAAGGCGCATCTTTCTTCGCCGCGTGATGAATCTCCCAACCCCATGCGCCATAACTCTCTTCTCGCGCGAATCGCCGCGCTGCTTCCGCAACAATTTCCCGGAACAGATTCACGCCGACGGAAAAATTCGCGCCCCACACCAACCCGCTCCCGTTCGCGTTGATTCGTTCCTTCAGTCGCTCCAACTCGCTGAACCAACCGGTCGTTCCGCAAACGGTCGCGACACCAAACGCCGCCAGCTTCTGTAAATTTGCAACGGCTGCATCAGGCTTTGTAAACTCCACCGCCGCATCAATTCCGCGCAAGGTCTCCGCGGTCAGCGCTCGCGCGCCTGGATTCTCTTGCCCGCCCAGTTTCAGCCGCACTTCAAATCCATACTCCGGCGCGAGACGCTCCATCATTCGGCCCATCTTTCCGTACCCAACAATCGCGAGCCCTCGCGTCATGCCGCGCCTGCCAAAAGTTCGCGCACCATGCGATCGTAAATCCCAACCGCTTCCTCCAATTCCCTTTTCGCAATCCGCTCTTCCGACGTGTGCGCCACGCGAATGCTTCCAGGCCCAATCAAGAGTGGCCGTCCCCAGGCACCTGCGAAATTCGGAATGTCTGTCGTAAACGCGACCACTGTTGTCTTCAATCCATCGAGCGCTTCCATCCGCAGCGGTTCCGTGCAGAGCGCCTCGCGCACTTCGACTCTTCCACGCACAGCTTTTGTGATCGCGTCGCGGACCACAGCGGAATCGCCGACCAGCCGAAACATCAGCTCCGCTTGCGCAGAGTCCGCGATCACGTTGGGAGCACGACCACCCGCAATCGTTCCGATATTCAACGTGGATTTTCCGAGAAGGGAGTCACTCGGCAAGGAAATCCTACGTACGTCTTCGAGCACTTCGAGCAACTTTTCAATCGCAGATTCACCCAGCTCCGGGTACGCGGAATGAGCCAGCTTCCCCCGGGCAATCAATTCAAATCGCAGTGCGCCCTTCGATCCCAGCGCCAACAAATTTTCCGTCGGCTCGCCATTGATCAGGAATTTCGACCCGCGATTGATCTTGGCCGCGGCCAGCGATCCCAAGCTGTCTTTCTCTTCTCCTACGACGAACAACAAACCAAAGTCTTTTGTTCCGGTGGCAAGCAGCCGCTCCGCAGCGGCCACCATCGCGGCGATAATTCCCTTCGCATCGCACGAGCCGCGACCCCAAACGAATTCGTCATCCTCGCGCGAAGCAAAAAATGGCGGCACCGTATCGATGTGTGTGGACAAAGTGACCACCGGCGTTCCCCAGCTCGCCAGCACATTGAATCGGCCGCGTGTTACCGGCATGCGCTCCGCCGTACCGCCAGTTCGCCCTGCCAGCGCAGCCAAATAGCCGTACAAATACTCGGCCGCAGCCGCTTCTGCTCCGGTCGTGGACTCGATATCCACGAGCGCGCGCGTCAATTGCACCGCATCCATGCTCTGTTTTCTTTCTGGAGGAATCGCTAGGGAGGAAGGAACTGCGCAGAAATTCTGCGGAGAACGCCGCCTCTCGATAGCGCTCCATCCGTCAGCGTTTCCGCCGATTTGCAAATCGCTTCTTTCAAAGCGATCGGATGACAGTCAACGGGCTTTCGCCTCGTTTCCCAATCCCCGGCGCCTTCGCTGCGCCAGGAATTTCGGCGGAGTTAACTTCCCTGTCCCTTTCGCACGAGCCCCGAAGCGATTCGGTACCGCTGCCCGGCTACTCCTGACCTCCGCACCTCTACCAAGAACTCTCTTAGCCTACTGGACCGGCCACTCGAAATCAATACACTCTTGCCGGCCGTCCATGCAATAAACGAATCGTGCAAATCACCTTTTGCTTTGCCGCAGCGTCGCAGCCAGCCCCCGAGCCACTTCCTGCGCTCGCGCCAAATCGCCGGGATCAAACGAAATCGCCGCCACCCGTTGATGTCCGCCGCCGCCAAATTTTTCGGCCAACGAAGCCAAATTCTGATCGGCCGTCGCCTGATTCCACGGGTTCGTCCCCAACGAAACCTTCGCTCGCGTGGCGGACGCGCTCACGCTGATCGAATACACGCACTCAGGATGCAGCAAATACGGAATGAACTTGTTGTAGCCTTCGAGGTCCAGATCGCTCACGTCAAAAAAAATGACGCCGTCTTTCGCCTCGCACCGTTCGCGCAAAATTTCAATCGACCGCCGATGCCGTTCCAGCAACGGACCCAAATGCTTCGCCACGATCGGCAACGCAATCACTTCCTTCAACGGCTTGTACGCGAGCTCGCGGATAATCTGCGCGGGCACCCCGTCTTCCGGAGCCGCTTCAATCACCAGCGCCAACTGTGTCGCCGGTTCTTTCAGTTCCACCGCCGATTCCGGCGTTGGAAATTGCGCGCCATCAATGATGTCGCCCCAGTGAATCAAATCCGCGAGCGGCTTCGTATCGAATCCGAATTTCTCCCGCGCCGTATTTGCAATCAACATGGTGCAGGACTTGTAGTCTGGCTCGTAGAAGAAATGCTTACCCGGAGTCGTTTTGAATCGCTCCGCATCCGCCGGCGTCAGAAAAGCGCTCTGGTGATGGTCGAACCACCACGTCACCTTCGGCGAATTCGAGTACTTGAAATCGACAATTACGTTCTCATCGCCGTCAAACAGGCCCGGCTCCCACGGCTGTTTCGCCTTATGGGTCATGCCCGTGAAGCCGAACTCTGCATTCGCGTCAAATTTTTCGCGGTAAAAACGGTAAAAGAGGGCAGCCGAAGCGGTTCCGTCAAAACAGCGGTCGTGAAAACAGAGCCTGACTCGGGTCATAGTCGAGCGAAAGGGCCTTTCCCGCCAGACGGTTACATTCTCCGTCGGCTACAAAGCCCTTAACGATGCGGTCCCCTTCGCAGAAAGTCAAGACCCTTCCCTGCGCAAAATATTCAACAAAAAGAAAAGCCGCTTCGTCTCGGAAGCGGCTTTCTGTCACATCGAAATCCAGTTGGACTACTGCCCAATCATCTTCTCGACCATATTTCCGATAATCGGCAGCTTGAATTTTTCATGCTGATAAGCCTTGTACATGCAGAAGATCGCCACTGCGATGAATCCGATGACGATCACTGGGAGCAGGAACACCATCAGAAATCCTATCGGAAAGTGCATTAGCGCGGTGATGAAACCGAGAATCATCGTGACTATCCAGAACCCAATCCAGACGACGACGAACGCAATGTTCAACGCAATCGCTTGCGCCCCATGAAAACGTACAAACGACCGCTTGTCGATCAGTAAGAAGATCAGCCCGGAAATCCAACCAAACAAGTAGCACAACAATCCCGCAACGTTTTCTTCCATGCCAGCCGTCGGTGAATCGCTGCTTGCCGCCGCCGCTGGCGCTGCTGCTGCTCCTTGGCTTGCACCACATTTCGGGCAAAACGCTGCTCCGCCAATATCCTGACCACACGCCTTGCAAAATGCCATCGCAGACCTCCCGCACTTTTATGCGCGAGAGGGTAGCAAACGGCCCGCTTATCCGCAATCGCGAAAAAAAACGCCCCGGAAAAAGTCCGGGGCGGGTTCTCAGAAAAATATTGATGCAGTTTCCCTAGTGTTAAGCCGACGGCCGCCGCCGAAATTTTCCCCAAAGGAGCGCAACACCCGTTCCCAGCAACGCAACACTGGCGGGTTCGGGAGTCGCCGTCGTCGTCGTAGACGGAGCCCAGAGCACGACATCACTGGCAGCCGTGTCAAAGGTGATGCTACCGTCCGCGTTGATCGTGAACGTGACCGTATTGCTGAACGCATCTGTCGTTGAATATAGTGTTGAGCCGTTTTGCAAAGCGGTGCCGGTTCCCGTTATATCGTCGATTGGCGTACATGGGAGGCCTGTGACCGTCGTGTTGAAGCTACTGTCCACGGCATTTGACTGAGCTCCGCTGCCGAATCCGCAAGTAAGAAGCCCTCCGTTTAAGAAAGGTAGAGTGATGACGGTGTTCGCTGCCACTGCCCCAAGGTCAAACACCTGAAGAAACTGGCCGGAACCTCCCGTGACGTCCACAACTTTGCCAGTCACGCCGTCGATATTGAAAGTCTGGTTTGTAAGCTGCGCAGCCTCGCACGCCGTCGTCTGGTTCAAACAGTCATTAAATCCCAAAGTATCCAGCGGCCCGTAGCCCGATGCAGACTTGATAGTCGTGCCAAAAGCGGTCCCGGCGAGCCCCGCTGCGGCTCCCCACAAAAGCAAACCCAAAACCGCTGCTCTGCCTAGTCCCTTCATTGTGCCCCCTAACTTTTGCGATTGCTTCGCCCTCCGAGAAACCTGTCAATCGAGGCTTCTCGTGGCCACACTTCTAGATTGACTTCTCGTCAATGCAACCCTGAGCCCAATTCCGGTCGATAGACAGAGGCTGAGGGGGAATCCTAATGCCCATCTTTTTCAATCGATTACGCCTGAAGGCAACGAGGACGCGCGAGTTCCGCAATCCGGATGCGCGAACTCGTTCCCTTTTTTATCTGTTCGGTTCCCATATTGCCCACGCTTACATCAACTACTCGCCCCTACCTCGTCCTACCTCTGGCGCGTTCAGTAGCCGCTTTGCCCTTTCTTCAATCAGTCCAAAGCCCGCCCTGCCGGCCTCTGCCTCGACCCTCCGCAGTGCCCCTACGTCCGGTTCGCCGCTCTCCTTATCCAGACCAACCGTGGCAGCTAACAGCTCCAACCTGAGTTGCCAACCCAGTATTCCGAGCTTTTTGGCTTCCCCCAGCGCTTTCATTTGAACACCGCGCGCTTCTTTCCATTTGCCAGATCGTGCGAGAACTCGCGCCCTTGCGCAGTCCAAAGCGAGCCTGACGGCCTGATCCGTTGGCTGACCTTCTGACGCAGCGCTCAAAGCTCCGCTTGCCTCTTCCAACTTGCCCTGCGCCGCCAGCGCCTCGGCCAACGCAGCCAAAGCAGCTCCGCTTTCGTCTTTCATTCCGGTTTTCTGAAACTCGTCTGCCGCCTCCCTGGCAAGAGTAACGGCGGCAGCCCAATCGTCCTCCTCAAATTTCAAGCGACTCAGAGACGTCTGCACCAACGCTTTCGAAAGGTTCGCCCCTGCGCCACCACTCATCGCCAGAGCATCCTGGTAGTTTCGATCTGCATCGGCCAACTTCCCTTCATCGGTTTGTATGTCGCCCAACGTGGCCAAAAGACTGGGAATCTTGTCGGCGAACGAAGCTCGTCTCGCAATTCGCAGCCCTTCCTCCAGATTTTCGGTGGCTGCGTTCAGTTGTCCTTGCAACAACTGCAGGCTTCCTAAATTGTTTCTGGCATCGACTTCGGCGCTATCGTTTCTTGTCTCGTGGGCCAGATCCAGACACTTTTGGTAGTTGCTGACAGCTTGCTTGAAATCGCCGGCTGCCTGATACTCCGTCGCAAGATTGTTGAAGTTGTCGGACAACGCGGTCTTGTTCTTGGTCTCGGTGGCGACCTCTATGGCTTTCTGATAGCTCTTCACCGCGTCCTGGTGGTCGCCCTGATCCGCGTGGAGTATCCCCAGGTTTTGCCAGGCGCCGATAACGTCCCGCTGCGATCCTACGCCCGTCGCAATTTCCAGCGCCTTTCCTTCCGCCGCTAGCGCCTCCGGGAAATTTCCACGTCCTCGTGCCGCAATTCCTAGATTCGCTTGTGTCCGCGCCACAATCAGTGGGTATTTCAAATCGTCGGCAATCTTCTCGCCTCGACGACAGTCTGATTCTGCGCCCTCAAAATCACCGGAACCCAACTTCGCGCGGCACAGCCTCCACAAGCCTTCCGCTTCCAACATTCGCGCTCCCAGCGCGTGAGCCTTCCCAATTGTGGTTCCGGCTGCGGTGACTTCCTCTTTATAGCGACTCATCTCGTCGTACGCTTCCGCTTCCCGCAAATCGATGATCGGGCTGTTACGCATCTCTCCCGGTTGTTTTCGCAAATCTGCAATGGTTGCAAGCGCCGCCTCGGCCTTTCCTCCGCGAATCTGAACATCCGCTGCGCGATAGGCATACTCTGGCCGTTCACGCACAAATTTCCACAAGGCCTTATACGATTCCGCCGCATCGTCCCATTCTGACGACATCTCCTGAAACACGGCTTCGACTCGCAGCTTGCTCTCCTTCCCGAGATGCGTTGACAATTCTTTCGACTTGCCGGCTTCCTCTTTCGCCTTCTCGTCGTATCCCTGCCTCATCCACGCCTCGGCCAATTCCGAATGTGCGAGAGGAAAACTCGGTTCCAGTTGAATGGCCGCTTGAAGGTTCTTCGTGGCGTCGCTCAAATCGTACTTCCATAAACTCGCCAGCCCTTTCAAGTAAAACTTTCGTGCTTCCGCAGAAGCAGGCATTTCGTTTTCTTGTTCTTGTATTTGCGAAACGCTCGGATTCGGTAAACCAAGTTTCGCTAACACCTTCGCTCCCACTGCTCCCGCCAGATCCGCCAGCGTTAGTTCCGACCCGCTCTCTGTCGGAAACGACCAGGTTTCTCCCGTCTTTACATTCTGCATCCTGACGTTTACCTGCACTCGCCCGCCCGCATCTTTGCCCATGTCCGTGAACGATCCGTAGACGACATAGTCGCAATCCAGATAGTCGCGAACGGTCTTCATCGTGCTCGGACTGTAGGAAACCTCTCGCGCGAGCGAAAGGTCTCGCTTCATCCTCGACACAGTTTCCCCGGGCACTGTCACTACCTTTTCCGTGATTTCCAGTTCCGAGGTCAGATCTTCCGTAAGAGAAGTCGACACCCATTCGTTCTCTTCGTTGTTCTGCTGATCGGCAAAACCAAGCAACGCAATTCTCGGCCGGTATGCGTACACCGGTCTCATCCGCCAAACGATTCCTGCACCAGTCACAAGAATCGCCGCGGCCACTCCCAGCCAGATTTTCCAATCCCGCAGCCGTTCTTTTTTTCGGCTGGCTGGTTCCCCCTTCTCCGGCCCGAATTTCTTCGGCTTCTCTGGATTCCCCACTCCCTCCACAAGCAGATTAAATACATGCACTCTTACGTCGTGCTTAACCTGCGTTTCACCGAGATCCTGCAACGCGCCCATCCAGCCCGATAGTTGTCTCAGCACGTCCGCTTGCGCCTTGGAAACGAGGATGTGCCCCGCATCGGCGCAATCCATCACGCGCTGCGCGATATTGATCCCATCTCCCGCGACGTTTTCATTCGCGTTGATATCGCTGACCCGGTACACGGGTCCCGCATGCATTCCCATCCGCAGCGGGATGGGCGCTTCGTCTTTCAAAGCGCGAGTCGTCTCCACCGCGCATCGCACGTTGCTCTGGGGATCGCCGAAAAACGCCAGCGCCATTCCATCGCCGGTCGGCAAGCTAATCAGCTTCTTCTGCTCCTGAGCTTTTCGAAACTCCGTTCCGCTGCGAACGCTTTTTTGCAACCGCCGCAGCGTCTCCTGCTGGACATCCGTGGGCATGCGCGAATAGCCGACGATATCCATGAACAGGACATACGCCATCTCCAGGGTGGCCGATTGGTTATCGTCGAATGTGCCCGGCGAGGAACTCATGGCCGGCCAAATGCTCTGCGTCGACTGGAATTGCGGGTTCGCCGGAAATACGACCTGGCAACGCGCTCAACCACGCCGAGTCGTTCTGCATCGAATTCGGCTATAAATTGCCGGCTAGATGAATGTGCATCAGTCATAGGCTGGGGGACCGGGTGCGGATGTTATGCAACGCCCGTCGGATAGTCAACGTAGCGGGCGGGTCGCGCCGCGACAATTCTACAGAATCGCTGCGCGCGTAAACGCGTTCGCTCTTCGCTCTCGCAGCGTGTACTTGATCGCAAAATATTGCGCCTGCGCCAGCGTCTTCTGATAATCCTCGTCGTTCAAATACATGCGCTTGGGAATCCGTCGTGCCAAAATGCTGACTTCCAGCACATCCCGCTTGAACGGATAGGGTGCCAGGGTCAACACGTTCGACCCCTCGCTGCGCAAATCGAAGTCTATCTCATTCCCTGCCGCATCTTTTGGCACCGCGTCAATCATGCAATTCTCTTGTGGATTCACGCACAAGTGCAGCGACAGCCGATCCAGCGCTTCCAACCGTTCGAAATTCGCCTTAAGCGCATCCTCAACTACCAAATCCTTCGTCGCCAGGTTTGCGCGCAGATCCACTTTCAGCCGCAATTGTTGTAACCGCAAGCGCTGCACAAACTCACTCACCAGCGCCGACTCTTCGCTCTTCACATACTTTGCCGAAAATCCCGGCATTGTCGCTCGCGCACGATCGTAAAGCCCAACGCAGTGCATGCTCACCAACAGCGCCGCATAGTGATCCACTTTCACGAGCCGCTCGATGCCTCGCTGATAAAGCGCGATATGCTCGTCCGTCGGAATAGACATGAAGGAATGAGGCGTCCGCGACTTTGCGTCGAGCGTCGGCTGCAGCTCCCACTCGCTCCAGCCATTGTCGTGTTCGGAAACCGCCAGGCAGAATGACTCGAACGGCTCCGGCCGTGGAAATTCTTCGTTGCCCCACTCTTTTGCGAAGTAACCGGCCAAAAACGCGTGGTCCGTCTGCCGGATCACCAACAGCTCGTCGCCCTGTTCCCGAATGATCAAGCGTTTTCCCCGCTACGCCGCAAAAACTTCAGAGCTGCTCGCAGACCACTCAACCCAGAATCGCCCGAAAAGTAGCAAGCTTTTTCGCCTGCGCCACTGTGACGACTCCTCAAATCACACCCTGGTCTCTTAACCGTTCCAGCTCGGCGGCGGGGTAGCCAAGCCAGTCTCCGTAGACCTCCGCATTATGCTCCCCCAACGTTGGTCCAATCCAGCGCATTTCCCCGGGCGTCTCGCCGAGAACCGGCGCTAGCCGCGGCAATTTCACCGTGTCTCCTCCGCCCAGGTCTGCCTCTTCAAACACGCCGCGCGCCTGAAAGTGCACGTCCCGCAACATTTCTTCCGCCGAATTAATTGGCCCGGAAGGCACATCGGCTTCGCTCAGCACTTTCAACGCATCCACCGAGTTTTTCTGTCGCGTCCACGCTGAAATCGCCTCGTCAATTTCGTCAATGTGCTTCGAGCGTCCTTCATTGCTCGCCAGCCGCGCGTCTGCAGACAAATCCTCGCGGCCAATCGCCAGCATGAATCTTCGGAAGATGCTGTCGCCATTCGCGCCAATCACAATGTACGCGCCATCCGCACAGGGATATGTTCCGCTTGGCACAATCCCGGTCAGCCTCATCCCCTCGCGCTCACGTTTCACTCCCGCCTTGTCATACTCGGGGATCGTTCCTTCCATCAAATTCAGAACGGCTTCGTACAACGCCACGTCAATCACCTGCCCGCTTCCGCCGCGCGCGTCGCGATGATAAAGCGCCAACAAAATTCCCAGCGCCGCGTGCAGCCCAGCCACGGAGTCTCCCAAACTCAAATTCGGCCGCACCGGCGGACGATCCGGCTCTCCCGTCACATACCGCAATCCGCCGAACGCTTCGGCAACCGCCGCGAATCCCGGCCGCTGTGCGTAGGGCCCCGTCTGCCCATATCCGGAAATACGCGCCAAAATCAATTTTGGATTTTCCTTTTTCAGCTCCTCAAAACCCAGCCCCCACTTTTCCAGCGTTCCCGGGCGAAAGTTTTCAATCACCACATCCACTTTCTTCGCCAGCTCCCTCGCAATTTTTTGCCCTTCCGGCACCCGCAAGTTCAGCGTCACGCACTTTTTGTTCCGCGCCATCAGATGCCACCAAAGCGAAGTTCCTTTGTGCACCACGCGCCACGTTCGCAATGGGTCGCCCGTACCCGGCGGTTCCACCTTGATCACGTCCGCGCCAAACCAGGCCAAAAACGCCGTCGCAAACGGCCCCGCAATCAGCTGCCCGAGCTCCAACACTTTCACGCCCGCCAACGGCCCCGCGGTCTTTTTTGTTGTGTCACTCATGGAGGAGTCCGAATTGTAGCCGAATCCAGGCGCCATTATGTTGCCTGTCAGTCATTTGGTTTTCTGGCGGAGCGTTCGAGGTAGGGTCACTACTTGTGATGCGCGGTCGCGGTCATCCTACTGTTGATTGCGAACTGCCGACTACCTTTACGGCTCGTACCAAAACTGAATCTTCACTTCCACGTGCGCCGAGACTGGCTTTCCATTTCGCGTCGCCGGCTGGTACACATAGTCCTTCACGGTATCTTCCGCTTTTTGATAAAGCGCTTTCGGCCCGCTAAACGGAGTCGCGGACTGCACGCGCCCGTTCTCGTCAACTACGGTGTCCAGCGTCACAACGCCGCTCACATACGCGCGCAACGCTTCCGGCGGCGAAAGTGACCGAATCGCCTTCAACAATTTCGGCGGCACATACACGTCTTCTTGCGGCGACGTCACAACCGGCACATCTTTCGATCCGTTTTTCGTTGCCGCTGTTTTCTTTCCGTTATTCGCAGCCACTGTTGCGTGTGGCTCTTTCTTCTGCGATACAGCCGCACTCGATTCGCTTTCTGCATCGTTCGAAGATTTCTCAGGCTCATCACCGGTAGAGCTGCGCGGCTTTCCTTCCGGCGCCGTTCGCGCGTTCGAATTTTCGGCGATCGGCGCGGGAGCTACAGCCGCTCCCGTCGAGCTCTCGCTCGCTGCCGGTTGGTTCGCCGGCGAATTGCCCGACGGAAGGCTTGCGTTGGCTTG
>Ga0209060_10000909_pt1 | contig 39640 bp, 35 predicted proteins | sample Coa_R1_8_FD_187155 | JGI IMG/M metagenome (GOLD analysis project Ga0209060, IMG submission 187155) | Surface soil microbial communities from Centralia Pennsylvania, which are recovering from an underground coalmine fire - Coalmine... | ecosystem: Environmental > Terrestrial > Soil >...
AGTCGATTCCTCGACGACATCGCCGCGTTTCTGACCGACTTTCAGCAGGTGCTGGGCGGGTTCCTCGAGCGCGCCCAGTCGGTCGACGCGCTCCTGCGCGGGCGCGACACCGCGTTCCTGCTGGTGCTGGTGCCGGTGGTCGCGGCCGTCGACGAGGCGCTCTACTTTCACGGCCGGCTGCGCGAGGCCGGCGTGTCGCTGTCGGCGTTCATCACCAATCGGGTGCAGCCGGCGCCGGGGCTCAGCGACAGGGCTGCGCTGGCCGCCGCTCTCCGCGCGGCCCCCGCCTTCGCCGACCTCTCCGACGCTGCGATCGCCGAGGCGGCGGCGCGCCTGGCGGCGGTGGCGCAGACCGCGGCGGCGCTGCGGGCCGGAGAGCGGCGGGAGATCGCCCGCCTCGGCGAGCGGGCCCCGGGGACCGCGATCAGGGAGGTCCCGCTGCTCGATCACGACGTGGACAACCTGGCTGAGCTGCGCGTCGTGGGCGAGGCGCTGCTTTCCGGGTAGCGCGCGGCCGTACCGCTTCGAGCATGGCGTCCAGCGTGGCTTCGGCCGGTTCGGGCGCCGCGAGCAGCAGCACCACGGCGTCGCCCCGGCGGGCCAGCGCGAAGGCCCCGCGCGACGACGAGGCCTCGCGCAGCGACGAAAAGACGGCACGATCGGCCTCGCCACCGGCGTCGGCGTCGGCCCCGCTCAGCCGGGCCAGCACCTGCCGCGCGGCGCGCGCGAAGTCGTCGGCCTCGCCGGCGTCGTCCCAGACCGTCGTCCAGGCGAGCGGCGCGCCCGGCGCGGGGGCGCCGCCGTCGGCAGGGGCGGCGCCGGGCGTCGGCCGGTAGAGCGCGGCGCGATCGCCTCCCCAGCCCGCGGCCGCCCGCTCGGCCACCTCGGGCGAGACCGCCAGCGCCAGCCAGCTGCGGAGCACCATCTCTCCGAGGACGTCGCTGCCGGCCGGGCGGCCGTACCCGGGCAGCGCCGGCAGCGCCGCCTCGTCGACCGCCAGCGGCGCCTCGCAGGCCTCGTACTTCTCGGGGTGAAGGACCTGCTCGGTCGACGCCGGCGGGTCGGCCCACAGCGCGTCGACCGCGCTCCAGGGCCGGTGAGCGCGCACGCCGGCCACGAACAGCAGCCCGTCGAGGTGCGTGAACTGCCCGAGGTCGACGAACCAGGAGGGAGCGCCGCTCTCGGCCGCGCGCAGGCGGGCGGCGAGCGCCGTCAGCTCGTGGGCGCCGAGGAAGGTCTCACGGGGGTCGGCGAGCTCGAGGCCGGCCAGCAGGGCGTCGCCCTCGACCAGCGCCAGCCGCGCCCGCCGCGCGTCGCCGTCGAGCCGCGAGGTGCCGTCGGGCGCCACCTCGAGCAGCCGGCGGAGGCCGAAGTGCTGGTCGGCGACCGCGTGGGCGATCTCGTGCACCACGTCGATCCGCTGCGTCTCGAAGGGGATGAAGTCGGGGACCAGCAGGCGTCCGGTCGCGGCGTCGTAGCGCGCGCGAGGCGCCGCCGCGTCGCCGTAGGCCTCGGCGGCGCCGGCGCCGAAGTCCCCGCCCGCGTCTCCGGCCCGCTGGCCGACCGGGAGGCCGAGCCGCCGCAAGAGCTCCCCCTCGGTCCGCATCGCCGGGCTCTGGGTGGCCTCGCCGACCGCCACCAGCACGGCGCGCGACCACTCCTCGCGCGTGACCGCCCGGGCCGGCAGCGTCCCGGCGTAGGGGAGGTGCCGCGCCGCCGCGACCGCGGCGACGAGGCGGTCGAGCTGCGGCCGCAAGGTGGCGTCGGTGAGCGGGGCCGCGCTGGCCGCCAGCGCGACGGCGGCCACCAGCTTGCTCACGCCAGCCACGGGCGGCAGTTTGAGGTAAATAGCCTGACCGTTCAATGAGCGTTTCGGGCCCGGATCTGGATCGCCTGACGCCGCCGGCGCGGCGAGGGTTCGCGCAGGCGCTGCGCGAGATCCGTGAACAGCTGGGTCGCGCGCGGGCCGTCGAGCTGTACGGCGCGGCCGGTTCCCTGGGCGCGGCGCTGGCCGCCAAGCTCGACGACCGCCCGGGCGGCGAGGGTGGTCCTCCGCTGCTCTATGTGGTTGCCGACGAGGAGACGGCGGAGGCGCGGCTCCACGACCTGGGGTTCTTCCTCTCGCCGTCGTCGGCGCGCGGGGGCGACGATCCGCTGGCGCCGCCGGCGGTTCTCGAGTTGCCCGCCCCCGACGGCTCGCCCTACGCCGAGATGCAGCCCGACCGGCGCGCCGTGCTCGCGCGAATGGCCGTGTTGTTTCGGCTCACGCGCGGGTTCGCTCCCCGCGTCCTGGTGGCCTCGGCGGCGGCGCTGTTCCGCCGGGTCGTCCCGCGCGCGCCGTTCGAGGACCTCTGCCAGGTGATCACCGCCCGAAGGGCGCTCGATCGCGAGGCGACGATCGCGGCGCTGCTACGGGCCGGGTTCTCGCGCGCGCCGGTGGTCGAGGACGCCGGGACCTTCGCCGTGCGCGGCGCGGTCATCGATCTCTACCCCCCCGTCTACCGCCACCCGGTGCGGATCGAGCTGTTTGGCGACGAGATCGAGTCGATCCGGCTCTACGACGCGGCGACGCAGCGGACGCTGCGCCCGCTCGAGGCGGTCCACCTCCACCCGGTGCGCGAGACGATCCCCACGCCCGGCGCCGACCCGCGCGGCAAGCTGCTGGCCGCGGCCGACGCCGCCGTCTATCCGTCGTCGAAGACGCGCCGGCTGCTCGAGCAGATCGACGAGGGGGAGCAGTTCTTCGGGATCGAGGCGCTGGCGCCGGCGTTCCACGCCCAGATGGCGTCGTTCTACGACTACCTGCCGGATGACGCGCTCTGCGTGGTGGAGGATCCCGAGGCGGTGGTCGAGGAGGCGCGCCGGCAGGCGACCCGGCTGCGCGAGGCCGCGGCCGCCCGTCACGTCGAGCACCGGCTGGCCCTGCCGGCGCAGGAGTTCGTGCTGGGTGAAGAGGAAGCGGCCGAGGCGATAGCGGCCCGCCGACGCCTGGAGATCCGGCCGGTGGAGATCGCCCGCTTCGATCCGGCGCCCGACGCGCCGCCGCGGGTGAGGATCGAGTCGTCGCCGCACACCACGCTGCGCGCCGAGCTGCGCGAGGCACGTTCGCAGGGCACCGGGCACGACGAGGTCGACGGCGCGTGGACGGAGCTCGGCTCTGCCGAGCGGAGTCCGTCGCGGGAGGGCGCGGGGACCCTTCGAGGGTCCCCGGAGACGATCGGCAAGCCGCTGCGCGATCGGCTCCGCAGCTGGATCGACCGGGGGAATCGGATCCGCGTGGTGGCGCCCAGCCGGACGCATGCCGACCGGCTGGCGGCGCTGCTGCGCGCGCTCGGGCTGGCCACGACGGTCGCGGCGCACGGCGAGGCGACCGATCTGTTCGCGCCGGCGGGCGTCCCGCTCGAGGTTCTGGTGGGCCCGCTACGGCGGGGGTTCGCGCTGCCGGCCGACCGGCTGGTCGTCGTCGCCGAGGAGGAGATCTTCGGGACGCGCTCGGCGCGCGAGGCGCGTCCGGTCAAGGCGCCGGCCTTCGGCGACCTGAGCGAGATCGCCGAGGGCGATTTGGTCGTCCACGACGAGCACGGCATCGGCCGCTACCGAGGGCTGAAGAAGCTCACCGTCCGCGGCGTGCCGCAGGACTTCATGCAGCTCGAGTACGACGGCGGCTCGGTCTACCTGCCGGTCTATCGCATCGGGCTCGTTCACCGCTACACCGGCGGCGAGACCGACGCCGTCCGCCTCGACAAGCTGGGGGCCAAGACCTGGCAGGAGAAGCGGCGCCGCGTCTCGGCCGAGGCGCGCAAGGTCGCCGAAGAGCTGATGCAGCTCTACGCCCAGCGGGCGGCGCTGGCCGGGCACGCCTTCCCCGGGCCGGACGCGGTGTTTCGCGCGTTCGAGGAGACCTTCCCCTTCGAGGAGACGCCCGATCAGGAGAAGGCGATCGAGACCGTCCTCGCCGACATGCAGAACGGTGTACCGATGGATCGGCTGGTCTGCGGCGACGTCGGCTACGGCAAGACCGAGGTGGCGCTGCGCGCGACGCTGCTGGCCGTGCTGGGCGGCAAGCAGGTGGCCGTCCTGGCCCCCACCACCGTGCTGGCCGAGCAGCACTTCGTGACCTTCTCCGACCGCTTCAGCGACTTCCCGGTCCGGGTGGCGGTGCTCTCGCGCTTCCGCACCAAGGCCGAGCAGTCGGCGACCATCGCTGCCCTGGCCGAGGGGAAGATCGACGTCGTGGTGGGGACGCATCGCCTGCTGTCGCGCGACGTGCGGTTCCGCGATCTGGGCTTGCTGGTCGTCGACGAGGAGCAGCGCTTCGGCGTCAGCCACAAGGAGCGGCTCAAGGAGCTGCGCACGCAGGTCGACGTGCTCACGCTGACCGCCACGCCGATCCCGCGCACGCTGCAGATGGCCATGGGCGGGCTGCGGGAGATCTCGATCATCGCCACGCCGCCCGCCGATCGGCTGGCCATCCGCACCTTCGTCTGCCGCTTCGATCGCGAGCTGCTGGGCGAGGCGATCCGGCGCGAGCTTTCGCGCGGGGGCCAGATCTTCTTCGTGCACAACCGCATCGAGGACCTCGCCGAGCAGGCCGGCAAGATCCGCCAGATCTCGCCCGAGGGGACGCGCATCGCGGTCGCCCACGGCCAGCTGCCCGAGGGCGAGCTGGAGAAGGTGATGGTCGACTTCGTCGACGGCCGCTACGACGTGCTGGCCTGCACCACCATCATCGAGTCGGGGCTCGACATCTCGCGCGCCAACACGATGATCGTCCACCAGGCCGACCGGTTCGGGCTGGCGCAGCTCTACCAGCTGCGCGGGCGCATCGGGCGCTCGCGCGAGCGCGCCTTCTGCTACCTGGTGGTCCCCGAGGAGACGCGGATGACGCCCGAGGCGAAGCAGCGGCTGGCCGTCCTCCAGCGCTTCACCGAGCTGGGCGCCGGGTTCCAGGTGGCGACGCACGACCTCGAGATCCGCGGCGCCGGCGAGCTGCTGGGCGAGCGCCAGCACGGGGCGGTGGCCCAGGTCGGCTTCGAGACCTACGCGCGGATCCTGGAGGAGGCGGTGGCCGAGCTGCGCGGCCAGCCCATCAAACAGGAGCACGATCCGGAGATCTCGGTCGACGTGCCGGCCTTCCTGCCCGACGACTTCGTCCCCGACGCCGGGCAGCGGCTGGACTTCTACCGGCGGCTGGCCCAGGCGCGCGACGAGGACGACGTGCGGTCGACGCTGGCCGAGCTCCAGGACCGCTACGGCGCGCTTCCCGCCGAGGCGCTGCTCCTCGGCGAGGTCATGATCGACAAGACGCTGGTGCGCGCGCTGGGGGCGCTCGGCTACGAGCTGGGGCCGGCGCGCTTCACGCTCTCGCTGCGCAGCGATACCTCGCTCGATCCCTCCAAGGTGCTGAAGCTGGTGCAGGCCAAGGCGAGCCGCTTCAAGCTGACGCCCGACATGCGTCTCTCCTACACCTTCGCCGAGGGCGAGAAGCAGGATCGCATGGCGGCCGCCCGGGCGCGTTTGACGCAGCTCGTGACGCTGACCGCCGCTTGACCGCCGGGGGGGCGGTTTTCGGGTAGGCTTGCCGCATGTACATCCTCCTGCACCTCGCAGCGTTGACGGCGACCGTGCTGCTCCTGGCGCGCATCGTCCCCTCGGTGAGGGTCAAGAGCATGGGATCGGCGATCGTTGTCGCGATCGTGTTCTCGGTCCTCAACTTCTTCCTGGGGGGCCTGCTCCACGTCCTCCTGATCGTCCCCGGGATCCTGACGCTGGGGTTGGTGCTGCTGTTCAGCACCTTCATCGTCAACCTGATCCTGCTGTGGCTGACCGACAAGCTGCTCGGGTCGTTCGAGATCGAGACGCTGGGGGGCCTGGTGACCTCGGCCGCCATCCTGACCGTGGTGAACTGGGTCTTTCACGTCCTGGTCCGCGGATACTTCGCCCACCACCACATGCTCGGGGTGGCCGGGCCCGGTCCGACGCGCTGGATCTAGCGCCCGGGGCGTGTAATCTCTCGCGGATGGCCCCGACGACCCTCCGCCCGAAGACCCTGCTGACCGCGCTGGCGGCGCTGACGCTCGCCGCGGCCGCCTGCAAGCACGGCGGCGGCGGAGAGGCCCGCAACGCCGACCCGTCGCAGGTGGTGGCCAAGGTCGACGACACGGTCATCACCGTCGCCGACGTGCAGGAGCGGATCAACAAGCAGTCGCCCTTCGTGCGGGCGCGCTACACCAGCGCCGACAAGAAGAAGGAATTTGTCGACACCCTCGTGCGGTTCGAGGTGATGGCCGCCGAGGCGGCACGGCGGGGCTACGACAAGGACCCCGACGTTCAGCGGGTCATGAAGCAGCAGATGATCTCCAAGCTGATGCAGAAGGATTTCGAGTCCAAGCTCAAGGTCGAGGACGTCCCCGAGGCCGACGTCGAGAAGTACTACAACGAGCACCCGGCCGAGTTTCATCAGAAGGACGAGGTGCGCGTCAGCGCCATCTTCCTCAAGGACAAGGCCAAGGCCGACAAGGTCTACGCCGAAGCGCGCGCGCTCCCCAAGGGGCCAGCCAGCTTCGGCGACCAGAAGGGTTTCCGCGACCTCGTCGCCAAGTATTCGGAGGACGAGGAGTCGAAGCCGCGCGGCGGCGACCTGTCGTTCTTCGCGGCCGACACGCAGACGGTGCCCAAGCCGATCGTCGACGCCGCGTTCGCGCTCAAGGAGGTCGGCGACACCGCGGCCCCGGTCAAGACCGACAAGGGGTGGGCGATCGTTCGCCTCACCCAGAAGCGCCCCGGGTTCAACCGACCTCTGCCGGAGGTGAAGCGGCAGATCCAGCAGCGGCTGTTCCGCGATCTGCGCTCCAAGGCGATGGACGCCTTCGTCGACGACTTGAAGAAGAAGAGCAACATCACGATCAACGACGACAACCTGGCCAAGGTGGTGGTCGAGGGAGGCGCTGGACGAGCTCCGGGAACCGGGATCCCGGGCGCGGAGCTCCCCCCCACCGCGGCCCCGCCGCCTGGAACGCCGGCGCCGCGGCCGGTCGGTATGCAACCCGTCGGCGCTCCCCAGGCTCCAACCCACCCGTGACGCGCTCTAGAGTTGCAATCTGTCTGGCCGTGCTGGCCCTGGCCGGGGCTCCCGGCGTCGCGCGCGCGCGCATCGTCGAGAAGGTGGCCGCAGTGGTCGGCGACCAGCTGGTGCTGGCCAGCGAGGTCGAGGACCGCGTGGGGCCGCTCATGGCCGACGTCAACCGGATCACCGATCCGGACAAGCGGGCGGCGCGGGCGGCGGCGCTGCGGCGCGAGGTGCTGGAGCGCCTCATCGACGACGAGCTGATCCTGCAGCAGGCGGCCGAGCTCAAGCTCTCGATCTCCAGCGAGCAGGTCGACGCCTCGATCGAGGAGATCAAGAAGCAGAACAGCCTCACCGACGAGCAGCTGCGCGAGGCGCTGCGCTCGCAGGGGATGACGATGTCCGCCTACCGCGCCGACCTGCGGCGCCAGCTGCTGCGCTTCCGGGTGCTCAACATCGCGGTCGGGTCGCGCGTCAACGTGTCGGACGACGAGGTGCGCGCCTACTACGACCGGCACATGAAGGACGGCAGCAACGTCCAGGTGCGGGCCAGCCACGTCTTCGTGGCCATCCCCGACGGCGCCGACGCCGCTGCCGTCGCCGAGAAGCAGGCCCAGGCCCAGAAGATCCTCGAGCGGGCGCAGGGGGGCGAGGACTTCGCCAAGCTGGCGCGCGAGGCGTCCGACGACGCGGCGACCCGCGCCGACGGCGGCGACCTCGGCTACTTCGGCAAGGACATGCTCCCCAAGGCGATCGAAGAGCTGGTCTTCGCCATGAAGGTGGGCGAGGTGCGCGGCCCGATCCGGGTCGACCGTGGCTTCCACGTCATCAAGCTGGTCGACCGCAAGGTCAAGGACCCCAAGCCGTTCGACGAGGTGAAAGAGGACATCCGGATGCAGCTCCGCCAGAAGGACATGGAGCGACAGACGAAGATCTACCTCGGCGAGCTGCGCAAGAAGACGCTGGTCGACATCCGCTACTAGGCGCCGCCGGAGGTCGGGGGCGGCGTGCGCAGCGCGCGGCGCCCGCCCTGGAGCAGCTGACGCTCCAACGTGCGGACGCGCTGCCGCGAGAGTGACAGCCGGCGCGCGACCTCCAGCTGCGACAGCTGGAGATCGAAGCGCAAGCGATAGACGTTCAACACGTCGTCCGGAAGCGCGGCCAGGTAGGCCCGCACGGCGGTCACGTCGTGCGCCTCGTGTTCGTCTTGATCGCAGAGGCGATCGCCGACCTCGGGCGTGGGCCGTTCACGGCGACAGGTGACCATCCAGTCGTGCGCCGTGTGGCGGGCGATGGTGCTGAGATAGCCGCCGACGTTCGAGCCGGGATCGATCTTGCCCCCGCGCATGGCGCCCAGAAACCGCAGGAACGAGGTCTGCACGAGATCGTCGATGTCGCTCGCGCAGCCGTGGGACCGACGGAGCACGTAAGAGACCGTGGCGCGCACGTCCTGGACGTGTCGTTGGTAGAAGACCTGGAGCGTCTCCAGGCCAGCCTCGACGGCCCTCGGTTCGAGCTGACGTTGCCTTGCCGATTGTGGCATCCCCGGACCTCCTCACGCCCGCACTCCCTCCCCCCGAGAGCAACGACGGCCGAACCGTACATTCCGTATGTCATTGCGTCAAGGCGCCGCCGGTTGCGAATCATTGTCGCAGGAACGTTGCCAATCTTCGTTCAACCAACTGTGGATCGTGGTCCGTAGAGGTAATTCGAAGGAGGCTTCATGAAAAACATTGCGTTGGTGATGGGCGCGACAGCTTTGATGGCGGTCGGGGTGATTGGGTGTGATGGAACTCAACAAGACGGCCACCCGGGGATGTTCTCGGAGACGGTGGTGAATCGGAACGCGGACGGAACCTCCAGTTCGACGGTGACCTGGCTCACTGCCGACGAGATCGCCGCGCTCGCGACCACCCGTTCGAAGAATGGCGTGCACCCGGCGCCGTCGGGAACGCCCACCTCCGGGGGCGAGTACGTGTTCATTCAGGACACCAGTTGCCTCGCGAAGTCGATTTGGGTCTACGACCAGCCGAACGCCACGGGGAACATCATCTGCTTCGACAACGTTGGGGCCGCTCCGCAAGCAGGATATGCCATGGACCTCGGTGATTTTGGTTGGTCAATGCGGGTGCAAAGTTACTGGCCCGGCGATCTCGCGGGCGCGTTCTACAACCCGAACACGTTCCATTTCACCGACTGGAACGCCTGGGGCCCGCTCACCAACGCCGGCACCGAGGTCGAGGGCGCCGACTCGATCATCATCGACGGATACCAGACCTGCCCGTCGGGCGGCTGCTGAAGCGCCCACCGGGCGACGTCTGGCCGCCGCGGCGCTAGCCCGGCGGCCAGGCCATCGGCCGGCCGGCCAGGACGTGCAGGTGCACGTGGTGGACCGACTGGCCGGCGTCGGCGCCGGCGTTCATGACCACGCGGAAACCGTTGGCGGCGAGGCCGCTCTCCTTGGCGCGCTGGGCGGCGACCACCATCAGGTGACCGAACAGCTCGACGTGCGCGGGCGTGGCGTCGGCCAGCGAGGCGATGTGCTGTCGGGGGATGACCAGCTCGTGCAGCGGCGCCTTGGGGCCGATGTCCTTGAAGGCGACCGTGCGGTCATCGCTGTAGGTGATGGACGACTTGATGTCGCCCCGCACAATCTTGCAGAAGAGGCAGTCGGCTTCGGCGCTCATCGTCTTCTTCTCCTTGGCCCTGTTCTTACCTCAAGAGACGAGGGCGAGCAGCCGGGCGCGCGTCTCGTCGAACGGCGCGGCCTCGTCGGTCCGCTGGCGCAGGAAGGCCTCGATGGCGCCCTGGCGCACGATCGCCTCGTCGGTCAGCGGGTCCGAGCCGCGCTGGTAGGCCCCCAGCAGGATGAGGTCGCGCTGGCGCTCGTAGGCGGCCAGCAGCTCGCGCAGGCGGCCGGCGCCGGCGCGATGCTGGGGATCGGCGACCGCGTTCATCAGCCGTGACAGCGACGGCAGCACGTCGATCGCGGGCCAGTGGTTGCGGGCGGCGATCTCGCGCGAGAGGATCACGTGACCGTCGAGAATGCCGCGCACCTCGTCGGCGATCGGCTCCTCCATGTCGCCGCCGGCGACCAGCACCGTGTAAAGCGCGGTGATCGAGCCGCACGCGTCGTTCCCGGTCCGCTCGAGCAGCCGCGGCAGGAGGGCGAACACGCTGGGCGGGTAGCCCTGGCGCGCCGGGGGCTCGCCGGCGGCCAGGCCGACCTCGCGCTGCGCGCGCGCCACCCGGGTGACCGAGTCGAGCATGAACAGCACGCGCCGCCCCTCGGCGCGGAAGTATTCGGCGATGGCGGTGGCCACGAACGCCGACTTGAGCCGCACCAGGCTGGGCGCGTCGCTGGTGGCGCAGACGACGACCGAGCGCCGCCGTCCCGCCTCGCCCAGCGACTCCTCGAGGAAGTCGACCACCTCGCGGCCACGCTCGCCGCAGAGCGCGATGACGTTGACGTCCGCCTCGGTCTGGCGCGCGATCTGCCCCAGCAGCGTCGACTTGCCCACGCCCGAGCCGGCAAAGAGCCCCACCCGCTGCCCCTCACCGACGGTCAGCAGGGCGTCGAGCGCGCGGACGCCCAGCGGCAGCGGCCGGGTCACGCGGCGGCGGGACAGCGGCTCGGGGGCCGGGCGATCGACGGGCCAGGGGACCGAGCCTGCGACCGGGCCGCCGCCGTCGATCGGCCGGCCCAGCCCGTCGAGCACCCGCCCGAGCAGGCCGGCGGAGACTCCGATCGACAGCGCGCGGCCGGTGGCGGCGCAGAGCGCGTCGGGGCCGATGCCCGTCGCCTCGCCGAGCGGCAGGAGCACCGCCTCGTCACCCCGGAACCCCACCACCTCGGCCTCGAGGCCGGAGGTCCCGACGCTCACCACCTCGCCGATGCGGACGCCCGGCAGGCTGGCGCGCACGACCAGGCCCGTCACCTCGGTCACCCGCCCCGACTCGCGTCGGGGCGAGGCGCTCTCCAGCCGGGCGAGGGCCTGGCCCAGATCGAGCGCGGGAATCGGACCCCGGTCAGCCACGGGCCGTCTCTGTCATCGTCTCGGCCACCGCGCGTTCGAGCGCCGCGAGCTGGGTCGCCAGCCGGGCGTCGACGATCCCGCGCGGCGTCTCGATCACGCATCCGTGGCGTCCCACCGTCTCGTCGCCGATGATCTCGAGCGCCTCGAGCGGCACCGCCCCCGCGCGTTCGGCGAGCGCCCCTCGGCGCGCCTCGACCGCCGCCAGGTCGTCGGGGTGAACCCGAACCCGCGCGGCTCCGGCGCCGGGCCTGCAAGCGGCGAGCGCCTCGCCGGCGATCTCGGCCATGGTCTCGGGCTGGAGCGCCACCGCGCGTCCCACGATCCTCTCGGCCATCTTGCTGGCCAGGGCCAGGGCCACCGGCCGCGACGCCTCGACCAGGCGCGCGGCCTCCTCGCGCGCCGCCGCCAGCGCCGCCGCGGCGTCGGCCAGCCCCTCGGCGCGCCCCGCCGCGAAGCCCTCCCGGCGGGCGTCCTCGCGCGTGGCGCCGGCCTCCCCTCGGATCGCCGCCGCCTCGGCGCGCGCGCGGGCCAGCAGCGCGTCGGCCTCGACGCGCGCGTCGAGGAGGACCTTGGGGACGACGTGTCCCTTGACGACGCGGCCCACGGCGCTACCCCGTCACCCCGGCAAACCTCAACAAGCGCCGTCCCAGCGGTGGTGGCAGCCGCTGCGCCACGGCCTGCACGGCCCCAGCCCCCTCCCGGGCCAGCGCCGCCGCCAGCGCCCGCGCACCAAGGTCGGCCGCCAGGTCCGCGGGCCTGGCCGCGGCGGCCCGGGCGGCCAGGACCCGGGCGGCGGCGCGCGCCTCGGGTGGCCCGGGCTGGGCTGCGGCGGCGACCAGCGTGCCCGAGAGGCGCTCGCCGAGGCCGGCGGCGGCCCTCGCGACGACCTCGCCGGGCGCACCCCGCAGCGAGGCCCCCAGCGTGGCGGCCCCGCGCAGCTCGAGCGCCTGCTCGACCGCCGCGAGCGGCAGGGCCATCAGCGGCGCCGCCTCGGGGCCGGTCGGGGCGCCCGGCCCGGCCAGCGGAACCAAGCCCGCGAAGAGGCGGCGGCGCAGCTCGGCGGCTCCCGCGGCGGAGATCTCGGCCGGGCCGTCGTCGCCGTCGTCGCGCTCTCGCAGGAGCGCCCGGGCGACCTCGCGCACCTCGGGGGGGAGCCCCAGGGTGGCGGCGCGAATGACCGGCGACGGCTCGGGCCAGAGGCGCTCGCGCAGCCATCCCGGGTGGATCCGCTCGACGCCGGCCGGGACCGGCGCCCGCACCAGCGCCATCAGCTCGGCCACGACCGCCGCCCGCACGGGGCGGGGCTCGGCCCCCAGCGCCTCGACCGCGGCCCGGCCGCCGGGGGCGCCGGGAAAGCGCGCCGCGAACGAGGCGGCCGGCATCCGGGCGAGCAACGCCCCGAGGACCAGCCCCTTCTCCGCCAGCGGGAGCCCCGCCACCGCCCGATGCACGGGCGCATCATCGGCCCGGCGGCGGCAGAGTTGCAACCCCGTAACGGACGGGGTGCTTGCGCTCGGGGGCCGGGCCGAGTACACCTTGCGGCCCAAATGACCGCTTCAGCACCACCCGTCACGGCCGACGACGCGGCGCCGCAAGGCGACAAGCCCGTCCGGCGCGACGTTCGCAACATCGCCATCATCGCCCACGTCGACCACGGCAAGACGACGCTCGTCGACGGCTTCCTCCGGCAGGCGGGGCAGTTCCGCACCGGCGAGGTCGTCGCCGACTGCGCGATGGACTCGAACGATCTCGAGCGCGAGCGCGGCATCACCATCCTCTCGAAGTTCACCGCCATCACCTGGAAGGGGACGCGTATCAACATCGTCGACACGCCCGGCCACGCCGACTTCGGCGGCGAGGTCGAGCGCGTGCTCAAGATGGTCGATTGTGTCTGCCTGCTGGTCGACGCGTTCGAGGGGCCGATGCCTCAGACCCGCTTCGTCACCCGCAAGGCGTTGGCGCTGGGCCTGCGTCCTATCCTTGTCGTGAACAAGATCGACCGCCCGGGCTGCGATCCGGAGGGCGCCGTCGACGCGACCTTCGATCTCTTCTGTGCGCTGGGCGCGACGGACGCGCAGCTCGACTTCCCGATCGTCTACGCCTCGGGGCGCGAGGGGTGGGCGGTCAAGGATCTGAAGGACGAGCGCAAGGACCTCGGCCCGCTGCTCGACATGGTCGTCGAGGTGGTGCCGCCGCCGGTCGCCGCCGTCGACGCGCCGCTGGCCATGCACGTCACGACGCTCGACTACGACGACTACCTCGGCTACGTGGCCATCGGCCGCATCGACTCTGGTCGGATCAAGCCGGGCGATCGACTCCTCTGCGCGCACCGCGACGGCTCGCGCGAGGAGTTCCGCGTCGCCAAGCTGCTCGGCTACCAGTCGCTCAAGCGGTTCGAGCTCAGCGAGGCGGCGGCGGGTGACATCTGCGCCGTCACCGGCATGGAGGACCTGACCGTCGGCGAGACGATCACCGAGATCGCCCGCCCCACCATCTTGCCGCTGCTCGAGATCGAAGAGCCGACGGTGAAGATGCAGTTCATGTCCAACAACGGCCCGTTCGCGGGGCAGGAGGGGAAGTACGTCACCTCCCGCAACCTGCGCGACCGGCTGATGAAGGAGATCAAGTCGAACGTCGCGCTGCGGGTCGTCGAGACCCCCTCGCCCGACACGTTCGACGTGCTCGGCCGCGGCGAGCTGCACCTGTCGGTGCTCATCGAGACGATGCGCCGCGAGGGCTACGAGCTGATGGTCTCGCAGCCTCAGGTCATCTTCAAGAAGGGCGACGACGGCGAGAAGCTCGAGCCGTACGAGGAGGTGGTCATCGATCTCGACGAGGCCTACTCCGGCGCCGTCATCGAAGAGCTCGGGCGCCGCGGCGGCCGCATGCAGGAGATGGGGCCGGCCGGCGAGGGGCGCATGCGCCTCGAGTACCACTGCCCGGCGCGCGGCCTCATCGGCTACCGCTCGCAGTTCCTGACCGACACGCGCGGCACCGGGATCCTGAACCACAACTTCCGCAGCTACGGCCCGTTCGCCGGCGTGCTGCGCTCGCGCGCCAACGGCGTCCTCATCTCGCAGGACGCAGGCGAGACCAACACCTACGGCCTCTTCTACCTGCAGGAGCGCGGGCAGCTGTTTCTCGGCCCTGGCATCAAGGTCTACCCCGGGCAGATCATCGGCCTGCACGCCCGCGACAACGACCTCATCGTCAACCCGTCGAAGGCGAAGAAGCTGACCAACATCCGCACCACCGCGGCCGACGAGAAGCTTTTCCTCACGCCCCCGCGCGTGTTCTCGCTGGAGGCAGCGCTGGAGTTCATCAACGACGACGAGCTGGTCGAGGTGACGCCGGCGGCCCTGCGGATCCGCAAGCGCTTCCTCGACCACAACGAGCGCAAGCGCCTGGAGAAGGCGCGAGACGCCGGCTTAGAGGGCTAGAGCCCGAACGACCCCCGCACGCCGAGCTGCAGCCACTCGTGCACGGCCGGGTTCGTGATGTCGCCCGAGAAGTTGATGTTCCCGAACCGGCCCGAGCCCGAGCCGTAGCGCGCGACCGAGAAGCTGACGTACGGCCCGACCGCGATCTGCGGCAGGAGGTGGAAGTCGCCGCCCGCCTGCAGCGTCAGGAACTCCCAGCCGTTGGCGCTCTCCGAGCCGTTGCCCAGGGCGCTCGAGGTGTCGATGTTCCCCCACTCGTAGCCCACGCCCAGGCCGGCCCAGGGGACGATCGGCTTGTGCAGGTCGAAGTGGTAGAGCCCCTCGATCCCCAGGCGAATCACCGAGCCCGAGCAATCGTTGTTGGCGCCGCAGAAGTTGTCGTTGATCTGCAGGAACCCGTACTGGAAATAGAGGCCCAGGGTCAACGCGGCGTCGAACCGGTAGCCGGCCTCGAGGACGAAGGGGACGGCGCTGTCGACGCGGCTGGCGAGGCCGTTCCCGGCGTCGCCGCTGATGTCGCCGAACGGGATCGCGTAGCCCACCCGCACGGCGAGGTCGATGCCCGGCCGGTCGAGCGGCCGGACCGGTTCGGCGTGGGCGGCGCCGGCCAGGCCCAGGATCCCAACGAAGATCCCAAGGCCCAGCAGGCCCAGCGCACAGGAGAGCAGGTGGGACCTCATCATGGTTCCATTTGACACACCGGGCGCCCGTCTCTGCAACCCGAGAGGTGCCGAGATGTTCACCCGGATGTTGCTGCGGTGTTGCGGGTAAAGGTTTACCCTGAACAGGGATGCGTATCGCCGCGCTCGACGTGGGATCGAACTCGTTCCACCTGATCGTCGCCGACGTCGAGACCGGGGGGCGGATTCACGTGCTCGACCGGGCCAAGGAGATGGTGCGGCTGGGCGACTCGACGCTGCACAAGGGCGTGATCGCGCCCGAGGTCTTCCGCCGCGGCCTGGACGCGCTGCGCGCGCTCCGCCGCATCGCCGACCGCCACAAGGTCGACGCGCTGGTGGCGGTGGCGACCAGCGCCGTGCGCGAGGCGCAGAACGGCGGCGAGTTCGTGCGGGCGGCGCGCGACGAGTCGGGGATCGACATCCGGGTCATCCGCGGCGACGAGGAGGCGCGCCTCATCTATCTCGGCGCGCGCGGGTCGCTCGACCTCGGCAAGCGGCGCGTCGCGCTGTTCGACCTGGGCGGCGGGTCGCTGGAGATCGTGCTGGCAGACGCGCAGGAGCTGTATTTCTCGTCGTCGCTGAAGCTGGGCGTCATCCGGCTGACCGAGAGCTGCCCCTGCTCGGATCCGCCCAGCTCGCGCGAGCGCGCCAACCTCACCGAACGGGTGCGGACGGTGCTCGACCCGGTGATCTCGCGCGTGCGCGCGATGGGCTTCGACTTCGTGGCCTTCACCTCCGGGACGGCCTCGGCGCTGGGCGGCTTGCTGCGCGCCGAGGGGGGGAGCGGGAAGTCGACCATCGCGGTCGGTGATCTGGCGGCGCTGGAGCAGAAGCTGGGGGCGATGACCCTCGCCGCGCGCACCAAGCTGCCGGGGCTCGACGCGCGGCGCGCCGACACGATCTACGCGGGCGCGGTGGTGTTCCGCACGGCGCTGGAGCTGGCCGGCGCCGACGAGGCGACGCTGTGCGAGACGGCGTTGCGCGAGGGGATCATCGCCGACTACGTCGCCTCGAACCGCCCCGGGATCTTGCTGGTCGAGGAGTTTCCCGACCTGCGCCGGCGGAGCGTGATGGAGCTGGGGCGACGATGCCAGTTCCGCGAGGACCACGGGTCGCACGTGGCGCGGCTGGCGCTGTCGATCTTTCACCAGACGCGGCGGCTGCACAAGCTGGCCGACGCCGACGCCGAGCTGCTCGAGTACGCGGCGCTGCTGCACGACATCGGCTTCTACATCTCGCCGCATCGCCACCACCGGCACACCGAGTACCTGATCAAGAGTCACGCGATGACCGGCTTCTCGCGCTCGGAGGTCGAGATCATCGCGCTGACCGCGCGCCACCACAGGAAGGCGGTCCCGCAGCGCGGGCACGGGGCGCTCAAGCGGATCTCGAAGGCCGACGCGCGCCGCGTCCGCTACCTGACCGCCATCCTGCGCGTCGCCGACGCGCTCGATCGCACGCACGCCCGCCTGGTGCGCGCCGTGCGCTGCTCGGTCTCGACCCGCACCGTCGAGGTGCGCGTCGACGCGGACGGTGATCCCGAGCTCGAGTTGTGGGCGGCGCGTCGCAAGGGTGACCTCTTCGAGTCGCTGGCCGAGCGCAAGCTGCGGTTCGCGGTCGACGGCATCAAGGAGCGCGACGACCGCCCGGTTGCCGCCTCCGCCCCGGTCACGGTGGCGACGCCGACGGCTCCCCTGCGCGTGGTGCGTGCCACGGCGGCTGACTCGCCTCGGCGCGCGGCCCGCTGATTCCCTCCGCTCCGCTCCGCTCCGCTGGCCCCCAGATCCGGTCAAGATGGGTCACTGGGCGAGCGGAGCCGAGGCTGAACGCGCCGAGGCCTGGGGAGAGATATCTCTCATCGGCGGAGCTCCGCAGGCCGCTTTGATCGTTGCGGCCGAGGACTCCTTCTCGCGGAGCCGATGAGAGATATCTCTCCCCAGGCCCCCCGCCGGAAGCCGAGCGGAGCGGAGCGGAGCAGAGCGGAGCCGGAAGGAAGCTAGATGCCGAGAGCGCGCAGACCGAAGTAGAGGGCGGCGGCGATGAGGGCGGCGGACTGGATGGTGAAGAGCCAGGCCCAGACGATGCGCAGGGCGACCGCCCAGCGGACGCCGGCCGGCTTGTTGACGTAGCCGACGCCCACGATGGCGCCGGTGATGGTGTGCGTGGTCGACACCGGGACGCCGAGCGCGCTGGCCAGGAAGAGCATCCCGGCCGCGCCCGTCTCGGCGCAGAAGCCGCCGAACGGCTTGAGCTTGGTGAGGCGCATCCCCATCGTGCGCACGATCCGCCAGCCGCCCGTCAGCGTCCCCAGGCCCATCGCCGACTGGCAGGCCAGGATGACCCACAGCGGCAGCTCGGCGTGCGGGCCGATCTTTCCCTTGGCGATCAGCATCGCCATGATGATGCCCATCGTCTTCTGCGCGTCGTTGGCGCCGTGCCCCAGGCTGAACAGGGCCGACGACAGCAGCTGAAGCCGCCGGAACCAGCGGTCGATGCGCCCCGGGTGCGAGCGCCGGAACAGCCAGGCCACCAGGACCATCATCCCGCCGCCCAGGACCAGCCCCAGCACCGGCGAGACGACGATGAAGATGGCCGTCTTGAGCACGCCGCTCTGCTGGACGACGCCGAAGCCACCCTTGCTGATCCCCGCGCCCAGCAACCCGCCCACCAGCGCGTGCGACGAGCTGGACGGCAGGCCGTACCACCAGGTGATGAGGTTCCAGGCGATGGCGCCCCCCAGGGCACCCAGGAGGACGGCGTCGGTGATGATCGCCGGGTCGATGATCCCCTTGCCGATCGTGTGCGCCACGTGCAGCGGGAAGATGACGAAGGCGATGAAGTTGAAGAACCCGGCCCACACGACCGCCTGGCGCGGCGTCAGGACGCGCGTCGAGACGACGGTGGCGATCGAGTTCGCCGCGTCGTGGAACCCGTTGATGTAGTCGAAGGCCAGCGCGATCACGACGATCGCGACGATGATCAGCATCGGGGTAGATCCGTCTCAGCTGTTCTCGAGGAGCACGCCCTCGATGATGTTGGCCACGTCCTCGCAGCGGTCGGTGGCCGACTCGAGGGTCTCGTAGATCTCCTTCCACTTGATGACGGTGATGGGATCCTTCTCCTCGCGGAAGAGGCGGGCCAGGGCGCTGCGCAGGATGGCGTCGGCGACGTTCTCCAGGCGGTTCACCTCGATGCAGTGCTGGAGGATCCCGTCCGACTTGCCGAGGTCGCGGATGCCCGAGACGGCGCCCAGCACGTGCTCGGCGCCCGAGACCAGGCAGCGGGCCAGCTCGGCCACCTCGGTGGTCATCTGGCGGACGTCGTAGAGGGCCAGCCGATCGGCCGCCGCCTCCACCATGTCCATGATGTCGTCCATCTTGGTGATGAGCCGGTAGATGTCATTGCGATCGAGCGGCGTGATGAACGTCTTGTGCAGCCCCGCCACCACGGCGTGGGTGATCTCGTCGCACTCGTGCTCGATCTGCTTGATCCGCTCGGCGCGTCGATCGAGATCGGTCGGGTTCTCGACCATCTCCAGGAACGCCCGACACCCCTCCACCGTCTTTTGCCCTTGTTGCTCGAAGTAGGAAAAGAAAGACGCGTCGTGCGGGAGGAGCCTCATCTGCCGCCGCTATATATCCGAACGGGGGTTGCGCGGCTAGCCCCGGTCGCGGTCGGGGCGCGCCCTCACAGGGAGGCGGCGAAGCGGAGGAGAAACTCCTGCTCCAGCTTGCCCTGCGACGCCAGCTCCATGACGGTGATCGAGGTGCCGCTCCACTCGTTGACGATGTAGTTGGCGGAGAGGCGGACGAACCGGCCCCGCCAGTAGTTGAGGCCGAGGGTCCCGGTGGTCACGCGGGTGGTGGAGATCCCCGGATCGCCGAGCGCGGTGTCGCCGCTGGTGAGGTTCTCGTTGAGCAGCTCCCCGCGCACCGCGACCTCCAGCCCCTCGGTCAGGAGCGACCCGGCGGGGCTCGCGCCGCCCACACGCAGCGGCAGCTCCAGCCCGGGCGGCGGGAGCAGCCGGGCGTCGCCCCAGATCCAGAACCAGACCTCGCCGTACCCGGCGATCCCCTCCAGCGTCGCGTCGCCGGTCGGCGCGCCGGGACTGGCCGAGGTCTCGATCAGGTGCTGCCGCTTCCAGACCACCTCGCCGCGCAGGCCGAAGCGATCGCCGATCGGCAGGTTCAGCTCGCCGCCGAACGCCGTGGCGGTCCCCTGCGCATGTAGCTCGTACGCCAGCATCGTCGCTCCGGCGGTCCAGTGCGGCTCGAAGAAGACCATCCCGCCCGGCGTCGCCTGCACGGGCGCCACCGGGCCCAGCACGTGGTTGCCGTACCAGGCCGAGCCGCCGATGGCCAGCCCGCGCAGGGCGCCGGAGCTGGCGGCGAGCGGCGTCACCACCACCCGGCCGATCGAGTCGGTCTGGTTGTCGAGGTTGCGGAACCCCGGTCCCTCGCCGTTGAACAGGCCGCCCGAGTAGTAGAGACGTCCTTCGGCGAGCAGGCCGTGCGCCATCACGCCGACCTCCTTGTTCAGCGGGGCGCCCAGCGTGCGGGCGGTCATCGCCCGCTCGATGAAGTCGGTATAAGCGTCCGAGGTGCGGTTTTCGAGGGTGAACGGGGCGTCGAACTGTCCGGCCTGGATGATCAGCCGGTCGCCGAACGGCGCGAAGGCCAGGTATTCGTCGGCGGTGGGCAGCACGCTCGGCGCCACGTCGGCGCCGGCCGGTGGCCCGGGGGCGAAGTCGCCGGCGACGTCGAAGTAGAACAGCGGGCCCAGCCACCCGCGCAGCTCGACGCGCGCGCGCCTGATGAAGACGCCGCTCTTGGGCGTCTGGCGAGGGAAGAACGCGCCGTCGACCTGCAGCCGCCCGCCGGGGAAGAGGACCACCTCCCCGTCGCGGCTGCGCAGGAAGATCCCATCGGTGAACCCGTCTATCGTCCCCAGGGCGGGTGCCGGAGCCGGCGTGTCGTCGGCGCGCGCGGGCGGAGCGAGGGCGATGAGCGCCGCGGCGAGGCCGAGGGTTGCGAGGCGGGCGGCGGCGGGCATCCAGCTTGCGCATTGTAACCGGCCGGCGACACTGAGGCGTGGTTCCGGACGCAAATGCCCTGCCGGCGGCCTCGCTTCGTGCGCTGGCGCGCAAGTACCAGCAGCTGGCGGCCTGGCGCGGGCGGCGCGACGGCGACGGGCCGGGCGCGACGCGTGACCAGCTTCGTGCGCTGGCCGCCGAATTTCCGGGCTGCCTGCGCGAGCTCGACACGCTGGGCGCCGCCGAGCTGGCGCGACGGGCCGACGCCTGCGCGCGGGCGGCGGACGACGCCGCGGCCGCCGAGGCCTGGATGCCCTGGGTCGACGGCTACCACGCGCTGGTCCGGCGGGCGCTGGCGGCGCGCGAGGCCCGCCGCCGCGGCGAGGTGCCGGCGGAAGGTGGCCCCGACGGCTTCGAGGCGGCCGTTCTGGCGCCCCCCGGCGGTCGGATGGGCGTCGTCGTGATGCGCGCGCTCGCGGAGCGGTTCGGCGTCCCCGCGGACACCATCTCCGCCGCGTTGTTCTCCCTGCGCCGCCCCTCACCGTACGAGCTGTGAGCGGCGAGGCCTGGGGGCGCGGCTGGGGGTCAGCTGAGCGGCGGCGCCGACGCCGGCGCGGGGCGGTCGTCGCCGCCGGACTCCGCAGGGGGCTGTCGGGATTCCACCGGCCCCCGGGGAGGTCCCACCGCGCGTGAGGCACGCCGGACGTGCGGCGGCGCACCAGTTGCGTCGCTCGCGCGCACCACTGCGCGGCGCGTGGCGCGCCGCAGCCGGCCTCGAGTTGCACGGGAGAGCTTGGAACGTCGTTTGCGTTGACGTCCGTGCATGACGAACGCAGACGCCGCGACGCTCTCGGCCACGCCGCGCCTCCACCGAAACCCGCTCGGCCGCCTGGAGCGGCGCGCCCTGCCGGGCCTGGCGGCCGGGGCGCTGTTCGAGCCCCACCGCCCGCTGATGGTGAACCTGGTCGTCACGCGACGCTGCAACCTCTCGTGCACCAACGGCCTTCCGCTGACGGCCGATACGAGCAGGGCGCTCGGGAAGGCGGGCCTCTTCGGCATGCAGGTCAGCGTCGACGCGGTCGCGCCCGACGACGTCACGCACGAGGCGCTGCGGCCGCTCTCGCCCGGCAAGAACCTCCCGGTGCTCGGATGACCGCCGCGGCCGTCACCGCTCCGATGGCCGCCGCAGGCATCGACCTCACCGTCGTCATCCCGGCCTACAACGAGGAGAAGCGCCTCGGCGCGACGCTCGCCGACCTGGTCCGCTTCCTGGAGACGCGCGGCGGGCGGTTCGAGATCCTGGTGGTCGACGACGGATCGACCGACGGGACGGTCGCGCTCTGTCGGGCGCTGGCGGCGCGCTGCCCCGCGCTGCAGGTGATCCCGACGACGCCCAACCGCGGAAAGGGGCACGCCGTCCGCACCGGCATGCTGGCGGCGCGGGGCGCGGTGGTCCTCATGTGCGACGCCGACGGGTCGACCCCCGCCGACGAGATCCCGCGCCTGCTCGGCCCCATCGCCGCCGGCCGCGCCGCGGTGGCCATCGGCTCGCGCTACGTGCCGGGGACGCCGCCGCCCGATCAGCCGCTGTGGCGGCGGCTCTGGAGCCGGCTGGTCAACCTCTTCATCCGGCGCACGCTGGTCCCTGGCGTGCGCGACACGCAGTGCGGGTTCAAGGCCTTCACTGCGGCGGCCGCCGCCGACCTGTTCGGGCGCGCGACGATCGACGGCTGGGCGTTCGACCTCGAGGTCCTGGCCCTGGCGCGGCGGCTCGGTCACCCGGTCGCCGAGATCGCCGTGGCCTGGAAGGACGACCGCCGCTCGCGCGTCCGCCCCTGGCACGATCTCTGGCGCGTCATCAGTGAAGCGGCGGCCATCCGCCGCAACCTGGCCCGCGGCGCTTACGGTCTGCCCGCTGCGGCCAAGACCAACGGTTGAGGTCGCCGCCGCGCCGCGCATTGCCCCCTCAGGGCCCAGCCTTAGCTTTCGTCTTGACGTTCCGGGAAACGGGAGCTGAGGCGAGGAGGGGAGATGCACACCAGACTGAACGACCTTCGGTGGAAGAAGGTGTTCGACGCCAATGGGCGCGCCGTCGGCAGGGTGCGGGCGGCCCTGGTCGACATGGAGACGTGGCTGGTCGACACGCTGCGGATCGCGATCGGGCGCCACGCGGCCGCCGACATGGAGGTGCGGTGGTCATTCTGGCAGGCGCTCTGGCGGCCGCACACGATCGACGTCCCGACCGGTCAGATCAACGCGGCCGGCGACGCGATCATCCTGCGGCTGTCGCTCGCTGAGCTGCGCGAGGCGGCGCCCAGACTGTCCGACCAGCTGGCCGCGGTCCACTAGCCCGGGCGGCCGAGGCGCGCCGCCAGCGCGGCGGCGTCGTGCACCGGAAGGTCGCAGCGGCCCTCGACGCAGACGTAGGCGGTCGCCCGGCCGTCGAGCGCGGTCTTGTCGGCGATCCAGGGGACCGTCGTCCCCAGCGCGGCGACATCGGCCTCCGAGGCGCCGGCCAGGGCGCGGTTGGGGACGAAGGTCCGTCGGAGAACGTCGACCAGCGGCGCCGCGCTCTCGGGGCCGGCGTCGCGCCGCCAGACGACGGCGATCTCGCGCGCCTCGCCGGCGGCGTAATCGACCGCCAGCAGACCCTCGGCGAGGGCCAGCGGGTTCTCACCCAGGGTCCCGGCCAGGCTGGCGAAGGCGCGGTCGGCGACGGCGCGCCAGCGCTCGTCGGTGGTGAAGGTCGCGAGCCGCAGCGCCGACAGCAGCGCCACCGAGACGCCGGACGGCTCGGCGCCGTCGTAGGCCGGCTTCTCGCGCGCGATGAGCCGCTCGTGATCGCCCGCGGTCATGAACCAGCCGCCGGCCGGATCGGCGAACCGCCGCTCGGTGTCGTCGGCCAGGGCCAGGGCCTCCTCCAGCCAGCGCCGCTCGAACGTCGCCTCGTAGAGGTCGAGCAGCCCGGCGGTGAGAAAGGCCTGGTCGTCGAGGAACGCCGCGACGCCCGCGCGGCCGTCCTTCCAGCTGCGCACCAGGCGACCATCGGGGCGCATCCGCTCGAGCACGAAGCTGGCGGCGCGCGCGGCGGCGGCGACGTAGCGCGGCTCGCCGAGCACGCGGCCGGCCACCGCGAAGCCGGAGATGCTGAGGCCGTTCCAGGCGGCCAGGATCTTCTCGTCGCGCAGGGGCGGCGGGCGCCGGGTTCGCACAGCGTAGAGGGCGGCGCGCGCGCCGGCCAGCGCGCGCCAGGCGTCCTCGTCGGGGCGCGCGACGTGCAGGATGTTCTCGCCCTCGAAGTTGCCGCCGGCCGTGACGCCGTAGTGGGCGATGAAGCGGGCGGCGTCGGCGCCGGTCAGCTGCTCGATCTCGCGCTTCGACCAGACGAAGAACCTCCCCTCGGCCGAGACACCGTCGGCCCCCTCGGAGTCGGCGTCCGTAGCCGAGTAGAAGCCGCCCTCGGGCGCGGTCATCTCGCGCAGGAGGTAGTCGAGCGTCTCGCGCGTGACGCGCGCGAAGTCGGCGCGTCCGGTGACCTGGAACGCCTCCGCGTAGGCCACCGCCAGGAGCGCGTTGTCGTACAGCATCTTCTCGAAGTGCGGCACCAGCCACTCGGCGTCGGTCGAGTAGCGGTGGAAGCCGCCCCCCAGCTGGTCGTACATGCCGCCGCCGGCCATCTTCTCGAGCGTGTGCGTCGCCATCCGGAGCGCGTCGGCGTCGCCCGTCCGCCGGTGCTCGCGCAGGAGCAGCCGGATCGGCACGTTGGAGGGGAACTTCGGCGCGCGGCGCAGCCCGCCGTTCGCCTCGTCGAAGAGCCGCTTGTAGACGCCGACCGTCTGGCTGATCAGCGCGGCGCCGGGCCGGGCGGCCGCCTCGCCCGGCGCGGACGGCTCCATCTGGGCGCGCACCGCGCGCACCAGCGCCTCGGCCGCGCGGCCGACGCGGGCGGTGTCGGCGACGTACGTCTGGTGGATGTCGCGCAGGAGCTCGAGGAAGCCGTGCCGCGCGCCGCGCGCCCCCTCACGCGGCGGGAAGTAGGTGCCGCCGAAGAACGGCTCGCGCTCGGGCGTCAGCCAGACGCTCATCGGCCAGCCCCCCGACTGGGTGAGCGCCTGCACCGCCGCCATGTAGACGGCGTCGACGTCGGGCCGCTCCTCGCGGTCGACCTTGATGCAGACGTAGTGGCCGTTCATGAAGGCGGCGATCTCCTCGTCTTCGAAGGATTCGCCCTCCATGACGTGGCACCAGTGGCAGGTGGCGTAGCCGATCGACAGGAAGACAGGCCGGCCGAGACGGCGCGCCTCGTCGAACGCCTCGTCGCCCCACGCCCGCCAGTCGACGGGGTTGTGCGCGTGCTGCAAGAGGTAGGGGCTCGACTCCAGGATCAGCCGGTTCGTGTACTTCGGGGATTCGCCGACCAGATGATGGGTGCGCGGGCGGTATCCGCCGGGCGCGGCGCGGCGCTGGTCCAGCGCGGCGGCCAGCGCCGAGGAGAGCTCGGCCGGATACGCAGGTGCTTCCGGAGGCGCGGGGAAGGTCGTCACGGCCGGAAACCTAGCACCGCTCGCAGATGATACGATGCGGGCAAGGTGCAATCGCTTCTTCGCTTCTCTTGGTTGTCCGCAGTGGTGCTGATCGTTGCGTCGTGCTCGAACGGCGGTGGGGGGCAGAGTGAGGCGACCGGCGGATCGGGAGGCGCGGGGCGCGGCGGTGCCTCGGGCAAGGGTGGTGGCGCGGGCGCGGCGGGCGGCGGCGGGCAGGGCGGCGTCTCCGGCAAAGGTGGCGCCGCGGGCACGGCGAGCGGCGGCGCGGGGCAGGGCGGCGGCGCGGGGCAAGGTGGCGGCGCGGGTGCGGCGGGTGGCGGCGCGGGTGCGGCAGGTGGCGCGGCGGGTGGCGGCGCGGGGCAAGGTGGCGCTGCGGGGCAAGGTGGCGCCGCGGGCACGGCAGGCGGCGGTGCGGGCGTGGCCGGCGGCGGTGGCGCTGGTATCGCCGGGCAGGGCGGTGGCGCCGGTCAAGGCGGTGTCTCGGGACAGGGCGGCGGCGCGAGCGCGGCTGGCGGTGGCGGCGGCGCGGGCGCGGCTGGCGGTGGCGGCGGCCAGGCCGGCGGCAGCGGGCAGGGGGGTGGCGCGGGCTCTGCCACAGCGGGCGCCGGCGGCTCGGCCCGCGACGGGGGCGTCGATGCACCCGCCGACCCCGACATCGTCTGGCAGTACCTCGGTCCCGTCGGATCGTTCGGCGCCGCCGTGGCCGTCGACTCGGCGAACGTGATCCACGTGGCCGTCAACACCCAGAGCAACTATGTGGCCACGCACCTCCGGCTCGACGAGAACGGCAACTTCATCGGCCAGGACAGCGATCCCCTCGCGGGCGGCACCGCCTATCAAGCGATCGCCATCGACGCGTCGGACGACGTCTACTTCGCGGGGACGGCCGGCAACGCCAGCGGGTATGTCCGCTGGGGAGGCGTGGGCGGCACCTCCTGGGGGCACACCGAGCTCTACACCACCACCGGCCACGCCGGCTGGCGCGACGCGAAGATCGACTCGCAGGGACGTCTGGTGGCGGTGGGCGAGTCGTACACCAGCACCGGCTACACCGCGATCCTCCGCCGCTATCTTCCGGCCGGGGGATATGACCTCAGCAAGTATGATTCCGGGGCGAACGACGACACGGTTGGCGTGGCCGTGGGCGCCAACGACGCCATCTACATCGCGGGGCGGAACGAGATCGCGAACTCGGGCGGCATCTATGCCAGCACCGGGACCTTCACCGGCTGGACCGCGGCGGGCGTCAACCTGTTCACCGTGCTCTTCGCCAACAAGTCGAGCTGCCAGATGACCGGGTCGTACACCAACGGCTGGTCGACCACGGTCGACGGCGCGGGCGGCCTCTGGTTCCTGGGCGAGCAGTGCGACTACCAGCCGATCCTGCGCAAGTACGATCCCGCGACCGGCACGTTGCTGATCAACGCCGACTACGTGGTCTCGGGCATCGGCAACGAGTCGCGGGTCGCCAGCGACGGCACGTCGCTCTGCGCCGTCGGCTACGGATCCTGGTCGAGCGCGCTCCCCTCGGGGTTCCAGGTCTACGACGCCGACCTGCAGGGGAACCCGCTGCGGAAGTTTCAGTACCACCTGCTCGACGATCCCGAGCTGAGCAGCGTCGCCTTCATCGGCCACGATCGCATCGTGGTCGGCGGGACGCGCCTCGCGACCAGCACGCAGTACCAGGTCTGGGTCGCCCGCCTGCGCGCGCCGTGAGGGACGGCGCGCGCGCGCCAGCTTCCTGGATGCTTCGACGTTTCTAGGGGTCGCTCCTGCCGCGATCGTCTCGTACGATCACGGCCCGTGGAGGTGACACGATGACGACGCAGGAGATCGGGAAGCGGTACGTGACGCTCTGTCAGCAAGGGAAGAACGACGCCTGTCTCAACGAGCTCTATTCGAAGGACGCGGTGAGCGTCGAGGCGGCGGCGATGCCCGGGATGGAGAAGGTGGTGAAGGGGTTGGATGGCATCCGCGCCAAGAGCAAGAGCTGGGGCGAGACCAACACGGTGCACAGCGCCGAGGTGAGCGGACCGTTCCCCAACGAAAATCGGTTCGCCGTGCGCTTCAACTTCGACGTCACCAACAAGCCGAGCGGCAAGCGCATGAAGATGGACGAGGTCGGCCTCTTCACCGTCGAGAACGGCAAGATCACGCGCGAGGAGTTCTTCTACTCGACCGACGCCTGAGATGACCCTGGCGACGGGCGCGCGGCAACGCGCCCGTCGCGCCAGCGCTCGAACATCTGCGCGCGCCAGCGCTCGAACATCTGCGCGCGCTAGCGCTCGAACATCTGATCGACCGGCACGACGCGCACGGCGTCCTTGCTGATCGCGACCGGGAACTTCTCGATCAGCTTGTCCTCGGCGAGGACGTCGGCCGGCGTGCCGGCCGTGTCGTAGGTGATGGGCGTCGGCGCTTCGCTGGTCAGCTTGTCGGCCAGCGCCTGTCCGTGGTCGGCGACGATGGCGATGCTGAGCCCTTCGAGCGTCAGGTGCTTGCGCACCGCCTTGTCGACGTCGGCCTTGGTCATCTTGGGCAGGCGCGCCAGGAGCTCCTTGACCAGGTCCTTCCCCGTCAGCACCGCGTCGATCGCGTAGCCGAGGCGCCGCGACACGTCCTGCGTCCAGAGGTTCGCGTAGTTCGTCAGGAAGGTCCGCGTCGCCTCGAACCCGTCCTGCGGGATGCCGTCGCGGATCAACTTGTTGGTCTCCCACAGCGACGCCCGCAGCGCGAACAGGCTGTTTTGCGGCGGCACCGGGCGCAGCCAGATCTCGAAGTGCTGCTGGCGGCGCGGGACGTTGGGGACCGGGAAGGTCGACCAGCCGTCCTGGATGAAGTTCTCGATGTAGGCGTAGTCGCCGTAGTTGAGGCCGCGCGCGCCGCGCAGGTGGTTCATCAGCACGCCGTTGAAGGTTCGGTGCTCGCCGAGGTACGAGCGCGCCACCGTCAGGGGGTAGAAGTCCGGGTCCTTGCGCGTGATGTCGAGGGCGTGGCCGATAGAGATGGCGTTGGCGCGCGCCTCCTTCTCGACCACCAGCAGCTGGGTCTGCTTGACGGCGGGCGCCGGCGGCAGCTTGGGCAGCGGCGGGGCCTTGGCCGGCAGCGCGGCGAACCGCTTGGCGAAGGCCTCGGCGAACCCGGCCGGGTAGCCGCCGGCCACGCCCACCACCAGCCGGCTGCGCGCGTAGTGCCCGGCGTAGAACTTCTTGACGTCGTCCAGCGTGATCGCGCTCAGGCCCGCGACCGTCCCTTGCGTCGGCCGCCCGTAAGGGTGGTCCTTGTAGAGGATGGTGGCCAGCGCCTGCTTGCCGAGGTCCTCGTCGGCGTTCCCGCGCAGCGTCTTGGCCACGTAGTCGAGCGCGTCCTGCTTGTTGCGCGTGAAATCGTTGTCGGCGAAGCGGGGCGAGAGCACCTGCTCGGCCAGCAGCTCGGCGAACCGCGCCAGGTTGTCGCGGTGGACCATCCCTTCATAGACGACGGTTTCCTTGTCGCCGTAGACCTTGATCTGGGCGGCCAGCGGGTAGAGCGCGTCGAGCAGCTCGGCGTAGGTGTGCGTCTTGCTGCCGCCCTTGCCGATCATCTCGGCGGTCAGCGCCGCCAGCCCCTCCTTGCCGGCCGGGTCGTCGACCGACCCGATCTGGAACACCAGGCGAATGGCGCACAGCGGGCTCGACGGGGACGGCAGGAAGACGGTGCGCGTGCCGCCCACGCTGGTCGGCGTCTTGGCGGCCTTGGCCGGCTTGGCCGGGGCGTCAGCGGGCGCGCCCAGCGCCGCGCGCGCCGCGAATAGAATGAGCGAGAGGACCATGATCGCGTGGGCGAAGCCGAGCTTAGCTCGACGGAGCCCGTCGCGGGAGGGCGCCGGAACCCTTTCAGGGTTCCCGAGGTTGCGGCACCTCATTTGGCGGCCTTGAGGGTGACCACGGTGCGGTTCGCCGGCTGGAAGTAGGCGGCGGCCACCCGTTTGACGTCGGCGCTGGTGACCTTGTCGTAGAGCGCGAAGTACTCGTTGATCGACTGCAGGTGGCCGGTCAGCGCCACGAACTCGGCGGCGGTGGTGGCGGTCTTGTCAGCCGTCGACAGCTCGGCGGCGAAGGCGTACTTCACGTGCGACAGGACGTCGTGCAGCGTCTTGTCGTCGACCCCCTCCTTCGCGACGCGCACCATCTCCTCGTGGATGGCCTTCTCCACGTAGTCCAGGTCGGCCGGGTTCTTGACGCGCGCAAAGACGGTAAAGAGGTTGGGATCGACGTGCGGATCGCTGGAGCCCGCCAGCGACTCGACCTTCTGCTCCTTGATCACCAGCTTCTTGTACAGGGGCGCGCGCTCGGCGAACAGCAGCTCGGCCAGCACGTCCAGCGTCGGGACGTCGACGTTGGTGGTCGAGAACGCGGGCGCGTGATACCCCTCGATCAGCATCGGCAGCGTCGGGCCGGGCCAGGTGAGGTCGGCGCGCTGCTCCTTCTTCTGGGGCGGCTCGACGGGGATCGTGGGGTGGGGTGGCCCCGGCTTCCAGGCGCCGTAGTACTGCTCGACCAGCTTGAAGGTCTCCTGCGGATCGGCGTCGCCGACCACCAGCAGCACGACGTTCTCCGGGCGGTAGTAGCGGTCGAAGAACTGCCGCGAGTAGGCCATCTCGTGGGGCATGTTCTCGATGTCCTTCAGGAAGCCGATCGTCGTGTGCTTGTAGGTGTGCGTGGTGAAGGCGTGGTCGTAGAGCGCCTCGTACATCTTCTGCATCGGGTTGGAGGCGCCCTTGTTGTACTCGCCGAGGACGGCCCGCGCCTCTTTCTGGAAGTCGGCCTCCTGGTAGGTGAGGTGCTGGAAGCGGTCGCTCTCGATCTCGGCGATCTTGGGGAGCGCCTGCTTGCCGGCCAGGATGTGATAGACGGTCAGGTCGTCGGAGGTGAAGGCGTTCGAATCGGCGCCCATCTGCTTGATGGCGGCGTTGTAGGCGTCGAGCGAGTACTTCTCGGTGCCGTGGAACATCATGTGCTCGAAGAAGTGGGCGAACCCCGATTTGCCCGGCTCGACCTCGTTGCGGCTGCCGGTGCGCACGACGGAGTAGAACGCGACCAGCCCGGGCGAGTCGTAGCCGACGACGTAGACGCGCAGGCCGTTCGGCAGCGTCTTCTCGGTGACCGGGAAGGGGAAGGCCTTCCCCGCGTCCGCGCTGCCGGGCGGCGGCGCGGTCGGGGGCGCGGCCGAGGACGTGCGGGCCAGCGCCGCCAGAAGCGGCAGGGCGAGCGCGCCGGCGACGAGCGCGGGGGTCAAAAGCGGGGCGGGGAGCATGCGCATGCAGCCTCCGAGAGGGTTGCGACCTAGAATAGTGCCGCCCGATGAAAACAGAATCGCCGCAAGGCCACAACCGATTCTCCGTCAGGGGACGTCTGCTCCTCGATGGGCGGCTGGTGGAAGGCGCGCTGGTCGTCGAGGGGGATCGGATCGTGGAAGTCCGAACCGACGCCGCCGGCGAGCTGCCGGCGCCGCACCTCCAGGCCGCGATCGTGTCGCCGGGCCTCGTCGACCTGCAGTGCAACGGCGCCTTCGGGTTCGAGGTGGGGGGCTCCGCGACCGCGCTGCGGGCTCTGGCCGAGCGGTTGCCCTCGACGGGCGTGACGGCCTTCCTGCCGGCGGTCGTCAGCGCGACGGCGGCCCATTACCGCGACACCGCCGCCGCCTTCGCCGTCGCCAGGACGGCCCCCGGCGCGGCGGCCCTCGGGCTGCACCTCGAGGGGCCGTTCCTCTCGCCCGCCCGAGGCGGGGCGCACGACCCCGGCGCCATCGCGGCCGCCGACGCCACGCTCGACGACGTCCTCGACGAGCTCCTAACCACCGGCGCGGTGCGCCTGGTGACGCTGGCGCCCGAGCGGCGGGGCGGGCTGGTCTTCATCCGGAGTCTGGTCGAGGCCGGCGTGGTGGTCAGCCTGGGCCACACCGACGCCAGTTTTGACCAGACGATCGCGGGTGCCGACGCGGGGGCGACGCTGGTGACGCACCTCTTCAGCGCCATGTCGCCGTTTCAGCACCGCGCGCCGGGAGCGGCCGGCGCCGCGCTCACCGACGAACGGCTGACCGTCACCCTGATCGCCGACGGCGTCCACACCCACCCGGCGGCGCTGAACCTCGCGTTGCGCGCCAAGGGACCTGACCGCGTCGCGCTGGTCACCGACGCGGTCGCGGCCGCCGGAGCGCCGGCCGGCAAGTACATGCTCGGCGGGCAGACGATCATCTCCGACGGCGAGAGCGCGCGCCTCTCCGATGGGACGCTGGCTGGGTCGACGCTGACCATGGACCGCGCCGTTCGGGTCATGGTGGCGCTCGGCGGCGCGCGGCTGGAGGACGCGCTGGCGATGGCCAGCGGCGTCCCCGCGGCGCGACTCGGTCTCGTCGATCGCGGACGGCTCGAGGCCGGGCGCCGCGCCGACCTGGCGCTCTGGTCGGCCGATCTGCAGATCACCTCGACGGTGATCGGCGGCGCCGTCGCGTTCGAAGCTCAGTGAACGCGGCTGTCGTGCGGCAGCGCGCCCAGGATCTCGGCCTCGCGCTGCCCTAGCTCCTCGAGGCGCGCCGCGAAGACGTCCGCCGGTACCAGGGGCTGCGCCAGCTCCAGAAAGATCTCGGCGTGGCGCTCCTCGGCGCTCCCCAGCGCGGCGTAGAAGTCGGCCAGCTCGGTTTCGCCGTCCTCGCCGAACCCGCGGGCGAGCAGCCCCAGCCGCTCGTGCGAGCGCGCCTCGATGAACGCCGCCACCAGCAGCATGTCGAGCAGCCGCTCGGGCTCGTGCCCGCGCACCTCTTCCAGCAGCGCCCGCGCGTAGCGGTTGGGGGAATCGGCGCGCGGCGTCCAGCCGCGCCGCCCGAGCAGCGCCGCCACCTGGATGACGTGGCTGGTCTCCTCGTGCGCCAGGCGCCCGAGCTGGGTCACCGACTCGCCCCGGTGCGGGTAACGGCGCACCAGCGCCAGCGCGTTCTCCGCCGCCTTCCGCTCGCAGTGCAGGTGATCCGAGAGCAACGCCTGCAGATCACGGGCGCCGGCCGCGAACCAGCGGGGGTGCGTGCAGGACTGCAGGATCTTCATGGTTGACCGGGGGTGGAGCGCCGACCTTACCAACCAGCTTGACCGCCGTCGATCGCTGATGCGATCGTCGCGCATGGTCGTCGAGCTCGCGATTCTCAAGGCCAAGGCCGGCGCGGCCCAGCAGCTCGCCGACGGCCTGCGCGCCGCGCGTCCCGTGCTCTCGCGCGCCGCCGGCTACCTGGGCAGCGTCTTCTACCAGGGCATCGAGGACCCCGACACGGTCGTGCTGCACATCGAGTGGGAGACGCTGGAGGCGCACACCGAGGGCTTCCGCCAGGGCCCGCTGTTCCCCGAATGGCGCAGCCACTTCGGCCATCTGCTGGCGGGGCCGCCCGAGGTCACGCACCACCTGCCGATCGCCGGGCCCTGAGGCCGAACGCTAGAACCGCTTCTGCATCATCTTCAGCGCCGCCTGGTGGCGCAGCTCGAGCTGGCGGATCGACGCCTCGGTGATCTTCCGGATCGAGACCTTGCGGTTGAGCTCGGCGTTCAGCTCGGCGTGCGAGCGGCCGGTGAGGTGGACCAGATCGACGACCGCGGCGGCGTTCGCCTCGCGCAGCTGGCGCCGTCGCGCGGCCGGGCTCAGCTTGGGGGCGGCGCTCGTTGACCCCGGCGCGCCGGTGTCGGCCTCTTCCGGCTCGGGGAGCGGGACCGGCGCCACCGGGATCGGCTCGGCCGGACCGGCCACGCCGGCCACCACGTAGTCGGGGATGGTGTCGTCGGCGTTCGGATCGTCGTAGACCCGCTCGGTGTGCAGCGGGCGCCCGTGCTCATCCAGCGGCACGGCGGAGAGGGCCGTGAACAGCGAGAGCTGTCCGTCCTCCGGCTCAGCCGGCTCGGCGGCCTCGGGCGCACCGTCGGCGTCGTCGCGCCGCTCGCCGAAGTCGTCGTCGCGCTCGGGGCGGCGCAGGCTGTGACGGCGCTGCTCGGCGATGCCGGTGGCGAACGCGCGCAGCCGCTTGTCGTCCGGGATGAACATGTACGCGGTCTGCCGCCCCAGCCCGGCGACCCAGCGGACCAGTCGGCCCACCGCCTGGCGGAAGAACAGGTCGGTGACGGTGTTCGTCGCGTAGACGCCGACGCGCAGCCGGGGCACGTCGACCCCCTCGGAGACCATGCGGACGGCGACGATCCAGGGGACGGTGCCCGTGGCGAAGGCGCTGATCTTCCGCGAGGCGTCCGGCGCGTCGGAGGTGGCCACCACCGGCGCCGTCCCCAGCCGCTCGTGCATGAGCGCGGCGATGGCGCGGGCGTGCTCCTGATCCATGGCGATCACCAGGCCGCCCGCGTGCGGGTCGCGCGCGCGCAGGTGCTGGAGCTGCGCGTTCGCCTGCTCGAGCACGGCCGGCAACCAGTCGCCCTCGGCGGACAGCGCCGTGCGCAGCCGCTGGTTCGCCAGCTCGCGCGTCAGCGGGTCCTCGAAGGTGGCGGCGTACTCGATCCCGCCGGGCGCGGCCCACTCCATGTGGCCGCCGATGCGCGGGAAGTAGACCGGGCGGACGACGGCTCTGTCGGTGAGCGCGTCGCCGTAGCCGTACTCGAAGTCGGCCGAGGCCAGCTCGCCCTCGTAGCTGACGAACGGGATGGCGCTCTGATCCGAGCGGAACGGCGTCCCGGACAGACAGAGCCGCCGGACCGCCGGCTCGAACGCGGTGCGCACGGCGTCGCCCCAGGCGCGGCTGTCCCCGGCGTGGTGGATCTCGTCCAGGATCACCATCGCCCGCCCGACCATTCGCCGCAGCGCCTGCGGGTTGGCGGCCACCTGTTGATAGGTGACGGCGACGCCGTGGACGTCCGAGGGCAGCGCGCCCGCCGCCGCCGACCAGTCCGGGTCGACGTGCAGCAGGAACGGCTCCGCGGCCGACGCCCACTGCGCCTTGAGGTGCTGCGTCGGCACCACCACCACGAACCGGCGCGCGAGGCCCCGCATCAGCGCCCGCTGCACCGCGGTGAGCGCGAAGGTGGTCTTGCCCGCGCCCGGCGTGGCCACCGCCAGGAAGCTCTGCCCCGGATGAGCTTCGAAGCGCGCCAGCGCCGCCTGCTGCCAGGCGCGCAGGCGGACCGTCGGGGCGTTCTCCTGTCGAGCGGCGGAGGTCAGGGGTCGATTGATCTAGCGGGTTTGATCGCGTCCGTCGAGGGTCTCGAGAGGGCGCGCCGGACCTACATCAACGCCAGCAGCGCCGCGATCGCGGCGCCCAGTGTGTAGAGCGATTCGCCGGCGATGAGGCCGCCGCCGATCAGCGAGGCGGTGCTCATGTCCTCGGGCAGCGCGTCGCCCTTCTCCTCGGGCGCGACGGGCGCGCGGCGCGGGGAGAGCGCGCCGGTCAGCAGGCTGCCGGCGGCGAACCAGGCGGCGGTCGACAGCTCGAGGAAGCCGCCGGTCGACGAGGCGTAGGGGCTGGACAGCACGACGGCGTCGACGAGCCAGCCGACGGCGAAGCCGGCCCGCCCCGAGGCGACGAAGCGGCCGTAGGCCTGCCAGCGCTTGAGCAGCTTGCGCAGCACCTCGACGAAGAAGCCGATCGAAAACCCGATCTCCAGCGCGGTCACCTGGTAAGGCGCCAGGTGACCCATGCCGCGGATGGCGCCCACGAACTTGAACGTCATCGCCGACTGCCAGACGCCGACGCGCGCCTCGGGGTGGCTGAAGGTGTCGACCTTCAGCACCGGGTAGGCGCTCATGAACAGCTGCGCCAGCACCACGCAGAGCACCGAGCCGACGAGGATGCCGACCGCCTGATAGCGGAACTGCACGGCGCGGTTCGAGCCGAGGCGCCAGCCGGTGGAGCGATCTTGCTGCATGTCGACGCCGACGTTGGTCGACACCAGCAGCACGCTGGCGGCCATGATCGCCACGATCGGCGAGCGCAGCCCCAGCGCCGACATCAGGAGAACGGCGACGACGAAGGCGCTCGAGATCGGGTTCCAGTCGGAGATGCCGGTGGAGATGCCGTTGATGAACACGAACAGAAAGACCAGCGCCAGCGCGAACAGCACGTACCCGATCGGCTGGCCGAGCAGGACGGTCGCCACCAGCACCAGCGCGGCGCCCCAGCCCACGACCCAGGCGACGAGGCGCCTGCTCGAGAGGCCGCCCGATGGCGCCGGCGCGCGCTCGCCGCGGCGGGCCTGCACCCGCCGCACGGCCTCGCGTCCGATGACCACCAGGTCGACGATCGCGGCGCCCATGATCATCGCCAACCCGACCAAGAAGCCGATCTTGCGGAACGGATCGTGGGGGCCGAGGGCGCCGGCGGCGCGCAGGTGCGGGACCAGCAGCTGGCCGACGCCGCCCATCACCGCCGCCGGGACGCCGATGCGCGCCCCCACGATCAGCCCGGCGCCGACCGTCGAGGCGGAGATGCCGATCTGCTCCAGCCAGGCGGCGCGCGAGACCAGCGCCGCGATGGCGATGCCCGCGCCCGTTCCGCCCCCCAGCTTGCCGATCGATCGCCGCAGCAGCTGCTTGTCGGTCAGCGCGCGCAGGATGTTGGCCACCGCGTGGCCCGAGGGGAACTCCAGCTGCAGGCGATCGACGAGGATCGGCGTGTAGAGCATGCCGACGCCGATCCCGAACATGCCGATGCAGCCGAAGTAGAGCCCCAGCTTCCACCCCGCCGGCAGCGGCATCCCCAGCCAGACCATCGCCTGGATGAGGACGCACATGCCGGCCAGGTCGGCGACCGAGGCGGCCATCGTCTGGATGTAGTTGGCGCCGTGCTTGCCCTCGACGCCGTACCCGTAGGTGACGACGCTACCGAGGATTCCGGCCAGCACCTGGGCGCCGACGCTGAACCCCAGGCTGAACGTCATGTAGGCCGCGGTGATGCCGCCCAGCGGTCCCAGCACCAGCAGCGCCACCGCGCCCAGCAGCAGGTGGTAGCGGCGGCTGCCGGGCGGGGGCAGAAACCGACGCGCCGGGGGCGGGCCGCTCATCGGCTGGGGGCGGCGGTGCGCGCGCGGCCGATCTCGACCGCGCGTCGCGAGTAGTCGACGACGGCCACCGTCCCGAGCGCGAACGCCAGGTAGATCGGCAGCCGCGCGGGCAACCCCAGCACCAGCGCGGCGATGGCCAGGAACTGCGCGATCGTCGCCGCCTTGCCCAGGATGCTGGCCCGGAAGTCGTAGCGCAGCCACCGGCGCAGCGACGGGACGGCGTGGTAGACGAGCGACATCGGCAGCTGCAAGAGCTCGCGCGCGACGACCAGCGCCAGCAGGCTCAGCGGAACGCCGCGCTCGAAGTGCAGCGCGGCCAGCACGGCTCCCACGAACAGCTTGTCACAGATGGGATCCAGCCAGGACCCGACCCCGGCCAGATCAGAGCCCCGCCGGCGGGCCAACCTCCCGTCGAGCACGTCGGTCACCGCCGCCGCGGCCATCACGCCCAGCGCCGCCGCCGCGTGCGTCGGCGTCGGTCCCAGCGCCACCCAGAACAGGCAGCCCAGCGGCAACCGCGCCAGGCTGAGCAGGTTCGGCAGCGTGAAGAATGAAAGGGGAGCGACCTCCGGCATCCTCTCCTCGGAAGCGTAACACCGCCCGGCGCGGGCGGGACGTAGCCGATCAATGAAACAGCGGATCGGCCTTGGTGCGTCGTGCGACCGGCTTCTTGTCCATGGGCGGGCCGCCGGCGGGGATGAGCGTCTGATCGATGATCTCGCCTTCGGCGCAGTGGATGTCCTCGTTCCCCTGCGCGGGCGGCCCACAGACCTCCTCGACGGCCAGCTCGTCCGGACGGACCGAGATCTTCAGGTAGCCGAAGTGGATGGCGCGGAAGGCGGTGAAGGGCGGCGCCTGACAGACGTCCCACAGGCACGCCGTCGGCCCGTGCTCGAGAGCTCCGCCGCCGGTGCCGGTGGTGATGTGGACCACGTGCGCCTGAGGTTTGGTGCGTTCGTAGACGTGGCTGTGCCCGTTCAGGTTGAGGACGTACTTCCGGTAGCGTTTGCCGAACCCGTCGAGGATCGCGCGCAGCTGCGGATCGCCGCCGTGGTGCCCCGACGAGTACGCCGGGCGGTGACCGCCGGTCACGACGAACTTGAGGCGCGGATCGGCCTCGGCTTCCTCGAACAGGGGCGCGGCGCGGGCCGCCCAGTCGGCCCAGGTCTCGTGGGTGTAGGGCTCGGGATAGATGATGAAGCGGACCTCGCCGAAGTCGAACCAGTACCAGTCCTCGCCGCAGCAGCCGGCGGCGGGCGCGCCGGGCGAGGCGGCCGCGTGCGGCAGCGCGAACCGACCCTTGTAGTTGCGCAGATCGTCGCGGGCCGGATCGCCCCACTCGTGGTTGCCCCAGGCGGGCATGTAGGCCGCGCGCTGCGACCAGAGCATGACGTCGTCGAAGTGCCGATCGACCGCCGCCTGACTGCCGGTCTGGTCGGCGTACGAAAGATCGCCGAGCGCCAGCACGAACGAGGGGTCGGCGAGGCTGATGTCGCGGTCGACCGACGCGGCCGCGGGCTGCCCGACAGCGTCGCCCATGTCGCCCACCGCCACGAAGGTGAACCCGGCGGCGCCCGGCGGCGGCGGGGCCCGGAACGTGCGCGAGATCGGCTTCACCGGGTGACCGACCTCGTAGCTGTACTCGACACCCGGGATGAGGTGATCGGCGACCGCTTCCTGGAAGGGGCCGGGCGAGGAGGTCGGCCGCGGCGTCGCGATGTGCGCGGTGGCCAGGCGCGGCGGCTGATCCCTGGCCCAGTACCGCACCGTCGTCCCGTCGCCGCGCCAGTCGAAGGTGACGGCGTCGGGCGCGGTGTACGTGAAGTGGACCTCGCGCGGCTCCTCGGCCGCCGGCGCGGGCGCCGGCGGCATCGCCGCGTCGAAGCGGCCCAGCAGCTCGGCCGCCCGCCCGTGACAGCCCGACCCCGCGCCCGCCAGCGCCATCATGGCCAGCGCGATCGCGCTGACGGAGCTGGGCTTCGCCCAGCGGAGTCGTCGCGGGAGGGTACGGGAACCCTCCCAGGGTTCCCGGTCAAGGCGTCGCTTGACGGAGCTGGGCTTCGCCCGGCGGAGTCGTCGCGGGAGGGTACGGGAACCCTCCCAGGGTTCCCGGTCAAGGCGTCGCTTCAGCCGCACTGGCCTCGCTGGCGCAGGAAGTGATCGGCCAGCACCAGCGCCAGCATCGCCTCGACGATCGGCACCGCGCGCGGCAGCACGCAAGGATCGTGGCGGCCGCGCGCCTTGATGGTGGTGTCCTGGCCCTGCTCGTCGACGGTCTCCTGCTCGCGCAGGATGGTGGCCGTCGGCTTGAACGCCACGCGCAGCACGATCTCCTCGCCGTTGGAGATGCCGCCCTGCACGCCGCCCGAGAGGTTGGTGCGGGTCCGGACCTTGCCGCTGCCCAGCCGGGAACCCTCCGAGGGTTCCCGGGCCATGTAGAAAGGATCGTTGTGCTGGCTGCCGGTCAGGTGGGTGCCGGCGAAGCCGCTGCCGATCTCGAACCCCTTGGCCGCCGGCAGCGACAGCATCGCCTTGGCCAGGTCGGCGTCCAGCTTGTCGAACACCGGCTCGCCCAGGCCGGGCGGCACGCCGCGCGCCACCGCCTCGACGACGCCGCCCAGCGAGTCGCCCGCTTTGCGTGCCTCGTCGATGCGCGCGATCATCTTCTCGGCCATCGCGGCGTCGGGACAGCGCACGATGTTGGCGTCGACGGCCTGGCGGGTGACGGTGGTCGTGTCGACCTCGACCTCCAGGTCCTGGACCCGCTGCACCCAGGCGACGATGTCGATCGTGCCGGCGGCGGCCAGCGCCTTACGGGCCAGGACGCCGGCCGCGACGCGCCCGATGGTCTCGCGCGCGCTGGCCCGCCCGCCGCCCTCCCAGGCGCGGACGCCGTACTTCGCCTGGTAGGTGTAGTCGGCGTGCGAGGGGCGGAACTTGGTCCGCATCTCGTCATAGTCCCCGGAGCGCTGGTCCTGGTTGCGGACCAGGAGGGCGATCGACGTCCCCAGGGTGACCCCCTCGCGCACGCCCGAGAGGATCTCGACGGTGTCGGACTCGCGCCGCTGGGTGGTGATGTGGCTCTGCCCGGGGCGGCGGCGATCGAGCTCGCGCTGGATCTCCTCGACCGTGATGGGCAGGCGCGGCGGGCATCCGTCGATGACCACGCCGACGCCGGGGCCGTGCGACTCCCCGAAGGTCGTCACCCGAAACATCGAACCGAAGCTGTTTCCGCTCATCGTGTGGGCCGGACCGTTCAGCGACCCGGCAGGTGGTCGATCATGCCACGGGGAACGGATTCCCCGGCCATCATGAACACGCGCCCGGCCCCTTCTTCGATCTGGAGATAGAGGTCGCCGGCGGCGCGGTAGCGCCAGACCTGCAGCGATCCGGTGGTGTGCTCGGGGACCGCCCCGTCGGTCTCGATGGTCGCCCGCGCGGCCAGCCGCTGGACGTAACTCTGCCGGTGATAGTCGATGCACTCCGGCGGGGGGACGGCCAGATCGAGATCGCGCACCTCGTGCAGGACCAGCAGGCGATCCGGGGGGTGCCCGCCGTCGTCGGCGGGAGATTCGACCCAGGCCACGAGCGGCCCGTCGACGGCCCGCGCCAGCACCGAGGTCTTCCCGGCCAGCCGATAGAGGACGGTCCCCTCGACGATGTAGTCCCGCCCGGAGAAGCTCAGGACGTCGCGAATGTGGATGGGCACGGGCGGGCTCCTTGACGGACGAAGGTAGGTTGATTATACGGGCCGGCGGTAGACCGTGAAGCTGGAAGTCATTCGCGTCCTCGACGATGACGGCAAAGTCGTGCACCCCGAGCGC
>Ga0209060_10000914_pt1 | contig 39288 bp, 35 predicted proteins | sample Coa_R1_8_FD_187155 | JGI IMG/M metagenome (GOLD analysis project Ga0209060, IMG submission 187155) | Surface soil microbial communities from Centralia Pennsylvania, which are recovering from an underground coalmine fire - Coalmine... | ecosystem: Environmental > Terrestrial > Soil >...
CAGCCCGCCGGTCGCCGCCGGCGGCGACGTGGTCCGCGCGGTCACCCCGGCGGGGCTGCGCATCATCGTGCTGCGCGAGCGGGGCGCGCCGATGGTGGCCGTCGAGGCGGCCTGGGCTGGCGGCTCGCGCGCCGAGGACGCCGGGTCGAACGGCGCGGGCGCGCTGATCGCGGCGCTCCTCACCCGCGGCACGCGCGCGCGCTCGGCGCAGCAGATCGACGACGAGGCCCGGGCCCTGGGCGGGCGGCTGACCGGGTTCTCCGATCGGGACCACCTCGGGGTGCGCGCCGAGCTCCTGCCGGCGAGCTGGCCGCGCGGGCTGGCGCTGCTCGCCGACTGCCTGCTGCGCCCCAGCTTCGCACCGGACGAGCTCGACGACAGCCGCCGGGTGGTCGTCAACCGCGGCCGTCATCGCGCCGGCGATCCGACCCGGGCCGCGCAGCTGTTCGACGAGGCGCTGTGGCCGGGGCACCCCTTCCGGTTCGATCCGCTCGGCACGGCCTCGTCGCTGGCGGCGCTGGGGCGGGTCCGCCTCCTCGAGCATTACCGCCGTCACTACCCGCTCGGACGGCTGGTCGTCTCGGTGGTCGGCGACGTCGACCCCAAGGAAGCGGTGGCGACGTTGACCGCCCTCTTCGCCAAGGCGCCGGCCGGCACCGCGCCGCCCGACCCTCCGCCCCCGCCCGCGCACGCCGAGCCGGTGGCGCTGTTTCAGAACACCGAGCGCGGCGGGGCCGAGCTGGTCGTCGGATACCCGGGGCCCGAGCCGCGCGATCCCGATCGGGCCGCGCTCGAGGTGCTGGCCGAGATCCTCGCCTCGGGCGGGCGGCTCGATCGGCTCTACACCGGAAGGGCGCCGCTCGCGTTTCACGCCGGCGCGCGCGCCGCCGCGGGCGTCGCGCCCGGCTACCTGGCCGTCGACGTCGGATGTCGCCCCGAGGCCGTCGACGCCGTGGTGGCGGCGGTGCGCGAGATCCTGGCCGAGATGACCGGCGCGGGCGTGAGCGCGGCCGAGACCGAGCGGGCGGCGCGGCGGCTGGCCGGGCGGCGCGCGCTGGAATTGCGCGGGCAGGTGGCGATCGCCGATGCGCTGGCGCTCGACGAGGCGTACGGTGTTGGGCTCATGAGTTATCGCCAGGCCCCCGCCGCGCTGGCGCGGGTCACCGCCGCCGACGTGACCCGCGCCGCGCGCCGCTTCCTCGACCCCAAGCGCGAGACGATCGCGGTGGTGCGTCCCGAGCGGCCGGCCGGCGCCCGCGCCGACCTGGGCGCCCGCGGCGACGGCGGCGGGGCTGCGCGCGCGGCCCACGCCGAGGGGACGCGCTGATGTCGGCCTGCTCGGGGTGCGCCGGCGAGGTGCAGCTGGAGGACACCTTCTGCGCCCGCTGCGGCGCCCCGGTCACCGATCCGTTCATCGGCACCGTGGTGGGCGAGCGCTATCGGATCGTGAGCCGGATCGGCGTGGGCGGGATGGGGGCGGTCTACCGCGCCGAGCACACGATGATGCGGCGCGATCTGGCCATCAAGGTGCTGCTGCCGGAGCTGTCGGGGAAAGAAGAGTTCGCCCGCCGCTTCGAGCGCGAGGCCGAGTCGGCCAGCCGGCTCGCCCACCCCAACATCATCACCGTCACCGACTTCGGGCGGACGGCCGAGGGCTCGCTGTTCCTGGCCATGGAGTTCCTGGCCGGTTCGTCGCTGTCGTCGGTCATCGCCAGCGGACCGCAGTCGATCGAGCGCGCGCTGGCGATCGAGCGGCAGATCCTGCGCGCGCTCGACCACGCGCACGCCGCCGGTGTCGTCCACCGCGATCTCAAGCCGGAGAACATCATGCTGGTCGAGCGCGACGGCCAGCGCGACGTCGTCAAGGTCCTCGACTTCGGCATCGCCAAGGTGACCGACCCGCAGAGCGGGGGGCAGGCGCTGACCCAGGCCGGCGTCATCTTCGGCACGCCGGAGTACCTCTCGCCCGAGCAGGCGCTGGGCGAGGCGGTCGACGCGCGCGCCGACATCTACGCCGCCGGCGTCATCCTCTACGAGATGCTGGCCGGCCGGCGTCCGTTCGAGTCCGAGGACAAGGTCAAGATCATCTCCATGCACCTGGCGCACGCGCCGCCGCGCATCCACGACGTGGCCCCTCAGGTGGAGGTCCCGCTGCCGCTCGAGCAGGCCATCCTGCAGGCGATGGAGAAGTCGCGCGACAACCGCTTCGCCACGGCCGCGGCCTTTCTGCAGGCGCTCGACGACGCCGAGGCCCAGGCAGGCGAGGGCGACGAGCTGGCGACGGACGCCACGCTGCCGGCGATGGATCTGCCCGCGCAGAAGCGCCGCAGCCGCGCGCTGCCGGTAGTCCTGGCGGCGCTGGCGATCGGGGTCGGCGGCGTGACGGTCAAGCGGCTCGCGCACCGCCGGGTGGTGCCGCGCGCCGTCCCGGCCCAGCCGGCACCGCCGCCGCCCGACATCGCCGCCGAGATGAAGAAGATCGAGGGGTGGCTGGAGGACGACAACCCGACGGCCGCCCGTCTGGCGCTCGAGACCATGCTCGCCTCGCGGCCGAAGGACGCGCGTGTCCGCTACATGCTGGGGCGCGTGGCCTACGTCCAGGACCACCATCAGGAGGCGCTGGACGACTACACCCAGGCGATCGCGCTCGACCCGGGGTTCCGCGGCGATCCGGTCCTGCTGGGGCACGTCGACGCCATGCTCGAGGACCCGAAGCTGGACGACGCGGCGCTGTCGCTGCTCATCGACCACGTCGGCGCGCCGGCGGCCGATCTGCTGGCCAAGGTGGCCAACGAGGGGGGCGACCTCCCGCGCCGGCGTCGCGCGGCCGCGGCGCTGGTGGACCTCGACCAGGAGAAGCGCGTCGATCGGGTCTCGCTCGACATCCTCGAGCTGCGCAAGGCCGCCACCTGCGACGACCGAAAAGAGTGGGTCCTCAAGCTGAAGGAGCTCGACGACCCGCGCGCGCTGCCCGCGCTCCGGGGGTTGCGCGCGCGCCGGGTTGGCCCCATCAGCTGGGGGGGAGCCGACACCACCTGCATGAAGGACGAGCTGACCGACGCCATCGCCGCGCTGGACAAGAAGGCGGGGCACCCCGAGAAGCCGGCCAAGACCGAGCGCCCGGAGCGTCGCAAGCGGCGCGGGCGGTGACGGCATGGGCTCGACCGGCACGGTAAGATCGAAGGCGATGAAGCAGGGCAAGCTGCCAGGGCTCGGCGGCAAGGTGGGCCGCGATCCGCGCAACCTCCTCACCAGCCTGGTGCTGGTGTTCCCGCTGTTTCTCGTCTACCAGCTGGGCGTCCTCTTCACGCTCCCGGTGCTGAACGGAGCCGACTTTCTCACCGTCTTCCTGTTCAAGAACCTGGGCCTCTCGAAGGGGACCTACCTCGCTTACACCTTCGCGGTCGCCGTGACGTTCGCGATCGCGGTCACCGTCCTGCGCCACAAGCAGCGGTTCGATCCGAGGCTCATCGTGCCCGTCTTTCTCGAGAGCGCGATCTACGCGCTGACCATGGGCTCGCTCATCGTCTTCGTGATGACCCGCGGCCTCGGGATCTCACCCCAGCTGGCGGGCGGGGCCGGCGGCTTCGTCGCCCAGCAGAGCTTCGGCACCCGCGTCGTGATGTCGCTGGGCGCGGGCGTGTACGAGGAGACGGTGTTCCGGCTGGGCATCCTGACCGGCCTCACCGTGCTGTTCGGCCGGGTGATGGGGATGCGCCGCTGGATCGCCTTCGTGCTCGCGCTGCTGCTGCAGGCGCTCCTGTTCTCGGCGATGCACCACATCCCGCCCTACGGCGATCAGCTGCACCTCGGGATCTTCGTGTTCCGCGTGCTGGCGGGGATCTGCTTCGGCTTGCTCTTCTGGTACCGCGGCTTCGCGATCGCCGTCTACACGCACGCGCTCTACGATCTGTACGTGTTCCTGCTGAAGTAGCGCGGCGAAAGGACCACCGGGAACCGGGCGAGGGTTCCCGGTCTCCGCGCTACTTCTTGCTGCGCTTGGCGGCCTTGGCGGGGCGCTTGGCCGCCGCGCGGGGGCGCGGCGCCGAGCGAACCGGGCGCGCGGGCTTGGCCGTGCGCTGGGCGACCTTGGCGGCGGGCGCCGTCTTGACGGGCGCCTTCATCGAGCGGCCGGCGGGGGCCTTGGCCGCGGGCTTGGCCGGCGCGGGCGCTGGCTTGTGCGCCTCCTTGGCGACGGCGGGGGCCTTGGCGGGCTTGGCCTTGGGGGCGGCGGCCAGCTTTCCGTTCTTGTTCAGCTTGGTATCCGAAGGATGGCCGTCGCCCTCGGCGGCCAGTGGCAGCCCGGGCATGTCCTTCCGGTTGTGGACCAGCACGCGCCGCGAGTCCTTGAAGGTCACCTCGGCCTTGCTGTCCGACATGATCTCCGAGATGAACCCCGTGCCGAACTTGGGGTGCGTCACGATCACGTTCTCGTGATAGTGCTCCCGGAACTCGTACGGCTTGGCGTTCTTGTCGCTGTGCTTGGCGAAGAACTCTTCCCAAGTGAGCTTCTTCATCATCGCGCGCTTCTTGGCGGCGATCGGCTCTGGGACATCGTCCTCGACGTCCCCGCGCGGCTTGCGGAACGAGTGAACGTCACCGCAAGGGTTGCACTGGACGCGCCGGATCTCGTCCTCGTACTTGGAAATGACGACGTGCGTGGTATCGCCCTTGCACTTGGGGCAATATGCCTCGACGTCCGACCCGACTTCGTCGACCTCGTCCTCGAACATGAAGTCCATTGGCGGCGCCCCTTTAGACTTCGGTCACTAACACAGGTCTTACCACCCTGCAAGAATAAGAGGGCAATTCCAGCCCGTTCGGGGTAGAAAGACCGAACCAGGACCGTGCGCTACTTCCAGGCGAAAATCTCGGAAAACCGGGTACTTGGAGGTGGCTACTTCGTTTTGCAGCTCGACGGCTGCGAATCGCTTGCCGCCGCCCAGCCCGGACAATTTGTAATGATTCGAGGTGCTTGGGGGCGCGACCCGCTTCTCCCCCGCGCATTCTCCCTGATGTCCGCCGGCCCCGGTGGTCGAGCCGAGATTTTGGCCAAGACGGTCGGGCGGGGCACCGCTCTGCTCGAGCGTGCGCTGCCGGGGGCCGAGGTCGACGTGCTCGGGCCGCTCGGGACCAGCTTCCCCGAGCCGCGCGCCGACACGGTCGATCTGCTCGTCGCCGGCGGTGTGGGGCTGCCCCCGATGTACATGCAGGCGGCGCGCGCGGCGGCGGCCGGCCAGATCGACCGCTCGGAGATGATCTACGGCGGCCGGGGCGCGCCCGACCTGGTGCTCCTGCGCGAGATGCAGGCGATGGGGCTGACCCTGTTCCTCACGACCGAGACCGGCGAGGTCGGCGACAAGGGGCTCGTCACGCGAGCGCTCGAGGCGCGACTTCGCCACCATCAGGGGAAGCAGGTCCGCGTGATGGGCTGCGGGCCGAACGGGATGCTGTGGGCGATCGCCCGGATGGCGCGCGACCTCAAGGTCCCCTGCTTCATCTCGCTCGAGGAGCAGATGGCGTGCGGGATCGGTGTCTGCCTCGGCTGCGCGATTCCGGCGCGGTCGCGTCCCTACCGCTACGTCTGCAGCAACGGGCCGGTGTTCGACGCGGCCGACGTGCTCGACGTCAAGGAAGCCCCTCCGGCGGCGCCGGCGGCCTGCCCGGCATGACCAGGGTCAATCTGGCGATCGAGACGGGGGGCCTCGCCTTCCGGAATCCGGTGCTGACTGCATCGGGCACCTTCGGCTACGGCAAGGAGTTCGAGGGGTTGACCGACCTCCGCTCCCTCGGCGGGCTGGTCACCAAAGGGATCTCCCCCAAGCCGCGGTTCGGGAACGCGACGCCGCGTATCTGCGAGACGGCCGCGGGGATGCTCAACTCGATCGGGCTCGAGAACGTGGGCGTCGAAGGGTTCGAGCGCGAGAAGCTCCCCTACCTGCGCCAGTGCGGGACGCGGGTGCTGGTGAATTTCTTCGGCGCCACCTTCGACGAGTACGTCGACTGCGGCGGTCGGCTCGATCGCCTCGACGGCGTCGACGCCCTCGAGATGAACGTCTCCTGCCCGAACATCAAGGCCGGCGGGATCGAGTTCGGGACGGATCCCAGGGTCCTGCGCGACCTCGTGCGCGCCTGTCGTGAGGTGATCAAGAAGCCGCTCTGGATCAAGCTGACGCCCAACACCTCGGACATCGTCGCGCTGGCCAAGGCCTGCGCCGACGGCGGGGCCGACGGCCTGTCGATCATCAACACCATCACCGGGATGGCGATCGACGCGCGCACCCGCAAGCCCAAGATCGCCACCATCTTCGGCGGCCTGTCCGGTCCGGCCATCAAGCCGATCGCGCTACGAATGGTGTTCCAGGTGCGTCGGGCTGGCGTGCCGCTGCCCATCTCCGGGATCGGCGGGATCCAGGACGCCACCGACGCGATCGAGTTCTTTCTCGCCGGGGCCAGCACCGTGCAGGTCGGCACCCAGAGCTTCGTCGATCCCGACGCGTCCGGACACATCGTCCGCGATCTCGAAGAGCGCTTGGCGGCCGACGGCGTCAGCGACGTCCGCGAGCTCGTCGGAGCGCTCAAAACCGGTTGATCGCGCGCCGGGTTTGCGCTTCACTGCGCAGGGTTACGACGATTTAACTGCTTCGAAACAAGCGCGAAACAATGCCGCGCTAGCGTGAGGGCAAATGAAGAAGATCGAAGCGATCATCAAGCCGTTCAAGCTGGACGATGTGAAGGATCGTCTTCGCGAGGTCGGCGTGCAGGGGATGACGGTGTACGAGGTCAAGGGCTTCGGGCGCACCGGGGGGAAGAAAGAGGTCTATCGGGGCTCCGCCTACGTGGTCGACTTCGTCCCCAAGGTCCGGATCGAGATCGTCGTCAAGGACGACATCGTGCGCGACGTGGTCGAGGCCATCATGTCGGTCGCCCGCACCGGGCGGATCGGCGACGGCAAGATCTTCGTGACCCCGGTCGAGGAAGCGATCCGCATCCGCACCGGCGAGCGCGGCGAGGACGCTCTCTAAGCCGCCGAGCCGTACCGCAGAACCCACCCAACACTTTCGGGCACCACCAACCAACACCATCGCAACAGGGGAACTCCTAATGACTCCAGCTGAGGCACTGAAACTGGCAGAGAAGAGCGGCGCCGTGATGGTCGACTTCAAGTTCGTCGACCTGCTCGGGATTTGGCAGCACACCACGATGCCGATCGCGAAGCTCGAGGTCGACGTCTTCAAGGACGGCTACTTCTTCGACGGCAGCTCGATCCGCGGCTGGCAGCCGATTCATGCCTCCGACATGATCTTCATCCCCGACGCCAACACGGCGGTGATGGATCCGTTCTTCAAGCTGCCGACGCTGTCGCTCACCTGTGACATCGTCGACGCGATCACCAAGCAGCCGTACTCGCGCGACCCGCGCACCATCGCGGCCAAGGCCGAGGCGTACCTCAAGTCGACCGGGATCGGCGACACCTCGTACTTCGGCCCCGAGCCGGAGTTCTTCATCTTCGACGAGGTCCGCTACTCCGAGGGTCCGAACCGCTCGAGCTACATCGTCGACTCGATCGAGGGGCGCTGGAACACCGACCGTGAAGAGGGTCCGAACCTCGGCTACAAGCCGCCGCACAAGGGCGGGTACTTCCCCGTTCCGCCGACCGACACCCTGCACGACCTGCGCGCCGACATGGCCGTGACGCTCGAGAAGGTGGGCATCCCGGTCGAGGTGTTCCACCACGAGGTGGCCACCGGCGGCCAGTGCGAGCTGTCGATGAAGTTCAACAGCCTCAAGAAGATGGCCGACTGGACCATGTGGTACAAGTACGTGGTCAAGAACGTCGCGCGCGCCAACGGGCGGACCGCCACGTTCATGCCGAAGCCGATCTACGGAGACAACGGCTCGGGCATGCACTGCCACCAGTCGATCTGGAAGGACGAGAAGAACCTCTTCGCCGGCGACAAGTACGCGGGCCTGTCGGACACCGCCCTCTACTACATCGGCGGCATCCTCAAGCACGCGCCGGCGCTGTGCGCCTTCACCAACCCGGGGACCAACAGCTACAAGCGTCTCGTCCCGGGCTTCGAGGCGCCGGTGAACCTGGCCTACTCGTCGCGCAACCGCTCGGCGTCGGTCCGCATCCCGATCGGTGGCAGCTCGCCGAAGGCCAAGCGGCTCGAGTTCCGCTGCCCCGACCCGACCGCCAACCCGTACATCGCCTTCGCGGCGATGATGATGGCCGGCCTGGACGGCATCCAGAACAAGATCGACCCGGGCAAGCCGCTGGACAAGGACATCTACGCCCTGTCGCCCGAGGAGTCGAAGGACGTGCCGAAGGCGCCGGGCTCGCTCGACGCCGCCCTCAACGCGCTCGAGAAGGATCACGCCTTCCTGCTCAAGGGCGACGTGTTCACCCCGGACGTCATCTCGACCTGGCTCGACTACAAGCGGGAGAACGAGGTGGACGCCATCCGCACGCGTCCGCACCCGTACGAGTTCGCGCTTTATTTCGACAACTAAGACCGGTGGGCGCCCGGCCGAGGTTGGGCGCTCGTCACCGACCATAAACGCCTGACCTCGTCAGGCGTCGTCACTGACGGCGAAGGGGTCGTTCCTGAAATGGGGACGGCCCCTTAGCCTTTGACGGGACAGTGACGCTGACCTAAGATTCGAGATCCGCGGAAGCCCCCGACGCTCCGCAACTCCTCATGGGTGGGCTCTCTTTCAGCGACCGGGCCAGACGCTCGATGTGGCGGATCGTCCCCAAACGCGCCGTGTCGGGCGCCATCGGTTGGGGGGCCAGCCGCGGCATCCCGACCCGGCTGCGGCAGGCGATGTTGGCGCGCTTCGCGCGCGTCTACGGCATCGACGTCGCCGAGGCAGAGAAGCCGCTCGAGGAATATGGCGGTTTCGACGAGTTCTTCACGCGCCGCCTGCGGCCGGGCGCCCGTCCGATCGCGGACGAGCCGGGCGGGATCGTCTCGCCGGCCGACGGTGTCGTCGTCGAGTGCGGTCTCGCCACCGCCGGGACGCTGATCCAGGCGAAGGGGACCACCTTCGATCTGACCGAGCTCCTCGGCGAGGCCGAGGTGGCCGCCCGCCTCGAGGGGGGCGCCTACCTCATCACCTACCTTTCGCCGAAGGACTACCACCGCGTTCACTCGCCGGTGGGCGGGAAGGTGATCGGCTGGCGCCACATCCCGGGGACGCTGTTCTCGGTCGGCGCCAAGAGCGTCGCCACCGAGCCCGGGCTGTTCGTCCGCAACGAGCGGTTCGTCACTCTGATCGAGATGGACAGCGGCGGGCTCTGCGCTGTCGTAATGGTCGCCGCGATTGGCGTCGGACACGTCACGGTGTCGTATGATCCGGAGGTGGCCACCCACCGGCCCCGGTTCCTGCGCGCCGCCGTTCGTCATCGTCGCTACGACGAGCCGAAGCCCATCGGTCGCGGCGAGGAGCTGGGGATCTTCCACCTCGGCTCGACGACCATCGTGGTGTTCGAGCCGGGGCGGGTCGAGCTCGGCAGCTTCGCGGCTGGCGAGGGGATGAAGATGGGGATTGGCATCGGGCGCGTGCGTGCGGCGAACGGAACCTCCGCGGTTTCCCGAGGCTGATGGCCGTGTCGAAAGCCCACGACGAGACATCGCGCCACTCGAACGGGACCCCCGACGCCGACGCCACGCCTCCCCCTCGGGCGCCGGTCGAGGACGCGGCCAAGCGAGCCGTGGGCGCTCCCGTGCGCCGGGCGCGGGTCGGCGCGGCCATCCCGCGCGAGCGCAGCGGGCCCATCGGGATCGCCAGCGGTGACTTCGCGACGCCGACCGTCCGCCGGCGCACGACGACGCAGCCACGCGGCACGCCCGCCGCCGGCATCCCGCTCTCCGTGCCACTCCCAGCGCCGCCGGAGCCCGAGCCGGATCTCGCGCCCGCCGATGCCGCGCCCGCCGAGCGGTTGCCCCCGCCGCTGTCGGAGCCGCTTCCGCCGCCGCTGTCCGAGCCGCTGCCGCCCCCGATTCCCGACGGCGCCGTCGGCGCGACGCCGGTCGACCTCGTCGACGGGACCTCCGGGCAGCCGTACGCGCCGCCATCGCTCGACAGCCCCTTCGGGGCGTCGGTCGGGGGCGGGCAATCGGACGCCGAGGCTGCCGCGCTGGCAGCCGAGGCCGCCGCCGTTCGCGCGCTGGACTCGGGTCCCCTGACGCCGCCGCCCGAGGTCGTGGTTCCCGGCCCCACGCCGCCGCCCGAACCGAAGCCCGCCCCTGCGGCCGCCGCGCCTGCGGCGGCGGTGCCCGACGACATGCAGCCGACGCCGCCGCCCGAGGCCGTCAGGCCGCCCCCGCTCCCGGTCGCCGAGCCGTCTGTCGACGGATCTGCGGACGTCGCCGGCGCGCTCCCGGTCCGGCCGATGGGCAGCGACGGGAGCGCCGCCTCTTCGGATCTGGCGAACCAGATCGGCAGCCCGACGCCGACCCCAGCCGTCGCTCCCACACCGGCCGCGACCGTCGTCGCAGCGTCGGCCCCGGAGGTCGGCGCCACGCCGGCCCCGGAGGTCGGCGCCACGCCGGCGCCCGAGGTCGGCGCCACGCCGGCGCCCGAGGTCGGCCTGACGCCGGCCCCGGTGACGCCGTCCGGGGCGGCCGCTGCGCCGCCCGTGCCAGGGCCAACGCCACCCCCGCTGCCCGCCTCGGCCACCGCCGAGGCGGACGAGGAGCTGCAGGGCGCCGACGCGCTCGAGGTCGACGACGCCGCAGAGGGACCTCCGGCCGCCGACGCCGCGAGCGCCCCGCCGCGAGCTCCCCGCCCGCCGCCGTCGACGCCCCCTCCCATCCCCGGTAGCTATCTCAAGACCCCCGGGCCGGAGGTCAAACCGGCGCCGCCAAAGGCGATCTTGGAGGAGCCGCACGGGCCGCTCCTGCCCGCGCTCCCGATCTTGCCCGAGGCCCTGTCGCCGCGGCCGCGCCGGCCCAAGCGGTCGAAGCCTTGGTTCGAGGAGGTGTTCGACGAGGACTACCTCCGCACGCTTCCGTTCATGCGGGCTGACCAGACCCTCCGCGAGGTCGAGTTCATCTCGAGCGCGCTCGAGGCGCCGCCCGGCTCGGAGATCCTCGACGTCGGCTGTGGTTACGGCCGTCACGCCATCGAGCTGGTCCAGCGGGGTTACAACGTCACCGGCCTCGACCTTTCTCTGCCGCTGCTGATCCGCGCCGCGGACGAGGCGCAGCGGCGCGCGCTGTCAGTCAATTTCGTCCACGCCGACATGCGCGAGATGGCCTTCGAGAAGCAATTCGAGGGCGCCTATTCGATGCTGACGTCGTTCGGGTACTTCGACGAGGAGACGAACCTGCGCGTCGCCGAGCGCATCGGCCGCGCGCTCAAGCCGGGCAAGCGCTTCCTGCTCGACATCGTGAACCGCGACTACGTCGTGGCCGACCTTCCGGTCCGGGTCTGGTGGGAAGGGACGGGGTGCGTCGTGCTGGAAGAGGTCGACTTCAATTTCCACACCAGCCGGATAAACACGCACCGTTCCATCGTCTTCGAGGATGGCCGCCAACTGGAGCAGGAGCTCTCGGTGCGCGCCTACAGCCTGCACGAGATAGGAAGGCTGTTGCGGCAGGCGGGGTTCCGTGTGGTCGACGTCTCAGGTGGGTTGGCGACCAGGGGCGACTTCTTCGGGAGCGCTTCGCGGAACCTGCTCATCGTGGCGGAAAAGCGCGAAGACGAAGGCTGATTTCCTGCTCGCCTGACGCGACGCGCTGAGAGCGCGAAAATCCGATTGCGCGGGCATTGTGCTTGTGTCAGCGCTCCCCATCTTGGCGGGCGTGCGCAACTTGCAACCAAAGCGCCGACGCAAGCATCAGAGTCTACGAGCCGTGACGCGGGTAGACCCGGAATATTTTCCAGCCCACGTCCGTATATCCCTTACAGGTTCAGAGGTGTCTGGATCGCGACGCGGCTCGATGGAGATGAGCAAGATGAGCGCACGAGGAGTCAAAGTGAAATTGGCCCGCAAGGGTCGGCCCGGTGAGGCGGGGCGTAAGCCCGCGTCGACGCTCGGGCGTCGTCCTGCCCGAGACGCGAAGACCGACGTCAAGGCCAAGGTGGCAGGAAAGCCGTTCCCCGGCGCACGGGCGCCGATCCCGGCGAACGACACGCTTCTGCCGCCCGAGGGCGTAGGACCGGCGGTCGAAGAGCTCGAGGTCGAAGCGCTGGGCGCCACCCCGGGCGTCGAGATCGAGGCCGACGAAACCGACGAGGTCGTGGGCGACGTCCGCTCCGCCGGCGCGGACGAGGCTGTCAGCGCCGAAGACGCTGTCAGCGCAGACGGCGCCGAAGAGGACGCCGACGAGGATCAGGACGAGGACGAGGACGAGGTGGTCGCCGAGGCCGACGCCAAGAAGCGGCGGGGCGACGAGGAGCCGGCCAGCTTCCTCGCGATGTACTTCCGCGACATGGCGGAGCTGGACGTCCTGCGCCCGGAGCAAGAGTTCGAGACCGCGCGCAACATCGAGGAGATGGAGCTCAATCTCTGGAAGACGATTTTGGGCTTCGCGCCTGGGACTGATTGGCTGCTCGACATCGTCGAGCGCGAGGTGGGTAAGCCGCTCCCCGAGGCGAAGGTGCACCGGGCGACGGCTGCGCGGGCCCGTCACAAGTCCTCCATCCCCGCGCGCGGGCGGTTCGACAAGACGGCGGCCGCGCTGGCCACCAAGCTGCGCGCGCTCGACATCGATCGCATCTATCTCGACGCGGCGCTGGCCGAGATCCAGCGGGTGGGCCGGGCGGTCCAGGGGCTGCCGTTCGAGGGGACGGTGCCGTTCTCCACCTCGACCAAGGCGTTCGCCGACTTCGTGAGGACGGTGTCTGGCAAGGCGTTCCGGCTGAAGGCGGCCAAGAACGAGTTCGTCAAGGCGAACCTCCGTCTGGTGGTCTCGATCGCCCGCCGCTTCAACCACGGACGTCTGCCGCTGGCCGACCTCATTCAAGAGGGCAACATCGGCCTCATGAAGGCGGTCGAGCGGTACGACTACCGCCGTGGGTTCCGGTTCTCGACCTACGCCAGTTGGTGGATCCGGCACGCGATCAGCCGCGCGCTGGCCGACAAGGGCCGCGCGGTCCGCCTGCCCGTCCACATGATCGACGCCTACCACCGCATCGCCAAGTCGCAGCGCGAGCTGCAGTCGAAGCTCGAACGGGTGCCGACCACCCAGGAGATCGCTGCTGCGACCGGCATCGAGGCCGAGAAGCTGGAGAAGATGAAGACGTTCCTTTCCGAGACGCCGGTCTCGCTCGACCGTCCGATCTCGGACGAGGATGGGCGGCGCCTCATCGATGTCCTCGTCGATCCGAACGAGGGGCCGGCGGTTCCCGATCAGATGGCTTCGACCGAGACACAGAGCGAGATGTTGAAGTTCCTGGCTTCGCTCAAGCCGATCGAGGCTGACATCCTGCGCAAGCGGTTCGGGCTGGTGAATGACCGCGAGCGGACGCTCAAGGAGATCGGTGACGAGTACCGCCTCTCGCGCGAGCGGGTGCGGCAGCTCCAGGAGCAGGCGCTGGTCAAGATGCGCCGCGCGATGGCCAAGCGCGAGTCGGTCTGATTCACCTCGGGACCCTCAAAGGGTCCCGACCCCTCCGCGATGGGGACGTGCGAGCAAAGCTCGCCCTCCCTGACGCGGCTCGGGAGCGGTCGCGGTCGAAGCGCGGTAGAGCAGGGTCGGCCTGGACGCGCTGCAGGCGCCCGGATGGGCTTGACTGAGGCGCAACATCTGTTGACCGCCCTGACGCCGAGGGCTATGGTCGGCTTCTTCTCTCGCGGAGGCGAACACACGATGAAGCGTGTCCTCGGTCTTGCCCTCTCCATGGCTGCGTTCGTCACGCTTGCGTCGTGTACGCAAAGTGGCGGTCCGCTGAAGGTCGATTCGGTCGAACCCCCGCAGGGAACCACCGCCGGCGGCGAGGAGATCTCGATCAACGGAGGCGGGTTCACCCCCGGCAAGACCCAGGCCGAGGTGAAGTTCGGGCACAAGAAGTCGGAGATGGTCACCATCGCCTCGACGAACAAGATCCGCGTCGTCACCCCGGCCAACGAGAAGGGGCCGGTCGACGTCAGCGTGATGTTCGACGACGGTAGCTACTTCAAGATCCCGAACGGCTTCCGCTACGTAGAGCCCGCTGCCCAGGACAACGCCCGCCAGGCGTTCTTTGGCGGTCAGAAGAACGCGGGCTCGGGCAAGATCGAAGTCGAGAAGAAGCAGTAACCCGGCGTCGCTTCCCCCGGGGCCGATCGGTCCGATGGATCGATCGCCACTCGAGAGGAGGAGCGCGTCCCACGGGACGCCGCGCGCGTACACGCCGTCGCGCGGACCACGCCCCTGATCGGCGATAGCCTGCGCCGCCCCGAGGGCAACGCAGCGTAGACGCCCGGCGATCTACCGATACTCGAGCCGGAACAGCTGCTGGCCCATCAGCATGAAGGAGCCGGTGGGGACCGTGCGCTCGTGGCGCAGCCGCAGGAAGGTCCCGTTCGAGGACCCCAGATCGGTGAGGTAGACGTGCTCGTCGTGGAGCGAGATTCGCGAGTGCGTCCCCGACACGTACCCGTCTTCCGGGAACAGGATGTCGCCCCGCTCGCGACCGAGCACGATGGACTCGCCGAACAGCGGGAACGCCGAGCCGTCGACGTCGCGTCCGACGATGACCGAGAGTCGGCCCCAGAAGCCCGGGTTGGGTGTCCCCATGATCTCGGTGCCGTCCTCGAGCGGCTGGGGCGGTGAGATCACCTCGAATCGCAGCAGCTCCTGGCCGATGCGGAAGATGTCCCCCGATTCGAGCCCCTCTTCGCCGGTGATCTTGAGGAACACGCCATTGAGGCTCTGCTGGTCGCGGATCGTGACCCCATCCGGGCCGATCGACAGCTCGGCATGTCGCGGCGAGAGGTAGGCGTCGGCGTCGAACAGCGGAGCCTGACCGCGGCCGATGATGTTCTCGCCGTCGTGAAGCGGGTGCGAGCCCCCTTCGGAGCCGTCCGGCCGGATGAGGATCAAGCGGCCGCGCGGGAGGGCCGCCGGCTGAGGACCAGACGACCCGGCCATGAACATCGTGCGCGGTCCGGTCGCCGCGCCGGGGGCGGGGGCCGACGAGGGCTGCCGGGCCATCCGGGTGCCGCAGGCCCCACAGAACGCGAAACCGGCCTGCACCATTTTCCCGCAGGTGGGGCAGGGGAACTCGTTGCCTGCAACCGCTGGGGCGGCGGCGGGGGCCGCCGCTCCGGTGACGCGGACAGGCGCCGGGGTCGCGCCAGCCGGCACCCCGATCGGACCGCCGTTGCTGCCGCCGGAGGTCACCCGCGGGGCGGGGGTCCCGGCCAGCGGATTCGGCGGGAGCTGAAACGGTATGGGGGCCGGCATCTTGGGCGAGTCGCCCCAGGGAATGCCGCCGCGCGCCTTGGCCGCTGGCGCAGCGGGCGACGAGGTGCGTAGCTCTCCCGCGACCGCGCCGCCCATCGGTGAGGGCGGAAGGACCGTACGGTCGAGGGCCGGATCACGAGGCTCGGGCTGCGGGGCCGGCGCGGGGGCAGGAGCGGCGACTGGGGCCGGGGCAGGCGCAGGCCGCGCCAGCTCGCTGCCACAGCCCAGGCAAAACTTGTAGTGGTCCTGATTTTCTTTGCCGCAGCGGTTGCAGGTGATCAAAGGGACCCCCGGTGAGCTTATCGCAACTAACATGGCGAGACGCCAGCGTCAATTCGGAGCCGCGGCGCCGCCGGACCAATTTTTAGCAGGAAATCGAGCGGCTGCAGCGGCGTCGCGCGGCCGAGCTCAGCTGATTTCCACGCGGAGGAGCTGCTGGCCCAGGAAGACGTGGTCGCCATGCTCGAGCGTCAGCTCGTCATTGATTCGCACGAACGTCCCGTTCTTCGAGCCGAGATCGGTCAAGGTGACCTGGCCGTCCGCGCTCATGGTGATCTGCGCGTGGCGGCCCGAAATGAAGGGGTCGTCCAGGAAGTTGACGTCGTTCCCCTCTCGCCCGATCGAGATGCTGTCGTTGCGCGACCGGTAGATCATTCCGATCTCGCCGCCGCGCAGCCGCTGGATCAGCTTCATCTTCGAGGGGCGCTTGGGGCTGGCGTAGAAGTAGGTCCCCTCGGCGTCGGGCTGGGGGCCGAGGTCGGGCGGCGACGGCTCGATCTGCAAGAGCTGCTCCCCGATCAGGAACAGCGCGCCCGGGATCAGGTCGACCGGCTGCTTGATCCGGATGAAGACGCCATTGACCGAGCCCTCGTCGACGACGTGGAGTTTACCGTCGCGGTAGATGAAGCTCGCGTGGCGCGGCGACAGCAGGGAATCCTCGGGGAACATGATGGCGCCCTCGACGCGGCCGGCCAGGTGCTCGTTCGCGTTGAGCAGGTAGGTGACGCCGTCGGTCCCCTCGCCCTTGATGACCGTCAGCTTGGCCCTTCCCGGCGCCTGCTGCGTCGCGCCGAAGAACATCGTCTTGGCGGGGGCGGGTGCCGCCTCGATCTTGTTGCCACAGCTTCCGCAGAAGCGGTTGCCGGTCGGGACCTCAGCGCCGCAATTCGGGCAGAGCATCCACGCATTTTCGGCCGGGCGGCCCGCAAGTCAAGCGCGGCCGGTGCGGTCAGCCACCGGCGCGGGCGCGGCCGAGCGCCTCCGCCGCGGCCGCCCGCACGAGGGGGTTCCGATCGGCGACCGCGCGGTCGAGCGGGGCGAGCCCGGCCGGCCCGAGCGCCGACAGCAGCTGGACCGCCGCGAGCCGGCTGGCCCAGGATCCGGGTGCCCCGTTCTCCTCGAGCGCGAGCGGCGCTACCGCGGCGGCGATGGCTGGCGCGCTCGCCGGGTGGAGGCGGACGACGAGGCGGGCCGCCGCCACCGCCGCATCCGCCAGCGCTGGGGCGCCGTCCCGGACCGCCTCCGCCAGCCGCGCCGGGGTGAGGCGTTCGTCGTCGAGCTTGGCGAGGAGCCCCAGCGCGGCGGCGCGGCTCCGCCGGTCGGGATCCTCGAGCGCGGCGGCGATCCCGTCCGCGAGCGGCCAGGCGATCTCGCGCAGCACGTTCGCCGTCTCGGCCGGCAGCGCGTCGGCGGGGACCAGCGCTCCGAGGCCGGGCCCGTCGGCGCGAGCGTCCAGCGCCTCGAGCGCGGCCCGCCGGGCGGGGCCCCCGTGGGCCAGCGCCTCACCGAGGATGGCGTCGACCTCGCCCGTGCGCGCCCGCAATAGCGGCGTGAGATCGACAGGCAGTGGAGGTGCGGTGAGCGCCGACAGGATCTCCGCTGGAACGAGCTCGTTGCCGAGGATGACGCGCGCCTCGTCGGGCGCCGAGGCGCCGGCGACCCAGACCTCGAGGGCCGCGCGCGCCGGCTCGGAGCTGGCCAGCGCGCCCCCGTCGGCGAGCAGCGCGCGGGTCAGCAGCGCGGGGACCGCACGGCCGTCGTGGGTCCAGGCCAGAGCCAGGGCCGCCGCCTGCGAAACCGCGGCATCATCCGCCTCGAGGAGCTCGAGCAGCGCCGTGGCTGGCCCTGGTCCCCCGGCGCGGCCGAGCGCAACCGCGGCGGCGCGCCGGACCTCGGTCGGACGCATCCCGTCGCCGGCGACGCGGCCGAGCAGCGCCACCGCCCGCCGATCAGTCGAGCGCCCGAGGCCCAGACAGGCGAGCACCTGGATCTCGGGCCGTGGATCGTCGATCGCCCGCCAGACGAGGGCGCGGGCCCGTTCGTCGGCGATCCGTCCCAGCCCCCAGATCGCCGCCGCCCGAGCCTGACCCGGACCGGCCGCGGCCGCCGCGGCGAGCGTCGAGACCGCGCGCGGATCGGCGAGGTGTCCGAGGGCCACGAGCGCCGCCTGGCGGGCGTCGGCCGCGGCCACCGCCGCCGCGCCGCGCGCGTCGGCGGGCGCGCGCGCGGCCACGCGGCAGAGCGCCGGGACGGCGTCGGCGTCCCCCAGAAGGCCGAGGAGCTGGAGCGCCCGCGGATCCGGCGCCTCGGTCGCGACCACCAGATCGAGGAGCGGACGAAGAACTTCGCGCCCGAGGCGCGCCCGCGTCCCGTCGGCCGACGGATCCACCAGCAAAGGCGGGAGCATCCGCTCGAGCACGTCAACCAGCGCGCGCCGCCGCGACGACGTCTGCTTGGCCTCCCCAGGATCGTCGGGACGATCCGCGGCACGCCCGGCGGCTCGATCGGTGACCGGATCGGCGACCAGCGCCTCGGCGAGCGCCGGGAGACGTCCGAGCGACTCCTCGATCCCCAGCGCGAGGCGAGCGGCGTCGGCGAGCGCGGCGTCATCCCCCGTCGCGCGCAGGAGCCGCTCGAGCACGTCCGCGGCCTCGGCGGCCTGGCCGTCGCGTCCGAGGAGCTGGGCCAGCGCGAGAGCGGCCGTCGGTGCCGCGCCGCCGGCGATCGCCTGGCGGTAAGTGGCGCGCGCCCCGGCCTCGTCGCCGGCGCGTGCCCGGATGTCCGCAATCCGAACCAGCTGCGCTGGGTCGGCTCCGGCGGCGGCGGCCGTGGCGTGCGCGAGCGCGCCGGGGACGTCGTAGCGGGCGAGGGCGAGCTCGGCGATCTGCAGCTCGGCCTCGCGGGCCCGGTCTGGCGCCAGGCGCGCCAGGGTGGCCAGCTCGTCCGCCGCAGCCTCGGGCTGCCCGGTCTGCTTGAGGATCCGGGCGAGCGCGAACCCGGCCTCGACGGCGGCCTCTCGCCAGCGGGGGTCGGTCCCTCCGCTGCCCCGGGCGACGATCGCCCGCAGCGTGGACATCGCGCCCATGACGTCGCCCAGGCGTTGCTCCCCCTCGGCCAGGAACAGCGCCGTCTCGACGTCGTCGGGGCGGGCGCGCACCTCCTCCCGCAGGCGGGCGACCTCCGCCGGAAGCTTCCCCCGCCCCTGCCGGGCGCACAGCCCCAGCAGATGCATCCGCGCCTCGCGCCTGACCCCGATCTCCTCGCGTCCCGAGGCCGCCACCAGCACGTGCCGCCACTCGGCGACCGAGTCGTCGAGCCGCCGCTCCCGCTCGGCGATCTGCGCCAGCAACCGGTGGGGCGCGGCGCTCCCAGGATCGACCGCCTCCGCGCGGCGCGCCTCGGCCAGCGCCTCCTCGACGAGATCGTGGTCGAACAGGATCTCGCCGAAACGCAGGTGTCCGGCTGCGGGCGTGGCGGCCCGCGCCCGCAGCTTGGCCCATGTCCGCTGCGCGTCGGCGCGCTTGCCAGCCTGAAATTCAGCCTCGCCCAGGCCGACGACCGCCACCTCGCTGGTGGGATCGATGCGCACGAGGCGGGTCCAGGCGGCCCGGGCGCGTTGGTCCTCGCCCCACCGCGTGGCCGCCTCGGCCAGCGTCTCGAGCGCGGTCGGCTCGCGGGCGAAGCGCGCCAGCGCCCGATCGAACGTCGTGGCCACGCCGGCCCGGTCGCGGCGACGGAACAGCCGATCGCCGAGCCCGACCGCGAACCCGATGTCGGCTGGAAACTTCTGGGCCAGCTCGGCCGCTGCGGCGAGGGCGTCGTCGTCCCGGCCCAGCCGCTCGAGCAGCCCCAGCCAGCGGCGGCCGAGCTCGGCGTCGCGGGGGGCCGCGGCGCGCCCCTTTTCGGTGGCCGCCAGCGCCCCGTCGAGGTCTCCGAGCTCGTCGCGGACCTGCCCCAGCAGGTCCCACTCCACGGGCCCCGGCGCCCGGGCGAGCTCGTCCGCCAGGGCGCTCAACGTCCCGCGCCCGCGCGCGATCTGCCAGGCGCAGGTCCAGACGGCGCGGCGGCTGCCGCTCGCCTCCCGCGGGAGCGCGTCGAGCAGCCTCCGCAGCCCGTCCGCGGCGCGCGTGGCGTCGGCCGGATCGTGATCGGCGAGGCGCAGCCTGGCCGCCCGCAGGGCCAGCGCGAGCTTCGCCTCCGGCCGGTCGGGGGCGAGGCGGCGCTCGAGGACGGCCGCCGCCTCGGCCGGTCGCCCGGCCTCGGCGAGCGCATCCGCCAGCCGCTCGGCGTCGGCATCGGAGTCCGCGCCGAGTCGGGCCAGCTCGCGCCGGAGCGCCACGGTGCGCTCGAGCGCGGCGCGACGGGCGTCCACCCCGGCGGCTTCGGGCGACCCCGGATGGATCGACGCCAGCGCCTCTTCCACCAGGCGTCGCTTGTCGGCCGGCCGGCGCGCGCGGGCGATCGCCGCATCGAACGCCGCGGACGCCTCCGCCGATCCCGCAGCCGCGAGAGCCCGCGCCCGGCCCGCGAGCGCGCCCGGCGCGTTCGGCGACGCGCCCAGCGCCCGCTCGAACGCCGCCACGGCTGCCTGCGCCTCGTCCGAAGCGAGCAGCAACTGCGCGTAGGCCTCGCGAGGCGCGTACCCAGACGCGCCCTCGGCGCGGGTCCGAAAGCGCTCGCGCAGCGCACCGGCACCGCCGCGGCCGACCAGCTGGACCAGCCGTCGCGCCAGCCGATCGTCGTCGGGGTCGTCTCGCAGCGCCTCCTCCGCGCGCTGGACGAGCGCGCCCTTCCCGTCGCGGTGAACCTGCCAGTCCGCGCGTGCCGGGCCTGCCGCGGCCCCCAGCAACACCGCCGCGAGAATCAGCCGGCGTCCCACCCCCAGAGGTTAGCACCGCCGGGCCCGAGGCATGCTGCGTCGGCGGCTCGCACGAGATCGTCGACGCGGGACGGTGGCCTCGAACGGCGGCGAAGAATGGATCGCGTCGGGGAGGGCGAGCTTTGCCCGCCCGAGCCCATCGCGGGAGGGTCGGAGCCCTTTAAGGGTTCCGACGAAAAATGAAAACACGGCCTCCGGCGCTGCACCATTGCGACGCCGGAGGCCGACCGAGGAGAACGAAGAAGCTAAGCGAAGCGGCTGGTGGTGAGGGGACGGAGAGTGAAGAGTCGCGCGAGGCGCTCGCGTCGCTCGCGCACGTAGTCGCGAATGAGGCGTTCGTGCTTGCGCGCCATGGAGAGGAAGCGGAGGCCCGAGATCTGGTAGTCGGCGGTCAGGGACTCGAACCGCGACTGGGCGGCCGCCCAGATCGTCTCGTTGGTCCCCGGCAACTCGAGCTCCAACGCGACGACGTCGGTGCTCGGACGCGTCCGTTCGGGGAGCTTCAGGAGCGCCAGACCGGTCTCGCTGACGTCGCGGGCGATCGCCTGACAGGGACGGTCGGCGACGTACTCGTTCATGAAGACCCGCATCCGGAGGCGTTGGGCCTGGCGTCGGTTGTCGGGGCTGAGTGAGAGCATGTCGTACATGTAGGACAGGGTATACGTAAATCGTACCCTGTCAAAAAAAGATCGCGCGTGGCCCGCCGTGCGCCGGCTGCTCTCGCGCGGCCAGGCCCGCCGGCGGTGCGGCGCGGGCCGAACGGCCGCTACCTAGCGCTCGCGGCGGGCTTGCAGGAAGCTGCGAACCGACTCTTTCACCGACGCCGGGATCTTCGTCGCCAGCGCGTCGCGGGTCAGCTCGGGTGTCTTCCGGTAGGTCTCGAAGAAGGTGACGCAGTCGGAGCACTGTCCGAGATGTCGACGGAAACTGACTTGCTCATCGTCGGGCATGACGCCTTCGATGTAGTCCATGCAGAACTCGATCAGCTCCTGACAGTTCATTGCGGCCCTGATCTCGGCATGCAGCGCCCGACGCCTCTCATCTAATTATTCGATGGCCCCGTCGGCCCCCGGTTTCGCGGAATCATACCCCAACGGCGTCGTTTCGCGCGCAACGGGCGACGTGCTCGAGGCGATAAACCGGCCATGCAGGTAAGTGATTTGACCACCCTCGGGCCTGCCCCGGCCGTCCGAAAGGACGAGCCGACATTTGACCACAGGGGGGAGCACCGGGGCCCCGCGCGGGGGCGGGCGCGGTTCCGTGCTTCGCTCGAGCCGAGCGGCGGGCTCGGGTTCGCCGCTGGGGAAGGGCTGGCGCGCGGCGGCGACGGCTGGGCCCGGCCGCAGCCGTCGCGCGCGTCGTCGCCCGGGATGGCTGCCGTCGCCGCGCCGGCGCGCATCGACCGTCTGCTGCTCGGCGAGGTGGACGGTGCCGCCGAGGCGCGGATCCGGATCGCGGCGGGCACGCTGGCGGGCGCCGAGATCCGACTGACCGTCGCCGGCGCGCACGCGGTGACGGCTCAGCTCTTGACACCGGGCGCTGGTTCGCGCGAGACGCTCTCGATGGTGATGGAGGAGATCCGGCGGCGGCTGCGCGACAAGGGAATCGCCGTTCTCGCGCCCAGCGCGGGCGACGGCGACGGGCGCGGGACGGGGAGATCGCGCGCCGACACCGGATCGGGCGACCGATGGCCGACGGGACGTTGAAGGCGACACCCTTCGATGTCGGCGCCTGCCCGGCGATCGGGGCGGCCGCGGCCGCGGCGACGCGCGCGGCGGGGCAGATCTTGGCGGCACTTCCGGGATCGTGGCAGGCGGCGATTCCCCCGCTGGGCGACGCCGCGTTCACGGTCGTGGGGATCGACGGCGCGCCGCCGGGTGACGAAGCGGTGGTGCTGGCGCTCGCGTGCGGGCGCGGGCGAGGACGCGCGGCGCTCGCGCAGCCCTTCGCCGGGCGTCTGGTCGATCTGGCGGTGGGCGGGCGCGGGACCTTCTCGACGGCGCGCGCGCTGGGCCCGGCCGAGCGCGGGCTGCTGGTGGGGGTGCTCGCGCCGGCGCTCGACGCCATCGGGTGGTCGTTCGAGCTCGCCCCCGCCTCCGACGCGCCCTGGGGGCCGTCGATCGCGGTCGACGTGAACGGGGCGTTCGGCGCTGGCGTTCTCTGGCTCGACCTGTCGGGCGCTCTCGCCTCTGCCCCCACCGGCGCCTGGCGCGCGCGCGCCGCGACGCTGCCGGTGGAGGCCGGCGTCGAGCTCGCGTCGACGACGCTGCCCGCCGGCGAGCTGGCCGGGCTGGCGGCGGGCGACGCGCTGGTGTTCGACGGGATCGGGAGCGCGAGGTTTGGTGCCGACCTCGCGTGGGAGGCGACGCTGGCGCTCGGCGACACGCGGGCGGCGCTGAGGATCGATCCCCGCGGTGCCCTGACGCTGGCCGGAGATCTGCGTTTGACCGACGCGCCCGATCGGCCGAAGGTCGCCGTGGGCAAGGAGAGCAAGGTGGGAAAAGTGGCTGAGACGGACGCCTCGGATTCAAGCGAGACGACGACGACGGCGGCGCTCGCCGCGGCGCCGGTGGAGATCGTCGCCGAGCTGGCGCGGCTCACCCTGCGGGGAGACGAGGTGCTGGGCCTCGGGCCCGGCGTGGTGCTGGCGCCGACCATCGACCGGCGGCGGGCCGTCGTTCTGCGCGCGGGCGGCGAGCCCTGGGCCGAGGGCGAGCTGGTCGACGTCGACGGGGAGCTGGCCGTTCGGGTCACCCGCCTGTTACGCCCCTGAGCGGGGCCAGGCTTCAAGTCACGGGCTGGAGGCGATCGTCTCTTCGACGATCTCGACCAGCGCGGCCGCGGTCGACGCCCAGCGGGGGGCGCCCTCCATCAGCGACTTCACCAGCGGTGCCCACACGTCGCCGTCGGCGCGCAGCGTGAGGGCCCGCCGGACGCCGCTCTCGATCTCGAAGGGCGTGTCGGCGCTGTAGAGGATCGCCTGCCCGGTGCGCGAGGCGGGATCGTAGTCGACGAGGTAGTCGTGATTGGCACCGACATCGGGGACGATGGGGAGCGTTCCGTAGAGCAGGGCCAGGCCGGCCGAGCGCCCGATCCGATCGTGCTCGTCGCCGAGCAGGATGGCGTCGGCGGCGCCGCGCGCGAATCGCTCGTCGGCGGGCTCGTGGCCGGGCAACAGGGCCACCCGCCCCGGCTGCCGCAGGGCCAGCAGGCGGGCGCGCTCGATCGCCTCCGGCTCGCCGCGGGGCACGATCACCGTCACCACGTCGAACGGCGCCAGGCGTTCGATGGCCGCCAGGATCGCCTCGCTCGTCTCGCGCCCGAGCGGACCGGTGGTGAGGAGCAGCGTGCGAGGCCCGACCGCCAGCGAGCAGCGGCGCGCGAGCGCCCGACGGCACTCCGCCTTGTTCGCCAGCGTGGCGGCCGAGAAGGGGGCGGGCAGAGCCGGATCGGTGGCGGGATCGTGCGGGGGATCGTCGCATCCGAACCGCACGCTGACGAACGGTTCGTCGGAGGGGCGCGAGGCGAGCCCGGGGTCCGACTCCGTGGCGCGCGCGGCGCTGGGGCTCGGCGCGACGATGGCGTTGGCGCCGAGGCAGCCGAGCGCCACCAGGGAGTGCGAGGCCGAGTCGTCGCCCAGCAACAGCGGCCCCAGGATCTCGGCCTCCTCGGGGGCGAGCGGGGCCCCCGTGCGGCCGGTCGGCAACACGAACAGCCGCGTCGTCGCCGAGCTGGCCGACAGCGCCGCGGCCGAGGCCTCGCCCCAGCCGATCGCCACCTCGGGCGCGATGAGTTTGTCGGCGGCGAGCGCGCGCGTCGCGCCCGCCAGGATCGCAGCCGCCTCGGCGCGTCCGGCGACCTGCGCCGTGCCCAGCACCAGCAGCTGCGCCTCGCTGTGCGCCGAGCGCCCCTCGTAGAGCGCCAGCTCGCGCGTCGCCGACCCGACGGTCGCGGTCACGGTGCGCAGCCGGCGCGCGAGGCCCGGCACCCGCCCGGCCGCCTCCGTGGTGGCCAGCGTGAGCACGGTGGCTCGGTGGCCGAGCGCGACCAGCGCGCGGCTGAGGCCACTGGCCCCGACCGCAGATACCCCGTCGCCGAGCGGTGCCACCGCGTCGGCTATCAGCAGAAAATCTCGTCCGGCCAAAAAACTACTCGGTCGCGCCCCGCTCGTCCTCTTCGCCCGGGAACTCGTTCACGGACGGGTACTTCATGATCTCCTTGCGCGAGATCTTCCAGGCCTTCTGGACAATCCACGACAGCGACCGGTCCTGCCGGGTGGCTTCGTCCTGGATCTCTTTCAGCATCTCTTCGGGGAAGTAAAGGCTTTGCTTGCGCTTGTCGGAACCGCCCATTGGTGACGAAGCCTCCGAACAGGGTGGATGTGGCGACGACGTGGGAACGTGGCGACGTGAATCGTCGAGTGGGTGAGTGTAAGTGGGCGTACCGGCTGGTGTCAAGGCCGAGCCCGAATCTCAGGGCGAACACTTGCTTGACCTTGACGATCGTAGGGCACCGGACTATTCTACCGGGCCATTTCGGCGCCTAGCTCCGATTAGACCAACGGGCGCGGGGACGGAGTTCATGGAAGGGACCGGGCTAAAGAAGAAGGACCTCAAGCGGTTTCGAGACATCCTGCTCGCCAAGAAAAAGGAGATCCTGCGCAACGCGCAGCGGACGTTGAACGAGGACATGACGCTCGACGCCGACGATCTCCCGGACGAGATGGATCTGGCGTCGTCGGAATATCTGCACTCGTTCACGTTCCGGCTGCGGGGACGCGAGAAGGTCTTCCTACAGAAGATCGATCACGCCCTGGAGAAGATCAAAGCCGGGAGCTTTGGGACGTGCGAGCAGTGTGGCGAGCCGATCTCCATCAAGCGACTGGAGGCGCGTCTCGAGACGACGCTCTGCATCCGTTGCAAGGAAGATCAGGAGCGGATCGAAAAAGCGTACGGTTAATTCGGAACCCTGAGAGGGTCCCGAACCTGCCGCGATGGGCTCCGACGGCACAGCCGTCTGCGCCCGACGCGGTGATGCGGGACCCATTGCTCTGGACCGTCCGTACGCTCTTCGTGCTCCTGATCGTCGCCGCGGCGGGCGCGGCGGGGTGCGCGGGGCCGCTGGCGATGGATTTCTCCAGCGCCTCGCTGGGGACGAGCGGGGGCGGTACGCTCCGGCATCCGGAGCTTCTCCCGGTCGAGGGGGATGGCTACGCCGTGCCCGCGCCCTGGCGAACGCGCCGCGCGAACTACGGGACCGAGGCGCTGGTCGGCACCGTGGCGCGCGCCGCGCGGGAGGTGGCGCGCGAGGCGCCGGGCGGGACCGCGGCCATCGGTGACCTCTCGCACCGGGCTGGCGGGCAGTCGGTCCAGCACCGCTCGCATCAGGACGGCCGGGACGTCGACATCTTTTACTACGCGCTCGACGGTGAAGGGCGGCCGGCGCGGCTGTCGGACGCGATGCTGCACTTCGGCCCCGACGGTCGCGCGCTCCGCTGGTCGCCGCCCCAGGGGGGGCGCGCGCCGGCGCGGCCCGTGCCGACCTATCGCTTCGACGCCCGCCGCAACTGGGCCTTCGTGCGGGCGCTGCTCACCGATCCCGACGCCGAGGTGCAATGGATCTTCATGCAGCGCGCCCTGGGCGCCGCCCTGCTGCGCGAGGCGACGGCGGCCGGCGATGATCCCGCGTTGCTGGCGCGCGCAGCCTACATCATCCACGAGCCGAGCGACTCGGAGCCGCACGACGACCACATGCACGTGCGGCTCTACTGCGATCCGGCTGACCGCCGGTTCGGTTGCGTCGACCGGGGGCCGGTGCGCTGGTGGAAGAAGATGTGGAAGTACATGGGCGCGCCGTACGGCCGACCGCCGGCGGACGCGCTGGGGGCCGAAGGGGCGTCCGCGCTGGGACGCCTCATCCGCGAAGAGCTGCCCCCGCTCTCCGCGGGCGCCAAGTTGACGAGTTAGGTCCGCCGACCCAAGGTCGCTGGCGGCGTCAGAGGCCGCCGTCCGGGTGGTCGTGCTTCTCGTCGGGGCGGACCGGCGGGGTGAGGTCCAGCCGGGCGATCACCCAGTCCAGCGCGGCGCTGGCGTTCGGCAGATCGGCGGGCGTGGTGGTGAGCGTGAGGATGATGGCCTGCCGGGCCGGCGGGGCCCCCTCGATCGCGCGCACGAGGTAGAGCTGGCGTAGCACCTGGCCGCGGCGCGGGACGCGCGCGTCGAGCACCACGCCGCCGCGAAAAGAGCTGGGTGAGACGGCGGTGACCTCGATCCCCTGCGCGGCCAGGCCGGGGCGGCTCTCGGCGGCGAGCGCGCCGGCGTCCCGCGCGGTGACCGCCGCGTCGACCGCCAGCGAGATGCGGCTGCCGCCGGGGTGCACCAGCAGGCAGAGCACCGTGGGGTAGCCGGTGTGGACCGACAGCGTCCAGCCGGGCGGCCCCTCGAGCCCCACGCCGGCGCGCGCGCTGAAGAAGCGCCGTTCGCGGTTGGTGGTCGCGCCGTCGCTGCGCGCGGCGGCGGCCAGGGCCAGCGCGGCGGCGCAGGCGGCGGCGAGGCGGAGTCGCTTCATCTCGGTCGAAGTATAGGGCCCGACCGAACACTCGGAGGAAGGCGCTTAAGGGCGCTGTCCGACGGTGCGCGGACAGTCGGTGGCAGCGATTCGCCGAGCATGCTGAACATATTCACAGTCATTTTTCTATTGAGGAGATTCTATTCAATAGATTAGCTTGAACACCCTACAATGAAGCGAACTCTCATGTCGACTTCTCCCGCGGGACGCGGGCTGCTCGACGAGCGGGAGATCGAAGAGATCGAGCGCGCCTGGCCGAACGGCCTCACCTCGCGCCAGATCGTCGACGTCTTCGAGACCCGCGGGATTCGCTTCTCCGAGGCGACGCTGCGCAAGTACGTGCAGCTGGGCTTGCTTCCCCGCTCGGTGCGGGTTGGACGCAAGGGGAAGCACCGCGGGTCATGCGGGCTCTACCCGGCGCACGTCATCCGCCGCGTGAACGTGGTGAAGGGGATGATGGCCGCCGATCGGACCATCGAGGAGATTCAGCGCTCGTTCGCGCGCTTCAAGGACGAGATCGAGACGGTCGAGAACGACCTGCGCGATCTCATCGCCGGGTTCGAGCGCGAGGCCAAGGCGCCTGCGGTCAACCCGGAGGGGCGGCGCGAGCTCGAACGCGAGATCACCGAGGCCAAGCGCGCCGCAGGCGAGCTGGTCCGGCGCATCTCCAGCTTGGAACGAAGGATCTCGGCACAGGCCGCCGAATCGCCCGCGGGGGGCGCGGCGGCCGCTGGGAGCGACCTTTACTGACTCGTGGCGATGGCGACTGACCGAGGAGGAGCCCATGGATGAATTCGACGAGAGCGACGACGATCTGAATCCGCACAGCGCGAACGGCCTCGAGGACGAGGACGCGCCGCAACCGGAGGTGGCGCGCATCCGCCGCAAGGTGCACTCCGCAGGCCGTGACGGCCGGGTGCGCTCGAAGACGATCGCCCCCAAGCGGCTCACGCGCGACGAGCGACGGCTCTCCGAGCTCCTGGTCTATCCCGACGACGTCGAGCGGCCGCAGATGCGCGAGCACTGCAGCCAGATGGCGCGTCCGTGCCCGTTCGTGTCGTGCTCGCACCACCTCTACCTCGACGTCAACCCGGAGACGGGCGCCATCAAGCTGAACTTCCCGCACCTCGAGGTGTGGGAGATGGCGGAGACCTGCTCGCTCGACGTGGCGGACCGCGGCGGTATCACCCTCGAGGAGGTGGGCGCCATCCTCAACCTGACCCGCGAGCGGATCCGGCAGGTGGAGGTGCGGGGCCTGGCCAAGATCAAGAACGACGACGCCGGCGGCGAGCTCGGCATCCCGCCCGAGCGCGGATAGCGCGCGCGAGGACAGGGGCGGGAATCCCGGATACACTTCCGCCCCGTGGAGCTGCGCGCGCTCACGTTCCTCGACGTCCTTCAACCTCAGCTGGCCGGCTTTCTCCAGACGGTCTCCCAGGGCCTCCTGCCCCTCGACGGTCAGGCGGCGCTGGTGGTCGAGATCGCGCCCGGGATCGCCATCAACGCGCTGACCGACGTCGCGCTCAAGCAGGCGCGGGTCACTCCCGGAATGCAGATCGTGGAACGTGCCTACGGCCTCCTCGAGCTGCACGCCTTCGACCAGGGCGAGGTGCGGGCGGCGGCCGCCGCCATCCTCGGAAAGCTCGGCGTCGCCGAGGCTGATCGGATGGCGCCGCGCACGCTGTCGCGGGAAATCATCACTGGCATCGACGGGCATCAATCGGCCATGATCAACCGGATGCGACACGGAGAGATGTTGCTCGACGGACAGACGCTCTACACGCTGGAGGTTCAGCCGGCGGGCTACGCGGCGTTCGCCGCCAACGAGGCGGAGAAGCGCGCCGAGATCGGCATGCTGGAGGTGGTCACCTTCGGCGCGGTGGGGCGCGTCTGGCTGGGCGGGCGCGAGGAGGAGATCCGACAGGCGGCGGCGGCGGTCGACGAGGCGCTGGCCTCGCTGCCAGGCCGCGCGCAGGAGGCGCGCCGATGAGCGCGGACGCCAGCCTCGTCGCCTCGTCGCCGCTCGACGGCATCGACGCGGCGCTGGCCGAGCGGCTGCTGGCGGCGGCGCTCGGCTCGGGCGGCGACTACGCCGACCTCTACTTCGAGCACCGGTCGGGCGCCGACTTCGTCCTCGAGGACGGACGGATCCGCACCGTCGGGCGCGGCGTGACGCTGGGGCTGGGCGTGCGCGTGCTGCGCGGCGACGCCACCGGCTACGCGTACACCGAGGAGCTGGCCGAGGATCGGATGCTGGAGGCGGCCCGCACGGCGGCGCAGATCGCCTCCAGCGGCGCGGCGCCCGGGCCGATCGCCGTCCGTCCCGTCTCGCTCGCCGATCGGTACCCGGTCGCGGAGCCGACCGCCAGTCGGGCGGGCGTGGACAAGGTAGCTCTCCTCAAGCGGGCCGACGCGGCCGCGCGCGCCTTCGACCGGCGCGTCGTTCGCGTCGAGGCCTCGCTGGCCGAGGAGCAGCGCGAGGTGCTGGTGGTGACCTCCGACGGACACCTGGCGCGCGACAGCCAGCCGATGATCCGCTTCGGCGTCAGCGCCGTGGCCGAGGAGGGGGAGGGGGCCGCCAAGCAGCGGCAGGTGGGGCGCTCGGGCGGCGCCGGCCGGTACGGCTTCGAGATCTTCGCCCGCCCGGGGCAGAGCCCCGAAGAGCACGGGCGCGAGGCGGCGCGGCTGGCGATCGGGATGCTCCACGCCGTCGAGGCGCCCGCCGGCCCGATGGAGGTTGTGCTGGGCCCGGGCGAGTCGGGGATCCTGCTGCACGAGGCGGTCGGGCACGGTCTGGAGGCCGACTTCAACCGCAAGAAGACCTCGAACTACGCCGATCGCGTGGGCCAGAACGTGGCCTCGGCGCTGTGCACGGTCATCGACGACGGCACCGTCGACAACGCGCGCGGCACCATCAACGTCGACGACGAGGGGAACCCGGGGCGCAAGAACGTCCTCATCGAGAACGGCGTGCTGGTGGGCTACATGCAGGATCGGCTCTCCTCGAAGCACTTCGGGACGACGCCGTCGGGGAACGGGCGGCGTCAGAGCTTCCGGCACGAGCCGCTGCCGCGCATGACCAACACGTTCCTGGCGCCGGGCCAGGACGACCCCGAGGAGATCATCAGGTCGGTCAAGCGCGGCGTCTACGCCAAGCGGTTCGCCGGCGGGCAGGTCAACATCTCGAATGGAGACTTCGTGTTCGCGCTGACCGAGAGCTATCTCATCGAGGACGGCAAGCTGACGGCGCCGCTCAAGGGGACGAACCTGATCGGCAACGGGCCCGACGTCCTGCGCAAGGTGACGATGCTGGGCGGGGACTTCGAGCTGTCGCAGGGGACCTGGACCTGCGGCAAGGACGGGCAGTCGGTGCCGGTCGGCATCGGGACGCCGACGATGAAGATCGCCGAGATCACCGTCGGCGGGACCAAGACGAAATGAGCGCCGCGCGCCTGGAGGGGCAAGGGACGGGTCGGCGGCAGCCCGACCCCAAGGCCTGCCAGCGGCTCGCCGAGCAGATGCTGGCGCTGACGCTCAAGGCAGGCGCCGACGGCGCCGAGGTCCTGGTGCGCGACGGGACCGAGCTGGAGGTCAAGGTCCGGCTGGGCGAGATCGAGCTGGTCAAGGAGGCGGGCAGCCGCGCGCTGGGGCTGCGGGTGGTCAAGGACGCGCGCGCGGCGGTGACCTACACCTCGGACTTCTCGCCGGCGGCGATGGAGCGGTTCGCGCGCGAGAGCGTCGAGCTGGCCTCCCTGGCGGAGCCCGATCCGGCCGGCGCGCTGCCGGGCAAGGAGGAGGTGGCGCGCGAGCTCCCGGATCTCGACCTGTGGGACGAGGAGGTCCTGTCGCTCGACGTGGCCGAGGGGCTGCGGCGGGCGCGGCTGGGCGAGGCGGCGGCGCTCAAGCTGGACAAGCGGATCACCAACTCGGACGGCGCGGTGTTCGGTCGCAGCGTGGGGGCCTCGGCGTTCGCCACCTCCGCTGGCTTCTCGGGCTCGGCGCGCGGGACGCACGTCTCGTTCGCCGTCGAGCCGCTGTGCGACGACGCCGACGGCAAGAAGCGCAACGGCGTCTACTGGAGCGCCGCGCGCTTCGCCAGCGCGCTCGGCGACCCGGAGGCCATCGGCCTCGAGGCGGCGCGCCGGACGCTCGCCAAGCTGGGCGCGCGCAAGATCCCGACCGGCGCGGCGCCGGTGGTCTTCTCGCCCGAGGCCGGACGGGGCCTGGTCGGCCAGCTGGCCGGCGTGCTGTCGGGCGGTGCCCTCTGGCGCCGCAGCACGTACCTGGCGGGGCGCGAGGGGACGGCGGTCGCCTCGCCGCTCGTCGAGCTGGTCGACGATCCGCTGATCCGCCGCGCGCCCGGCTCGCGCGCCTACGACGGCGAGGGCTTGCCCAGCCGGACCAACGTCCTCATCTCGGGCGGCCAGCTGCGGACCTTCCTCTTCGACGTGTACGCGGCGCGCAAGCTGGGGCGGCGCTCGACGGGCTCGGCCAGCCGCGCCGTGGGCGGCGGCCCGCACGTCGGCATCTCCAACTTGATCCTGCGCCCCGGCCGCACGCCGGCCGCCGAGATCGAGCGGCTCGAGCGCGGCCTGTACGTCACCGATCTGATGGGCTTCGGCTTCAACGGCGCGACCGGCGACTATTCGCAGGGCGCGGGCGGCTTCTGGATCGAGCGCGGCGAGCGGGCCTTTCCGGTCACAGAGATCACGGTCTCGCTCGGCTTCGACGATCTCTGGAAGCGCGTCGACGCCGTGGGCGACGATCTCGACACCCGCTCGTCGGTGCAGTGCCCGACGTTCCGCGTGTCCGAGATGATGATCGCGGGGAGCTAGGCGCCGACCGGCGCTTTTCGTGATCGTGACGCGGTCGAGCTGACCATTAGCAGCTCGTGACCGCCGCGTCCGTCCCGGTGTTTCTGGTCGCCCTCGCCTCCTCCGGGCTGGCGCAAGCGGCCGTGGGCCTGGCCTACGAGGCGCCGGACGGTTGCCCCACCCAGCGTGAGTTCGTCGACGCGGTCGCCGCGCGCGACGCCCACTTCGACGGCGCCGGGCCGAGCGGCGCGCCTCGGGTGATGGTCGTCGCCATCCGCCCGCGGGGCGACGGCTTCGCCGGCGTGTTCCAGGTGCGCGACGGTGATACCGCCACGAACAAGCGGGAGGTGCAGGGCGGCACCTGCGCCGAGGTGGTCGACGCGCTGGCGGTCGTCACCGCGATCGCGCTCCGTCCCGACAGCGCCCCAGAGGCGGCGGCGCCGCCACCCGTCGCCGCGCCCGCACCACCCGCCGAAGCGCACGCCGCTCCGGCCCCGGACGCGCCGCTGCGAGGTGCCACCTTCCGCCGCCACGCGCACGAGAGCGTGACCGTCCCCGCCGGCACGGTCCGCTTCGATCTGGCTCGCACGGTCGACCTCTACGGCGGATTCATGGTCGGAGCGGCTCCGTCGACGGTCGTGCCTCGCTTCGACCTCGTCCTCGACATCGCGAACTTCGTCACCACCCCGGACGGGGCTCAGCGGATGATGAACGTCGTCATCCGGAGCCACCTCTCGGTGTTTGGCCCTGGCAGCTACGACGCGCCCGGGACGAAGACCGACATCCTCGGGTACGGGGCGATGTTCGGGTTCTGTATGTCGCCTCACTATGACTCCGCGGGGCTGATCTTCTTGATCTGCGCGGAGGCCGGCGCCGGTTCCGTGAGTCTGCGGACCGCTGCGACGGGCGGAGCTTCCATCCAGTCGAAGTTCACCAACTTTGGCGTGTTGGCCCTGAACCTCGAGGCGAAATACGCCCTGACCTCCCGCTTCGAGGTCGCCGTCAAGCTGGGCGGGGAAGCCTATCCGGGAGCAGGATCACCCGGCTGGTCGGCGGAGGATGCCAGCGGCAAGCAGATCTTCGCCGCCTCCGGGTTTTCAGCTTCCTTGTCCCTGGGGATCGGAACGCGTTTTTGAGGTATTTGGTGATCGTGAGGCGGGTGGGCCGACATCATCCAGTGTGGCGATGAGTGAACGCGCGGGGCGGGTCCGTCCGGCCTCGACCCGGATCGAGGCCCTCGATCTGCGCGCGCTGTTCGAGCAGCACTACGCTTCGATCTGGCGTCTCTTGCGACGCCTGGGCGTCTCCCACGCCGAGCTCGACGACGCGGCCCAGGAGGTGTTCTGGGTCGCGGCGCGCCGCCTGCGCGACATCCAGCCGGGGCGCGAGCATCCGTTTCTCTACGGCGTGGCGTTGCGGGTCGCCGCCAACCACCTGCGCCGCCACCGGGCGCTGCCGCCGTTGGCCGAGGTCGAGCAGCTGCCGTCGATGGTCGACGAGGGGCCGTCGCCCGAGGAGCAGGTCGCGACGCGCCAGGAGCGCGAATTGCTCGACGAGGTTCTGGGGCGGATGCCGATCGACCTGCGCATGGCGCTGGTGCTGTTCGAGCTCGAGGGCCTGGAGGTGAAACAGATCGCCGAGATCGAACAGATCCCGGTGGGGACCGCCAGCTCTCGCTTGCGCCGCGCGCGCGAGGAGTTCTCGGCGATCGCCAAGCGCATCCGGGCCGGTCTGGCAGCGCAAGGATGGACTCGATGACGCCGTTCGATCGGGAAGCTATGGACCAGACCGAGTTCGAGCGCCGGCTGCTGTCGGCGGCGCGGCGGGACCCCGGGCCGTCCGACGTGGCGGGTGCCTGGACGCGGTTCGCGGGCGCGCTGGCGCCGATCGTCGCCGAGCCGGCGCTCGGCGGCGGCGCGTCGGTGGCGGGCGTCGGCGTCGCCCCGGCGGCCGGCGCGCGCGTGGGCTTCGCTGCGGCGATGAAGTGGGTGCTGCTGGGGGCGGTGGCGGGGAGCGCGGCGACGGCGGCGGTCATCGTTCGGCCCGGCCTGGGACGGACGCATGTGCCCCCGGCGCCGGCCTCCGGGCCGGTGGTCGCCCAGGCCAGGACGTCCGACGCGCGCCCCGCGGCGCCGGCTGCCGAGCCAGCCGCGGACACCGCCGGGCGCCCGGAGAGACCAGCGGCGGTTCACGCCACGCACGCGAAGCCCAAGCCGAATCGAGGCGGCGACGCGGGGTCGGCCGGAGTGCTCGCGCGGGCGGGGAGCGTGGAGTCGTCCGAGGAGGCCGGCGTGGGCGCGGCGCGCCCGTCGCCGCTGGCCGCCGAGGTGGCGCGCATCGACGCCGCGCGAACGTCGAACGCCGTCGGTGACTACGACGGGACGGTCCGGCTGATCGAGCGGTACCACCGGGATTTCCCCGAGGGCGCGCTGGCCCCGGACGCCGACGTCGTGGCGCTGGAGGCGCTCGCCGCCAAGCACGATCGCGCCGAGACGGCGCGCCGCGCGGCGCTTTTCCTCTCGCGCTACCCCGGCGATCCCCACGCCGCCCGCGTGAAGTGGCTGGCGGCGCACTGACCAGCTAGACGTCGGTCTGGCGGACCAGCGGCGCCAGCGTCTCGATCACGAACGGGTGCAGCGGGCCGTTCGAGGCGACGATGCCGCGGCGGTTGTAGAGGTCCTCGCGGTCGTACACCAGCGGGGTGCCGTCGACGTCGGTCATCTCGCCGCCCGCCGCGCGCAGCACCGCCTCGGGGCCGCAGGTGTCCCAGATCTTGGTTCGCCCGCCGGTGTAAACGTAGAGGTCACGTTTCCCCTCGGTGACGAGGCCGATCTTGAGGCCGACGCTGCCGACGTTGACCTCGTCCTCGATCTGCAGCGCCTGCTTGATCCGGTCGATCCGCTGCGTCCGGTGGGTCTTCGAGGCCACCAGGCGGATGCCCGGCGCCCGCTCGATGTGCGAGGTCGCGAGCGGCGTGCGCTCGCCGGCCGCGTCCTCGACCCACGCTCCCGCGCCGACCACGCCGGCGTACACCTTCTCGGACAGCGGGTGGGCGACGGCGCCCACCACCGGGCGCCCGTCGACGCAGAGCCCGATCATCACCACGAACCCCACGTCGCCCAGGATGAAGTCGCTGGTGCCGTCGATCGGGTCGACCATCCAGATCCGCCGCCGGCCGAGGCGCGCGCCCGAGTCGGGGATCTCCTCGGAGAGGATGATGTCCTGGGGGAAGGCAGCGCCGAGCCGCTCCACGATCAGGGCGTTGGCGGCGCGGTCGGCCTCGGTGACCGGTTCGTTCCCCGCCTTGGCCTCGATCTTCAGCTTCTTTCGGTGATAGCTGCGCACCAGCACCGCCGCCTCGCGGGCGATCTTGGCGGCGGTCTCCCGCTCGCGCTGGTAGTCGTTCTGGGGGTCGCTCATCGGGCGCCGCTCCGGGCCAGGTCGCTGGCCAGCGCCCGGCGTCCGGCGAGGAGGACCAGGCCGGCCAGCGCCGGCAGCGTCACGGTGACCAGCACCGGCAGCGCCAGCCCCACGCGATCGGAGGCGAAGCCGATGAGGAGGGGTGAGGCGGCGTCGCCCAGCAGGTGAATGGACGTGGTGTTGACCGCGAACCCCCACCCGCGCAGCTGCGCCGGCAGGACGTTGGCCATCGCCGCGTTGAGCGGCCCGGTGATGAGGAACATCAGGGTGAGCGCGATGAACATCGAGGGCAAGAAGATAGCAGGCCGGGGGGCGGTGACCGCCACGACGGCGAAGGGGACCGAGAGGACCAGCGATAGACCCGAGACGAGGAAGTGGCCGGCCGGGCGCGACGCCGCCATCCGATCGCCGAGCCGCCCGCCGATCAGCGTCCCGATGAGGCCCGCCCCCGCGAGCAACCCGCCGAACATCAGGTCGGCCGAGGCGAGCGGGATGTGGCGCACGCGAACGAAGTAGGTCGGCATCCAGGTGGCCAGTCCTCCGATGACGAACGTGTAGATGACCTGGCCCGCGGTGTTGAAGACGAAGCTCGGGATCTGCCCCAGCGCGCCCAGCGACTGCGGCGCCGGTCGCTCGGTGGCGGCGTCCATGGCGCCGCGCGGGGGATCGCGAAAGAAGAGCAAGATGACCGCCAGCGCCGCTCCGGGCGCGCCGGCCAGGAAGAACGCCCACCGCCATCCCCAGCGCGCGTTGATCGCACCACCCAGCACGTAGCCGAGCGCCGACCCGATGGGGATCGCCGCGTAGAAGACGGCCAGCGCGCGCCCGCGCCGCGCCGGCGGGTAGTAGTCCGAGACCAGCGACGGGGTGACCACCACGTAGCCCGACTCGCCCACGCCCGTCAGGGCGCGCGCGGCCGCCAGCATGACGAAGGTGAGGGCCAGCCCCGACCCGAAGGTCGCCGCGCTCCAGACCAGGACGCCGATCGCGGCCAGCTGGAAGCGCGGCTTGCGATCGGCGAGCCAGCCTGCCACCGGCGAGATCACGATGAACGGCAGGATGAACAGCATCGAGAGCGAGCCGGCCTGCGAGTCCTTCAAGTGCAGCGCCGCGATGATCGCCGGCATCACCGCGGCCGGGATGAACCGGTCGAGGTAGTTCAGGAAGTTGAGCCCGGTGAGGGCGGCCATCGCGGAGCGAGGCCCGGGCATTATTCCTTTCGGCATCTCGGCCATCCGTACCACGTCGCCGGGACGTGGTGTAGATTCCCCGCCATGCCAAGTCTGAACGATATCTTGCTGGTGCCGGGCAACCGCCCGAAGGTGGTCGCCGATTGCGGCAAGCTGATCGAGGAAGAGGTCGACTCGAAGGGGGGCCTCACCGGGCTGGCCGTCAAGGCCGCCTTCGCCGTCGTCAAGGCGGTCAAGCCGGGCTTCGTGGCCGAGGCCGTCGACCACATGCTCGACGACTTCGTGAACCGGCTCGAGCCGTTCTGGGCCGACGCCCAGGCGAAGAACGAGCCGATCGGCGCCCTGCTGAACGCGCGCGCCGGTCAGGTCTCGGACGCGCTCCTCACCATCAGCGACGAGCGCGCCGCCAAGTCGACCAACAACACGCTCAAGAAGGCCTACGAGAAGCTGCGCCCGACCGGCAAGAAGCACGTCGAGGCCGCGGTGCCCCGCATCGGCCGCCTCATCGCCAAGTACGCCAGCGCCACGCCGGCCTAGCGGGCGGCCCGGCCGGGATTCTTGAGAGTGGCGCTGCCACGCGCGAGCGAGGCACACGCCAGCAGCGCGACCGCCAGCATCGTCGCCGTCGAGCTGATCGGACCCGGGCGCACGTGTTCCTTGGCTAGGGGCAGGACAGCGGGCTCGTCGAGACCACCACGTCGTCGTACCAGACCGTGGCCTCGGGGCCCGGCGAGGAAGAGCCCGAGCTCGGCTCGCTGTTGTAGCGGTAGTAGCCGAAGGAGAACGTGGTGAACGCCTCCTTTGCCGGCGCCCACCCCTGGGCGTTGATGATCTGGGTCGATCCGGAAAAGACCTGGACGTTTCCGGTGGTCCCGTCGAACTGAGCCGTCATGCAGTGCCAGGCATTGGCCGCCAGCGCGGTGTTCGCGCCGCAGGTCGTACCGGTGGGGAACGTCGAATCAGAGGCGTTGAGGAGAACGCATCCATACTGCTCCGACACCTCGACGTTCTTGGCGCTGCTGTAGTCCGGGCCGAGGCCTGCCGCGAAGAAGGAGTTGTGGTTGGCCTGGCCGATCGGCTGGTCGCTCTTGATGTAGAGGCGGACCCAGAAGGTCGTCGGCACCGTGACATAGAGGGTGCGGATGGCGAAGCCCGACGGCGGGTTGACCTTCAGCGACTGCTTGCCGTCGTACGGGCTCGTCGTGTCGAGCGTCATCGCCGCCATGCTGGTCCCGCCGAAGGTCCAGCCGTACTCGCTGGGGTCCTCGAACATCGCGCTCCCCGTCGGGTGGTTCATGGGGACGCCGCTCGTCTCCTCGAAGTCGGCGCAGAACAGCGCTCCCGACGGACAGAAGCCGGTGCTCGACGACCCGCCGGTCCCGGAAGACCCTCCCGATCCGGTCGTGCCGCCGGAGCCGGTGGTGCCGCCAGATCCAGTGGCGCCTCCGCTGCCGGTGGCGCCGCCCGATCCGGTCGTGCCGCCCGTTCCAGTGGAACCGCCCGTCCCGGTCGTTCCCCCGGACCCAGTCGTCCCGCCGGTGGCGACCGTGCCGCCGGAGCCGGTGGTGCCGCCCGATCCGGTCGTGCCGCCCGTCGCGGCGCCGCCGCTGCCGGTGGTGCCGCCGTTGCCGGTGGTGCCGCCGTTGCCGGTGGCCCCGCCGGAGCCGGTCGTTCCGCCGTTGCCGGTGGTGCCGCCGCTGCCGGGCGCGCCGCCGGTCCCCGTCCCGTTCGAGTTTCCGCCGGCGCAGGAGATGGCCGCGGCGCCGGTGACGAGCACCAGCAGAGCGAGCGAACGCGAAGCAAAGCGATCGAGGCGGGGGCGTGCATCCATCGGGTACGTCTCCAGGCTAGGGGGAGCGGGAAATCTTAGCCGAGCTGACCGCGCCTCGTACAGAGAGCAGACGCTCGCGCGTTCAGGTACCCGACCGCGTCACGGGCAGGTGAGCGGGCCGGACGAGACGACCACATCGTCGTACCAGACCGTGGCCCCGTTCGGGTTGTCGGCGGCGTAGCCGAACTCGAAGGTGTTGAAGGCCTCCTTGGCGGGGGCCCAGCCGGTCACGCCGATGATCTGGTTCAGTCCCGAGAAGACCTGCACGTTGCCGGTCGAGCCGTCGAACGAGGCGACCACGCAGTGCCAGGCGTTGGCGCTGAGCGGCGTGTTGGTCCCGCAGCTCGAGCCGGTGGGGTAGAGCGTACCGCCCTTGTCGAGGACGACGCAGCCGTTCTGCTCGGCCACCTCGACGAAGTTTCCGGCCGTGGGGCTCTGGCTGGTCCCTGCGCCGAAGAACCAGTTCTCGTTGGCCTGTCCGATCGCCTGATCGCTCTTGATGTAGAGCCGGACCCAGAAGGTGGCCGGGACGGCGACGGCCAGCATGCGCGCCGCGACCCCCGACGTGGGGTTCACCCGCAGCGACTGCAGGCCGGCGTGCGGGGCCGTGGTGTCGAAGACCATCACGCCGCTCGTGCCGCCGAACGCCGCCCCCGACTCGGTCGGGTCCTGGAAGGTCGCGATCCCGATCGGGTCGTTGTCGGGGACTCCCGCGACCTCTTCGAAGTTAGCGCAGAAGATGGCGCCCGCGGGGCAGAACGAGGCGCCGCCCGTCCCGGCCCCGCCCGACAGGCCACCCGAGCCGGTGGAGCCGCCGAGCCCCGTCGAGCCGCCCGAGCCAGTGGAGCCGCCGAGCCCGGTCGAGCCACCCGAGCCGGTGGACCCGCCGCGGCCGGTCGAGCCG